>OBLW0100000782.1_pt1 | contig 27242 bp, 24 predicted proteins | sample 1520161 | NCBI WGS metagenome assembly OBLW01 (sample SAMEA3539309, study PRJEB22396) | soil metagenome | biome: tundra; feature: field; material: soil | place: USA | collected 2010-05 | depth 0.15 m | reverse complement strand
GCAACTTCATGTACCGCAGTTTCGTGTACGCCGAAGACGCCATCGCCGATTTTGTCCGCGGTCTGGACCGGGCGGATTCCGTGGCGGTCTATACGTTCAGCCGCAATCTATCGCGGGCGGCGGAACTGACCCGCGACCGCGGCCTGGCCATCGGCGGCCTGCGCGAATCGGTGGCCGGCGACGACACCGCGCTGTACAACGCCCTGCTGATCACGCTGCGCGACGCCGCCAAAATTCCGGGGCGCAAGCTGGTGATCGTATTTTCGAACGGCCCCGACAACGCCAGCGTGGTGTCGCCGACGGATGTCAGCGCGGTGGCGGAGGACGAGGGCATCCCCATTTACGTGATCTCGACGAACGAGGTGAATCAGGACCCGATTTCAAGCGCCGCGTTCCGGCGGATCGCCACCCGCACGGGCGGCAAGGCGTATTGGGCGCGATCCTGGCAGAAACAGGTGGAAGCCTTCGAGGATATCCGCGAGGACCTGGGGAATTCCTACACCGTGACCTATTATCCTAAGCCGAACCCGAACGATGGCTTCCGCAAAATCGCGGTGGAGATCGCGGGCGACCCGGGAAAGAAACTGCGCGTGCATACCCGGCCCGGTTACAGGCCGACTAAGGGGACTTAGCGGCGCGCGGCGCTCCGTCAGGGCCGGATGTACAATCGTTGTTAGCGGCGTGAGGTGAATTGCGTGAGTAACCAGCGCTATGCCTGGATCTGTTTTTTCTGCTGCTCACTGGTTCCAGCACTGGCGCAGCAGAATGGACCAACGGGGCTGTCGGAACGTCCGGCGACCGCCCCGCCGGCCAGTGCAAATCGCAGTATCGCGCTCGATGTGGTGGTGTCCGATAAATCCGGAAAGCCGGTTTCCGGCCTGCAACAGCAGGACTTCACGATTCTCGACAACAAAAAGCCGCGTAGGATCGAGTCCTTTCATGCCGTGGATGGTGGAGCTTCGACTACCGCAGATCCCGCGGAAGTAATTCTGTTCCTCGATGAGGTCAATACGCCATTCGCGGAGGCGGCGATCGAGCAGCAAGAGATCGAGGCATTTCTGAAGAAGAGCGCCACGCAGCTTCCGGGTCCCACATCGATCATCCTGCTGCGGCAATTGGGAGCCGTTCTCGGGGCCACATCCTCTCGAGACGCGAACGCTTTGATCGCAGCCTTGAATCAGGGGAGATCGGGCCAACTTGTAACCGGCAAGCAGATTGAAGCTTACGGCCTCGATGGGTGGCAACAGTTGTCTCTCTATACGCTCGATCAACTGGCCGGCTACGAAGCGACGAGGCCAGGACGAAAACTGCTGGTCTGGATCAGTCCAGGCTGGCCCCTTCTTCGCACCGACCTTTCCGCCGACGATCCGGACGAGGGACTGAACACAAAGGAACAGAAGGAGATGTTCGGAACCATCGTGGCTCTGTCGGTTAAGCTGCGGCAGGCTCGCATGACGATTTACGATATCGATCCGTCTGGGCTAGCGGACGCGAACCAATTGCGAACGTCAGACTATAAGCAGTTCGAAAAGGGAGTCAAGTCGGCAAACCAGGTGCAGGTTGGAAGCTTGGGACTGCAGGTTCTGGCCGACCAAACCGGAGGCCGAGTTCTCAATTCCAGCAACGACATGTCCGGCGAAATCTCCAAGTGCCTGGCGGACGCGAGGGGCTATTACGTTGTCTCCTTCGATGCCCCCGCAGGCGACGGTCCGAACGAATACCATGCGCTCGAGATCAAGGTCGACAAGCCCGGACTAACGGCGCGTAGCCGAACCGGCTACTACGCACAGCCGTAGCATCGGGGTTCAGCCGTACAGGCAAGGGGCGGAAACGTATTTTCCGATACATTCCCGGTTCTTTATTTATTCAAAGCGGCAAATCACGGTGTTTAGTACCAAAATGCGTTGACAAACGCACTCTAAGGCGCTAGTTTAATGCAATTGCTCCGAAGGCGCCGGCCCAGAGCTTGGCCAGGCCTGCCCTACGCGAGTTGCACGGCTGCTCAATATCCTAGTACAAAGCCATCTTTCCATTGCTCAGGAGGGAGAGTTACAGATGAAAGAACTACGCGTATTCACTTTCACAATTGGGCTGCTGAGTTTGTCGTCCGCGACTTACGCTCAACCGGCGGGGCGTCCCGCGCGCGTCATCGTCCAAGGCGTGGATGAAGCAAGACTGGTAACCCTGCGGGGCAACACGCGGCCCGAGGCGAATGCCCTGAACGACCGGGGCATTGTTCCGGACGGGTTTCCCTTGAATCACATGCTGCTCAAGTTGAAGCGATCGCCTGAACGGGAGGCGGCGCTGCAGCAATACATCGACCAATTGCACGACGCTAACTCGCCGAGCTTTCACCGGTGGCTGACCCCCGGCCAGTTCGCCGAGCACTATGGGGTTGCGCAAGAAGATGCCGATACCGTTACGGCATGGCTGAAATCGCACGGATTCACGGTGCATGGAGTTCAGCCGAGCGGACTGACGATCGATTTCAGCGGCTCCGCCGGACTTGTGCGCAGCGCCTACCACACGGAGATTCACAATCTGGAGGTGAACGGCGCGCGGCACTTTGCGAACATGAGCGACCCGCGGATTCCGGCCGCGCTGGAGCCGGCGGTGGCCGGCATCGTCTCACTGCATGACTTCCATCCCCAGCCTCTGCTTGTACCCAGAGGCCAGTACACCGATTCGGGCGGCCGCCATACGCTGGTCCCCGGAGACATCGCCACCATTTATAATCTGAATCCGGTCTTCGCGGCCGGCTACACGGGCAAGGGCCAGTCGATCATGGTCCTGGAGGATACGTATCTCTATTCGACGGGAGACTGGACGGTGTTCCGAAAGACCTTTGGCCTGGCGAGGCCGTATCCTTACGGAACCCTTACCCAGGTGAGTCCGGCGGGCGCCGTGACGTGCACGAACCCCGGTTTCCAGGGAAACTCCTCCGACCCCGGTTATCGCGACGATGCCGAGGCGGTGGTCGACGTGGAATGGGCGACGGCGGCGGCGCCGAATGCAGCTATCGTGCTGGCTGCGTGCACGGATACGACGACCGACGGAATCTTGATCGCGTTGGAGAACGTGCTCAACGGACCCGCGGCGAGTCTGCCTTCGGTGGTCAGCATCAGTTACGGCGAAGCCGAAGCTTCCAATGGAGCGGCGTCGAATTTGGCCTATAGCGAGGCCTACCAGCAGGCGGTTTCCGAAGGCGTCTCGATCTTCGTATCGTCCGGCGACGAAGACGCCGCCAGCGCGGATGGCGGCGGCGTGTCGACCCACGGCATTGGCGTGAGCGCTCTCACCTCCACGCCGTACAACGTCTCCGTGGGGGGAACGGATTTCGGCTACGTGGCGGATAGCGTCTCGGCCAGCACCTACTGGAACGCCACTAACAGCAACACCTATAACTCAGCGCTGTCTTACATCCAGGAGATACCCTGGAACGACTCGTGCGCCGGCGCCCTGGCTGCAACTTTTTTGTTGGGGCCGGGGTTCACCCCACTTCAACTCTGCAATAATGCCGCGGTGACCAGCCCGACGGGCTCGGCTCACTTCCTGCTGAACTCGATTGGCGGCAGCGGCGGCCCGAGTGGATGCGCCACCGGAACGCCGGCGACGGACGGCGAAGTCGGGGGGACCTGCGCGGGCTATGCCAAGCCGGCGTATCAGAACGGCCTTTTTGGCAATCCCAGCGACGGCGTCCGGGACATTCCCGATGTTTCGCTGTTCGCTTCGAACGGCTTCTGGGACGCGTACTACTTAACGTGTTGGTCTAATCCCGATACGAACGCCGGCGGTGGAGCGACGTGCACGGGGCCCCCGAGCTCGTGGGCCGGTTTCGGCGGAACGTCGGTATCGACCCCGATCATGGCCGCAATTCAGGCGCTGGTCAATCAAAAGACGGGAAGCCGGTGGGGGAACCCGAACACGGTCTACTACTCGCTGGCTAATACCGAATACGGGACGTTGGGCAACGCTTCTTGCAACTCGACCACGGTGAACAAGACCAGCAACACGTGCGTCTTTTACGACGTCACCGAGGGCGACAACGACGGCGTCTGCAGCGCCAGCAGCAACGGCACGCTGACGAATTGCTACGGGCCGTCGGGCACTTATGGAGTTCTCTCCACGTCAAATGCGGCCGATCAACCCGCATATGGCGCCAACATAGGTTGGGACTTCGCGACCGGGATCGGATCGGTGAACGCGTGGAACCTGCTGCAAAACTGGCCTTGATTGGGCCTCCGACTGGGTGTACTCTTTGGTATCGATCGGGAAGAGAATATGAAAACGACTACTATACTTTGCTGCGCTGTCTTTTGCCTCTTTCTAGGTCTTCCGCAAAGCAGGGCCGACACCATTATTTGCTCTGCGAACCCAAACAATCTGGTAACGAATTGCGGCTTCGAAACCGGGGACTTTACGGGGTGGACCCTCTCGGGAAACGACGTGCCGGGCGAGCAGGACAACCTGTATGGCGTGGAGGGCGTCGACCCGCTTGACGGAATCAGCCCGAACAGCGGGTCTAATCAGGCGTACTTCGCCGACCTCGTTGCCAATTCCACTACGCTCTCGCAAACCATCTCCACGGTGGCGGGCGGCTCTTATGACGTGTCCTGGTATTTGGCCCAGGATACGGTTCCCGAGACGTCGCTCTGCGGCACGGTGCTTTGCTCGAACGCGTTCTCCGCTTCCTTCGGTGGGGTTGCGCTGGCGAACCTGACGGCCGTGCCCGTCCAAGGCTACACTCTCTATTCGTATCAAGCGGTGGCGGCGTCGTCATCTTCCGTGCTGAGTTTGACGTTGGGAAACGATCTGGGGGAGTTCCTGCTGGACGACGTTAGCGTGAGCACGCCTGAGCCTTCGGGGTGGATGCTGACGCTGGCCGGGGTGTTGGCGTGGGTACTTTGCCGCAGGTACATGCCGCGCCGGGCTGCGTCGCGATGAAGGCTGCCGTCTGACGGGAGATTGCGACGGCTCCTTCTTCCGCCCTAGTGGGGCAGGATGCCATCCTGGATGCCATCCTGCGCGAGGCCCAGAGGGCACCCCGCCAACCGCCGCGCGCGCCGATTGGCAATCGGCGCGCAGCTTGGCAGGCTGCCCCACAGAGAGCCGTGCAGGCTGTTAAGATCCTCGGTTCAGAACAGGGGCGATGCCTGACCTGCTTCGAGCCGACGGAATCGGCAAACGCTACGGCGGGGTTCACGCGTTGAAGAACGCCTCGCTGGCCCTCACGGCGGGTGAAGCCCACGCTTTGGTAGGCGAGAACGGCGCCGGCAAGAGCACCTTGGCCAAGATCCTGGCCGGCGCCGTGCGCGCGGACGCGGGCCGCATCCTGATGGACGGGAAACCGGCGTCGCTACGGAACCCGTTGGAAGCCCAGCGGCTGGGCATCGGCATCATCTATCAGGAACTCGACCTGTTTCCCCATCTCTCCATCGGGGAGAACATCGTCATCGGCAACCTGAATTTCCCCGAAGCGGCCTGGGTGAATTTCCGCAAGGTGGACGCGTTCTGCCGGCCCTTCCTGGACCGCGTTGGATTGCGCCGCGACTCCCGCGAGATGGCCGCGGAGCTTCCGATTGGGCAAGCCCAGTTGGTCGCCCTGGCTCGGGCGCTGAGCATGCGGGCACGCGTGATCCTGATGGACGAGCCCACCAGCTCGCTCGGCGAGGACGCGGCCGAACGCTTGTTCCGGACGATCCGCGATCTGAAGCAAAGCGGCGTTGCCATCGTCTACGTCTCGCACAAGATGGACGAGATTTTTCGCGTCTGCGACCGCGCCACGGTGCTGCGCGACGGCGAGAACGTGGGCACGGTCGAGGTTCCACGGACGACGCCTGGTGAGCTGGTTCGGATGATGGTGGGCGGTGGGCGTGGGGTCCCGGAGGGGCCAGGGGCCGGGGGCCAGGGGCCGGGAAAGAGAAGCGACTTTGCCCCCAGGCCCCTGCTCACCGTCACGGGACTGACGACTCGCAAGCTGCGGGATGTTTCGTTCGAGCTCAGCGCTGGCGAGGTGCTGGGCATTGCGGGGTTGGTGGGGGCCGGGCGGAGCGAGCTGGGGGCGGCGCTTTTCGGTCTGGATCGCGCCAGGGCCGGGGAGATTCGTCTGCGGGGGGTTCCGATGCGGGCGTCCTCTCCCGCGGCCGCCATGCTCCACGGCATCGGCTTGCTGCCGGAGGACCGCAAGCTCCAGGGCCTCATGATGGACATGAGCGTACTCGAAAACGGCGCCATGGCCTCCCTACGTGGGATGCGCCGCATGGGCTTCCTTTCCGTGGAACGCGAGCGGGGCGCCTTGGAGCCGCTCTTTCGGCAACTGGCGCTGCACTGCGCCTCGTTTTCCGCGCCAGTGGGATCGTTGAGCGGCGGCAACCAGCAGAAGGCCCTGTTGGCCAGATGGCTGCTGGTGAATCCCGACGTGCTGTTTCTGGACGATCCGGCGCGCGGCATCGACGTAGGCGCGAAGCAGGACATCTACCGCATGATCGCGGAGCTGGCCGCTGCCGGAAAAGGCGTGCTGCTTGCCAGTTCCGAGCTGCCGGAGCTGTTGCGGTGTTCGGACCGCATCCTGGTGCTGGCCGATGGCCGTGTGGCCGCCACCTACACCGCCGCGGAAGCCACGCCCGAACGCATTATGGCCGCCGCCACCGGGGCTCATGCATGAGGAAACTGCGCGAAGCACAGGGCCTGATGGCGCTGGCGGGCATCGTCCTGCTCGCCATTGTCATCAGCCCGGTGGCCGCGGATGGATCGCGCATCTTCCTACAGATGGGCAATCTGACCGATATCCTGCGGCAGATCTCGTTGATTGGAATCATCTCGCTCGGCATGACGCTGGTGATTCTCACCGGGGGCATCGATTTGAGCGTGGGGAGCACGCTGGCGCTCTCGACGTCCCTGGTGGCGATGGGCCTGACGCGCGCCTGGGCGGGGTCCGGCGACGCGGCGCATATCTTCTACGCCATCGCCGCGGCCACGGCTGCCGGCGGCCTCGCCGGGGCGGTCAATGGGGCGGCCATCGCCAGCCTGGAGATCCAGCCGTTCATTGTCACTCTGGCCACCATGATCGGCATTCGCGGCCTGGCCAAGTGGCTCACCAACAACGCCAACATCGATATCGGCTTCGGGCGCGATGTGGCCGCCCAGTTTGCCGCGGCGTTCCGCCAGAAGCCGCTCGTGATCGGGTGCTACGCGGCGCTGGCCGCCGTGTTTTGGATCCTCCTGAGCCGGACGGTCTTCGGGCGGCACGTGCGCGCCATCGGCGATAGCGAAACCGCCGCGCGCTACGCCGGCCTCCCCATCCGCCGCGTTAAGATTGTGGTCTACGCGCTGTCCGGCCTGCTGGCGGGTTTTGCGGGCGTCCTGTACGCCGCCGGGAACCAACAGGGCAACCCTAACGCCGGCGTCGCCTATGAACTTGACGCCATCGCCGCGGTGGTGATCGGCGGCACGCGCTTGTCGGGCGGTAAAGGCTCGATTGCGGGGACGATCGTAGGGACGCTGATCATGGGCGTCCTGACCAACATGCTGCGCCTGGGCAACGTGGACAGCAATGTCGAGATGATGGTCAAGGCGGTGATCATCGTGCTGGCGGTGGCCATACAACGACAGAGGAGGACGGATTGACCGTGAGAGCGCTTGTTACGGCAGGCTTGGTTTTATGTTTGTGTTGCTGCTCGGGGCCGCGTGCGGGAGGGGATAAGCGGTACTTCGTGGCGTTCAGCCAGTGCAACAACGCCGAGCCGTATCGCGCCGCGCAAAACGCGCTCATGACCAAACTGTTCGCAGCGTATCCCGACGTGAAGCTGGTCATCGCCGATGCGCAGCAGGACAACAGCAAGCAGGTGGCTCAGGTGGAAACCTTCATCCGCCAGAAGCCCGATCTGCTGATCGTGGCGCCCAACGAGCGCGCCGCCCTCACCGCGGTGATGGGCCAGGCCATGGAAGCCAAGATCCCCACGATCTGCCTGGAGCGCGACATCCTGCAACCGAACTACACCACTTACATACGCAGCGACAATGCCGCCATAGGCCGCATGGCCGGCGAGTTTATCGTGGACTATCTCAAGCACAAGTACGGCGAGCCCAAAGGCAAGATCGTCCAGATTCGCGGCTTGCTCGGCGTAGAGGGCGAAATCAACCGGGATGGGGGCGCCAAGGCCGTCTTCGCCAAGTATCCCGGCATTCAGATTGTTGCCGAGCCGGTGGCCGACTGGATTCAGGCGAAGGCCAAGGACCGCATGACGGAAGTGCTGCGCGCGCAGCCCAAGATCGACGTGGTTTACGGCCATAACGACCCCATGGCCATCGGCGCCTATCTGGCCGCCAAGGAGCTGGGCCGCGAAAAGGAGATGGCCTTCGTGGGCGTCGATGGTCTCGTAGGCGAGGCCGGCGGCATCCAGAAGGTGAAGGACGGTGTGCTGGCCGCCACGTTCGTCTATCCTTTGTGCGTCGATAAAGCCGTGGAAATCGGCAATCGCATTTTGCGCGACCCTGCATTCCAACCGGAAAAGCAATACAATATCGATGCCACGATTGTGACCCAGAGATGAGCACCAGCCGCCGCCAGTTTATCCAAACCGTATCCGCCGCATCCGCTCTCGGAGCCGCCCAACCGCCCGCCGCCGCGCCCGCGCCCTTGCATTACCCACGCGTCTACACTGGGCGGCAGCTTGCCATGATTGCCTTTCCGCTGGGGGGCATCGGCACGGGCAGCATCAGCCTCGGGGGACGCGGCCAGTTGCGGGACTGGGAAATTTTCAACCGTCCCGACAAGGGCCGTTCGCCGGAGTATGCGTTCGCCGCCATATGGGCGCAATCCGGCAGCGCCAAGAAGGTTGCGCGCGTGCTGGAATCGCGGCTGCTTCCGCCTTACGCCAGCGCTTCGGGACTCGGCCCCGCCAACGCGCCGGGCCTCAGCCGCCTGGCGCGCGCCACCTTCACCGGCGAATTTCCCGTGGCCCGCATCGCGTTTCAGGATGGGCGCCTGCCGGTTCGCGTCGCGCTTGAAGCATTCAGCCCGTTCATCCCGTTGGACCCCGACAGTTCGGGCCTGCCCGTGGCGGTTCTGCGGTATCGCGTGTCGAATCCCGGCCCCGCCAAGGCAACCGTTTCCATCGCCTTTTCGCTGGATAACCCGGTTGCCGCGGCCGCCGGGAGGCGCGGCCCCGAGACGAGAAGCAATGAGTTCCGCCGCTCCGCTGAATCCGGGGCAGCCGAGATCCAGGGCCTGTATATGACCAATCCCGGTCTGGCGGAGAGCGATCCGCAAAAGGGCTCATTCGCGCTCTGCCTGCTGCACCCCGGCGACGGCCAGGTGAGCTCTCTGCGCGGGTGGCCAGCCGCCAAGTGGTGGGCCAGTCCCATGCTGTTCTGGGACGATTTTAAGGATGACGGCCGGCTGGGTCCCGAGGCGGAGCAGCGCAGGCCTACCGGCGCTCTCTGCCTGCAACGCGAGATCGCCGCGGGCGGCGAAGCCGAGTACACGTTCCTGCTGGCTTGGCATTTCCCCAACCGCACCCCCGCCTGGTCCGGGTGGACCGCGCCCCGAGGCCAGGAGAACACGGTCATCGGCAATTACTACTGCACCCGTTTCGCGGACGCCTGGGCCGCGGCCGAACACGCCGCCCGCAACCTTCCCGAACTGGAAAAGCGGACGCGCGCGTTCGTCACGGCCATCCGCGAAAGCACTCTCCCGGCGGCCTTGCGCGACGCCGCCACGTCCAACCTCTCCACGCTGGTGACGCAGACCGCCTTCCGCACCGCCGATGGCGAGTTCCACGGCTTCGAAGGCTCGAACGACCACGGCGGCTGCTGCTTCGGGAACTGCACGCACGTCTGGAACTACGAGACCTCCACGCAGTTCCTCTTCCCTACCCTGGCGCGTTCGCTGCGCAAGGCCGCCTTCGGGTTTTCGCAGGACGAGCAGGGCGGCATGCGCTTCCGTCAACTGCTGCCCGACGGCGTCGACCGGTTCGGGTACGCCGCCGCCGACGGGCAGATGGGGCAAATCGTCAAGACGCTCCTCGACTGGAAGCTCTCGGGAGACACGGAATGGCTGCGCGGACATTGGCCGAGCGTCCAGCGCGCTCTCGCCTTCGCCTGGATTCCGGGCGGCTGGGACCCCAATCGCGACGGCGTCATGGAGGGCGTACAGCACACCACTTACGACGTCGAGTTCTACGGCCCGAACCCCCTGTGCGGCATCTACTACCTGGCCGCATTGCGCGCGGCCCAGGAGATGGCCCTGGCGCTGGGAGACTCGGACGCGGCCCGCGAATACCGCGCCCTGTTCGATAAAGGCTCCGCGTGGATCGACCAGAACCTGTTCAACGGCGAGTACTACATACAGAAGGTGCGCGGGATTCCCAAAGCTCAAATCGCCCTGGTTACCATCGGCAACATGGGCGCCGACAATCCCGAGGCGCCGGAGTTCCAGCTCGGCGAGGGCTGTCTGGCGGACCAGTTGATCGGCCAATACCTGGCGGACCTGGCCGGCCTGGGTCCGCTGCTCGACCCCGCCCATATCCGCAAGACTCTGGAATCGATTCGCAAGTACAATTACCGCGCCCAACTGTTCGAACACGATTCGGTCCAGCGCGTGTACGCCTTGAACGACGAGCCCGCGGTGCTGGTTTGCGACTATGGCAAGGGCGTCCGTCCGAAGATTCCCTTCCCCTACTACGCCGAGGCTTGGACGGGGATTGAATACCTGGTGGCTGCGCAATTCATCCACGCTGGCATGGTGGCGGAAGGCGTGGAGACCGTGGAAAACGTGCGCATGCGTTTCGACGGCGAACGGCGCAATCCCTGGGACGAGCCGGAGTGCGGCCATCATTACGCCCGCGCGATGTCCGCGTGGTCGAGCGTGGTGGCCTACAGCGGCTTCGACTATCACGGCGCGCGCAAGTCCGTGGCTTTGATGCCTAAATCCAGCGCCGCGGGGTTAAGCTCATTCTGGTCTACTGCCTCGGGCTGGGGTGTTTTTTCGGTGACGCCCGCGCGGATGGAATTGGCGGTGACGGAAGGCTCGCTGGCGCTGCGGTCCGTCACGCTTCCGGAGGGCAAGTCGGGGCCGGTTTCGGTTACGCTCAATGGGCGACGCATTGCGCACCGCGCCGAAGGACAAGCCGGCGCGGTGACGCTGACGCTGACGCTGGAAGGGGAGGTCGTGGTGGCGGCGGGAGGAAAGATTGTGGTGGTGCTCGCCTGAAGTGCTGTGTTCCGCTGTGCATTCCTAATTTCAGAACCGGTGTACACTAGTACACAGGATGGCGGTAGAATAGGATCCAGGCAAAGCGAGAGCGAACCTCCGCAAGCATGGCATTCGCTTCGCCGACGCGGTGACGGCGCTGGAAGATGCGAGTGCGATATCGGTTCGTGACGAATGGGAGGACGAGGAGCGCTGGATCACTATCGGCATGGATTCCCTCGCGCGTCTCCTGGCGGTCGTTCACACGTGGCGGGGCGAGCAGATTCGTTTGATTTCAGCTCGGCCGGCGACTCGCACGGAGGCCCGGCAATATGGGGAAGGCAATGAAGAAGGAATATGATTTTAGCAAGGGCAGACGCGGAGCGGTCCTAAGGGCGCCGGCGGGAAAGACCCGCGTCACGATTCGGTTGGACGATGACGTTCTGGACTGGTTTCGTCAGCAGGTTGACGACGCGGGCGGAGGAAACTACCAGACACTCATCAATGACGCGCTACGCATCTTCATGCGTCAGAAGCAGGAATCGCTGGAGACGACACTGAGGCGCGTGATTCGAGACGAAATCCGGCGGGTCGGCTGAAGACGGGTGGGTGTATGATCGGAAACTGGGAATCGGATCGGAAGCCCGGGCTTATTACGGAAGGTATGATCTCTACCACTTCCTCAAAACACTCACGTTTTTCAGCACTGGCAATGTTCTTCGCACTTGCAGTCGCCCTGGCGGCCTCCGGGGACGGCAGGTTCGATGGCGCGTGGGACACCGTCCTGTCCTGCGAGAATACCGCGGGCGCTATGGGGTATTCTTTCAAATTTCCCTCGACGGTCAAGGACGGAGTTCTGCACGGCGAAAAGGGGACCAAGGGAAAGGCCGGCTGGCTGCAGTTGGATGGCGAGATCCTCGCGGACGGGTCGGCCAAAATCTATGCGGATGGCTTGGTGGGCGCTTCGGAAGTCGCCGTCGGAGGGCGACCCGCCGGCACCGAGTACGGCTACCATATTGAGGCGAAGTTCTCGGGGGAGTCGGGAACCGGGAAGCGTGTCGAAGGCCGCGCCTGCTCGGTCACGTTCGCCAAAAAGCGATAGGTAGCCTATGGTTTCGGCGCCGCGGCGGCCAGCTTTTCGCACTGGGCCATCTGCGTGCGCACGGTGGCGGCGTCAGGGCCGTCGGGCGCGAATTGCAGGTAGTTCTTGTACTGGTCGATGGCCGCGGCGTAATCCCCCCGGTTGGCCAGTAACACCCCGAGGATGTACCAGAACTTGGGGATGTGGTGCTGCGTATCGAGCTTGAGCCCCTGGCGGGCGCTCTGTTCGGCGGCGGCAAAGTCTTTCAAGTTGATATTGGCCGCGCTGTTGTACAGGTAGGCCGCGGGATCGCTAGCGGGATCGATCTTGATCAACTTGGCCGTAATGTCCGCCAGGGCTTTCCAGTTCCGCGCCTGCTCTTCCAGTTGCGCAATCTTCATGTAAGGCGGCGTGAAGTTGGGATCGACATTGATGGCTGTTTCGTAGGATTGGCGTGAAGGGGCAGCCTCATTCATGCTGGCCTGGACCGCGCCAAGCTGATACCACGCCTCGGCGTATTGCGGGTAGAGACGCGTGGCCTCCCCGAAATCCTTGAGGGCCTCCTCGCGCTTCTTGTCCTTGACGGCGTCCATGCCTTTGGAGAACGCTTTTTGGGCGTTCTTGGGCGCTGCCAGCGAAGCGGCGCTCACGGTTCCACCGGGCGAATCCCCGGCGCGGTGCAAAATGATGGTACCGATGTTGGGACTGTCGGCCTGGGTGCGGCTTGCCAGCAGGATCACATCCGACCGGTAGCCCACTAGGATGGCGCGGACCACGCAATCCCCCAGCGGGTTCGCGGACATGGACATGGAAACCGAGGGGTCGACGTTGAACGTACCGGCCGGCGCCGCACTTCTGGTGGACCTATCCTCCGCGTCCATGCTGACCGAGTTGTTCGTGGCTCCGAGCCGGAAACTGAACTCGCCCTTCTTATCGAGATGAGCCTCCGTGTGATGCTTCCCGTTGCAGATGCTCTCGATATCCACGCGTTCCGTAGGCACGGAGCCGTCTTCGAGGAGAACCTTGCCGTTCAGAAACCACGAGGCATCTCTGACTTGGGTGCTCGCGGTCGCGGGAACACCCTGGGTGGCGGTAGGGCTGGCGCTGGTGGTGGCGGCGCCGCCTCGGGTGCTCTGGCCGAAGAGCGGCAAGCCGAGCAGAACGACCGCCGCGAGGAAGGAGAAGGCAGACAGGCTTTTTCTCATGGGTGTTTCATCCCCAGGAGATTATCTCACGTTCCCAGAATGCTGGGGGGGCGGGGCGGGCAGACCGTGAAAAGAGTTATAAAGGTGCTTAGATCGATTTCGGAGATTCACTCATGGAGCGAACGATTTCCTTTACGCTCAATGGAAAGCCCACGCGCATCGCGGTGGACGACCAGCGCACCCTGCTATGGGTGCTGCGCGGCGACCTCGGGCTCACGGGCACGAAGTTCGGCTGCGGCGAGGGTTTGTGCGGCGCCTGTACCGTGATCGTGGACAAGCAGGCCGTCAGGTCCTGCTCCATGACGGTCGGAGAGGTGGCCGGCAAACAGGTGATCACCATCGAAGGGCTGAGCCAGAACGGCAAGCCAAGCCCGCTGCAGGACGCTTTCCTGAAACACCATGCCTTCCAGTGCGGCTACTGCACCTCCGGCATGATTGTCAACGCGCACGCGCTGCTGCTGAAGACGCCGCGGCCGACGCACGATGAAATTATCAAAGCGATGGACGACAATCTCTGCCGCTGCGGCGCACACGTGCGCATCGTGGACGCCATCCAGGAAGCCGCCGGCAACGGAGGAGGCTCCCGATGAAAACGGACCGATCGAACACATCTGTTTGCGAGCCCAACCGCCGGGAGTTCCTTTCAGCAGCGGGCGCGGGCCTGTTCGTGTTCTTCCCCATTGCGCCGCTGGCGGCGCAGGAGCCGGCGCGGCTGCCGACACGCATGGCGGCGCCTTCCGACTTCAACGCGTTTCTGAAGATCGGCGCCGACGGCCGGGTCTCGGGCTTCGCCGGCAAAGTGGAACTGGGCCAAGGCTCGACCACCGCGCTGGCGCAACTGCTGGCCGACGAACTGGACGTGGCGTTCGACTCCGTCGACATGACTATGGGCGACACCGATGTCTGTCCGTACGATATGGGCACCTTCGGGTCGATGTGCATGCCGATGCTGGGCCCGGCGATGCGTGCGGCGGCGGCCGAAGCCAGGGCGGTGTTGTTGCAGATGGCCGCCGAGCGGCTGCAATCTCCGGCGGAGCGGCTGCTCGTCAAGGATGGCGTAGTCACAGACTCGGGCGACGCCTCCAAGCGCGTCACCTACGCGCAGCTTGTGGAAGGCCGGCGCATCGAGCGGCATCTTCAGGGCATCCCGCGAAAGAGCCCGGGCGCTTTCACGGCCATCGGGCAATCGCCGAGCCGTAAGGACGCGCTGGACAAAGTAACTGGGAAGGCCAAGTACGCCGGCGACGCGATTCTGCCGGGCTTGTTGCACGCGCGGATTCTGCGGCCGCCGGCGCACGGCGCGACGTTGACGAGCGTGGATACGAGTGCGGCCGAGAAGGTGGCGGGCGTTCGCGTAATCCAGGAGAACGGTTTGGTGGCGGCGCTGCATGAACGCCGCGACGTGGCCGATAAAGCGCTGGGGTTGATGAAGGCGCAGTTTCGAGCGGCGCCAGCCGGTCCGGATGATCGGACGATCTTCGATCACCTTCTGAAAGCCGGGCCGCAGCCGCAGGTGGTGGGTCAGAGCGGCAGCCTGGTGGATGGCGAAAAGTCGGCCGCGAGCGTCGTGGAGCTGACGTACCTGAACAGCTACGTGGCGCACGCGGCCATGGAGCCGCACTCGGCGACGGTGTCTATTGAGAACGGCAAGGCCACGGTGTGGGCCAGCACGCAGGCGCCGTTCACGGTGAGAGGGGCGGTGGCTCAGGCGCTCGGCGTGGGGCAGGAGAACGTGCGCGTGATCGCGGGCTACGTGGGCGGTGGGTTCGGCGGCAAGACCGCGGCCCCGCAAGCGGTGGAAGCGGCGCGCCTGGCCAAGATCACCGGCAAACCCGTGCAGGTGGTGTGGGACCGCTCCGAGGAGTTCTACTTCGATAACTTCCGGCCGGCGGCGGTGGTGAAGATCCGGGCGGGAGTGACCGCGGCGGGGAAGATCGCATTTTGGGATTATGCGGTGGTGGGCGCTGGAGACCGCGGCGCGGCTACTCCCTACGATATTCCGCACAAACGCATCACGTCGGCGGGCGGCTGGCAAGGCGGCAACCCGCCGGGCATGCACCCGTTCGACGTCGGGCCCTGGCGCGCGCCATCGGCCAACACCAACACCTTCGCGAGCGAATCGCACATCGACATGCTGGCAAGCAAGGCTGGCGTGGACCCGCTCGCATTCCGCCTGAATCACCTGAGCGACAAACGCATGATCCGCGTGCTCCAGACGGCGGCCGATAAGTTTGGCTGGAAGCCCGGCAAGGCCCCCAGCGGCCGCGGCGTAGGCATATCCTGCGGCGTATATTCTTCGAACTACGTCGCCATGTGCGCCGAGGTTGCGGTGGATAAGAGTACTGGGCGCGTGCAGGTGAAGCGCGTGGTACTGGCGCAGGACCAGGGTCTGACGGTGAGCCCTGACGGCACCCGGCAGCAGACGGAAGGCTGCATCACCATGGGCATGGGCCAGGCGCTCACCGAGGAAGTGCGCTTCAAAGATGGGGCGGTGCTCAGCCAGAATTTCGACAGCTACGAGCTGCCGCGGTTCTCTTGGGTTCCGAAAATCGAGACGGTGCTGATCGAGAACCAGGAAACCCCCGCGGCGGGCAGCGGCGAGCCGCCGATGATCAACGTGGCATCCGTGCTGGCCAACGCGATTTTCGACGCGGCGGGAGTACGGATGCCGCAATTGCCGATGACGCCGGCGCGGATTCTGGCGGCGATCAAGAAGGGGTAGGGCGGGTGCGGCGCGGCGCGCACTCGGCCGTACTCCAGGCCGGGCGTTACCGCAGCGCCGCTTCGGCTGTTGTATTGAGTCCGGCGGCGGGCGCGGCCAGCGTCAGTGCCATGGTCGCCCAGCTTGTCCCGGCGGATGAGATAAACTGATCGACGCCATGCGGGAAGCCAGCATCGAAGTACGGCTGCAAGGCCAGTGCACGGGTCTTGACGTACCACGAGCCGTCCTCCATTTGAGTGTTCCGCAGGAACTGCACGCCGCGCCGGTATGCGGGATCGGAGACCGGAAGGCCCGCGGTTTGCAAGGCGACCAAGGCCCTCCCGGTGGAATAAGCGTTGCTGTTCATGGTCGGCAGGTCCGACCAGCCGCCGTCGGGCCGCTGCAGACCGGCTAAGGCACGCACGGCTTCCCTGGCGGCGTCCTGGTTGCCAGCCCACGCCAAACCGAGGACGCGCCATACCCGATCCTCAAAGGATTTCGGCTCTGTTTTGGCCAGCCACGCGGCGGCAAGCTGGATCGATCTCTGGTATTCCGCCTTGTCCACTCTTGGCGCGTATAGCTGAAGACCGCGCATGGCGAGGGCGGTCTGCCCGATGTAATCGAAGCAAATCGGTGGGCGGGTGTCACCGGCGGTATAGATCCAGTTTCCATCGGACGTCTGGCGCATCTTGAGATACATGGCGACCGCATCGGTATTCAAATCGGGCTTGTAATGCTCCGCATCGAGTCCCACCAGGATGTAACCGAGGACGCTCGCGCCGAAGGTATCCGCGAAGACCTCCGCGCCGGCCTGCGCCGCGAAGAAACCCTCGTGCAGGCTCTCCCGCTCATGCTCCAGATACGCCGCGTTGCGCTTGAGTTGCTCCGCCGCGATGCGCTCGTCGACGGGCAACCCGTTCTTCCGGGCGAGACCGACCGCCATAGCCGTGAGGCTGTCGTTGTGGCAGGATATGCAACCCGATTTGGAGGTAAAGCCGGAGTCCGCGCGCTGTAAGAGGGGCAGGCTGCGTTCGAGGGCGGCTTGGACTGTGACAGCGGGCTGCGGTCTTGGGGATGCCGCAGGCGGGGCCGAGCTCACCGCCCCAGCCTTAAGCAACGCGTCCACAACGGGAGTGTCGCCCAGAAGCTTAGCGAGATCGAGCGGCGTGAGGCCGGAGTCGCCGGACTGCGGATGCTGGCTCTTGGCATTGACGTTGGCGCCGCGTTCGATGAGCAGCTTCACGACGTCCACGGAGAGAAGGTCCGAGGCCGCCGCGTAGATGAGCGCGGTGCGGCCGGACGGATCGACGGCATTGACATCGGCGCCATGGTCCAGCATCAAGCGGACCGTATTCACATCGGCGAATGTCGCGATGTTCACCAGCGCCATCGTATACGCGTCCTTGCCGAGATCCGATTTCTTGACAATAAGGTCCACACACTGCGAACAATTCTGCGTCAACGCCATCGCCAGCGCCATGGCTCCAGCAAGTTTGTTGAAATCGGCGCCGCGATTCATCAGCAACTGCATGCTTTCGACGTCGGTGGCCAGCGCCGCCTGAATGAGCGGGGAAGATTCGCCGGGCGGATTCTTAGTGGGATTCGGATTGGCGCCGCGATCAAGGAGAAGTTTGACAAGGGGGGCGCCGCCCGGCCGGCCCGCCGCAATCATCAGCGGCGTTCGTGCGTCATCCGCCTGCGCGTTGACGTCCGTGCCATGGGCCAGCAGGAGGCGAGTCTTCCCGATATCGGTGGCCGCCCACATCAGCGGGGTCGCCTTGGCGTCGTTCCGCGCGTTGGGGTCGGCGCCCTTTTTCAACAGTTGCTCCAGAAACGCCGCGTCGCCATAGAGAACGGCGTACATAAACGGCGTCGATCCTTCCGGCCCGCGCGCGTTGAGAAGCTTGGGATCCTGCGCGACGAACTTCATGAACGCCGGGCGGTCGCCGATGCGCAAGGCATCGACCATCGCGACGGCTTTGGGGTTCAGCGGAGGGAGATCGACCTCATTGGCGAGAGCGTCGGGCCATTCGGCGCCCTGGTCGATCCAGGATTTGATCATGGCGACCTGTTCCGGCTTCAAGGCGCCGGTGGGCGGCATTTGCAGGCCGTAATCGGACCCAGCCACCCGGTGATAGAGGAAGCTGTTTTCGCTGCTGCCCGGCACGACCCGGCGGGCACCGGTCTTAAACACGGAGCTTTTCCGGTCGAGCCGCAGGCCGTTCATCTGCTGCGACGGTCCATGACAACCAATACAGTTCTGCCGGAGTAGCGGCTGGATATCCCGGCCGAACTCGGTTTTTGCCGGGGTTTGGGCGAAGGCTCCTAGGGCCAGGAACGCCCCTAGAGTACCGAAAACAGCATACCGTCTGAACATAATCCCCTCTGGAATGCGATTCGCTGTCCGTAAAGTATACCAGAATCATCCACTTTCGTTCCCAGCTTGGCTTGGCAAAAATAGTGGCGCCCCTTGCGAACCTCGCTCGTACCTATCTTGTGAAGAGAGATGGCGGCCCCGACAAGAGTTGTGATGCCGGTTCGGCCCGATTTTGAAGGGATCGTGCGCGAACACCAGTCCATGGTGTTCAGCATCGCGTACCATTTTCTGCACGACCGGCCGGCCGCCGAGGAACTGGCGCAGGACGTGTTTCTGCAGCTCTACAAGAGCATGGGTGAGCTGCAATCGGCGGAGCACCTGAAGCGCTGGCTGCGCCGGGTGACTACCAACCGGTGCATCGATCATTGCCGGCGGAGGAAACTGATGCCGCGCATCGGTCTGGAACAGATCCCGGAGCCCGCCGGCCCGAGCCGCCAGCCGGACCCGATGCTCAGCCGTGCGCTACGCCAACTGGTAGCCTCGCTGCCCGAAAACTGGCGGGCGCTGGTGGTTTTGAAGTATCAGGAGGAGATGGAGACCGAGGAGATTGCGCGGGCGCTGGACATGCCAGTGGGCACGGTGAAGAGCCAACTGTCGCGAGCTCTGGATTTTCTGCGGGAGAAGGCGTCCCGCGTATTGGGGGAAACGGAATGAGCCGATTGGACGATGCGTTTCGGGAAGCGTTGCGCCGCCAGGAGCCGCCCGACGGGTTCGCCGAACGGGTCATGGCCCGGATTCAGGCGGCGCCGGAACCAGCTAGCTTTTGGGCCGGCTGGCTGGCCGGGTTCCGGCGGCCACGTTTGCGCTGGGCCGCGGCGCTGGCTGGGGTGGCATTGGCTGTGGGGGCTATGGAGTACCAGCGGCAGAGGCAGGCGGAGGGAGAACGGGCCAAGGATCAAGTGATGCTGGCGTTGAGGATCACAAGCGGCAAGTTGCGGCTGACGCAGGCCGCGGTCCAACGCATCAATTACGCTCCACGGGAGCGATAGGAGAATTATGCGAATCGCAATTGGTATCGTGGCGGCCATGCTGACTTCCGCATGGGCGCAGGAGATCAAGATGCCGCCGGCTTTCGACAAGCTGGCGGCCAAAGCCGAGGAATCGGTGGATGTGACGCTGGACAGCAATATGTTGCAGCTCGCCGGCAAGTTCCTTTCGGACAAGGACGCGGACCAGGCCAAGGCGAAGAAGATTGTCGGGGGGCTCACAGGGATCTCGGTTCGTAGCTTCGAATTTGCCAAGGAAGGCGAGTATAGCGCGGCGGACGTGGACGCGTTTCGCGCGCAGCTCCAGGCGCCCTCCTGGTCGCGCATCGTTGGGGTGACGTCGAAGGGCGGCGAGAAAGACGAGGTCTATTTCAAAGCTTCGACGGGCTCGCAGATCGGCGGCATCGTGGTTATCGCCGCCGAACCCAAGGAACTGACCATCGTGAGCCTCAGCGGGACTATTTCCGTGGACGACCTGACGGATCTGGGCGGCCAGTTCGGCATCCCGAAAGTGGAGCTGCCGAAGAACAAGGGGAAGGAAGAATGAGAGCGCGGCTGCTGGCGGTCTTTCTGGCAGCTTCGGCTGCGGCCTTCGGCGCCGACCGGGAGTTCGACCGCCTGGTAAACGCGGTCGAATCGCGGTTTGGAGTCCAGCGCGCGCACATTCCGCTGATGGGAGTGGCGAACTTCCTGGTCAAAGTGGCGCGCCCGGAAGGCGCCGCGGGCTTCCGGCTGGCGGTCTTCGAGGACCTGAAATTCGACGCCGATGGCGACGGCGCGGCGCTCGACCGCATCATGGCCGAGGCGTCGCAGGGCTTGCACCCCCTGGTGCGCGTGCGTTCGCGGCGCGACCGCGAGTGTACCTATATTTACACGGGCGAGGCTGGCAAAACTACCAAGGTGCTGATCGCCACGTTTGAGCGCAGCGAGGCCACCGTGGTGGAGGTGCAAGTGAGCATCGACGCGCTGCTTCGAGCTCTCGGGGACCCGGCGCAAGCGGGCAAGTTGTTTGCGCAGTAGCAGTCAAGTGGCAGGCGGTAGCGCCTGCTCCACCTGGCGGGTCGGGTAAGGCGGGGCATTGTCAAGATGTTGGCCCCCGCATTGGACCGTCAATTGCTCTCAATGTTGTAGGAGGTACTGACAATGCCTTTTATCTACCTCGTACTGGCACTCATTACCGTGGGAATTCTCGGGTGGCTCATCAACGCTCGCGTTCCGGTGGCGGGACGCATTCGGGATATTGTGAATGTCGTTTTGGCTCTGACTGCCGTGGGAGTTGTATTGGGGATCATCAATGCCTACGTACCGATGGCCGGAAGCATCAAAGTTATTTTGAACATCGTTGTGGTTGTGGAAACGTGCATCGGAGTTCTTCAAGCACTGGGTCTCTGGAAGAGGACGCTCAGGTTGTTTAGCAACCTCACAAACCATCGCATTGCCCACTAATGCGCCCGCGCGCTATACTCAAAATGCAGTAGCGGTGGAGTTCGCTTAACGCCGTTCCCAACGGCCAATGACTCCTGCAGTGGCATCGCTGTGGGAGCGACCCTGTAGCCTCCTTCCCAAGCAAGCCACAATTCATCGGAAACGGAGATCCAAGACTTGGATCAGATATGGCCTCAGGCTGCGCTTTGGCTCCTGCTGGCGCTGGTTGCGGTGTTGCTAGGGAACTGGCTGAGGGTGTCGACGGCGCTTTCCGAAATCGTGGTTGGCACGGCCGCACAGGCAATACTCGGAGCGCTGGCAGGCGCCGGAGCGCTGGGCGCAAAGGCGCCCTGGATTACGTTTCTGGCGGGGGTCGGCGCCGTGGTCCTGACCTTTTTGGCAGGCGCCGAACTGGACCCCGTGGTATTCCGGGAGAAATGGAAGGAATCCGTGGCGGTCGGTCTGATCGGATTCTTCGCTCCGTTCCTGGGCGCCGCGATGGTAGCGCACTATGTGGTGGGCTGGGCCTGGCAGGCAAGCTGGCTGGCTGGAGTGGCGCTTTCGACCACTTCGGTGGCGGTGGTCTACGCCGTGATGCTCGAGCTCGGCTTCAACCGGACGGTTTACGGCAAGACCATTCTGGCCGCGTGCTTCGTCAACGACTTGGGTACCGTGATCGCTTTGGGCCTCATCTTTTCGCCCTTCACGCTGAAAACCCTGGCCTTCGTAGGCGTGTCTCTGGTGGTTTTCGTAGCGGTGCCCTTTGTCACTTCGTGGATCTTTCAACGCTATGGCGGCCGGGCCTCCGAACTGGAGACCAAGTACATCCTGTTCCTGTTGTTCGCCATGGGAGGGCTGGCGGCATGGTCGGGCAGCGAAGCGGTGCTTCCGGCCTACATTTTCGGGATGGTGCTGGCGGGGACGGTGGGCAAAGACAGCGCCTTGATCCGCAGGCTGCGCACCTTGACCTTTGGCCTGCTGACGCCTTTCTACTTCATCCGCGCGGGCAGCTTCGTCTCCGTGCCGGTTCTGCTGGCGGCCCCGCTGATCTTCGTGGCACTGTTCTTCGCCAAGATGGGATGCAAGCTGACAGGCCTTCTTCCGGCCGTGCGGGTCTTTGGGTATAAAGGCCATGACGGAATTTACTATGCGCTGATGATGTCCACCGGGTTGACGTTCGGCACCATCTCGGCGTTGTTCGGGTTGAATCACGGCATCATCGACCAGCGCCAGTACTCGCATCTGGTGGCCACGGTGATTGGAAGCGCCGTGATTCCCACCGCCATTGCGAACGGCTTCTTCATGCCCCGGCATTTGTTGCCGCGCCGCGCAGCCGGCCTGAACGAACCCGTGATGGGGGAGCCGGTGGGAGGAGACCTGGAATCGTGATCTCCAGCAATGAGCATATTTGGGGGATACACTACGTTTTCGAGGAGGTCCCATGCTGACCAAAGGACCCGCGCGGAAGGTCACGGTCTTCGTCAACGAAACGGCGCAGTACCATAGGCAGCCGCTGCTCGATGCCATTCTGGCGTTTCTGATGCACAAGGGAGTGGCCGGCGCAACCGCGACGCGGGCGTTTGCCGGATTCGGGTCGCATCAGCAGTTGCACACGCCGCAGGTCGAGGAACTCTCCGTAGACCTGCCGATCCGGATCGAGTTCATCGACACGGCCGAGAAGGTGGACGAAATCCTGCCCACGCTTTACGAAATGGTGGACGACGGTCTGATCGAGGTGCAAGACACACAAGTGGTCAAGCTGGCCCGCAAGTCGCCCCGGCCGGAACCTCAGTTGGCGCACGAGCGGCAAGAGGGACCGGCGAGGCTCATGCGGGTCTTCCTGGGTGAGTCCGACCGCTGGCACGATGAGCCTCTGTACGACGCCATTGTGAAGAGACTGCGCATGTTGGGGATCGCGGGCGCCACGGTATATCGGGGAATCCTCGGCTATGGGGCCAAGGGCCACGAGCGCAAGCGCAGTTTTTTCCACCCGATCCGGGATCTTCCGGTCATGATCTCCGTGGTCGATACCAGGGAGAAGATCGGGGCGGCGGCCGAGGCGATTGAGGGCATGCTGGAAGACGGCTTGATTGTCCTTTCCGAAGTCGAGATGGTGCGGATGGTTCGCAGCCACCGTGTAACGGAGGCGCCCGATGCGGCAGGAACAACCAGCTAGATTGTTGCGCATTCACATTTCGGAAAACGACCGGTTTCAGGGAAAGCCGCTCTACGAAGCGATTGTCGCCAAGTGCCGTGAGCTGAAAATCGCCGGAGCGACGGTCTTCCGCGGACTCGAAGGCTACGGTGAGACGGCGGAGATGCACAAATCGCACTTGACGCGCCATGACCAGCCGATCGTCATCTCGATCGTCGATACGGCCGACAATCTGAGCGGCCTGATTCCAGTGGTCGAACAGATGATGGATACCGGGCTGATGGCCGTGTCGGATGTGCAGGTGGTCCGTGTGCAGAGGAAGGCCGCCTTGCATGAAGGAACATGACTGAGCCCGACACAGCCACGGAGACCGTGCAGGATGTCCTCGGCGCGGTCGGGGACTTGTGCAGGCGCCATGAGATTTCCGCGCTGGAGGACTTCCTTGAAAGCTGCCGCGCGTTCGCGCAAGAGAAGACGCTGAACATCGCCGTCCTGGGGCGCTTCAAGGCTGGCAAGAGCAGTTTTCTGAATCATCTTCTCGGCCGGCCGCTGCTGCCCGTCGGCGTGATCCCGGTCACATCCGCCGTCACCGAAATCGAATGGGGGCCTCGCGAGCGAGCGGAGATTCTGTTCGCGGATGGCCGCAAGGAACCCGCGGCGGTGGAGCGAATCGGCGATTTCATTTCGGAAAGCCGGAACCCGGAGAATTATAAACAAGTGGTTCGCGTGCGCGTGGAGCTGCCTTCGATGGATCGATACCGCGGGATCCGGTTCGTCGATACGCCTGGTTTGGAGAGCGTCTTCGGGCACAACACGGACGCCTCCCTGGAGTGGCTTCCCAACGTGGGGCTGGCTTTGGTCGCCGTCGGCGTCGACCCGCCTCTTTCGCAGCACGACATCGAGCTGATCCGCAATTTGAGCCGGTACACCCCCAACGTCTCGCTTCTGCTTACCAAAGTCGATCTTCTGGATGAAAGCGAACGCGTCCAGGTGCTGGAGTTTGTCCGGAAGCAACTGGCAAAATATTGGAATGACGCCGTCCCAGTATTCCCGTACTCGGTTCGGCCGGGCTTCGAACATCTGCGCGCGGAGCTGGACGCGAGCCTGCTGTCACAGGTAAGGGCCGGCGCCGGCGAGCAGCGGGCCGCAATCCTTCTGCACAAGGTCGATTCGCTGGTGAGCGAGTGCGCTGGCTATTTGAACGTTGCCCTCAAGGCGGCGGAAGTCGCCGACTCGGAGCGCGAGGAGCTGCGGCGGAAGATCCTCGGACAGAAGGAATCTCTGGACGACACGCGGTTAGGACTGAAGTTGATCGTCCGGCATGCCGCGGGAACGACGCGCTCCGCGTTCGAGACCTTGTTGCGCCCCAACGAGGTCCCCGTCCGCGAGAAGCTCCAGGCCGACCTTGAGCGACAGTTTCCATCCTGGGCGCGCAGCCTGAGCATGGCGACCGAGAGGTTCGACGACTGGATGGGCGGCGGCCTGGCCAGCGAGATGGCGGAGTTGTCCAGGAAGCATCGGAACGAGTTCGTCGAGCCGGTGCGGAGAGTCGGGCGGCAGCTTTCCCAATCGCTGCAGGACTTCCGCAACCGGCTTTCGGACCGAATGCTGGAGACGCTGGGCGTTCCCCTGCGCACCACGGAAATGGAACTGCGCACGGAAGACCCCCGATCCCCCGATGTGCGCGTGGGAAGAATATTCGACCATAATTGGGAGCTGCTGTCCTGGGTGATACCGATGGCGCTCGTACGGGGCGCGGTGCGGAGGCATTACCACCGCAAGGTCGAGGACCTGGTTTTCACAAACCTCTCGCGGCTGGCATCCCAGTGGGAGGAGATTGTGAACGCGTCGCTGCGGGCGCTGGAGAAGGAATCCATCCGCAGGCTCGACGGATTGATCGGGACCATCGAGAAGCTGACGGCATCGGCGGGGCTAGAGGCTCCGGAGATTCGCGAAGAAATCGGGCGGCTGGAGGGGCTGCGCCAGCGGCTGGTGGGGCGGACCTCCCGGTCTGCCTTCTTGCTTTGTTGGGAACAGGGCGTGCAAGAAGGCAGACCGGGAGGTCCGCCCCACTAAAATCAGCGGCCGAAGGCGGATCGGCCCGCAAACCGCGCCTGCGCTCCTAACTCCTCCTCGATTCGCAGGAACTGGTTGAACTTCGCGACGCGTTCGCTGCGGCAGCCCGAGCCGGTCTTGATGTGACCTGCCCCCGTCGCCACGGTCAGATCGGAGATAAACGTGTCTTCGGTTTCGCCGGAGCGGTGCGACACAAAACAACGATAGTTGTTTCGCGCGGCCAGCGCCATCGCATCCAGGGTTTCCGTAACCGAGCCAATTTGGTTGAGCTTGATGAGGATCGAATTGGCGATTCCTTTGTCGATACCTTCACGGAGAATCTTCGGGTTGGTGCAGAAGATATCGTCGCCAACCAGCTCAATTTTCGATCCCAGAGCGACGGTGAGGTCTCTCCACCCCTCCCAATCGTTCTCCCCCATGCCGTCTTCCAGCAGAATGATGGGATATTGATTCACCCACGATTCCCAAATTTTGATGAGCTCCTGCGAAGTGATGGCTTTCTTGGTCGACTTGAAGAGGACGTACTTCCCGTCGTCCCACATCTCGCTGGCCGCGGGATCGAGGCAGATGGAAATGTCCTCGCCCGGCTTGTACCCGGCTTTCACGATGGCTTCGAGGATCAACTCCACGGCCTCGTCGTTCGATTTCAGATCCGGCGCGAAGCCGCCCTCGTCGCCGACGGCCGTGCTGTAGTTCTTGGCGTGCAGCACCTTCTTGAGCGCATGAAACGTCTCCATGCCCATGCGGATGGATTCCGCGAAGCAAGGCGCGTGGTGCGGAGCGATCATGAACTCCTGGAAATCCACGGTGTTATCGGCGTGCTTGCCGCCATTGAGCACGTTCATGCAGGGGACCGGCAGGATTCCAGCATTGGCGCCGCCCAGGTACCGGTAGAGCGGCAAGCCATGGGCGCTGGCCGCGGCCCGGGCACCGGCCATGGACACCGCAAGAATCGCGTTGGCCCCCAGCTTGGCCTTGTTGGGCGTTCCATCGAGCGCAATCATGGCTGCATCCAGGGCGCGTTGATCCGAAGCGTCCAGACCGGCCACCGCCGGGCGTATCGCATTACTGATATTGGCGACGGCCTTTTTGACGCCCTTGCCGCCATACCGGGCCTTGTCTCCGTCCCTCAGCTCCACCGCTTCCTTTTCGCCTGTCGAGGCGCCGGACGGCACGGCGGCGCGGCCGAAGCTCCCATCGGCGAGAACGACGTCCGCCTCCACGGTTGGATTGCCCCGAGAATCCAGGATCTCGCGGCCTTTTACGTCAACGATTGCTGTCATGAATGATTTCCTTTCTACGATTGCAATAGGAGTTATCGGACTCAATACTCAATGAGGTTGAGACGGTTCCCGGTGAGACCCCACCACCGTTTAAACTCTGGAACTCTCACTATATCGCAAGTTGCCCGCCTGGGCCCGGAGGAAAACCCGAGCGCAGGACGGCCGCGAGCTGCGTGCGAATTTCCATCGGGATCGGCAGGGAATAGATCTTCTCGACTGCCGGCAGGCGCTATATTTGAGCTAGCTGAGACTCGGATGGAGCCGGAACTTCCTCTCGTGGGCATGGCTTCGGAGAGGCAGCGCGTGGGCGCGGCCTTCGACAACCGTGAACCGCTGTTGATCCTGGGACCGCGAGGATGCGGCAAGACCCGGCTCATCGGAGAGACGCTTCGAGGGCGACAGGAATGGCTATATATTGCCTGGGAGCCGACGCTGCACGCTTTGCTGGTTTCCATATCGCGAGCTCTGATCGGCACGGGCCACTCCGATTTTCTCGCCCGCGCCACGCCGGGCGCGGAACCGGAAGGCTGGCTTTCGAGGCAGACCAGCATTCATTTGAAGGGCCTTTTGTGGAACTCGCTGGAAAGCGCACCGGCGCCACTGGTCCTGGATGGAATCTGCGGCGCCGGCTTTCCTGCTTACCGCTTTTTGCGGCGGATCTATCACACGACCGGCATGACGATTGTTGCCGCGGCGCGAGATACGGCCAGGAGTCTCGGCACTCCAATAACACAGAATCCGATAAAGCATTAAGGATGTGGG
>OBLW0100000780.1_pt1 | contig 27277 bp, 23 predicted proteins | sample 1520161 | NCBI WGS metagenome assembly OBLW01 (sample SAMEA3539309, study PRJEB22396) | soil metagenome | biome: tundra; feature: field; material: soil | place: USA | collected 2010-05 | depth 0.15 m | reverse complement strand
TCAGAGAGCCGGATCTCCAGACGGTTCCGGCCTCCTACCTGTATAGCGACAGCGACGGTTCCTACTTCCTGGACCAGGAAAGCTATGAGACCCTCACACTGGCCGAGGAAGTAATCGGGAACGCGCGAGACTTCCTGATCGAGGGAGGCGTGGTCGATCTGCTCAAGTTCAATGGCAATCCCATCGGCTTGGAATTGCCCCCGTTCGTTGAGTTGGCAGTCGCCTCCACGGAACCGGGCGTGCGTGGCGATTCGTCGAGCGGCAGCGTGACCAAGCCAGCCAAGCTGGAGACCGGTCTGGAGATCCGCGTTCCCCTCTTTATCAAAGAAGGCGAAAAAGTCAGGGTGTCAACCGAGCGCCGCGAGTTTGCGGGCCGGGCCTGATTCAGCTTGAGACGGAACCCACCTGCGCGTATCCAAGCGCGACGCGCACCTGTGGCTCAAACGGGTGTCGCGGCACAGGGTAAAATGGGAACATGGCTGAGGACGCAGCGGAACTGTTAACGCACGCTCTGAAACTGCCCCCGGCAGCAAGGGCCGCAATCGCCGACTCTCTCATGGACAGTCTTGAAACGGAGGTCGACGAAGACGCCGAAGCAGCCTGGAGAACCGAAATCGCCCTCCGGGTTCGGGACCTCGATTCGGGCGCCGTTCAAACGATTGCTTGGGACGAGGTTCGTCGTCAACTGCGCAGCCGGTTCAATGGCTGATGCGAAGGTCCGTTCGCTTCCACCCGGCGGCGCAGCGGGACGCCGACGAAGCCGCCGCCTGGTACGCCGAGCGGAGCGTCCGAGCCGCCGTTCGGTTTCTGGATGAACTGGATCGGCTGATTGACTTGATCGCCGTCTCACCGGAGAGATTTCCAATCTTCGATGCTGACCTCTGCCGGGCGATGTTTCGCCGGTTTCCTTTCTACGTCGTCTTTTGGGCAGACGATGCCAATGTAGTCGTCTTTGCCGTAGCGCACGGGAAGAGACGGCCACGATACTGGCACGGTCGCACCTGAAAGTGTCGAGTGTCTTCCAACTTGGATGAAACCCCGTTTTGGTCCACAACCATTTTCAATTGAAAGGATACAGCCCGGCGGTGGCATAATACTCTTGGAGGAGCAATGCGTTTCGTATCGCTCACCCTGTGTCTCGCCGCCGCGGTTCTTGCTAGTGGGGCAGACGACCCTTCTTCGCGGCCCACGGAGCCTTTTCCCGCAGTAGCGGTCGTCAAAGTTGGCGCGGCGGCGCACGGGCAGCCTTGCGCCATCCTCCTGCTGAACGCGATGCCGAAAGACGCTCCGGCCATCGATAAGCCGATGGTCCTGCCCGCGCCCTCCAACCCCGGCCGCTTCGCGATCCGGCAGGTGTCGCCACCCGCGCCTCCATGCGATGAAGCAGAACTGCGAGATGGCCCCGCGCCCTCGAATGCAGACCAAATCGTCAGTCTCGCGTTGAAGGGGTGGGACTTATTCACCATGCTGCGGACAACCCCTGGCGACCAGCTTCAGATGGCAGCTTCTGGGCCTGTGGGGGCTGGGAAACTCGACCCGTCGCTCGTGGCGTTGGTTCAGATTGTCCGTAGCGCCGCTCGCCCGGGCGGAGAGACCAAGGTGCGGATCACCCTCACGAACGCCCCAGCGGATTCGCTCGCGCAACTGCGGAAGGCGGGAGTCACCATCACGCACCAACAGCGCAATGATGTAACCGGGCGCATCGCGGTGGAAAAGCTGGAAGCGGTCACGCAGTTGCCGTTCGTCGTGTGGATTGCGACGCGATAGGGCGATGGGCGGGCCAGAGGTTGCCTTGGATTCTCTACCCCAAGTCGGCATCCACCGGCGAGAATTCCTCCCCGGAGCCTCGCGGCTCAGGTAGCTGGGATGCCGCGTCCAGCGCGTCGCCCGATGATAACAGTGTCCCGTGCAGGCTGATCGGGAACGATATGGGAGGATCTCGTACTTTGACTTCCGCGATTGCGGACCCCATCTGTCCGCCTTGCCGCCCGGAATGACGAAGGGACTGAAGCCGTTTACCAAGCCGAATCGCCGCGCGGAGGCAACGTCAATTCTCCGTGGGCTTCCTTTCTATGTGATCGACCACGAACTTCTCGATCGGAAGCCTTCGACGTTCCAGCTTGAGGCCCAGCTTTTCCAGGGACGCCCGAACCGAGCTCCCGGACGGTTCGGAAGCTGCTGGCACGGCTTGGCCGGCGGCGCCCTGGTCCGCAGGTTGGACGGCTCGTACCCTCGGAAAGTCGCTACTCGAAATGTCCAGCGTCACCTGGTAAGACCCCTCCAACTCCGTCATATCGACAACGGGTAGATCGACGAAGCCGGTTTGGTATTGGTTGTTTTCGTATTGATTTAGGTATTCCACAAGTGACTTCATCGTCATGCTTGCGAACTCCGTGTGGAAAGTGCCATTCGCGCGTCTCAGCTTGAACCTGCCGAATGGCCCTGTGCCTTCGGCAGAGATGGACAGATCCCCGGGCCGAGCCGTGATCGCCTCGGTAGGAGCTACGTAGATGTCGTCCGGTTCGGACTCCTTCATCTTCGGGCCGCCCGGTGCAACCACCAGTGCGTAAGCCGGCACCACCTGAATCTGCTGGTGGAATCTCAGCGTGAACCTCTCCTCCAGCAAGGCCTGGAACATCAACGGGATCTGCTGCTTTGGCGCGCCCGCCGGCACGACCGCGAGAATGTCGAAGTGATCGGTGTCCAGCCACGCCGGGCCGCTAAGCTGGTGGGGTTGAAGGCTGTACGCGCGGCGCAGCACGTCATTGAGCTTAATGTCTTCCAGGTTCACTCTGCCCGTGACATCACCCCAGCCGCGTGCACGTTCGGCTGTCGTTTGGCCGCCGGCCCCGGTGGAAGGCTTGACGGAAGCTACCTCGAATGTGGGCAATGGCACGTTCGTCGCCTGCCTCGGCGCCTGGCCCCACATCGTCATGACGGCGATCAAAGGCCCTAATAGGGCCCATTTCATCCGGAGCCCAGAAGAAGCCGATTTGGCATTCGTCATCAGAGCCTCCATTCTGGCCTGACTCATCCTACCGTCCTGCGACTCAGCCCGCAAGAGCCTTCGCCGGATACATGTGTGCCGTTTCCGCACTGCGCCCACCTGGTCGTTTCAGAAACGGGCGACGCGGGCAGTCCCCCGCACCGAGGTCAATCTACGAGATTCCCGTTTTTCGCGCACGATGCCGCTGGACGGCGTTAGAATCCAAGCATATTTGGAATTTCGGAGGTGCTTATGGCGATACACTCGTCGACGGAGGGAAAGCGATCCTCAATGAAGTGCCCGCATTTGACGATTCTTTTCTGCATGACGGTCGCGGCAGCCGCCGCTCAGTCTCCGGCAGCCGGGCCGGCGTTTGTTTCGCCGGTTTCCTTTCTACGTCGTCTTTTGGGCAGACGATGCCAATGTAGTCGTCTTTGCCGTAGCGCACGGGAAGAGACGGCCACGATACTGGCACGGTCGCACCTGAAAGTGTCGAGTGTCTTCCAACTTGGATGAAACCCCGTTTTTCGCGCCGAATCACCTTTTTCCGCGCTACAACGCTGCGTCACTGCAGGCTGATCAGGAGCGAATTCGAATGGCGGCCGCCGACGCTGACCACCAAGCTCTGTGCGCCGGAACCCGCTAAAGCTCTGGGGATTACCACATCGACCTCGTCGATGCCGGGAACCAGACCCTGCGGACCAGCATAGAGAACCTGGGCCGGCATGGCACCGATCATACAGGCGACATCGGCTAGCGAACTTCGCCCTCGAATTCCCGAACCGTAAAGAGCCAGCACAGCCTGATCGTTGGGGCCCCCCAGGTTAATCGGCTGCGGGACGCAGATCCATGGGATAAAGGTACAACTAAACACCGGCGAGCCGGTCTGGACGCCGTTCGATATGACTGTTACTACGGCGGCGGCCACGCCCGTGCCGCTTTCGTCTGCTGAGAACAGCGCGGGCGATGTCGCGGTGATCGAGGTGCTCCCGGTGCCGACCGTGGTAGAGCCGCCCACGGAACTGGTAATGTACACCGACGCCGGGCCCGCGGCGGTTCCAGCGGGGACCTGAAAGTTCACCTGCTTCGGCGAAACGTAGAAGAGCGGCGCCCCACGGACGGCCCCCGTGGAATCGACAACGGAAACAGTGGTCCCGCCCAGACTTGTGGGCAGGGGCACGAAGGCGGCGGGAATCGCCTCAGGCGCCAGTCCCCCTCCAAACGCCGAAGCCAACGACTCGGCGGCCAGGGGACCGGAAGCGAAACTGGCCGCGGAGACGATGGCCATCGGCCACTGCGAGATGTTGAGGAAGGTCGCGACGCCGGTAGGGTAAGCCGCGCTAACGATGTCCGGCCTGCCGTCGCCATTGAGATCGGCGACGGCCACGCCTTGATCCCAGAAACGAGCAGCCGCGGAGTCCGCTAGCGCGACCCCCGGCTGGAAGGATCCGTCCCCGTTTCCTAACAGGTATTGAGGTTCACCACCTATGGCGATCAAGTCGAGGGCGCCATCGCCGTTCAGATCGGCGGCGGACAGTTGACCGCCGGACAGCGCGGGGCCATGCGACCAGACAAACGTGCCATCTGCATGGCCGAGCCCGACAATCAGAGTCCCATCGGAGCCGGGGAACGCCACGTCCAGTTTTCCGTCCCGATTCAGGTCCGCGATTACCAGGGCCCGCGGACCGATGGATGAGCTTGGCGCCTCGGTGAGCGGCCCGGGTGAAGAAAAGGAGCCGTCCCCTTTGCCGAAAAAGAACTGGATGTTGGGTGTCCCGGTCTGGCCGCCAGTACTCGCCACAACGAAATCCGGTTTGCCATCGCCGTTGAAATCGCCCACGCCGATGGCTGCGGGCCAGGGGCCGGCGGGCAGGGAAACCGGCGCGGAGAACCCGCCCTGGCCGTCTCCAAGGAATACGTCCACCTCGTCGTCGGCGCCTCCTTGGAACGTACTCACAATTACGGCCAGATCCTGTTTTCCGTCGCCGTTGAAGTCGGCTGCGGCCATGGACGCCACGCCCCGAATCGACGGCGTGGAGACCGCCGGGCGGAAGGAGCCGTCTCCCTGGCCGGTGTAAATCTCTAAGGCGAGAGGCGTGGCAACCACACAGCACGGGGTGGCCACAGCCACGTCGGGGATGCCGTCATTGTTGAAGTCAGCCACAGCCATGGCCGCTGCATAAACTTGCTGTTCGAAGCCTGGAGTGAAGTTACCCTTGCCGTCGCCGGTTAAAATGACAAATCCCTCCGACCAGTCCACCAAAAGATCCCGGATTCCATCGTTGTTGAAGTCGGCGGTGGTTATGTTCGCGATAGAAACATCGGGCGCAGCCCAGCCGGGAGTGAGGGTGACCGGCGCGCCGGTGAAGACGCCATTGCCTCGATTGAACATAACCGAAATGGCCGGTCCCCCAAGGATCAATGGGTTTCCGGTCCCGACGATGATGTCTGTAGCGCCATCTCCATCGAAGTCGGCGAGAATGATGCTGCCGGTAGTCTCCTGCCAATAGTCACGCCGCCGCGGGAAGGCGCCTCTTCCGTCGCCGAATAGTATCGTCAGACCGCTGACGACAATATCGGGCTTACCGTCGCCATCCATGTCCGCAACGGCCAGTGAGTCTCCATTTCCCACGGCGTACTCGGTTGCCGCGCCGAACGTGCCGTCACCGTTGCCTAGCATGACTACCGCGACGGGCGGCGGGCCACCCGAGGAACTCTGTAGCGAACCCGAAGCCGTAAAGACCAGGTCGGTCTTCCCGTCGCCGTTCAAATCCGCGATGGCCGCCGCCAGGATTTGCGCGTGAGGTGCCGTGAGTACCACCTTTTCCGGTTGGAAAGTCCCGTCGCCATTCCCCAAGAACACCGACAGCCTGCTCGCGACGACGCCAAAATAAGCGGGAACGGCGAGGTCTGGTACGCCATCCCCGTTCAGGTCGCCAATGGCTACCGGGCCCGCGCCTAGTGAAGAGGGCATCGAGTAGGAGACAGGAGCCTGGAAGTTGGACCCTCCGTTGCCAAGTTGCACGGTCACCACGGAGAGGATTGACCCGTTGACTTTGGCGAGGGTCGTACAAATGATATCCGGGTTCCCGTCGCCGTTCAGGTCCGCCAAAGCCAAACTTTGTCGTGATGCCCCCGTATATGTTGCCTGGGAGATGAAGTTCAGATTGGCATCAAACACGGCCGCTGTGAGCGTGCCGCTTCCGGCCGGTTGGGATACAACCAGGTAGCCGCCATTCCCCAGGCGGGCAAACGCTTGTAGCGGGCTGGACGCGCTGGGACCCGGAACCACCTGACCGGATGGGCATCCGGTCAACTGCTTCTGGAAGTCTGGGGTCGTGGCGGCGACGGTGTACGGCGGCGCCGAAGCCGTCTGGTATGCCGTGTAGGAACCGTCAGGCTTCTCGATCAGGGTCAGACCGGCCAGACTGGCATTGCTGGCCCTCTGAAAGCTAATGGCCGGGCAGCTCGTCTGGGCACTGGCGCAGCCAACACCGATCACGGCTAGAGTCGCGAGAATGCGCAAGGAGACTCTCATGGAATGGAACTAAGCAGTTGCCTAACCATTCCAAGACTTAGTTAAGGGTCTTTAATTCAAACACTTGATGCTCCCATGACCCACCTTCTTGGGACCCCGGAACGCCGCTGTCACGGAATTTTGACTCAGGAAGTGGACATCCCGCCCCCCTCATCTCCCCCGCAACGGATTGAACACGCTCAAACCCGCGAAGTCTTTTTCGTCTCCGGTAACAACCATGCAGTTGTTCGCTTCGGCGACTGCGGCAATGATCATGTCGAGCGGGCTCCGTGGCCGCCCTTTCGCCGTCCCGTCGGCCATCAGCCGCGCCCACACCAGGCCGGCCTTCTCGTCGAACGGGAGCACTCTGCCGGCGAACAGCGCTTGCGGTCCCTCGGGGCCGGAAAACCAACGCTCCAACTCCCTGCGCTTTTTTCCGTCTGGCTTCTCCAGGATTCCGCGCCGGATCTCAGCCACCGTCAGCGACGAGATGAACAGATCCCCGTCGGCTTGTCCGGCCATCCACGCGACCAGCCCATCCGACGGCGCGGGTTTGGTGACATTGCCGATGATATTGGTGTCGAGGAGCCACCGGCTCACAGGTCAACCCTGCGGCCCGGCGTCATCAGACGGCTGACATCCAGATCGGCGCCGACCAAGGGCGACCGGCGCAGCGCATTGAGAATGCCGCCCTTTTTCGACTGTTCCCCCGCCATGGTTAGCCGGACAGCGGCACGAATCCGCGCCGAATCGGGGCCATCGCCGGCGAGCCGCCGTGCGAGCGACCGGATCAACTCGCGATCGGCGTCGAGCCCGAGAATCTCGAACCGCGCCATCCCTCGCTCGGTGAGGCGCTTCCGGTACTTGTCAAGCGCCCGTCTTTGCGGGGTGCTCATGGCCGATTCTCCCCCTATATCCAGAAATATAACCAGATATAACATAGTTCGCCGCCAAGCTCGTCCCCTTCCTCGGTCACAAGGTATTTTGTGATGAAAACAAAGCAGTTACTCCAAGCGCTCACAGCCCCATGTTGTATCCTGGAGGCGGGATAGGATGCATCGCCCAGACGAACGCGGCCACGAATTGGGTTCGTTTCGTAGTGGGGCAGACGCCCTCGGGGTGCCCTCTGGGCCACGCGCGACCCCCTGGTCGCGCCTCTTGATCGGCGGGATTGGGTTCGTTCCGCGCGGTGTGACAATCCGCCCCCCATTCCCCATGAAACGCGGTATCAATAAACGATAGCGGGCATTACAACCCGATTCCCTTTTGATCGGAGATCGAAGATGAAAGACTGGACGCGCCGGGATCTATTGAAAACCAGCTTGGCGGCGCCGGCCGTGGCGGCGGCGTCGGCTGAAGCGGTCGCCGAGGCGGAGCCTCAGACGGGTACGCCGGCCGTGGGCGCTGCCCCCGCATCGCCGGGGTCCGCCGCGGGACGCGAACGGCTCCTGCTCGATTTCGGATGGCGCTTCCATTTCGGCCATGCCGCCGACCCCGCGCAGGATTTCAATTTCAGGGGCAACTTCTCGAAGACCGGAAATTTCGGCCCGGTCGCCACGCCTCTCTTCGACGATAGCGACTGGAAGGCCGTCGATCTGCCCCACGATTGGGCCATCGAGCTGCCCTTTCAAAACGATCCCGCGCTCTCCAGCAAGGGGTTCTATCCGCTCGGGCGAACCTACCCGGCCACCAGCATCGGATGGTACCGCCGCATCTTCGATCTTCCGGCCTCCGACGCGGGGCGGCGCATCACCATCGAGTTCGATGCCGCCTACCGCGAGGCTACCGTTATCTTCAACGGCTTCTACATCGGCCGGCACATCGGCGGCTACGATCCGTTCAGCTTCGACGTGACCGATTTTGCGACTCCCGGCGCCCGCAACGTGCTGCTGGTCCGCGTCAACGCCACCGAGAGCGATGGCTGGTTCTATGAGGGCGCCGGCATCTACCGGCACGTCTGGCTGGTGAAGACCAGCCCGGTCCACGTGAAAAAGTGGGGCACATTCGCGCGCACCGAAGTTCGGCCCGGCGAAGCCACCGTCCGCATTCGCACGGAGGTGGAAAACCGCGGCAAGGGCGCGCAGAGCACGCGCGTCACCTCCACCATTCTCGATCCCGCTGGCAAGGCCGTGGGAAAAGCGGCCACCCTGCCCGCATCCATCGTGGAAAACGGAGAGCATACCTACGAACAGCAGGTGGTGGTGAGAGCGCCCGCGTTATGGTCGCTCGAACAGCGCAACCTTTATAAGCTGGTGACCGAGGTCGAAGCGGGCGGCGCCGTCACCGACCGCTATGAGACGCCCTTCGGCATTCGCACCGTCAAGTTCGACGCCGAGACAGGCTTCTTCCTGAACGGCAAGTCCGTCAAGCTCAAAGGGACCTGCAACCACCAGGACCACGCCGGCGTAGGCGCGGCGCTGCCCGACGCGGTGCAGTATTTCCGCGTCCGCAAGCTCCAGGAAATGGGCTGCAACGCCCTGCGCACCTCCCACAATCCGCCCACGCCGGAGCTGCTCAACGCGGCCGACGAGTTGGGAATGCTGGTGTTCGACGAAACCCGCATGATGTCGTCGAATCCCGAAGGCCTCACCCAGCTTGAGAACCTGGTTCGCCGCGACCGCAACCACCCCAGCGTCTTCATGTGGTCGCTGGGCAATGAAGAGGGTACGGCGGGAACCGACAAGGGCTTCCTCATTCTGACCGCGATGAAAGCCGTCTCCACCAAATACGACGGTTCGCGGCTGGTTTCCATGGCGCCGAATGGCGGCAACACCATGGGCAAGTTCGGCTTTGCCGCATTGGACGTGCAGGGCTACAACTACGCCGATCCGGCGGCCGACGCCTTCCACAAGGCCAACCCCAAGGTCCCCGTGATGGGCACGGAGCAGGTCAGCGCCGTGGCCACGCGCGGCATCTACATCATGGACCCGCAGCACGGCTACGTCGGCTCGTACGACCCATACACCACCAGCGGGCGAGCTTCCTGCGAGGGCTGGTGGCGCTTCTGCGACGCGCGTCCGTGGCTCGCCGGAGGCTTCATCTGGACCGGTTTCGATTACCGCGGCGAGCCTTCACCCTACCAGTGGCCCAATATCAGTTCCCAGTACGGGATTATCGATATGTGCGGCTTTCCCAAGGACAGCTTCTTCTACTTCCAGTCGTGGTGGACGGCCAAGCCGGTGTTGCATCTGTTCCCGCACTGGAACTGGCCGGGGTATGAGGGGAAGGAGATCGCGGTCTGGGTGCATTCCAACCTGGAGCGTGTGGAGTTGTTCCTCAACGGCCAGAGCCTGGGCGCCCAGGACATGAAGAAGGATGAGCACCTGGCTTGGAACGTCAAGTACGCTCCCGGCGCCATTGAGGCGCGCGGCTACAAGGGCGGCCAGCAGGTGATGACCGTGAAGCGCGAGACTACCGGTCCGGCGGCCAAGCTCGTGCTTACGGCGGACCGCCAGGAGATTTCGGCCGACGGAGAAGACGTGGCAATGTTTGCGGTGGAGGTGCAGGACGCCCAGGGCCGCACCATGCCGATAGCCGATAACCAGGTCAATTTCCGGCTCTCCGGCCAGGGCGCGGTGATCGGCGTCGGGAACGGCGACCCCACCAGCCACGAATCCGACATCGCCAGCACGCGCAAGGCGTTCAACGGCCTGTGCATGGCAGTCGTTCAATCCACCAAAGCGGCGGGAAACATCACCGTGGAGGCCAGTTCGCCCGGATTGACGCCGTCCAGCGTCACGATTAGCACGAGGGCCGTGAAACTGCGCCCGCAAGTTGCCGTTTGGGAGCGCGAAGTCCCGGCGGGCTCCGGCATCACAGGACTGTGGAGACCCGTGCCTGTCGTAGCCAGCGCTGGCCGCGGCGGCGGTTTCTTCGGAGGCGGCGACAGCGTTTTCACCTTCCGGCAGAACGGCGCCAGCTTGACTGGCAGCGTCGAAGGCGGCGGTGGTGGTCGCGGAGGTGGCGGAGGCGATGCGCAGACGGGTATTGAAGACGGCAAGGCGGAAGGCGACAATATCTCCTTCAGGGCCGGAGCCGTCACTTACTCCGGAAGCTTGAAAGGCGACCGTATCGAACTGCAGCGTACCGGCTCCGCCGGAGGCCGGGGAGGACGCGCCGCCCCCGCGGCCACCGGTCCGCGCCCCGCCATAGGTCCTCCGCCGGATGGTTCCGACCCGTCGTCGGGAGCGTTCGTCAATCCCGGCGGAGGCCGCGGCGCTCAGGCGCAGGCGCCCGCCCCGCTCGTTCTGCGACGGGTGACGCGGTAATGGAACTCGGATTTCATACCGACGCATTCAACAGTTCCTACTGGAACTTCGACCAGTGCCTCGAGTGGGCCCACCAGCGGGAGGTCCCGTTCATCGAGTGCGGGACCATCGACGGCGTCTCCTGGATCCACGGCCTGGGTTACCAGCCGCACATCGCGCTCTGGGAAGACCCCTTGCAGATGCGCCGGAAGATGGACCGCCTGGGCATCCGGTTTTCGCAACTGGATGCCGCCTTCCCGCTCTCTCGGCCGGAAGGCCCCACCCTGGGCGTTGAATACATTCTCCACACCATGCGATGGGCGCACATAGCCGGTTGTCCCCGTCTGGACACCACCGACGACCGGTTCCAGCCCACTGGCATGACGGAACGGGAATGTCTGGAACAAATGCGCAGGATCTACCGGCACGTCGTCGGATATGCGGAGCTTTATAAGATTGTCGTGAACATCGAGCCCCACGGCTACTTCACCACCAAGCCGGAGTTCATGGAGGAGATGTTGGCCTTCGCGGACTCACCCTACCTCGGGATGAACATGGACACGGGCAACACCTTCATCGCCGGGCAGGACCCGGTTCAGTTCCTGGAGAGGTTCAAGCATCGTGTCAACCACGTACACATCAAGGATGTCAGTCCCAGCCTGGCGGCATCGGCCCGCGGCGAGCTGACGGGGATTGCGGTCAGCCACTGCGCCATCGGCGAAGGAGTCAATGCGGAGAACATCCGGCGCGTGGTCGACCTGCTGGCATCGTCCGGATACGCCGGCGTGCTGAGCCTGGAGTGCGAGGGCCAGGGCGGCCCGATGATCGACCGCAGTCTCGCTTGGGTTCGCGGACTGCTCGCGGAGAACCAGCGCACAGGAGGCGCAACATCATGAACGGGACTCAATCGACGGAAACTTCGCGCCGCGAGTTTCTGCGTGTTTCGGCCGCGGCCGTGCCAGCGGCGCTGGGGTACGCCCAGGGCACCGGCGCCATACGCGTCGGCATGATCGGCTGCGGCGGCCGCTGCACGGAGGCGGCCACCCAAGCCATGACCGCCGATGCGGGCGTGCGGCTGGTAGCCATGGGCGATATTGTCATGAGCCGCCTGCAGGAGAAACGCAAGGATCTCAAGGCGAAGTACCCCGCGCAGGTGGTGGTGGACGACGACCATTGCTTCGCCGGTTTCGACGCTTACAAGCACGTGATCGAATCCGCCGACGTGGTGCTGATCGCCAACGCCGCGAAGTTCCACCCCATGCATGCGATGGCGGCCCTGCAGGCAGGCAAGCACGTCTTCCTGGAGAAGCCGCACGCCATCGACCCCGCGGGCATCAAGGTGATTCAAGCCGCGGTCGAACTGGCCAAACAGAAGAACCTCTGCCTGCTTTCGGGCTTGCAGAGCCGTTTTCACGCTGGCTACCGCGAGACCATTCAGCGCGTGCACGACGGCGCCATCGGCGAGATCGTCGCCATCCAGGAGACCTGGCTGCGCGCGCCTTATGTGTTGTATCCCCGCACGCCCGGGCTCACCGAAGTCGAATACCAGGCCAGCAACCAGTACCATTTTCATTGGCTGTCCGGCGACGATGTGCCGCAGACGCTGATCCACAATTTCGACCGCGCCAAGTGGGCGCTGAAGGAGCAGACTCCCGTTCGCTGCTACGGCATGGGCGGCCGCTCCACGCTTCACGGGGAGATTTACGGCAGCGTCTTCGACCACAACGCGGTGGTCTACGAATTCGCCAGCGGCGTCCGCCTGTATGCCTTCTGCCGGACGATACCCAACTGCTATGAAGATAATTCGAGCGTGATTCTGGGGACCAAGGGCCGCGCCTTCGTCACCCAGACGCGTATTGAGGGCGAGACCACCTGGCGGTATGCGGGCCCCTCAATGTACGCCAGCGCCGCCTCCAATCCGTACCAGATCGAGCACAACGAGTTGTTCAAGGCCATCCGCTCCGGCCAGCCCATCAACAGCGGAAGCTACATGGTCGGCAGTACCATGATGGGCATCATGGGCCAGCTCGGCTCGTACACGGGCAAGGCGGTCGCCTGGGACCAGGCCATGAACTCCGATTTCTTCTACCCGCCCAAAGCGGAAGACGTCCGCGCCGATATGACGCCCCCGGTGAAGGCCAACGCCGATGGCATTTACCCGGTATTCACTCCGGGCGAGACGAAGTTACTGTAGGACTGGTTATGAGACGCACCCTAATCCTTCTCGCATTGGCTGCGCTGGCGGCGTCAATGACCATGCGCGCCGCGCAGCCGGCCCGCATTTTGATTATCACGGGCCAGAGCGATACTCTCTATCACGACTGGCGCTCCACCACCCCGTTTCTGGAGAAACTGCTTACCGACACCGGGCGCTTCGAGGTGCGCGTTATCGAAGAGCCGCGCGGCATCACGCGCGAGGCTCTGGCGCAATTCGACGCCGTGCTGCTGAATTACAACGGCCCGCGCTGGGGGGAGCAGCCGGAAGCCGCGCTCGAGGAATTCGTGCGCTCGGGCAAGGGGATGGTGTCTTTCCACGGCGTCACCTACGGCCCGTTGATGGGAACGGCGCAGCGTCCCGGCGGCGGATGGAACGTCGTTCCCGCCTGGGCCGCCTATAGCCAAATGCTGGGCGTCACCTGGGCGCCGGAAGCCATCGGCCACGCGGTACGCCACGCCTTCGCCGTCAAGCTCACCGGCGACGATCCGATCACCCGCGGCATGGATTCCACCTTCACGGTGAATGACGAGCTGTATCACCGCCTGACGCGCCTGCCCGGCATTCACGTGAACGCGACGGCCTTCGACGATGTGGCGCGCGGCGGAACCGGCAAGGACGAGCCCATGGCGTGGACCGTTTCCTACGGCCAGGGCCGGACCTTCCACACCACCCTCGGCCACGATACCAACGCGCTCTACGAGCCCTCCGTCATGGCGCTGCTGGCGCGCGCCACCGAATGGGCCGCCACCGGCCAGGTCACGCTGCCTCCGCATATCGATGCGAATGCGACCGCGAAGGACGCCGTGCGCGTACTGGTGGTCACCGGCGGCCACCCCTACGATCCATCGTTCTATAACGTGTTCGCCGGCGCGCCGGGCATCCGCTGGACGCACGCTTTCTCGCAGCGCGAAGCCTTCTCGGCCGGCATGCGCGACCGGTTCGACGTGGTGGTCCTCTACGATATGTACAACGAGATCGGCGCGGCGGAACAGAAGAACCTGCGTGAGTTTGTGGAAGCCGGGAAGGGCGTGGTTGCCCTGCACCACTCGATTGTCGATTACACATCCTGGCCCTGGTGGTATGAGGAAGTCATCGGCGGGAAGTATTTCGAGACGCCCCTGGGCGATCATCCCGCTTCGCACTACAAGGAGGGCGTGCCCCTGGTATTGCGGCCCGCCAAGGGCATGGAGAATCACCCGATCGTCCGCGGGTTGGGCGAGTTGGTGACGGTCGACGAGTGCTATCAGGGCATGTGGCACTCACCGGCCATCAAGGTCCTGATGGAGGCCCAGAGCGACTGCAACGATGTTCCGGCCGTCTACCTCGGCCCGCATCCCAACGTGGTGTACATCCAACTCGGCCATAGCACCTACACCCATAACCATCCGGGCTACCGGAAGCTGGTTCAAAACGCGATCCAGTGGTCGGCGGGCCGGTTGAAGTAGAGCAGCGGCGCCCGCGCCGCTTGCTACAATTCCCCTGTGGCCCGCGTCCTGATGGTCTCTTCGGAGGCTGCGCCGCTCGCGAAAACGGGCGGCTTGGCCGACGTCGTCGGCGCCCTTCCCTCGGCGCTGCGAGAGTTCGGCGACGAGGCCGCCGTTCTAATTCCGCGCTACGGTTCCATCGATCTCAAAGGCTTGCGCCGGGCCTTCGACCATCTGCCCATCTACCTCGGCGCCACGCGTTACGACGCATCCGTTTATCAGGCGCCCGCCGAGTTTCCCTTCTACCTGCTGGATTGTCCGCCGCTCTACTGCCGCGAGGGGTTTTACGGGGAATCCGGCGTGGATTATCCCGATAACCACATACGCTTCGCCGTGTTCTGCCGCGGCGCGATCGCGGTGGCGCGGACCCTTTTCAAAACTGAGATCTTCCACTGCCACGACTGGCAGGCGGGGCTTGCGCCGGCCTATCTGCGAACCACATTCGCCGCCGACCCGACATTTCTGGGCGTAAAGACGCTCTTCACCATCCACAACCTGGGCTACCAGGGGCTTTTTCCCAAGACCGTGCTGCCGGAATTGGGGCTGGATCAGGCTCTCTTCCGTCCCGACGGCCTCGAATTCTTCGGAAGCGTCAGCTACATCAAGGGCGGAATCGCGCTGGCCGACGCTCTCAACACCGTGAGCCCCACCTACGCGCGGGAGATCCGCACGCCGGAATTCGGCTTCGGACTCGATGGCGCTCTGCGGGCGCGCGCGGATGCGCTCACCGGCATCCTCAACGGGGTCGATTACCGCGATTGGAACCCGGAAACCGACCCTCTGATTCCGGCCCAATACTCGGCGAGCGACCTCGGCGGGAAGCGTGTCTGCAAGGAAGGGCTGCTGGCGGAATTCGGCTTGCCGCGCGAGGCCATGGACCGCCCGCTTATCGGAATGGTGTCCCGCCTGACGCGTCAGAAGGGCGCCGACCTCCTCACCGAAGTCGCCGGCCAACTCGTGGCCGAAGACGTTTATCTGGTTGTACTTGGGACTGGCGACCCTGAGTACGAAGAGTTCTTTCAGCGGATGGCGGTGGAGTTCCCTGGGCGGGTGGCCGTACGCATCGGGTTCGATAACGGCCTGGCGCACCGCATCGAAGCCGGCGCCGACATGTTTCTAATGCCGAGCCATTACGAGCCGTGCGGGCTGAATCAAATCTATAGCTTGAAGTATGGGACCGTCCCGGTGGTGCGCGCGACGGGCGGTCTGGATGATACCATCGAAGCGGGAACGGGATTCAAGTTCCAGGAATACACGGGAGCGGCGCTCCTCGAGGCGCTCCGCGAAGCCGTGCGGGCATACGCGAACGGCCCGGCGTGGCGGGAGACCATGCTTTCTGGCATGGCCAAGGACTTCTCCTGGAAGCCTTCGGCGGCAGCCTATTCGGCGCTGTACCGGCGGCTCCTGGAGCGAGCTTGAATCCTTCCGCCCGTCCGGGATTCTAATGATTTAGGAGACAAAATGGCAGGTCAGAACACGCTAACCTTTACCGACGGAAGCTTCGATCGGGATGTACTGCAATCGGAGTCGCCGGTATTGGTGGATTTTTGGGCCGAATGGTGCGGCCCTTGCCGCCAGATGGCGCCAACCATCGACACCGTAGCGAACGAGTACGCGGGCAAAGTGAAAGTCGGCAAAGTGGATGTGGACTCCAACGGCGATACCGCCATGCGCTACAACATTCGCGGCATCCCCACCCTGCTGCTGTTCAAAGGCGGGCGCGTGGTGGAACAGCGCGTGGGCGCGGTCGGAAAATCCGAAGTCCTGAAGATGCTCGAAGCTCACGTCGGGGCGATCCAGCAGACCTAACAGTCTTCGACGTCAGCGCTCGGCTTCTGCGAGCGCTCTTGCCAAGAGATCCTCAACGCCCAACCGCGCCGCCCAGGAACGCGTGTAAGCACGGTCGAACGCGGGGCTTGTGGCCAGGATACCCATGATGTCCGCCCACTGGCGTTCGGAAACTTCGCCGCCGGCGCGATACCAGCGGAGTTTTGCAAGGAGAATGTCCTCCGCCGTGGCGATGGGGTACTCGGCCGGGTCGTCGAGAAATGCGAGAGCCACACGAGTAGCCCGCTCCAACTGGCAAAGGTGAAAGTCCTCCGTGGCGGGAAAGATGTCTACCTTGTTTCCCAACGAAATGTGAATCAGGTTGAAGGCGCGGCCCGCCGCGATGGCATCGCGCATTTGGTCTGGGTCGGCGTACCAGTCCGGGCCAAGCTGTTGCGCGAACCGTTCCACCTGGGGCGCCGCAATCGCCGCAACCACGTCGATGTCGTACGTCATGCGCACCAGTCCCCGAACGGAGGACGCCAGGGACCCGCCGATGACGTAGGCGATGCCGAGGCGGTCGAGCGCCGAGGCGAGCGATTTAAGCGTGCCGGCTAATGGGTTCATCGTCAAGCAAGGCGTTGCCATAGGCTTTGCGAAACAGGTCTTCGCCGAGCGTGAGCCGGGCGTACCGCAAGAGAACCTCGTGGTCGTCGGCATTGGGATGACGCTGTCGAATGCCCCCCTCCGCGAAACGCCGAACCAATTCCGACCACTCCAGGGTCCTCTGGAGTTTCTCGCCCGGCGGCATGCGCCGCTGGATGTCTAGAAAGACCTTCCACGCTTCCGGCGATGTATCCGCTGGCCGCATGATTACATGATGGCCGTTGGCGGCGCGGGTTCGTCGGGGCGGCCGGCATTGGCCAAGGGCAGACGAATCATCAGCGCCCCCAGTCCGATCAATACAAGGATGGAGAGCCAGCTCGATCCCGCCCATGAAAAGTCCGGCAGGATGGCGTGACCTTTGCTCTTCTCGGCCGCGCGGAAGCCCGCGACCAGGAGCCCGCAGAGAGCTTCTCCCGCAATCAGGCCGGCGGCCGTGAGCACGCCGGTGTTTTCGATACGAGCCTTCTGCGCCTCGTTGAAACCGCCCTTGTCGCGATACTTATCCGTCAGCCACCGGAAGATGCCGCCGACAAAGATGGCGAACGTGGTTTCGAGAGGCAGGTACATTCCGACCGAGAACAGCATGGGGCTCTTCACTTCGACGAGGATGAGCCCGAACCCCATGAAGATGCCGACCACTACCAGCGGCCAGGCCATGTTGCCGCCCACGATGCCCTGCGCCAGGGACGCCATGAGTCCCGCCTGCGGCGCCGGTAGTTGCGGACTGCCGAAGGTGTAGGCACGGTGCAGCCACATGAGCGGGAAGAACAGCGCCAGGCTGGATGCGGCGATGCCGAGCAGATCGCCTATCTGCATCTTCGCGGGCGTGCCGCCGAGAATATGTCCGGCCTTGAGGTCTTGCAGCATCTCGCCGGCCACCGCGGAAGAGACGCAGACCACCGCCGCCACTCCCAGTACGGCGGCGATTCCCGCGTTCCCGCGCAGACCCAGGGAAATCATGAGAAGCGCGGCGATCACCAGGGTGCACAGCGTCAGGCCGGAGACGGGATTGTTGGACGAGCCGATCATGCCGACCAGGTTTCCGGAAACCGCCGCGAAGAAGAATCCGAGCACGAGCATGACGATGGCCGCCACCAGCGCGCCGCCGATCACGCCTGCAAAGTAATAGTAGAGCGCGATCATGCAAACGAACACCACCGCCAGGCCGCCGAAAACCGTCTTGCCGCTCAGGTCGCGCTGGGTGCGGCTGGTGGCTTCATGGGCGGCGGCGGACTTCTTCAAATCGGCCACTGCGCGCTTCATGCCGATGCCCAGGTTCTTGCGCATGCGGAAGAGCGTGAAGGCCGCGCCCACCATCATCCCCCCCACCGCAATGGGCCGCACCACGTTGTACCAGGTGGAGCCGGCCACGGCCGCCCATCCATTCTCCCCGTTGACGTAGGGCGCCAGTTGGGGTCCCAGGAAAAACGACAGCAGAGGCACCAGGAGCCCCCAGGCGAACACGCCGCCCGCGAAGTTCAGAGCGCCCAGCCGCGGACCGATGATGTAGCCGACGCCAAGATAGGCGGGGCTGATGGCCGGCGCCGAAAAGGTAGTCATGGCGCCCGCCGGCAGCGAGGGGGTCCCCGGCATGCGTGTGAGCTTCACCGCGCTGCGCCCCAATTCGCCGACCCGTACCAGGAAGTCCTTGCTGGCGGCGAAAACATTGACGGAGCCGAGGAAAAAAGTCACCGCGCCGATGCCCATGTTGGCGAAAAGGATTTGGGCGGCCTTCGCGCCTTGCTGGCCGGCCTTGTGAATCTCGGCCGCCGCCACAGATTCCGGGAAAGGAAGATCCGGGTCTTCCACCATCACGCGCCGCAGCAGGGTGACAAACAGGATGCCGAGCGTGCCGCCGAGGGCCATCAGCGCCACCGATTTCCAGTAGCCGTTAGCCATGTCGAACGCCGGCCAGACGCCCGAGAGCACGAACGCCGGGATGGTGAATACCGCTCCGGCCGCCACCGACTCGCCGATGGAACCGATGGTTCGAGCCATGTTCTCTTCGAGAATCGATCCATTCATCAGCCGCAGAATGGCCATGCCGATGACCGCCGCGGGATAGGTGGCCGCAATGGTCATGCCGGCGCGCAAACCAAGGTAGAGGTTGGCCGCGCCAAGCACCACGGTCATCGCCAAACCCAGCAAGATTGCGCGGAGGGTGAACTCCCGCATGGTGGTCTTTTCCGGGACGTACGATTGGAACTTCTTTTCGGATACAGGGGGCGTCATGATAGTCGTGCCTTCACTTTGTCGCTCAGCGCTTTGCCGTCCACGGTCTTCCCTAACAGCTTAGCCTGAACGGCCTTCATCACGATGCCCATCTGCTTGATGGACGCCGCGCCCGTCTCAGCCATGGCTTCCGCGACGGCCGCGTCCATGTCCGCCTCGGTGGCGGCGGCCGGCAGATAGCTTTCGATCAAGACGCGCTCGGCTTCCTCTTTTTCCGCCTGCGATATGCGTCCGGCCTTGCGAAACGCCTCGGCGGCTTCGATGCGCTGCTTGACGAGCATCTTGAGCACCTGCATTTCGGCCGCTTCGTCGAGCGGCTTGGGCGAGTCCACCTTCTGCTTCATGAGCGCGGCTTTCATCATGCGGAGCGCGCTGAGGCGCGCCTCGCTGCGGCTCTTCATGGCCGCGGTCATGTCCTGTTGCAGCCTGTCGATGAGAGACATATTGTCTGCTATTCTAATAGATTCTAAAGGACGAAGGCCTATTATGTACATTCGCAAGCAACGTTTGCTCACGCCCGGTCCGACGCCACTCTACCCGCCTGCGCTGCACGCCATGATGGCCGCGGACATACACCATCGAACGGAAGAATTCCGGAAAGCCTATCGCTCGTGTCTGGCCGACCTCAAGGAAACGATGGGAACCGCGAACGACGTCCTGATGTTCGCGGCTTCCGGCACGGGCGCCATGGATGCCTCCGTGTCCAACCTGTTTTCGTCACGCGACAAGGTGATCGTCTGCTCGGCCGGGAAGTTCGGCGAGCGCTGGGTCGAGATCGCCAAGGCCTATGGCCTGGAAGCCAACGTGCTTTCCGCGCCGTATGGCGAGGTGGTGACTCCCGAGCGCGTGGAAGCTGCCTTGGCCGCCGAACCTGCCACCAAGGGAGTATTCGTGCAGGCTTCGGAGACCTCCACCGGCGCCATGCACGACGTACGCGCCATGGCGCAGGCAGTCGCCAAGACCAACGCCATCTTCGTGGTGGACGCCATCACGGGGCTGGGCACCATGCCGCTCGATATCGATGGCTGGGGCATCGATGTGGCCATCGGCGGATCGCAGAAGGCATTCATGATTCCGCCGGGCCTGGCCTTCATGTCGGTCAGCCCGAAGGCGTGGAAAATGGGCGAGACCTCCAACCTGCCGCATTACTACTTCAACCTGAAGAAGGAAAAGAAAAGCGGCGATGCTGGCGAATCGAGCTGGACTCCGGCCACCGCGATGATCCTGGCGCTGGCGGAGGCGCTGCGCTACGTCAAGCAGATCGGCATGCCGAATCTCATTGCCAACGCCCAGATGCTCGCGCAGGCGACGCGCGCCGCTGTAACGGAGCTGGGCTTGCAGCTTTTCGCCCCGGGTTCGCCGGGTTCGTCGGTTACGGCCGTAAAGGCGCCACAAGGCATGGATTCAGGCGTGATCGTGAAGGAATTCCGCAACCGCTTCGGCGCCATCATCGCCAACGGGCAGGGCTCCATGAAGGGACAGATCTTCCGGCTCGCCCACCTGGGCTATTTCGATTTCGCCGATCTGTTCGCCACCATCGCCGGCCTGGAAATCATTCTCAGCGCCAACGGATACTCCGTGAAGTATGGAACCGGCGTCGCCGCCGCGCAGCAGGTTTACGCGCAAGCAGCCGTCAAACCACAACCCGTAACAGCTTAGCCGTCTAGGAAAGTCCTCATGAATATTCTGATCGCCGAGCCACTGGCTCCGGCCGGGGTCGAGTTGTTGAAGTCCCAGCCCGGCTGGAATGTGATCGTCTCCAATCCCAAGGAATACGGCCAACACCTGGCGGAAGCGGATGCGTTGCTCGTCCGCAGCGCCGTGCAGGTCACCCCTGCGGTGCTGGAGAAAGCCCCGCGGCTGCGCGTGATCGGACGCGCCGGGGTGGGCGTGGACAATGTGGATCTGGATGCCGCCACGGCGGCGGGCGTGTTGGTGATGAACACGCCGGGCGGCAATGCCGTCTCCGTCGCGGAACATTCCATGGCGCTGATGCTGGTCATGGCGCGCCACATTTCCCAGGCCGACGCCTCCACGCGCGCCGGCAAGTGGGAGAAGAAGAAGCTCATGGGCCACGAGCTGCGCGGCAAGACGCTGGGCGTTCTCGGCCTGGGCAGCATCGGCCGGGAGTTGGTGAAGCGCGCCCGCGCTTTCGAAATGCGCATCCTGGCGCACGACCCTTACGTGGCTTCCAAGATCGCGCAGGACTTGGGCATCGAGCTGGTGGAACTGAACCGGCTGTACGCGGAGAGCGATTACATCTCGCTGCACATGGCCTCCACGCCCGAGACGCAGGGTTTTCTCTCTCGCGCCGCCTTCGACGCCATGAAGACCGGCGTGCGCATCGTAAACTGCGCGCGCGGCGAACTGGTGGATGAAGCCGCGCTGAAGGACGCCATTGTGGCCGGCAAGGTAGGAGGGGCCGCGCTGGACGTGTTCTCCGTCGAGCCGCCGCCCGCCGGATTCCCGCTCTTCGAGGGCAATGCCGTGGTGGCCACACCGCACATTGGCGGTTCCACCGAGGAGGCCCAGGAAATCGTGGGCGTGCGCATCGCCGAGCAGTTGCTGGAGTATCTGAAGAACGGCATCGCCATCAACGCCGTCAACATGCCCACCGTCTCCCCGGAGCAGTACCGCACCCTGAGCCCTTACGCCACGCTGGCCGAGCGGCTGGGCGTCTTCGCCGCGCACATCGCCTCCGGCAATCCGCGAGCGCTGCGCATCGTCTATTCCGGCAAGGTCTTCAATATGGGCTCCGGCCTGCTGCGCAACGCCGGACTGGCGGGCGCGCTGAGCCGTTCCACCTCCAACAAGGCGAATTACGTGAACGCCCTGCAAATGGCCGAGCACCGCGGGTGGGAGATCGTGGAACGCCACGACACCTTTTCCGGCCCGATGGATTCCCTGCGGCTGGAGCTGGAGACGGATCGCGGCGTCACCGCGGTGGAAGGCGTGGTTCTGTTCGGCAAGCCGCGCCTGATGCAGGTGGATGGCATTTTCTGCGAAGCCGCGCTTTCCGGTTGTCTGGTCTTCATGAAGAACCGCGACGTGCCCGGCGTGATCGGCCACGTAGGCAGCGTGCTGGGCAAGAACCACATCAACATCGCCAATTTCTCCCTCGGCCGCCGCGACGCGCCCACCGCGCCCGGGGAGCCGCTCGAAGCGGTAGCGGTGGTCTCGACCGACGAGCTGGTTCCGGAGCCGGTGCTGGCCGAGTTGCGTCAGAACGCCGCCGTGATGTTCGCCCGGTCGATGGAATTCCGGGCATAGCGGCCATGGCCGCTATACTGAATACGGGATATGGAAATGCAGCTCAACGAGCGAGAAGCGTCATTGGTGGACGCCTTCCGCCGCCTGCCTCCGGAGACGGCGACAGAGGTATCCGCGCTCGCAGAGCGATTAGCGGAACTCGCGCCGAACCGAGGGATCGACTGGTCCGATTCCTGGTCCGATGAAGACCTGAATGAATTCAGGGCCGCATCGCTGCGGCGCCTCGATGCTGAGGAATCAGAGGACCGGGATTGAGGCCCGGCGATGTGGTGGTCGGCACCCTTGTGGGCGCCCAAGAAACCAAAGTCCGGCCGGCCGTCGTGATCGAAAGCAAAACATATCTAGCCGAGCGCCCAGATGTACTGGTTGGGATCCTCACCACGAAGTTACCCAAGCCGCCGGGCTCAACAGATCACATCCTCCTGGACTGGCGATCGGCAGGACTCCGCGCCGAGTCCTGCTTCCGAGCATATGTACTGACAACCCATCGCTCGGAATTGACGGTGATCGGCCATCTCAGCGCACGCGATTGGGAGTCCGTTAAGGCGCGAGTCCGCGCAGCATTTGCCACTTAAGGAGGGGCGATTCCCTGTGGTGCTCGCGGTGCAGCGGCGCAGCGATTAACACGAGTTCGTTGGCCCTGTTTGCGGTGCGCACCTGAGCGGCGGAGAAAGAACGCGGTTCAGTCAGGCTGACCCGTTTCCCTCCCGGTCCACGCCGACCGCCGTTTGGGGACAGTGTACGGGTCGGCGACGACAAGGCGTAGTGCTTCATTATCGATGGATTCGGCCAGATGAAAGGAAAGACTTGACCTCACTCAAGGGATAGGGTGGGTTGCGAAGATGTATGATCGCGTGGCAGTTCGGACATACTGGCCGGAGATCTTCGACCGGGTCCACCTCGTAATCCGCGCCTAGACCTGAAAGCGGTTGGAGATGATGCACGTGAATGAAACCGGCCGCGACTGGGCCGTAGACGGAACTCAGGTCAACGTCACATGCCGAGCATGTCCTCCCGTGGTGGCGAATGCATGTTTCGCGTGCGTTCGAGTCGCGCTCATAGCGGTTAACGAGGACCTCTTTAACGGAACCCTCGATATAAGTGACACCACGGCTCTCTTCGTAGAATTCAAGAGCTAAATTACGGTTGGATCGGTACCGCTGCAATTGGTCATCGGAGACAGTAAGGGGTGCGTCTTTACGAGATCCCTCCTCTGTCATCTCGATTATTTCGTCGAGGAGAGATGCGGATTCTTTCGTCAACTCGCGGACGACCCTGATGGTCTGGCGGTCGAGATAATTCTTGTGCGCAAACCGTGGCTCAGGGTGGCGCGACGCAAACCGCAGCTGCTTGGCAACATCCGGTGCCAGTTGCCGGGAGCGGTGCAGAGGGGTCCCCGACTCATCTTTGGCGATCACCCAGTCATCCGCGTCAGGCAAGTTCTTTCTCTTGAGGATGCGCATCGCGGTCTCGCGAGCGACAACGCGATCCACGGTCATCCGTCCACCCAGCAGGAGTTGACCGGCACGCAGAGACAGCACGTACAGGGCGTCGCCTTCCGACACACCGCGCTTCTTAAATGATCCTCCAGAAGCACGAAGCGGCGCGTACTCTGCATTTGCTGACCAGTTCTTCTCTTTCCAGTAAGATGTCCAATGGCGCTTGTCTGGCATTTCTGATCAGTTTAGCTCGCGGCAACGGTACGGTGATCTGCTCTTGCGATCAGACGGGGGGACGAGGGGAAAAGAGAAAAGGGGACGTACTGTCCCCCTTTCTCTTTTGTGGCTACCGCTCGGACCGTACCTCGTTCAGCAGATTGGGGTGCCGGTCGAGCACCATGAGGAGTCTTACCAGCGCGAGCGGCGGCTTGGTTTTGCCGTTCTCGTAGCGCGAAAACGCATTGGCGCCGCCTCCGAAGATCGCGGCGGCCTGCCGCTGATCCAGCGCGAGTTTCTTGCGGACACGCGCGATGAAGGCCGGATCGACAATGGAGGCGTTCACCTGCTTGGTGAACGCCAGCATCGCCGCGCTGACCCGTTTCGATTCCGCCGCGGCGAGAACACTTTCCCCACATGCCGGGCAGAACTCGCCACGCACGGCCGGAATCGTGGTCGATTCGCCTTTGTAGGTGTACGGTATATCGCGTGTGTCGCGAACCAGCTTCCTCTCGCCGCAGGATGGGCATTTCATGGCGATGGCTCCTTTCGCAACCATGGCCTTCACGACCGCCAGCTTACAGTGCGGCGTTCGTTTCTCCATGGACCAGATTAACCTAGTTGGTTACTTTTGGCAAGTTCGGGAAAGGCGCGGGTGGGGATGGCGGCTGCCAGCGTATCCTAAATGGCATGGATTCCTTCCCCAGTTTCGACCTTACGAATCGGATAGCCCTCGTGACAGGAGCGGCTCGCGGCCTTGGCCGGGCGATCTCCCTGGCGCTCGCCCACGCCGGGGCGCACGTAGCGTTGGGGTTGCGGGACGTCAATGCGGATGCGGGGTTGCTCGCTGAAATCCGGTCGATGGGGCGCCGCGCCATCGCTTTGCAGATGGATATGGCCAAGATCGATCAGGTTCAGCGCGCCGTGCATGATGCGGTCGCGGAATTTGGCCGCCTCGACGTCCTTGTGAACAACGCAGGCATTGCGCCGGGAAATCCCGCCGAGGATGTCTCCGTCGAGGATTACGATCTCACCATGGCGGTGAACGTGAAGGGAACATTCTTCGCGAGCCAGGCCGCCGGACGATTCATGATCGGGCAGAAGTACGGCCGTATCGTCAACCTCAGCTCCCAGGCCGGGTTTGTAGCGCTTCCGACAGAATCGGTGTATTGCGTGAGCAAAGCGGCAATTGCCCACATGACGAAATGCCTCGCAGTCGAATGGGGCGCGCACAACATTACGGTGAACGCCGTCGCCCCGACCTTTATCAGGACACCGGGGACAAGCGAATGCCTCAGCGATCCGGTGTTCCGCGCGGACGTAGTGGAGCGGATCGCGGCGCTGCACAGGATCGGCGAGCCGATGGATGTAGCGGGCGCCGTCGTGTTCCTGGCTTCCCCCGCCGCCTCATTAATCACCGGTCAGACGCTTATGATCGACGGCGGCTGGACGGCGCGGTAGCTCACTATTTCCAGAAACTGTAAGCCGCCACGCCGGTTCCCACGATCGCGAGGGCGGCCAGCGAGGGGCCCGGCTGCGTGACCAGAGCGTTCACCATGTACCAGACGGATACGGCCACGAACAGGGCGAGCGTCCAGGGGTAACCCCACATTCTGTAGGGGCGGGGCGCATCGGGCATTTTGCGGCGGAGCACCCAGACCGCCGCCACGCTCATGGTGTAGAAGATCCACGCGGCCAAGATGGAATAGGTGAACAGCGTCTCGTAGGAGCCGGTCAGAATCAGCACGGCGGTCCAGAGGCCGCCGATCACGATGGCGAGGCTGGGGGTGCGAAAGCGCGGGTGCACGCGGCCGAACGGAGCGAAGAAGAGGCCGTCGCGGGCTTGCGCGAAGGGGATGCGGGCGGCGGTCAGAATACATCCGTTTATGGCGCCGGTGATGGACGCCAGGACGGTGAGGGAGATGAAGGTCCCGCCGAGCGGCCCCATGGTGCGGATGGCCAGATCGGCGCCCACGCGCTGGCTGGCGGCGATCTCGGGGATGGTGAGGATTCGCAGATACGCGGCGTTGGCCGACAGGTATAGAACGCCCACCAACGCCATGCCGAGGGACAGCGCACGCAGCAGGTTGCGCTGCGGCTCCTTGACCTCCCCGGCCACGAAACTCACGTAGCTCCAGCCGTTGTATGCCATCAGGCAGGCGGACATGGCCACGCCGAAGCTGGCGAGGGAGAACGGCGCGGTTATCGCGGCGGCCGGCGGGGCCGCGGCGCGCGGGATCAGGAACGCCGAGCCGATGAGAATGGCCAGCCCCGCGATTTTCAGGGCCGTGAAGGTGCGCTGTACCCAGGCGCCCTCCAGCACCCCTACATAGTTGACCGCCGAGAGCAACGCCACAATGGACAGCGAAACCGCCTTGGCGGCCACCGGCGTCAGCGGTATGAATTGACCCAGGTACAGAGAAAATGTGACCGACAGCCAGGCGATGCCGCCCGACAGCACCGCCAGCGTGAAGGTCCAGCCGCACACGAACGCCGCCAGACGTCCGTACGCCTCCCGAATGTACACGTACTGCCCGCCGGTGGCGGGAATCATGGCGCCCAGTTCGGCGTATGCCAGCGCGCCGAAATAGGAGAGTACGCCGGAAACCGCCCACACGGCGAAGATGGCCACCGGCGACGGCAGGTCCCTGGCAATCAGGTTGGGCAGCAGAAAAATGCCCGAACCGATGACGATGCCCACCACGATGAAGGTGGCGTCGAGCACTCCCAACCTGCGGGGCAGCTCCTCCTGGCTCATGGGATCAGCCGCTCGCCGGTATACTTTTCGACCGCGTCCGGATCGACCGAGATGCCCAGCCCGGGCCCGCTCGGGATGGGGAGCATACCCTCCTCGTCCAGGCGCCAGCCGCCCACCACCAGATCGTCGATGAAAGGCGACCCGGTCAGGTACTCGACCAAGTCCGTTTGTCGGCTGGCGGAAGCCAACTGAAGGTCCGCCGCCAGCCCCAGCGCCGTGTTCCAGCCGTGCGGAATGAAGCGCACTCCGTTCTCCTCGGCCATCCAGGCGATGCGCCGCTCTTCGCTGATGCCTCCCACTTTGGTGACGTCCGGCTGCACGATGTCAAAGGCCCTCCGCGCGAGCCAGGGAGCGAACGACTGGCGCCTGGTGAGGCACTCGCCGCCGGCAATGGGCGTTGGGGAGGCGTTCCGCAACAGCACGTAGTCGTCAAGATTGTCGGGTGGGAGCGGCTCCTCGAACCAGTACGCGTCGTAC
>OBLW0100000778.1_pt1 | contig 27287 bp, 21 predicted proteins | sample 1520161 | NCBI WGS metagenome assembly OBLW01 (sample SAMEA3539309, study PRJEB22396) | soil metagenome | biome: tundra; feature: field; material: soil | place: USA | collected 2010-05 | depth 0.15 m | reverse complement strand
CCGCCCCAGAGCAGGAACGCGTTGACCGCGTAGGCAAACGTGATCCACAGCGGCACGAAGATCAGCCAGACCTTGAACTTGATCCGGCCGATCACGCTGCCGATGAACAGGATCGGCGTGATCGCGGCGAACACGAACTGGAAGTAGACCAGCGATGCTTCAGGGAACCTGAACTTCGGCATCCCGCTAACGAGCAGGGGGATGAGGGCCTGGCTCTGCTCGCCTGAGGCGCCGACCACCGTCTGCGGCTTGCCGAGAAGGTGGAAGCTGCCGCCGATCCACGGCTGGCCGAAGCCCATCTTGAAGGCCCACAGGACCCACACGATGAGGGTGAGACAGAACGTGCTGAACACCATCAGTACGGTGTTGACGGCCCATTTGCGCTGCACCAGGCCGCCATACAAGACGGCGAGGGCAGGGATGCTCATGAGGCCGACCAGGGTTGCGGCTGTCATCTGCCACGCGTTATCTCCAGACGACAGCCAACTTGCGTAGGGATTCACTACTCTCCGCCTCCATGGGGCTACCCTGGAAGGGCTTGCCGGGGATTCCGGTCCTGGCCCAGCGGGCTCGGGTGAGCCGCTGAAACCGCGTCGCGGGCTAGCACAACGTCGTGGTCCGGGGTCCCCCCCGGGCTAGCATGATCCGGCCGGCCACTTCGGTGTCCGTCTAGAACGCTTCATGTTTCCCATAGGCGGGTTTCGGACACGTTTCCCGATTGTTACGCCGTGGACAACGGAGCAGGACATCCGGCCAATCAGGTTTCTGCCCTGTTTCGGCGCGACCGAAACTGCCCTGGTCAAGGCTGCCTTTTTGGGCTGGATCGGCCCGGTACAGCCGTGGCCGGCCGGCCCGCCAGCCTGGTCCCGGCGCCGCCAGCCCGGCCGGCCACCCGGCCACGAGCGGGGGTGCGGGCACCGCCGAAAGTCCTTTCGCCAGCGGCACAACTGCCCCGAGCACCGCCATGACCGGGCCAGCAGGGCGGCGCGGCCATCCGCCCGGCCGGCCGCCGGCCGCCGGCCGGGTTAGGACTTCTGTCACGTTCCCGTAACAGTAGGCCCGAAGGCTTGAGTCCCGTACCGGGACGAAATACGCTCCCCACATCTCGCTTGGTAAGCGCTTACCTCCTCGCGGGAAGACCCGGCGCCGGATGAGGAGCACTCCTTTGGGGCACGCTGGTAAGCGCTTACCAGATGGGAAGCACAACCTTCCTGGGCGCTCAGATTGCCCGGGCAAGGACACGGCGCCGCAAGGGAGCGTGCCGGTGGACCACGGCGACACGGGTCACATCCCGCCAACGATCTACGACGTTGCGCGGGTGGCAGGCGTGTCGATCGCTTCTGTCTCCCGGGTGCTCAACGGCCGCCGAAACCCGCTCCCCGACACGAGGGAGCGCGTCCAGCAGGCGGTCGCCGAACTCGGCTTCATCCCGGATGGGGCGGCGCGGGCGTTGAGCGCCCGGCTCAAGGAGATCATCGGGGTCGTCATCCGGCGGCCATCCATGACCGTACGGGACAGCGGCATCTTCGAGGACGAAGAGGAGAGCCTGCAGTTCCCCGACCTCATCAACCGGGGCATCGAGGTCGCGGCCCAGGGCCGCGACTACAACCTGCTGGTCAGCTCGGTCGATGTGGACGACCACGACTACAGCAGGCGCATCTTCGCGCTGGCCCGCAAGAGCGACGGGCTGATCCTGCACGACCGGGTGCTCGATCCCGGCCAGCTGGAGCGGCTCTCCCGGCAGATCCCGATCGTCACCCTGGCCGGGCGCCCCACCAGGACCACCTCCAACGTGGACGGCGACAACATGACCGGCATGCGGGACCTGGCCCGCCATCTCGTCCGCGACCACGGCTACCGCACGCTGGCTTACCTGGGCGGCCATGTTGACAGCCCGGACAACCTGGCCCGGCGCGCGGCCTTCGAGGCCGAGGTGACCGAGTGTGGCGCGACGTTCACCGGCGGCCCGCAGTGGCAGGGCAACTACTCCGCCGCGGGCGGCGCGCGGGTCATCGACCGGCTGCTGGCCGACGCCCACGACCTGCCGCGGGCCATCGCGTGCGCCAACGACCAGTCGGCGCTCGGTGTGATGTACGCGCTGGGTCAGCGCGGCATCGATGTGCCCGGGGATGCCGCGGTCACCGGCTTCGACGACATCCCGGTCGCCCGTCACCTGCGCCCGCAGCTCACCACGGTGCGGCAGCCGATCCAGGAACTCGGCGCGACCGCATTCGAGGTGCTGTATTCCATGATCGGAAACGGCGAGGCGTCCCGGCGCGACGTCGTCCTGCCCACCCGGCTGATCTGCCGCGAGAGCTGCGGCTGCCCGCCCGACTCGTCCACGCCCGCGTGGCGACAGGCCTGAAGGAGGAGGACGGCCATGCGCGTGATCGCCCGCAGGATCGGCTTCTACATCCTGACCGCCATAGCCGTGGTGACCGTGGACTTCCTCATCCCCCGGGTGCTGCCCGGCAACCCGGTGGACGCCGTTCTGGCCAATATGCAGGGCGCGGTGGTGACGCAGGCTACCCGCCGGGCGCTTGAGCTCCAGTTCGGCACCGCCGGCACCCCGGTGGGCGTGTGGGGCCAGTACGTGCACTTCTGGAGCAACGTGCTGCACGGCAACCTTGGAATTTCGACCGGCAACGGCATGCAGCCGGTGACCACGGTGATCCGCGGCGCGCTGCCCTGGACGCTCGGCCTGGTCGGCATGGCCACCCTGATCAGCTTCGCGCTTGGCACGCTGCTCGGGATCCTCATTGCCTGGCGGCGCGGAAGCTGGCTGGAGAGCCTGCTGCCGGCCACCACGTTCGTCCAGGCGGCACCATATTTCTTCCTCGCGTTCCTGGCCATCGACCTCTTCTCTACCAAGCTGGGCTGGTTCCCGCCCAGCCGTTCCTACAACCAGCTCGATTTCCCGGCCTTCAACTGGACGTACATCTCTGATGTGCTCGACCACGCGGTGCTGCCTGCCCTGACGATCGTGGTCGCCTCGGCCGCCGGCTGGATTCTCGGCATGCGGAACGTGATGATCACCACGATGGATGAGGACTATGTCCTCCTCGCGCAGGCCAAGGGGCTGCCGAAGCACCGCGTGGTCTGGTATGCGGCCCGCAACGCGATCCTGCCGAGCGTGTCGAGCTTCTCGCTGGCGATCGGCTTCATCGTCTCCGGCGCCTTGCTCACCGAGTACGTCTTCAGCTACCCAGGGCTTGGCTTCCTCATGGTCAACGCCGTGCAAGGCAGCGACTTCCAGTTGCTCCAGGGCATCTTCCTGATCATCGCGCTGGCCGTCCTCCTGGCGAACCTGGCCGCGGATTTCGTGTACGTGTTCCTCGACCCGCGCGTACGTCAGGAGGCCTGAGCGATGGCCGTTGGCATCACGGAAAATCTGGGCGGGGCGCCCGTCCCCGAGCCCGGGTTCGTCCCGGCCGTGAGCGCGCCCCGCCGGGGGCGGCGACTGCAGCTACCCAGGTCGCCGAAGATCCTCGCCGGGCTCGGGATGCTGGCCTTTTTCCTCCTCATCGCGGTGATCGGCCCCACGATCGCGCCTGACAACCCCTCGGCCAGCTCGTCCACCACGGGCAGCGTTCCGCTCCCCCCGTCCGCGGCGCACTGGATGGGCACCACCCAGCTGCAGCAGGACGTGTTCTCCCAGTTCCTGGCGGGCGGGCGGAGCACGGTCCTGGTCGCCTTCGTGGCCGGGCTGGCCGCGACCGTTCTCTCGGTCCTGATCGGCGTGACGGCGGGTTACGTCGGCGGCTGGACGGACGACCTGCTCTCCATGCTGGCTAACTTCTTCCTGGTCATGCCCGCCCTGCCGCTGCTCATAGTCATCTTCGGGTTCCTGCCGGCCTCGAGCGGCGGCAGCGACGATCCGCTGATCGGGCTGATCATCGCCCTCACCGGCTGGGCCTGGGGCGCCCGGGTCCTCCGGGCGCAGACCCTCTCCCTGCGGAACCGGGATTACGTGGACTCGGCCCGGCTCATCGGCGAGCGCGGCTGGCGGATCGTCAGCTTCGAGATCATGCCCAACCTGATTCCCATCATCGCCTCGTCGTTCCTGTTCACTGTGCTCTACGGCGTCGGCACCTACACCGCCCTGGCCTTCCTGGGCCGCGTCAACCCCAACCATTGGAACTGGGGCGGGATGCTCTTCTACGCACAGCTCTCGAACGCCGAGACGAGCGGTTACTGGTGGTGGTTCGTCCCGCCCGGGCTCGCGGTGGCCCTGCTGGGAACCTCCCTGGCCCTGCTCAACTTCGGCATCGATGAGTTCATCAACCCGCGGCTGCGCGTGGCGGGGATGTCCAGGCGGCAGGCCAAGAAGGACCGGGTGCAGGCCCCGCCGCGGCGGTTCGTGCTCGGCCTGACTCCCGTCGTCAGAAAGGGCCAGCGGTGACCGTCGATCGAGAAAGGGACGCCGTGCCCCGCACTTCGGCACAGGCCGTCAGCCCGCATGGGCCGGCCCGCACGGGAACATCCGGTCCGGCCGTGGGCGAACCACTGCTCGAGGTCAGCGGGCTGTGCGTGGATTACGGCGTCGGCACCCGTGCCGTGCACGCGGTTCTGGACACCGACCTGGTGCTTCGCCGCGGCGAGGTGTTCGGCCTGGCCGGCGAGAGCGGAAGCGGCAAGTCAACGCTGGCCTACGCGATCACCAGGCTGCTCCGGGCGCCCGGCGTGATCACCGATGGCGACGTCCGCTACTACACCGACCATGGGCACACCGTGGATCTGCTCTCCGCCGGGGAGGACGAACTTCGTGTGCTCCGCTGGTCGGAGATCTCCGTCGTGATGCAGAGCGCCATGAACTCCCTCAACCCGGTGCTCTCGATCGGTTCCCAGCTGACCGATGTGCTCAAGGCGCATGAGCCGGGCATGAGCAGCGCCGGGCGGCGGGCACGGGCCGGTGAGCTGCTGGGCCTGGTGGGCATCACCGCCGACCGGCTGGGCAGCTACCCGCATGAGCTGTCCGGCGGCATGCGGCAGCGGGTGATGATCGCCATGGCCCTCGCGCTCACTCCGCATATCGTGATCATGGACGAGCCCACCACCGCACTCGATGTGGTCACCCAGCGGGAGATCCTCGAAGAACTCATGCTGCTGCGCGAGCGGCTCGGTTTCGCGGTCCTTTTCATCACGCATGACCTCTCGCTCCTGATCGAGATCGCGGACTCGATCGCGGTGATGTACGCGGGGCGGCTGGTCGAGCGAGCCCCGGCGGCAGCCCTCTTCCGCGCCCCCCGGCACCCATACACCCTCGGCCTGCTCAACTCCTTCCCCGCCCTGCACGGGCCGCGGCGGCACATGACGGGTATCCCCGGTTCCCCGCCTGACCTGCGGCAACTGCCGACCGGGTGCGCCTTCCACCCGCGCTGTTCCTACGCCATGGACCGGTGCGTCACCGACACCCCGCCGCTGCTCCAGCCCCGCGGAGATCGCGGGCGTACCGCCGCCTGCTGGCTGCAGGACGGGTCGCAGACCCCGCCTGCCGAGCTGGCCGTGCCCGGGAAGGGCGCGGATCCCGCCAGCCAGCCGCCAGCCGCCAGCCCGGGCGCGGGCTTCGAGACCGCGCCCGGGCCGGTGCCCACGGCAGCGAGTCCGACCACCTGGACACCCCGGAGCGAGCCGTGACCGACCTCGACACCGCCATCCCACCGGCCGCTACCGGCGCGGTGCTGCTCGAGGCACGCGGCCTGACCAAGCACTTCCCGATGCACCAGGCCGCGCTGGCCAAGGGCCGCCGGCTCGTTCGCCGCGGGCCGGCGGGCCGCGAACGGGGCGGCCCGGTGGTGCACGCGGTGGAAGGCGTCTCGCTCGCACTGCCTGAGTCGCATATCACGGCCGTGGTCGGCGAGAGCGGCTCCGGCAAGTCCACCCTGGCCCGGATGCTCGCGCGGCTGATCAAGCCCACCTCGGGCTCGCTGCTGTTCGGCGGGGCCGCTGTGCCTACGTCGAACCGGGGCAGGCGGGCGTATACCAGCCAGGTGCAGATGGTGCTGCAGGACCCGTTCTCGTCGCTCAATCCCGTGCACGACGTCCGGTATCACCTGGCCCGGCCGCTCATAGTGCACAAGCTTGGGGGGGAGGCGGGCGGGCTGGACGACACGATCACCGGCCTGCTCGAACGAGTCGCGCTGACGCCGGCCGACCAGTTCCTCAGCAAGTACCCGCACGAACTGTCCGGGGGGCAGCGGCAGCGCGTGGCGATAGCGCGTGCGCTCTCCGTTCAGCCCCGGGTGCTCCTCGCCGACGAGCCGGTCTCCATGCTGGATGTCTCGATCCGGCTCGGCATTCTCAATCTCCTCGGCGACCTGCGCGAGCGGGACCGGCTCGCCATCCTCTACATCACCCACGACATCGCCTCGGCCCGCTACCTGGCCGACGACATCATGGTGATGTACGCCGGGCAGGTCGTCGAGTCGGGCCCGGCGCGGACCGTCACCGACGAGCCCGCCCACCCCTACACCCAGCTGCTGCTCAGCGCGGCACCCGACCCGGACCGGGCCGAGCCGCCCTCGCTCCAGGGCCGCGGCTCGCCACCCAGCCTGGTGTCACCGCCCAGCGGCTGCCGGTTCCATCCGCGGTGCCCGCATGCGATGGCGATCTGCGCCCAGAGCACACCGCCAGGCTTCCAGGTCGCCCCCGGTCACCTGAGCGCCTGCTGGCTGGCCGCCGATGATCTGGACGCCGAGCAGGCCACACCGATATCCGGGCCGCCCGCGGGCACCCCGGCCGAGCCCTTCACCGCCAAGCCCTTCACATCCGCAGCCGATCCGGGAGAGGAGATGTGATGAACCGGGCTGCCACGTCGCGGGTACCGCCCTGAGTTCCGTTACAGCACACAACTGCGGCCAGGCGCAGGGGCGGGCGCCCGGCCAGCTCGCAGACCGCCCACTGACAACAAGGCCCCGACACGGTCCTCGACAACAGGCCGGCAAAACAAGCCGGCCGGGCACAACGGAGTTTAAAGCAATGAGACATGCAGCTTTGAAGAGCCTGGCTGTCGCCAGCGTCCTCGCCATGGGGATCGCTGCCTGCAGCAGCTCTGGCAAGACAACGACCGGCAGTTCATCGACTTCGGGCATGGGCAAGACGCTGGTGGTGGAGAGCACCGCGCTCTCACCGATGACCGACACCTTCAACCCGTTCTCCGCTACCTCCACCGGCTACCTGACCCACGCCGTACCCCTGTACAACGAACCGTTGTTCATCTTCGACACGCTGAACCCGTCCGCGGCCCCCCAGGACGTGCTCGCCACCGGCTATACCTGGTCGAATGGCGGCAGGACGCTGGCCCTGACCATCCGGCCGGGCGTGAAGTGGAGCGACGGCAAGGCGTTTTCCGCCGCCGATGTGGCGTACACCTTCAACCTGATCATTAAGAACCCGGCGCTCAACCTCCCGGCCACCCCGGTGCCGACCAGCGCCACCTCATCCGGCAGCTCGGTAACCCTGAATTTCGCGGCGCCGCAATACGCGAACCTGTTCCTCATCGGCCAGGTCAACATCCTGCCGCAGCACATCTGGCAGTCCGTGGGCAACCCGAGCACGTTCGCCGATCCCAGCCCGGTCGGCACCGGCCCGTTCGTGCTCGACAAGTTCAGCCCCCAGGGCTTCACGATGAAGGAGAACCCGTACTACTGGAACAAGAGCAAGCTGCACGTGCCCGAGGTCGATTTCCCCTCGTACACGTCGAACGCCAACCTTGTCCCGCCGGTCGCCACCGGGCAGATTGACTGGGCGGGCAACCAGATCGCCGGCATCCAGTCGAACTACCTGGCCAAGAGCTCGGACAACCACACGTGGCTGACCAGCGCTCCTTACCTCAGCGACAACAACGTGGTGAGCCTGTGGCTCAACATCACCAAGGCGCCGCTGAACGACGTCGCGGTCCGGCAGGCGATCAGCGCCGCGATCAACCGGGACCAGCTCTCGTCCGAGGGCGAGAGTGGCAACGAGCCGGCGGCCACCTCATCGGGCGGCCTGCTGCTCCCCGCCGACAGCTCCTTCCTGAGCTCGTCGCTCACCCACGACCTGCCCGGAGCCGGTGACGCGGCCAAGGTCAGCTCGATCCTCAAGGCTGACGGCTGGACCATGACGGGCGGCAAGTGGACGAAGAACGGGAAGCAGATCAGCTTCTCCATCTCCGACCCGATCCCCTACAGCGACTATTACCTGGACTCCCAGCTGATCAGCCGCCAGCTCGACGCGCTCGGCTTCAACGTCACGGTCAACGGCATCGGCGACCCGACCGTATGGAGCGCCGACGTGACCAACGGCACCTTCGACTCGGCCATCCACTGGAGCAGCCAGGGTCCCACGCCGTACTTCATCTACGACAACGAGCTGGACAGCACGCTGACCGCGCCGGTCGGCAAGCCGGCCGCCGGCGACTACGGGCGGTACTCGAACCCGCAGGCGCAGGCCGCGCTCGCCCAGTACGCCAGCAGCAGCAGCGCCACCACCCAGGCGGCGGCGATCAGCAAGCTGCAGACCATCATGTCCACGCAGGTCCCGCTCGTCCCGCTGCTGTACGGCGCGGCCTGGGCCGAGTTCTCCACCCGGCACTACACCGGCTGGCCGTCGCCGACCAACCCCTACATGGATCCAGGTCCCAACTCGCCGTACCTGGAGTACACGATCCTTCAGCTCAAGCCAGTCTCCTGACCGGGGCGGATCCGGGCGGAAGGACAACTTCAGCGATATGACAACCCACTCCTGCGGGTGGGTCCCGCCCGGCCGGTTCTCCGGCCGGGCGGGTCGTCGCCCGCACCCCCAAACTCCAGGGAGCCCGCGATGACGGCGGGCCCCGCCAACCCCAAAGCCTCTGCCAGCCCCAAAGCCTCAGTCAGCACTGAGACCATGGAGGAGGGCGACCGGATCGCCGCCCTCTCCCTTGAGGACAAGGTGCGCCTGCTGACCGGCGCGGACAGCTGGCGAACACACGGCGCCGGCCGCCTCGGTCTCCGTCCGATGATCACGTCGGACGGACCGGCCGGGGTGCGAGGCATCACCCTGGACGACCGCAACCCATCCGCCAGCTTCCCCTGCCCCTCGGCACTCGGCGCCACCTGGGACAGCGAGCTCGTGCTCGAGCTCGCCACGGCCCTGGGGACCGAGGCACGGAGCAAGGGGGTCGACATCCTGCTGGCCCCTACCATCAACCTGATGCGCACGCCGCTCGGCGGCCGGGGCTTCGAGTGCTTCTCCGAGGACCCCGTGCTCACGGCCCGGATCGCCGTCGCCTACGTGCAGGGTGTCCAGTCGGCCGGCGTCGCCGCGACGGTCAAGCACTACGTCGGCAACGACTCGGAAACCCAGCGCTGGAGCTACGATGCCCGGATTGCCGAGCACGTGCTCCGCGAGCTGTACCTGGTCCCGTTCGAGGCCTGTGTCCGCGAAGCGGACACAGGCCTGGTCATGGCCGCGTACAACGCGGTCAACGGCAGCCGGATGACCGAACATGCCGTGCTGCTCCGGGACGTCCTTAAGGGCGAGTGGGGCTTCACCGGTGTGGTCGTCTCAGACTGGGAGGCGGCCCGCAGCACCGTGCCCGCGGCCACCGCCGGGCTCGACCTGGCCATGCCCGGACCGGGCAGCCCCTGGGGCGAGGCACTGGTCCGCGCGGTCCGGGAAGGCGCCGTCGCCGAGAAGATGATCGACGACAAGGTGCTGCGCCTCATGCGCGTCGCCCGCCGGCTGGGCGCGGTCGGCCAGCCGGCCGCCAGCGCCCCGGCACGGCCTGGCCGGGACGGCGCTGTCCCCGCCGGGATGAGCCCGGACGGGGTGAGCCCGGACGGGGTGAGCCCGGACGGGGCAGGCCTAGCCGGGACGAGCCCGGACGGGACGAGCCCGGACGGGGCAGGCCTAGCCGGGGCGAGCCCAGCCGGCGACCGCACGCCCGCCCCATCCGGGTCGCTGCGGGCGGATCCCCGGCTGCTGCGCAGAGCAGCGGCAGCCTCGTTCGTCCTGCTCAGGAACGTGCGGGACGCTCTGCCCGTAGACCCCGGCGGCATCAGCCGCGTCGCCCTGATCGGCCCCAACGCTGCTCACCCGGTCATCCAGGGTGGCGGCAGCGCGGGCGTGATCCCGGTCACGGTGTCCACGCCCGCTGGCGCGCTGGCGCACGCCCTGGCCGGCCGGGCATCGGTCACGATGACGCCCGGCTGCCAGACCTGGGCGACCGTGCCGCAGCCGGCGGCCGGGTCGGTCTGTGATCCGGTCACCGGTGAGCGAGGCGTCCGGCTGGAGTTCCGGTCGGCCGACGGGACCCTGCTCGCCGCCGAGCACCGGAACTCGACGCTGTCCGCCTGGTGGGGTGAGGGCCTGCCGCCGGGTGTCGGCTGGGGTGAGAGCGGCACCATCTCACTGCTCACCTCGTTCCGCGCCGACACGGCCGGGCCGCACGCGATCGGAGCGGCCGGGGTCGGGCGGCTGACGCTGACGGTGGACGGCGCCGTCATCGCCGACGGGGAGACTCCCGTTCCGGCCGATCCGGTGGAGACCATGACCCGGCCGGGCGAGGTCAGGAGCACGATCACGCTGGCCGCTGGGCAGGAGGCCGTGGTCAGGCTGGACTTCCGCCCAGGAGCGGGCGCGGAGGGCCCGCTCGCGATCCGGCTCGGGATCGTGGCCGCTCCCGATGAGGAGGCCATGCTGGACGAGGCGGTTCACGCGGCTGGCGCCGCCGACGTCGCGGTGGTGGTGGTTGGCTCGGCCGAGACGACAGAGAGCGAGGGATTCGACCGGCAGACCCTGGCGCTGCCCGGCCGGCAGGACGAGCTGGTCCAGCGGGTCAGCGCCGTCAACGCCAGGACCGTGGTCGTGGTGAACTCCGGCATGCCGGTGCTCATGCCCTGGGCGGACCAGGCCGCCGCGGTGATCTATGCCTGGCTGCCCGGCCAGGCCATGGGTGAGGCACTGGCCGACGTCCTGCTCGGCCAGGCCGAGCCGGGCGGCAGGCTGCCCGTCACGATTCCGGCGGACGAGGCTGACTGCCCTGTTCTGCACGCCGTCCCGCGTGACGGGCAACTCGGCTACCACGAGGGACTGCTCATCGGTTACCGGGGCTATGACGCGGCGGGAACCACCCCCCAGTTCCCCTTCGGTCATGGTCTTGGCTACACCAGCTGGGCCTACGAGTCCCTCTCCGCGGACCTGGCTGACCTGCCGGCGGGTGAGGATCTTGGCCTGCGGGTCAGCGTCCGCAACGCCGGGCCGCGGCCGGGACGCGAGGTGGTCCAGGTCTACGTGGCCGGGCCGCGGCATGGGCCCGGGCGGCCGGTGCGCGTGCTCGGCGCGTTCGGCTCGGCGGCGGCGGCGCCTGGCGAGACGGTGGAGGTGGCGCTCCGGGTACCGGCCCGGGTGTTCGCCGTGTATGACGCGAAGGCTGGCGGCTGGACCTGGCCGCGCGGCGCCTTCACCATCGAGGTGGGCCGGTCGTCCCGCGACCTTCGCCTGTCGGCCGCGGTGATGTCGGGCTGAGCAGTCCTTAGTGCCGGGGGTATGACCGGAACCGCAGGTCATGCCCCCGGCGCGGGAGCGACAAGTTCGACCTCGTAGCCGTCCCGGTCCTCCAGGTAGGCGGCGTAGTGCTGATCACCGCCGGCGTAGGGGTGACGGTCAGCGAACATCAGCCGCCAGCCTTGCTCCGGCGCTTGGGCGACCAGGTCCTCCACGCTGTCACTGGTGGCGACGTGGAAGGCGAGGTGGTTGAGGCCGGGGCGGCACCGATCGTGACGGAACGCGCTGCGGGCCGGCGACTGCTCAATGACGATGTAGGTGCCGCCAGATCGCCAGCTCCGGCCCTGCGGCCAGTGCTGGAAGAGCTCGTATCCGAGTGCGCCGAGCAGCCATCCCCAGCTGGCCTCGGCCCGGGTCAGGTCAGGCACCCACAGTTCGATGTGGTGAATCGTCCCTGTGGCAACCTGAGTCATTCCGACAGCATGCCGTACAACGGGCCCCAGTGAGCGTTATTCAAAACCGCCGCCGAACCCGGGCCCGCAGGGTCCGGGTGAGCGGGCGGTGCAGGTCAGGCCTCGGTGACCACTGAGGGTAGTTTGAATAACGCGAACTTTGAATAAAACACGGTGAACCCAGTTAGCGGAGTTCCTCGACGCGGCGCTGGATCTTGTTCATGCCGTGCAACCAGCGGTCCGGCTCCGCGGCGCGGCCCGTGTACATCCCGGCCACCTCCGGATGGGGCAGGATGAGGAACCGGCCATCGGCGATTCCCTCGATCACCGCGTCCGCGACCGCCTCCGGGGTGATCGCCGACCCGCCGAGGATCGCCTGGCCGACCGCCCCACCTGAGTCCAGCAGCGGAGTCCGCACCCCTTGCGGGCAGACCGCCTGCACCACGATGCCCCGGTGCTGGTAAGTCGCGGCCATCCACTCGGCGAAAGCGAGTGCCGCGTGCTTGGTCACCGCATACGGCGCCGAGCCGAGCATGGTGAGCAGTCCGGCCGCCGAGACCGTGCAGATCAGATGGCCGCTCCCCCGCTCCAGCCACGGGCCGGTCAGCAGCCGCGCCGCCCGGACGTGCGCCATGACATTGACCTGCCAGGAGATGTCCCAGTCCGGCTCCGGCGCGTCCTGGTCACCGGCCCGGGCGACCCCGGCGTTGGCGCAGTACAGGTCGATCCCGCCGAGTACCTCCTCGGCGGTGGCGATGAGCCGTGCGATGCCCGGCTCGCTGGCCGCGTCGCCGGGCACCGCCGCGGCGTCGCACGAGGCCGCGACTTCGGCCGCCGCCGCCGCGTTGATGTCGTTCACGACCACGCGGGCGCCCTCGGCGGCGAACCGCCGGGCGAGCGCCGCGCCGATCCCGCTGCCCGCCCCGGTGACCACGACACCCGCGCCCGCGACGGACCTCATCGCGGGCGGCCGGCGGCGGGCAGTCCGGCCAGGTCGGCGAGGGTGGCCCGGTGCCAATCCGGTGTGCCGAACCCGATCGAGGAGCTCTTCGACCGCTTCAGGTACAGGTGCGCCGGGTGCTCCCAGGTGAAGCCGATCCCGCCGTGGAGTTGCACGCACTCCTGGGCCGCGTGCACCGCTACCTCGCTGCAGCTCGCCTTGGCCAGCGCCACCGCGACGGGCGCGTCCGGATCACCCGAGGCCAGGCAGGCGGCCGCGTACCGGGCGGCGGAGCGCGCCTGGGTGATCGCTACCCACACGTCCGCCAGCCGGTGCTTGAGCGCCTGGAAGGAGCCGACCTGACGGGCGAACTGATGCCGTTCCTTCAAATAGGCGACCGTCATGTCGAGGCACCGCTGGGCACTGCCGAGCTGTTCGGCGGCGAGCATCGCGGCCCCCGCCGCCAGCGCGGCCTGCACAGAGCGCACGGCCACCGGGCCGGACGCGACGCACCGCGCGGGCACGTCATCCAGGGTGAGATCGGCCAGCTGCCTGGTCGCGTCCAGGGAGATCACCGGCGCGACGGTCAGCCCGGGCGCGGCCGCGTCCACGGCGTACAAACCGGCTGGCACCCCGTCGGCGAGCACCAGCAGGATGTCCGCGGGGAGCGCGTCGGCCACGCCGGCCACCGTGCCGCGCAGCCTGGTCCGGCCGGGCGGGTCCTCCTGGTGAGGTGCCGCCACGAGCACTCCGTTCAGCGCGCCGTGCGCCGACGGCCAGGCCGCGGGCGGACCGGCCGCGAACGGCTCTGTTGCAAACGGCACCGCCAGCGCCGCGGTCACCGTCCCGCCGGCGAGATCCTTGAGCAGCGCGACGTCGGCCGCTTCCAGCAGCGCCGCCGTAGCCACCACCGCGCTGCCCAGATAGGGAACGGGCGCCACCGAGCGGCCCACTTCCTCAGCGACTACTGCCGCCTCACGGTAACTCGCCCCGGCCCCGCCCTGGGACTCGGGGATAAGCAGCCCCGCGCAGCCGACGTCGGCGGCCAGCATGCGCCACAGAGCGGTGTCGTAAGGCTCGTCCGTCTCAGTCCTGGCCAGGACCTCGGGCCAGCCGGCCCGGTCATCGAGCAGCGCCCGGACGGCGGCCCGCAGCTCGTCTTCGGCCTCGCTGTACAGCAGGCTGGGAATGTCCCGCCCAGCGCCTTGGCTCATCTGGGGAGATCCTTCCAGGGCACGCGGGTGTCCACGCGGGGCTCCGTGGGCAGGCCGAGCACCCGCTCGGCGATGATGTTGCGCAGGATTTCCGAGGTACCGCCCTCGATGGAGTTACCCCGGGCCCGCAAATACCGGTAGCCCGCGTCCCGGCCGTAGAAGCTGACACTCTCGGGCCTGCGGAAAGACCAGTCCTGGTAGCGCAGCCCGGCGGCGCCGGCCAGCTCGATCTCGAATCCGGAGATCTCCTGGTTCAGCCGGGCGAAGACCAGCTTGGCCGCCGACCCCTCCGGGCCGGGCTGGCCCGCGGCGAGCTGCTGGCGCAGCCGCTCCCCCGACAGGCGGGCGACCTCGGCGTCGGCCCACAGCCGCAGCATCCGGTCGTGCAGGCCCGGGGTGCGCAGCTCGGGATGGTCCCGCCAGGTCCGGGCGGCCGAGCCGATCATCCCGCCCTCCCGGGGCACCGCCGCCCCGCCGATGGCGACCCGCTCGTTCATCAGGGTGCCCTGGGCGACACGCCAGCCCTCCCCGACGGCGCCGATCCGGTCTGAGTCGGGAACCACCATGCCGGCCAAGAAGACCTCGTTGAACTCGGCCTCGCCGGTGAGCTGGCGCAGCGGCCGGACCTCCACGCCTGCCGCGGTCATATCGCAGATGAAGTAGGTGAGCCCCTGGTGCTTGGGCACGTCCGGGTCGGTCCTGGCCAGCAGCAGGCCCCAGCGGGCCAGGTGCGCCGAGGACGTCCAGACCTTCTGCCCAGTCACCTGCCACTCGTCGGCACCGTCCGGGTCGCGCACCGCGCGGGTAGCCAGCCCGGCCAGGTCAGAGCCAGCACCTGGCTCACTGAACAGCTGGCACCAGACTTCCTCGCCCGTCCACAGCGGCCGCAGCCAGCGCTCCTTCTGCTCATCGGAGCCGAAGGCGAGAATGGTGGGCGCGGCCATGCCCAGCCCGATGCCGATCCGCTCCGGGTCGTTGCCCGGCGCGCCCGCCGCGGCGAACGCGGCATCCACCACCGGCTGCAGGGCGCGCGGCAGGCCCATGCCGCCGAGGCCGGCTGGGTAATGCACCCAGGCCAGGCCCGCGTCGAAGCGGGCTCTCAGGAACTCAAGCCGGGGCAGCGTGGCCGGGTCATGGCTGGCCAGGAACTCGCGGACCCGCTCGCGCAGGCCGGCCGCGGTTATGGTGCCCGTCGGTCCCGCGTTGTCCAGCCCCGCGTGGTCTAGCAAAGAGGGCCACCTGCCACGTAGATCACCTGGCCAGACACGAACCCGGCTCCCTCGCTGGCCAGGAACGAAATGGTGTGCGCGACGTCGTCGACCTGGCCGATCCTGCGGACCGGGACCTGCGATGCCGCCGCGGTCTGGAAGTCCTCGAAACTCAGGCCCATGCGCGCCGCGGTCGCCGCGGTCATGTCGGTGACGATGAAGCCGGGCGCGACCGCGTTGGCGGTGATGCCGAACGGGCCGAGTTCGAGGGCGAGCGTCTTGGTGAACCCCTGCATGCCTGCCTTGGCGGCGGAGTAGTTGGCCTGGCCCCGGTTACCGAGCGCGGAACTGGACGACATGTTGATGATCCGGCCGAAGTGCTGATCCACCATGTGCTTCTGGGCGGCGCGGCTCATCAGGAACGCGCCGCGCAGGTGCACCCCGAGGACCGTGTCCCAGTCGTCCTCGGACATCTTGAAGATCAAGTTGTCCCTGATCACCCCGGCGTTGTTGACCAGGACGGCGGGCGGCCCGAGTTCCGCGACGACCTTGCCGAGGGCGGCCTCCACCTGGTCGGCCTGGGCCACGTCGGCACCCACCGCGAACGCCCGGCCGCCCGTCGACGTGATCGCGTCGACGGTCGCCTCGCACGCACCCGCGTCGAGGTCGAGCACGGCGACCGCAAGCCCGTCGACGGCCAGGCGGCGGGCGGTGGCGGCGCCGATACCACGGGCAGCGCCCGTGACGATCGCGACCCGTTGTGTGTCCTGTGGCATGTGCTCTTTCTCCTTGTTGGGTGTCATTCCCGGTCTTACCGGGATTCTTGCTGGTAAGGCCGCAGCTCACGGCGGGCCAGCGAGCGTTTGTGCACTTCGTCGGGGCCGTCGGCGAAGCGCAGCGTTCGGGCGTTCGCCCATAGGGCGGCCAGCGGGAAGTCCTGGCTGACGCCGGCCGCGCCGTGGGCCTGGATCGCCTTGTCGATCACCCACTCGGCCATGGCCGGGGTAGCGATCTTGATGGCCTGGATCTCGGTATGCGCGCCCTTGTTGCCCACGGTGTCCATCATCCACGCGGTCTTGAGCACGAGCAGCCGGGCCTGCTCGATGCGCACCCGGGATTCGGCGATCCAGTCCTGGATGACCCCTTGCTCGGCCAGTGGCTTGCCGAACGCGGTCCGGTCGGTGACCCGCTGGCACATCAGCCTGAGCGCACGTTCCGACGCGCCGATGAGCCGCATGCAGTGATGGATCCGGCCAGGGCCGAGCCGGGCCTGGGCGATCGCGAAACCGTCACCTTCCCCGGCGATCAGATTGGCGGCAGGCACCCGGACGTCGCGGAACTCGACCTCGGCATGGCCGCCGTGCGGCGCGTCGTCGTAGCCGAACAGGGTTATCCCGCGCCGCACATCGACGCCGGGAGTGTCCCTGGGCACCAGGATCATGGACTGCTGGCGGTGCCGGTCGCCACCCTGCGCGGTGCGGCCCATCACGATGAGGATCGCGCACTCGGAGTTCATCGCCCCCGATGACCACCACTTCCGGCCGTTGATCACGTATTCGGCGCCGTCACGCTCGATCCTGGTGGCGATGTTGGACGCGTCCGAGGACGCGACATCAGGCTCGGTCATGCAGAACGCCGACCTGATCTCCCCGTCCAGCAAGGGCCGGAGCCAGCGATCACGCTGCTGCTCCGTGCCGAACTCGGCCAGCAGTTCCATGTTCCCGGTGTCCGGCGCGGCGCAGTTCAGCGCCTCCGGCGCCAGCCATGGACTGCGCCCGGTGATCTCGGCCAACGGCGCGTACTGGAGGTTCGTGAGTCCGGCGCCGGATTCGTTGTGGGCAAGAAAGAGATTCCACAGGCCACGACTGCGCGCCTGCTCCTTGAGTTCAGCCATCACCGGCGGGCGGCTCCAGCGGGCGCCTTCCCGCGCGGCGCGCGCGACCTGCTCGGCGAACACCGGCTCGGCCGGGTAGACCCGCTCATCCATGAAGTCGAGGAGCCGCTTCCGGAGTTCCTCCGTGTGACTGTCGTACGCGAAGTCCATGGCGCCTCCCGACGGATCCGAACAGGATTCTATCTACCCACCAGTACGGGGCTACGAACGGCGGAACACGTAGACGCCATTGGCCAGGAAGACCTGCCGGTACGCGGTGCCGGAGTGCCGCCCCTCGACGAACGCGAGCACGTTCGCCGGTTCCGGACTCCAGCCGCTGTCGGAGTCGTCGAACACGATGTACTGAGGAGCTGGATTGGGGTAGGTACCGATCCAGAACGTGTCGTCCCTGGCGGCCAGGGGCGCGAGCATGTTCAGGGTCGCCTCCACGGTGGTCCCGTCAGGCACCTTGGCCATCGCCGCGTCCTCGGCGCGGACATGCTGATCGATCGTGTACGTCTGCGGATTCCACAGGTCGGCCAGCGGGAAATGGGCCGGGAACTGGGCAGTGAGCAGCACCGCGATGGCCAGCATGGCCGCAGGGCTGATCCGGACGATCGCGGTGCCGAGCATCCGGTGCGCCTTCCCGGCCGCGGCGCGGGCCGCCTGGATCCGGGCCAGCCCGTCGATGGCGGCGATGAAGACGATGGGCATCACCGTCGCGTTGTAATGCCAGGCCGTGCCCCAGAAGTTGTTGTTGGTGGAGATGAAGCGCAGGGCCAGGCTGGGCACTGCCACCAGCGCGAGCGGTGACCGCAGCGCCAGGAACGCCACCGGCAGCAGAATCAGCGCCGTGGTGTCGAGCTTCTCCCGGTAACCCTGGGTGATCTGGCTCAGCAGTGCCGTGACGGAGTGATGCCCAGGGGCGCCGCTGGCCGCACCGCCGTCGTACCAGTACGGGTACAGATGCGTTGGGTTGAAGTGCGGGATGATCACCACGATCGCGAGGAGTGACCAGGCGATCCCCCACAGCGCGAGGAAGAGCCCCGCGTCGGCCTTCCGGGTGATGGCCGCGAGGGCACTGTCTATGGAGGCACTGTCTGCGGCCGGGGCACTGTCTGCGGCCGGGGCACTGTCTGCGGCCGGGGCACTGTCTGCGGCCGCCGCCCGGGCCTGGGCCCGGGCCCTCCAGGCACTGATCATGATGAAGACGCCGATGGCCGCCACGGTGAAGCCCTGATCTTCCTTGACGAAGACCAAGGGCAGCGCCCAGACCACGGCCGCCCTGGTCTTGCCACGCAGCAGCGCGGACAAGGAGCAGGCCAGCAGGGGCACGGCGAAGGCGATCTCGTGGAAGTCGAAATCGATCATCTTCTGGAGGCCCCAGGAGAACGCGTACGCCGCGCCGATCAGCCGGCCCGCCGCGGTACCCAGCTTCGCGGTGGCCGCCCGGCTCACCGGGATCACGGACAGCGCGGTAAGCAGCGCCTGCGCCAGGAGCAGCGTCACCGGACTCGGGGCCAGCAGGAAGAAGGGGGCGATCAGCGCCACGATCGGCTGGAAGTGGTCGCCGAGCAGGTTGAAGCCGGCCCCCCTGATGTTCACGATCGGCGCCCGCAGATGGGCGAGCTGCTTGACGTACTCGGTGAAGATGCCCAGATCCCACGAGCCCGCGTCGAGCCGCACGTAGCGGGATATCGAGATGACGCTGTAGGCGCCCAGCGCCACGAGGGCGATCAGCCATGGGACCCAGTCCGCCCGCCGGGCAGCCGGCGCCGGGCACGTCCCCGCTGCCGTACTGGCTCCCGCTGCCGTACTGGCCGCCGCTGCCGCACTGGCCTGGCCTGCTCCCGCTGCCGCACTGGCCTGGCCTGCTCCCGGGGACAGCACGCCAGGAAGGCCGGGGTCTGTGGTGATCGTGCCCTCCGGTCTTTCGTCGGCCTCTGGTCATTCATCCTGCGGCATGGCCGCGCAGCCTAACATGCCCTTCTGGGGGTTTCGTGGGCCATTCGATCAAGGCTTCATGCGGCCTCCGCCATGCTCACAGGAGTGCCCGGACCCTTTCCCGTGAACCGTACCGGCCTCGGCCGGCCAGCCTGCCCGGCGCCTCGCCGATCACGTAAGCGGTCACCAGCTGCAACAACAAAGAGCATTCCGGGTATAGCCGGATTGTCGGCCAGCTGGCGGCGCCGGTGAAATTACAGAATCGTCCCCCCGAAACGGATCGGCTGGCCAGCGCGGTGCAGGCCGGGCTCATCGCGCTCCGGATTATCGCGGGGGAAGCCAGGCGCACGCCACGGGACAGAAGGGTCGCCGATATCGTGTTCAGGTGAGTTCGCTGAGCGTGGCCGGGCCGCCGTGACTGCCGCACGGCAGTCGGCAGTGCTCCGCCCAGATCCGGCCGCGCCTGCGCGGCGCCCACCCCGCCGCTGGCTGCTGGCCATCGGTGCGGCCGCGTTCGCCGTCGCGTTGGGGGTCTATGTCTGGTACGCCAAAACCCATCCGTCCAGACTCTGGATCGAGCCGGTTGACCTGCGGGTGTACACCGACGGCGGGCTCATCGTCCGGCATGTGACGCCGCTCTATCACTCCCACCTCTTGTCGCCGCTGTATGGCCGGCCGGTATACGAGCAGCTACGGTTCACCTACCCCCCGTTCGCGGCACTCGTGTTCACGGTCCTGTCGCTGCCCTCCTTCGCCCTGCTGACGAAGATCGCGGTAGCGGTGAACATCGCGGCTCTGCTGGCGACCATCGAGATGACGTTCGGCGGCCTCGGGTACCCGCGCGGAGGTGCCCGCCTGGGCGCGAGCTTGCTGCTGGCCGGGGCGCTCTTCTGGACCGAGCCGGTGCAGCGCACTCTCTGGCTGGGCCAGATCGAGCTCGTGCTGATGGCACTGATCATCTGGGATCAGTGCCAGCCAGATCGGCGGTGGTGGAAGGGCGCTGGCATCGGGATCGCGGCCGGGATCAAGCTGGTTCCGTTGATCTTCATCCCGTACCTGCTGCTGACCCGGAGGTTCCGCCAGGCCGGCGTCGCGGCCGGGGTCTTTGCCGCGACGGTCGTGCTTGGATACGCGGTGCTGCCCGCTGATTCCTCGAAATGGTGGCAGGGCCGGTTGTTCTACCAGGACGGCCGTACCGGGTTCCCTGGCTGGCTGGGAAACCAGTCGCTGCGGGGGCTCATCACCCGGCTGACCGGCAGTGTGGCGGGCGCGCAGTCGGTGTGGCTGGTGGCCGCGGTGGTGACGGCTGCGTTGGGGCTGGCCTGCGCGGCGATCCTGGACCGGGCTGGGCACCGGATGGCCGGGCTGCTGTGCTGCGCGCTGACCGGGCTGCTGATCTCGCCGATCAGCTGGGACCATCACTGGGTGTGGATCGTCCCCGCCGTGGCGCTGGCGGCTCACTACGCGGTGCGCTCCCGGAGCGCAGTGGCCAGGTGGGCCGCTGTCGGCCTCGCCACCGGGATCGTGCTGGTTTTCGGAGCGTGGCCGAAAAGCCTCTGGAGTCGGCTGCCCAAGCATCCGGGCTTTGCCGAGGGGCTTATCTGGGCGCCTCCCAATACCAACCCGGGTCTCTACTACCGGTATGGTGACCGGCCATCGTACGTCGAGTACCACTGGCACGGGCTCTACCTGATCGCCGGCAACCTCTACGTCCTGGCGGGCATGGCGATATTCGTGATGCTGCTGGTGTTCGCGGCCCGAATGGCCCGATCGGCCCGAACGGCCCGGGCGGCCCGCACCGCCCTGGCCACCGCGGCGGACGGGCCGGCCGTGTCGTCAGCCTCGGCCTAGAGAGCCGGACGCGGCCAGATCTGGCAATGGCCGCCGCCTGCCATCCACCTGGCCAGCCCGCCCGCCGGGCCCCCAGCGCCCGGTGACGCACAGCCAGACCAGCGCGGCGGCCAGCGCCGCCAGGATGGCCGGCACGGCGTCGGAGACAGTCCAGACGGTAAATGACCCCAGGTGCAGCCCGCGGAAGACCCTCGTGTCGGGGAGTTCCGCCACGGTGGCGGCCATGGCGCGGAACACGACGATCCAGTCCAGCCGGGTGGCGGGCATCAGCGCCAGCAGCGGGAAGATCATCGCGTCGTACCAGGGGCGCTGCTGCGGCGTGCAGATCAGCCAGGCCAGCGACACAGCCAGCATGGGCCGGGCGAACGCGAGACCGGGCGGGCTGGCGGGGCCCGGCGGCAGCCGCCACAGCAGGACCGGCGCCAGCACGGCCGCCGCGCACAATGCCAGCACGTTGGTAAACGTCACCGCGTTGTGCATGCCCAGCGCCCTGGTCAGCAGCTGCCACGGCTGGTACAGGTCGGCCACGCCGGTCCCGCGCGAGACCACCGCGGTGACCGCGGCCCGGCCGGCCAGCAGGTAGCAGGGCAGCACCACGGCGACGGCACCCAGGGCGGCCGCGGCGAGCGTCCGCGGCGAGCGGCGCGCCACCCAGGCCGGCCCGAGCAGGAACAGCACGAACGGCGCCTTGATCGCGATGGCCGCGCCGATCAGCAGGCCAGCCGCCAGGCCCCGGGCGGCCCCCAGCCGCCGCAGGCACAGCAGGCCGAGGAACCCGGCCGCCGCGGCTAGCCCGTCGATGTGACCGCCGCCGAGGACCGACCACAGGATGAGCGGATTGACTGACCACAGCAGGTGCGCGCGCACCCGGGCGGCCGCCTCCGACCGCAGCAGGCGGTCAAGGGCCAGCGCCACCGCGAGGAAAGCCAGCCCGTTCCACACCTTCAGCCAGAACACCGTCTTCGCCATCGACGGCCCAGCCAGATGTGACGCGGCCTGCTCGGACAACGTGCCGAGCGGGCCATACACCGAATGGTTATGCCGCCACGAATCGGGGTCGAACCGGCCCACCGGATCCCCGGACGCGGCGAGCTGGCCCGGCGTCATCACATACGGGCTGTGCCCCAGCGCGGCTATCCGGCCGTAGATCGCGTAGTCGAGTATGTCTGTCGAGCTGACCGGCGGCACCACCATGAGCGCGATCACGGCGAGCAGGCATCCGATCAGCAGCCCTCGCGGGCGCGGGCGCCAGCCGCGGCCTACCGCGAGCAGCGCCCCCACCAGACCCAGCCCGCCGGCGCCGATCACGAGCCAGGCCAGCCCCGTCACGGCCACTTGGGAGAGGTGGACCGGTGTGAAGTACGGCGGCCATGGAAACGCGGACGGGAACGTCGGGACAACCACTGATGGCCCGCACAGCGCAACCATCACCGCCAGTCCCACGCTGAACACCAGCAACCCGGCGGCCGCCAGGCCGAGGCCATTGGCGGCTCGGGGCAGCTGGGCCCGGGGCAGCTGGGCCCGGGGCAACTCGGCCTGACCCTGGTGCGCCGGGCGCATGGCGATGGCCTTTCACGAGGGCGGGCGGGCAGCTGATCATGGGGCCCGGAGAAACGGGCCAGAAAATTCAGTCAGAAACTGCAGGATAACTCACAGTCTCGTTTAGTCACGTCCAGCTGGTTCCCGCCTAGCGGGGGACTTTACCTTGCCTTTACTAATCTCAGGGGAAATACTTTCCTTTGTCTTTACCTAATTGTGGGGAAACTTTACATCCTGGTGGCATTGCTATGGTGTGTGACGTCATGATCCGCTCGTTATCCGGATCCGGGAGTTCCCGAATTCAGCGTCTCCGGCAGGAAATCCCGCTCTCCGTCCGGCAACGGTGCAGGCGGTCCGGCAATGATCGTGGGCGGCCCGGCGGCGCCGGGGCGGTTATCAGCCTTGCGGACCGGCGGCCGCCAGATATGGCAAAGGTCGGCCGCCATCGGCCTGGCCGGCCCGCGCGCCGGGCCCCCAGCGCCCGGTGACGCACAGCCAGACCAGCGCGGCGATCACCGCCGCCAGGGTCACCGGCACGATGTCGTGCACGGTCACCTTGACCAGGTATCCCAGCCAGTGTGGATGCAGCCCGGCGCGGTTGCGCACCCCGGGAATCTCCGCCACGGCGGCGGCCATGGCGCGGAACACGACGATCCAGTCCAGCCGGGTGGCGGGCATCAGCGCCAGCAGCGGGAAGATCATCGCGTCGTACCAGGGCCGCTGCTGCGGCGTGCAGACCAGCCAGGCCAGCGACACAGCCAGCACAGGCCGGGTGAACGCCAGGCCGGCCGCGCTCTCCGGCCCGGCGGGCAGCCGCCACAGCAGGACCGGCGCCAGCACCACGAAGCCGCACAACCCCAGCACGTTGGTGAACGTCACCGCGTTGTGCATGACCAGGGCCCTGGTCAGCAGCTGCCACGGCTGGTACAGGTCCGCCGCGCCGGCCCCGCGCAGCACCACAGCGACTGCGGCAGCCCGGCCGGCCAGCAGATAGCAGGGCAGCACCACGGCGACGGCACCCACGGCGGCCGCGGCCAGTGTCCGCGGCGAGCGGCGCGCCGCCCAGGCCGGCCCCAGCAGGAACAACGCGAACGGCGCCTTGATCGCGATAGCCGCGCCGATCAGCACGCCCGCCGCCAGACCCCGGGCCGCCCCCAGCCGCCGCACGCACAGCAACCCGAGGAACCCCGCCGCCATAGCCAGCCCATCGATGTGACCGCCCGCCAGCACGGCCCACAGCATCAGCGGATTCACCGACCACAGCAGGTGCGCACGCACCCGGGCCGCCGCCTCCGACCGCAGCAGGCGGTCAAGCGCCAGCGCCACCGCCAGGAAGGCCAGCGCATTCCACACCTTGAGCCAGAACAACGTCTTCGCCATCGACGGCCCGGCCAGATACGACGCGGCCTGCTCCGAGAATGTGCCCAGCGGGCCATAGACCGAATGCGCGTTCCGCCACGAGATCGGCCCGTACCTGGCCACCGGGTCCCCGGTCGCGGTCAGCTGGGCCGGGGTCATCAGATAGGGACTGTGCCCGAGCGTGGCCATCCGCCCGTACATCGCGTAATCAAGCATGTCCGTGGAACCCATAGGCGGCACCAGCATCAGCGCCAGCACCGCGAGCACGCACCCGATCAGCAGCCCCCGCGGGCTCGGGCGCCAGCCACGGCGCGCCGCGAGCAACGCTGCCACCAGGCCCAGCCCGCCGATACCCACCGCGAGCCAGGCCAGCCCGGTCACCGCCACATCAGAGAGCCGCACCGGCACGAAATACGGAGGCCAGCCAGCCGCCGCCGGAAACAACGGGACAACCACCGACGGCCCGCACAGCCCCACCATGACCATCAAGCCCACGCTAAGCAGCAACGACGCTGCGCCCACGAAGGCGAGGCGCATGGTACTGGGGGGCAGCCGGACATGACTCGCTTGACGCGTCATGCGCATGGCGACGGGCCTTTCCGCGGGCGGACGACGGCGTGATCACGCGGATCGGCGGTTTCAGCGTGGAATAGGGCGATGACTCAGAGCATCGGTCACCCACGGCCGGCGGAGTCCTGCCTAGCCGGAAGCTTTACCCCTACTTGGCAGAGTTCAGGGGGAGTTCAGGGGATATGGAGCTAGGGCCGGCGCTCAGGTGAGGAGCAGGCGGCCGATCCGGGCACTGGCGACCCACAAGCCGGCCAGGCCCATGACCGCCAGGTACCCGGCACTCCACAACAGGGCCGGGGTAACCGCGCCCAGCGTCAGTCCGCGCAGCAGGCTCACGCTCTGGTACAGCGGCGTGCACTCCACCACGACCTGAAGCGGCCGCGGATAGATGCCCAGCGGGTAGAAGGTCGTGGAGAAGAGGAACATCGGCAGCGCCGCGAGCGTGACGAACTCGAAGTGCTGCCAGCTCCGCATGAAGGTGGTGGCCGCCATGCCCGCGGCCGCGAAGGCGAATCCAGTGAGCACGGCGACGGGCAGCGCCAGCACCGCCCAGGCCGAATGCACCAGGCCCATGGCCAGCATGACCAGCATGAAGGCCAGCGCGTACAGGGCGCCGCGCAGCAACGCCCAGCTGATCTCGCCGAGCGCGACGTCGCCGGCCCGCATCGGGGTGGCCAGCGCCGCGTCGTAGAGCTTCTCGTATTTAAGCCGGAAGAACACGTTGAAGGTGGAATCGAAGATGGCGCCGTTCATCGACGCACTGGCCAGCAACGCAGGCGCCACGAACGTGGCGTAACTGACCGGGTGACCGCCGGGCCCGGTCACCGACCCGACCAGCCGGCCGAGGCCGACGCCGATCGACAGCAGGTAGAAGAGCGGCTCGGCCAGGCCCGTCGCGAAGATGAGCCACATGTGCCGGTAGACCCGCGCATGCCGCTCCACCAGGTGGAGGCTGCCGCGGCCGCCCATGGCCGCTCGGGCGCGGGCGAGCAGCCCGGGTACCGGGACCACCCGCAGCGGCAGGTCCCTGGCGCTGGACATGCTGGACATAGAGCCGCCGCCAGACATGCCGCTAGACATAGAGCCGCCGCCGGTAGGTCCGGTTCCCGACGGCGATCCCCGCCGCCGCCACGGCGGCCAGGTAGCCGACGTGCACGAGGGCGCCACCGATATCGGCGGTGCCCAGGCTGAGCGCACGGCAGAGCGCCACCCCGTGCCAGAGCGGCGTGACGTAGGCGACCGGCCGGATCCACGCCGGGAGCTGGGTGATGGGGAAGAACGTGCCGGAGAACAGGAACAGTGGGATCAGGCCGAACCTGAAGATCACCGCGAACGAGGTGTCCTTCTGCCGGGTGACAGCCCACGCCTCGACGGGCGCCGCGAATGCGAGACCGGTGAGCACGGCGACCGGCAGCGCCGCGATCACCCACGGCGAGTGCAGCGCCCCGAACGCCGCCGCCACCGCCAGGAAGATCGCCGAGTTCATGGTCAGCCGCAGCGTCACGAAGAGCAGATGGCCGTGGAACACATCCGAGGGGCGCAACGGCGACGACACAGCGGCCTGATACGTCTTGTTCCACTTCACCGACCCGAAAACCGGGTAGGTCGCGTCCCCCACGCCAGTCTGCATAGCCGCTGCCGCCAGCAGTCCCGGGGTCAGGAAAACAAGGTAGCCCACCCCGCCCAGGTCCCCCCGGCCGTGCGCGTTCACCAGGGTGCCCAGTCCGAGCCCCATCGCGCCCAGGTACAGCAGCGGGCTCAGCACGCTGGAGTAAATGGTGCCGCGCCAGGTCCGCCGGTAGTCGGTCAGCCAGAACCGTAGCTGGCGCACGGCAAACGGCCAACGGCCGGCCGGCCCGGGTGGAGCTGGTGGGGCTGAGCGTGCGGGCTGGGGCGGCGACGCGGGCGCGGGCAGAGCGTTTGACGCCATCAGTCCTCCAGCCGGCGGCCTGTCAGCCGGAGGAACACATCCTCCATCGTGCTCCGCCGGACCAGGGAGGTGAGCGGCTCCAGGCCCAGGCCGCGCACGGCGTCGAGGGCGGCGTCGCCGTCACGGACATAGAGCAGGATCCGGTCGGCCAGCACCTCCCTGCGCTGCGCCGGAACCCCCGCCAGCTTCTCGGCGGCTGTCTCGTGCTCAGCCGGATCGAACCGGAGTTCCAGCACCTCGGGAGTGGAGTATTCGTCGATCAGCTCGCGCGGCGAGCCCGAGGCGGCGATTTTCCCGGCATCCATCACCACCAGGCGGTCGCACAGCTGCTCGGCCTCGTCCATGTAGTGCGTGGTCAGGACGAGCGTCACCCCCTGCTGCTTGAGCCGGAACAGCCGGTCCCAGACCACGTGCCGGGCCTGCGGGTCAAGGCCCGTGGTCGGCTCGTCCAGGAGCAGGATCTCCGGTTCGTTGATTAGCGAACGGGCGATCGTGAGCCTGCGTTTCATGCCGCCGGACAGCGGTTCGACCTTCTCATCCTGACGGTCGGTGAGCTGCACGAAGTCCAGCAGCCGCGCGGACCGCTCGCGGATGACCGCGCGGGGCAGCCCGAAGTAGCGGCCGTAGATGAGCAGGTTCTCGCGGACCGTCAGCTCCACGTCCAGGGTGTCCTCCTGGGGCACCACGCCGAGCCTGGCCCGGATCGCCGGGCCGTCCGCCACCGGGTCGAGGCCCAGGATGGTCAGCTCGCCTCCGCTCGGCGGCGAGACGCAGCCGATCATGCGCATGGTGGAGGACTTGCCCGCGCCGTTCGGCCCGAGAAAACCGAATGCCTCGCCCCGGCGCAGTTCGAAGTCGATCCCGTCCACCGCCGTGAAGCTTCCAAATCGCTTGGTCAGGCCGCGAGCACGGATCAGCGGAGTGGCAGCAGGCATCTA
>OBLW0100000775.1_pt1 | contig 27333 bp, 24 predicted proteins | sample 1520161 | NCBI WGS metagenome assembly OBLW01 (sample SAMEA3539309, study PRJEB22396) | soil metagenome | biome: tundra; feature: field; material: soil | place: USA | collected 2010-05 | depth 0.15 m | reverse complement strand
CATGTCTATGCGGCGGTCAGTCGGAAGGCGTGAGGCACGCTGCCCGGTACCATCACTGCCGGGGGCTAGTAGCGGCGGCCGAGTGGGCGCCGTCAGCTGAGGAGCTGGCCGAGATCGACATGTTGCTGACGCCGCCCGGCCGGGCTGACGGCGTCAGCCCTGGGCGGCCGCCAGCCGGTACAGGGCCGCGACCGCGCGGCCGAACCTGGGCGAGTAGGACACCGAGGGGGTATTCCCGCCCTGCTGGTACCCGCCGATCACGCCGATCACGGCGCCCAGGCCGGTGGCCGGGTTGACCTGGGCCAGGAACGGGCCGCCGCTGGTGCCGTCCGTATACCCGGCGCAGGTGAACTTGAGCTGCTCACTGCCGAACGCGCTGGTGGTGGCCTGGCAGGTTATCGGCCAGTCCGAGTTCTGCGGATAGCCAATGACCTGAACCACCTGCACGGGGCCCCATCCGGTGCCCAACTTGTCCGCGCCGGTGACCTGCTGGATGCTCTGCCCGCGGCCAGCCTGCTTGACGACCAGGAAGGCCACGTCGTCGTTGGGATCGGCGGAGCCGGACCAGGCCCGGTCGACGAACACTCTGCTGACGGTCCACATGCCGTAGGGCGCCCAGCCGTTGTGATAGCCGGGCGCGAAGGCGTACCTCGTCGAGCCGGTCACGCAGTGCGCGGCGGTGATCACGAGATCCCCGGCCGGGCTGTCCACCACGCTCGCGGTACATGAGTGACCGCTCAGATGACCCACGCTCCCGGTGAACAGAGCGCCGACCGCAGGGGTCCCGTTGAATACGCGCCCGTTCGCCAGTATCGCCGGTGCGCTCGGCGCCCGGCGGGGGAGTGATTTGGCCGCCGCGGCCAGCCGGACCGCGAGCCGGGCCGCGCCCTGCGCCGTGGACGATGTCAGTGCCACCCCCACGAGGACGGCGATGAGCGTGGCCACGGCCAGGATGCCGGGCCTACTCAGCAGGCCCGGAGCCCAGTGCCCCGTCCTGCTGCGTTCCCGCATTCGTTTCCCCTGCCTGGAGGCTGGCCCGTTGCACGGGCTTGACCTGCACTTTCTTCTATTGTGAGGGTCCAGCTTCAAGAGATCCATAGCGGGGGCCGAGAAGATCCGCAAAGCCGCTGGTTACGGGTCTGCCGTCGCGTCATGATCGGCAGACGGGCGGGCGTAGGATCTCACGCAGCACGTTGCCCTCCGCGGCGACGGCGTCACCCCACCTGGGCCCGGGCGTGGCAGAACAGGGTCAGCAGGGGTGAGCCAGAGGAGTAGATGTCATGTCGGGGATGGGTTCCGTCCTCCAGCTCACGAACCCGACGGTGGTAGCCGCGTTCCGCGCGGCCCTCGTCCATCAGGGGATCATTGCCCTGCTGATTTTCTTCCTGCTCGCCCTGGTGTGGGTCAGCGCCCGGGAATGGGTTCCCTCTTCCCGCCCGGGAGGGTCCGGGTCCGCGGCGGCGGCCACGTTCACCGAGCCGCCAGCGCGCCGCGTGCTGCGCATCGGCTTCGGCATCCTGTGGATCTTCGACGGCATCCTGCAGGGCCAGCAGGCGATGCCACTCGGCCTCCCGTCGCAGGTGATCCAGCCCGCCGCGGCGAGTTCGCCGGGCTGGGTGCAGCAGATAGTGAACTGGGGCGTGCGGGGATGGACCTATCATCCGGTCGACGCCGCGGCGGCGGCCGTCTGGATCCAGATCGGGATTGGCATCTGGCTGCTCAGCGCGGCCCAGGGCCGCTGGTCCCGCCTGGGCGGGCTGGCCAGCGTCGGCTGGGGCCTGATCGTCTGGGTATTCGGTGAGGCCTTCGGCGGTGTCTTCGCGCCCGGACTGACCTGGTTGTTCGGCGCCCCTGGCGCCGCGCTGCTGTACTGCGTGGCCGGGGCGCTGGTCGCGTTGCCGGAGCGGGCCTGGTCCGGGCAGCGGCTCGGACGGCTGGTCGTCGCCGCTTTCGGGCTGTTTCTCACCGGGATGGCCGTGCTGCAGGCGTGGCCGGGGCGTGGCTTCTGGCAGGGCACGGCTGGCCCGAGCGGGGGCGGCCGGAAGGCGTCCGGCCTGGCCGCGATGGTCCGGCAGATGGGGCAGACATCCCAGCCAAAGTTCCTCTCGTCCCTCGTCTCCGGGTTCGCTTCGTTCACCGCCGCGCACGGATTCGCGGTCAACCTGACCGCAGTGATCGTGCTGGCCGCGATCGGCGTCGCCCTGCTCAGCGGGCAGCCGCGGCTGCTACGCCCGGCGCTGCTGGTTCTGCTGGTGGCGTGCCTGGCCGACTGGGTGCTGATCGAGGACTTCGGCATCTTCGGCGGTGTCGGCACGGACCCCAACAGCATGATCCCGATGGCGCTGGTGGCCGTCGCCGTTTTCCTCGCCCTGACCAGTCCCGCGCCCGCGACGGCGGGGGCGCCCGCGGTGGCTGAACCCGCTCCGCAGGTCGGGGCGCGGGCATGGCGGGAGCGGCTCAACCCGGGACGCCTCGGCCACGCCCTCGGGACCACGAGCTTCCGGACGATCGCCGCGATCGGCGCGCTCGGTGTCGCCGCGCTCGGGGCGTTCCCGATGGTGGCCGCCTCAGCCAGCACGAGCGCCGATCCGATCATCGCCGAGGCGCTTGACGGGTCAAGCGCCCCGCTCGATTTCCGCGCTCCCGCGTTCCAGTTGACCGACCAGGCTGGCCAGCAGGTCTCGCTGGCCAGCCTGCGGGGCAAGGTGGTGCTGCTCACCTTCCTCGATCCCGTGTGCACGAGCGACTGCCCGCTGATCGCGCAAGAGTTCCGCCAGGCTAATCAGCTTCTCGGCGCGAGCGCGCGGCACGTGGAACTCGTCGCGGTCGTGGCCAACCCGATCTATCGCCAGCTTGCGTTCACGCAGGCCTTCGACCGCCAGGAGAACCTGGCCGGCCTGCCGAACTGGCGGTACCTGACCGGGACGCTCCCGCAGCTCAAGCAGGTATGGCAGCAGTACTCGGTCGCGGCTGATATCACGCCCGGCGGCGGGATGATCGGGCACAGCGACGTCGCGTACGTCATCGACGCGGCGGGCCGGACCCGCTGGGAGCTGAATTTCGATCCCGGCCCGGGGACCGCGAGTTCCCAGTCGTCGTTCGCGGCCGAGTTGTCCACCGCTGCCCAGCAGGTCCTGGGAACACAGTGATCATGAGACGGCATCCAGGGCGCATCCCGTGGATTTTCAGCCTGCTGCGGCCCCAGGGTCACGTCCCGGTCGCGGTGGGCGCGCTGCTCGCCGCCGCGCTCCTGGCCGGCTGCGGCGCCGTGGCTGCGGCGCCGCATGCCGCTCGCCTCCCGTCAGCCGCGGCGCCGTCGCTCGCCACCTCGGAGGCGTCCGCCGCGGAAACCTGGGCGGTAGTCGTCATGGGCGGGGCGAGCGCCGCGCACAACAATTTCTGGCAGCTGTTCACGCGTTCCGCGAATGCCGCGCGATGGACGCTCGCCACCCCCCCGGGGGTGGCCGACAACGGTGGCCTCACGGTAGCCGATGTCGGCCCAGGGTCGCTCGTCACCGTGATACGGCCCAGCCAGGACCTCACCTTCTCACCGCTCAGCGCCAGCCGGGACGAGGGTGCGCACTGGTCGCAGGGCGGGCTGCTGCCCGCTGGCCTGGCCAACTTCCCTGACGCGTTCGCGGGGGCGCCCGGCGGCCGCCTGATCGCGCTGACCAGCCGGGGCGGCGCCCAGGTCGCCGCGCACGCCGGGGCGACCTGGACGAGCCTGGCCAGTGAGCGTTCGGTGGCCGCGTCCCCGGCCGGCCGGGCGTGCGGGCTGGCCCGGCTCACCGCGGCCGCGTTCAGTTCGGCCGGGGTGCCGCTGCTCGCCGGGCAGTGCACGCGGCCTGGCATGGTGGGCATTTTCGCTTCCGGTGGCGGGACCTGGCGCGCCACCGGGCCTGCCCTGCCGCCATCGCTGGCCCGGCGGGACGTCGAAGTCCTCGGGCTGGCCAGCGCTGACGGGGCGACCGCGGCCCTGCTCCAGGCTGGCTCGGGCGCGGCAGCGAGCCTGGTCACCGCGTGGTCGGCCGACGGCGGCGGCCACTGGCGGACCTCCGCGGCGTTCGGGCTGCGCGGCCGGGCGGTGCGGTCTGCGGCCTTCGGCCTCGGCGGAGCCATCGGCGTGACGCTGACTGGTGGCGCGGGCGCCGTGGCCGTCACGGGGCCCGGCGCGGCATGGCGCTCACTTCCCCCGCTGCCCGCCGGGGCCGCGGGGGTGCCCGCCGCAGCCGTTACCCTGGCCGCAGGGCCGGGCACCGGATTTGAGGCCCTGATCGCCCACGGTGGCCAGCTGTCGGTCTGGCAGTTGACCGGGGGCGGCACCGGATGGGAGCAGGTCCAGGTCATCAAGGTTGCTATCCCGTACGGCTCGTCGGGCTGAGGGGCGCCATGAGCTATTTCGTCGATCACTGGTCCTTCGACCCGTTCATGATCGTGGCGGTCGTCGTGGTCGGCTGGCACGAGATCGGCCTGGCCCGGCTCGCCCGGCGGTCGCGGCCGGAGCGGACGCGGCAGCGCCGCAGGCGCTCGTTCCTGTTCTACGGCGGGCTAGCCGTCCTGCTCATCTCGGTTCAGTCGCCGATCGACTACTGGTCGGATCAGTACTTTTTCGTGCACATGATCCAGCATCTGCTGCTGATGTTCACCGCGCCGACGCTGGTCGTCGCCGGGGCGCCATGGCAGCCGCTGCTCGATGCCCTGCCGGGCCGGCTCGGCCGGAGCGTCACCCGGACCACCCTGCGCGACAACTGGTCGCGCCCGCTGCGCGCTGTCGCCGGCTTCATGCTGCGCCCATGGGTCGCCATCGTGTTCTTCAGCGTCGTGATGATCTTCTGGCACATTCCGGTGGCCTTCGACCTGGCCGAGCGCAACCCGGCCGTGCACATCTGGCTGGCGCATGCCAGCTTCTTCATCGCCGGGGTGCTCTTCTGGCTGCAATTCATCCCATCACCTCCCTTCCGGCGCAGGCTGCCGCTGCTGTCGCAGGCGGCCGCGCTGATCGCGACGAACGTGGTCATGTGGATGCTGGCCATGTCGATGAGCATCTTCACCCAGGTGTCGTGGTACTCGGCGTACTCCCACGTGCCCGGGGTAACCCTGCCGGCGTATGCCGACCAGCAGATCGGTGCCGCCATCCTCTGGGTCTGCGGTGACTTCTGGGCGATTCCCGCGCTCTTCCTGGTGCTGCGCCGGATGATCAACGAGGACGGTGGTGTCGGGGCGGCGATCGACCAGATCCTCAACCGGGGGCCGGCGCGGGTCGGCTGGGCATCATCTCGACCGCGGACCACGGGGCCACGGACCAGGTCCGGGGCCCCGCCGCTGTCGCCGCCTACCGAGCCCTAGCGGACCGGCCATGACAGGGACGGTGCCGACCGGCGGGAACTGGCGGCCTGGCACCGAACTGGCTCGTCAGTCGCCGCGGGATTCCAGGTAGTCGAGGTAGAGCGGGCGCAACGCCTCGGCCTCGTCACCTTCGCCGGAGCCGAGCGCATCAGAGATCATCGCTGACACCTGGGTGATGTCCGCCGCGGTGTGGTCAGCATGACCGGATGCTGCCTCGCTGGCCGGGATGGCGCGGAGCAGTTCCCATAGGAAGCCGACGTCCAGATGACGCATCGCCCGGCGCATGGCGCGATCGTGCAATTCATGGGACGAGAGTGCTTCGAGCGTGGCCCGGTCCGTCATGGGATGACCCTACCTGCCGGAGGCCAGGGCCGGCGGGCGCCGGGTCCCTGCTACCCATCGCCGCAGGCCAGGCCGTTGATAGTGCAGCTAACCGGACTCGTCCTGTTCCCCTGGGCGGTGAAGTTCGCCGACTGGCTGGCTCCCGGGGGGACGGTCGGCCGATAGGACGGGGCATCCAGGACCAGGGTGTCGCCCCCGCTCATCTGCCATCCGGCACCCCAGGCGGTGTCCACCAGGTCGCCAGGAAACGCGGCGCGGATCTGCCATCCGGTCAGCGCCGTACGGGCGTGATTGACGATGGTGAACTGACCCTGGAAGCCACCGTCCCAGCGCTGGACGACGGAGTAGGCCACGGTGACCTGCGGGGCCTGGCGCGGGGCCCGCGACGTCGGGGACGGCGCGACGACCGCCGTCGCGGACAGCCCGGGTGACGGGCTCAGCTGGGGCGTCAGCACGGAGCGTGGTGATCGCGTGGTGCGCGAGCCCGGTGTTGCGCTCGCGCTGCCCGCCTGAGGAAGGGTGGCCGTGCAGGTCACGATCCCGCAATTAACCGCGAGCGCGCGCGCCCGGTGGCCGGCCTGGTGCGGCATGAAGATCAGTACGACGCCGGCGGCCGCGGTGAGGCAGGCGCCCGTCCCGATCCCCACGAACCACCGGTGCCGGGCCAGCACGCCACGCCATGGTGCCCTCGTCACTAGGCGTCCTCCTCCTGCACCAGGAAGCGACGCCAATGTAGCAACGAACGGGTATCTATTACCGCAAAACGGGATGATGCGACCGCGGCGGTGGCCAGCCGCCGCGGTCACAAGGGATCGCCGGCTACCAGCCGACAGCGACCACCATGTACTGCGGGCTGGTGGCCGAGATGTCCGAGGACTGCCCGGCGTCGTCGTCGTAGGGGAAACCGTAGGCCTTGCCGTTGATGGCGTTTTCGTGCCAGAACTGGGCGTAGTAGTTCGCCGGAGCGGCCTGGTAGAACTGGCTGGGATCCGACTGCTGGGCGGTCGTCAGCTGCGCGACGTGCCGGTTGAGCCCGGCGCACAACGGAGGATTGGCGGACAGCGTGCCACCGCAGCCGAAGATCTGGGCGGTGGAATCGGTGGTGTCACCCTCCGAGGCCGCGTAGCTGGTGAAGTAGTTCGCGTACGCGCCGCCTGGCTGGAACGCCGGATCGTTACCCGGCGAGGGGATGCCGTACGGGGCCTGGTCGGTGGCCAGTTCCTTGAACTGGGCCGGCACCGAGTTCTCGAACCGCTGGAAGGTCGCCGTGCGGCTTTCGGTGAAGGTCGCGTAGTTCTCGCCGACCTCCTGGTTGGACCCGTCGTGGCCGTGCAGCAGCAGGGCGAGCTTGAGGCCGAACCGGTCTACTCGCGTGGTATCGACGTTGATCGACGATGTGCCCACCGTGAACTCGATGAAGTCGTAGTACTGGCTGTTCGGCGAGCCGAGGTAGAAGTACATCCGGCCGGCCGAGTTGGCCGGCATGTCGATGTAGGGCTGCTGCGCGATCGACTCCTCCTGCCCGTTGAAGCTCCAGTAGACCTGGCTGTCGGGGTACTGGCCGTTCGTCTGGTTCACGATCGCGACTTCGAGGACATGCGTGGCGGCGGGGATGGCGCTGGTGTTCCCCCAGAAGGACGCGGGCGGCTCGCCCGTTCCGGTGGGGCTGGTCGAGGTCGGTGTGGGCGTGGGTGTCGGGCTGGCCGCTACGCCGCCCGTGGTGTAGACGTCGAACTCCCACAGGCTGTAGCCGTACGGGGTGGCCCGGGCGGTGCCGTACATGCGGATGTAGCGGCCGGTCCCGGAGACCGGCAGGGTCTGGGTGCCGCCGGTGCCGGTGGTGGTGGAGTAGATGGTGGTCCAGGTGGTGCCGTCGGGCGAGGTCTGGATCTGGAACGCGGTCGCGTAGGCGGTTTCCCAGTCCAGGCTGACCTGGCAGATCGTCTGGCTGGAGCCCAGGTCAACCTGGAGCCATTGCGGGTCGCTGAACGCGCTGGACCAGCGGGTGCCAGTGTTGCCGTCCACCGCCGCCGACGCGGGGAAGCTGGCGTTCTCCGTAGACGACGCGGTAGCCGGCTGGTTGAGAGCGGCGTCGGTGGCGCCGCAGCTACTGCTGGCGCCCATCGTGCCGTAGACCTGGAACTCCCATAGGCTGTATCCCCACTGGGTGGCCCGGGCGGTGCCGTACATCCGCACGTAACGGCCGGTCCCGGTGATGTTCAGCGTCTGCGTTCCGCCGGCGCCGGTGGTGGTGGAGTAGATGGTGGTCCAGGTCGTGCCGTCGGGCGAGGTCTGGATCTGGAACGCAGTCGCGTAGGCCGTCTCCCATTGCAGGACGACCTGGCTGATCGACGCGGTCCCGCCCAGGTCAACCTGGAGCCATTGCGGGTCGCTGAACGCGCTCGACCAGCGGGTGCCAGGGTTGCCGTCGACCGCGGCGGAGGCGGGGAACGACGCGCTCTGGATGGATGAGGCGGTGGCGGTCTTGCCCTGCGACAGCAGGGTCGGTGCGGCGCTGGCGCTGAGGGCCGTGGCCCCGAGGAGCGCGGCCACAAGGGCTAGCGCGGCGGTGACGCTGCCGGCGATGCGGCGGCGGGATCGCCGCCGTGTCTCAATATGCGGGATGGCGGTCATGACAGTCCTTTCCAGGATGTGCGGGATTGCCGGTAGGCGGTGGCCCGCACCCCGGGGGGAGTGGGTGCGGGCCGCCACGTGCGCTACGACACGGTCCAGATGAACGTGATCGTGGTGAATGCGCCAGCGGCCGATTCCCCGGTGACAGTGACGGTCCTGGTGCCAGCAGCCCGTTCGGTGCCGCTGATCAGGCCGGACGCGGAGATCGTCAGGGCCGCCGGCAGTCCGGTGGCGCCGTACGTAAGCCCGGGGCCCCCGTGGATCTGGAGGGTGGCGGCGGCACCGTGACGGCTTTCCATGCCGCCCCAACTGGCCGCCGAGGCCAGCGGCGCCGTGGCGGGCAGCACCAGCCCGGCCAGCAGCAGTGACCCGCTGGTCAGCAGGATCGCGGCGAGCCGCCGGAGATGTCTGGGGCCAGGCGGCCGTGCCGCTCCGTGGCGGCTGGCTGGCTGGCGTGGTGTCTGGAGGCGGGTTGGCTTCCGCACGAGCACCTCTCTCGAAATGGCCGCTCCGTGAGGTCCCAGACTTGGTATAAGGCTTATTTCATCACGTAACATAACTATTTCGGCCTGGGCCGTCAAGGGTCCGATTTCGGGGCCGGGCGCTGCCCCGGCCGGCTGGCCGTGACCGGGGCATGGGCGGTCTTCCGCACGGGCTGAGGCGGTGCGGGTCGCGGGGGAACAGCGTGGTCTGCCGGACGTTGGCGGCGCCGTTAAGCCGGGCGGTCCAGCGTTCCAGGCCGATGGCGAGGCCCCCGTGCGGCGGCATGCCGTGGGCGAACACGTCGAGATAGCTGGCGTAGGGCGCGGCGTCCTCGCCGCGCCGGGCGAGGGCCGCTAGGTAGCCCGCCCGCCGGTGCGGCCGCTGCCCGCCGGTGACAAGTTCCAGCCCGCGAAGCTGGGAACACATAGGCGGAAAGTCGATATCGGGTAGCGAAACGAGGCACTACCCGCCGCATCATTTAAAAGATCCGAGAGCCTACTTCAAGTTAAACCGTGTTTCAGCGCACATGCCGCGTCTAATCCTGTTTATCATGCTGTCGTCTGGATATAGCTTAAGCATAAGGGGCCTACGGCGGGAGGCTGGCGGGTGGCGTGACGGGCGACACCGGTGACCGGCAAAGGGCTACCCTGCCCCCTGGATATGGCTGGGGGGTGCGCCCGCATGAAGCCGGAAAGCCGGATGGGAACTATATGGGCGCGCCGGCGGATAGTCGCTCTTGCCACCACAGCCATCACGTTGTTCTCGCTGTATGCGTTCCTGGTGCAGACGAGAAGCAACGCCCAATGGGGTCGCGGCAGCGGTGCGGTAGGCGCACTATTCGTCCGTGCGCTCGGCCTCACGGTGGCCGCCCCGTTCTGCACGGCCAGCATCGTGCCAAGTCCTCAAGGGGACCTGCTGATCACGGCAGCGCACTGCCTGGGCAAGGTCCCGGCAACTGACATAACGTTCGCGCCCTTCTACCACGCCGGTATCAGCCCGTTCGGAAACTGGCGAGTGACCGGTCAGGTGTTCGCGCCCCGCTGGTACCCAGGCGGCGACCCTAACGCGGATTTCGCATTCCTGACCGTGAATGGCAATGTGCAAGCGCGAGCTGGCGCCGAGCAGCTAAGGCTCAGCTCGCCATTTCCCGCGAGTGTGACCGTAGAAGGGTACTCGGTGGCTGGCGGCCTGAAGGTTTGTACCGGGAAGCCAACCACAATAGAGGTAGAACATCAGCAGCAGCTCAAGTTCAGCTGCAGCGGCTTCCTGAACGGCTCCAGCGGTGGCCCGTTCCTAACCGGTATCAGCAAGCAATCAGGCCTGGGCACAATCGTTGGCGTCCTGGGAGGCTATCAGCAAGGTGGTAACAGTCCAGACGTCTCATACTCATCTCCATTGAGCAATGCCGTCATGTCACTCTACAAGGCGATTATTCGAAAGATGGCCTGAGAAGCGCAGGTCCGGTCGGTAGCCCTCCTGGCTGCTCAGGGTCGGACCGGCGGCGGCTGCGGAGGCTCGGGGGAGTGCGTAGGGTCGTGAGGATGTACTTGCCACGACATTTCACGGCCGCCGACGCTGCGGAGGTTGAAGCCTTCGTCGACGCCGTGGGCGCGGCCGACCTCGTCACCTTCGACGGGAGCAAGCCGGTCGCCAGCCTGATCCCGGTGATCTGGGACCGGGACGCGGGGCAGCTGCTCGGCCACCTGGCGCTCGCCAATCCGCAATGGAAGTCCGTCTCGGCAGGCGCCGTTGCCCTGGCGATCGTGCACGGGCCGCAGGCCTACGTGTCGCCGTCCTGGTATCCGAGCACGACCCGGCACGGCAAGATGGTGCCCACCTGGAACTACGTCTCGGTGCACTTCACCGGTCCGCTCACCGTGCACCGTGATCCGGAGTGGCTGCGTGATGTGGTCACCAGGCTGACCCGCCGCCACGAGGAATCCCGGCCGCGGCCGTGGGCCGTGGGCGATGCCCCGCCGGAGTTCATCGACGCCCAGCTGCGCGCCATCGTCGGCGTGGAGCTCACTATCGCCACGGTGGAGGCGAAGCACAAGCTGAGCCAGAACCGCAACGCCGACGACCAGGCCGGGGCGCTGGAAGGCCTGCGCGGCGAGACTGGCCCCGGCCCCGCCGCCATCGCCGGACTGATGGCCGAGCGGATGGCCGGCCAGATGCCCGACGTGGCCGGGAGATCCTGAGGGGGGCGCCCGGCGAGCCTGGCTACCAGCGGTCATGCACCAGCGCGCGGATACGCCGATCGTACAGATCCTCGATCGCGCCGAGTTCGGCCTCGGTGAGCGGCGGCAGCGCGGCGGCGGCGGCGTTCTGCCGGGCCTGTTCCGGGCTGCGCGCTCCCGGGATCACCGTGGTGACGCCGGGTTGCTGGACGATCCAGCGGAGGGCGGCCTGGGCGGTGCTGGCCCCGGCCGGCGCGATGGCGGCGAACTCTTGCGCCGCGTCCACCCCGGTGTCGAAGTCCACGCCGGAGAATGTCTCGCCGACGTCGAACGCCTCGCCCTGCCGGTTGTAGGAGCGGTGGTCGTCGGCACTGAACGTGGAGGTGCGGGAGTACTTGCCCGACAGCAGCCCGGAGGCCAGCGGCACCCGGGCGATGATGGCGACCCCGGCGGCCTGCGCCGCGGGCAGCACCTTCTCCAGCGGCTTGCGCCGGAACGCGTTGAGGATGATCTGCACGCTCGCGGTTCCCGGCCGGGCGACCGCGGTCAGCGCCTCGTCACAGGTCTCGACGCTGACCCCGTAGGCGGCGACGCGCTGCTCGGCCACCAGTGTGTCCAGAGCGTCGTAGACCGCATCGGTGGAGTACACCGGGTTGGGCGGGCAGTGCAGCTGGACCAGGTCGAGCACGTCCACGCCGAGGTTGGCCCGGGAACGGTCGGTCCAGGCGCGGAAGTTGCTCAGCGTGTAGAGCCCCGGCTCCTGCGGGACCCGGCGGCCCATCTTGGTGGCCACCGTGACCGGCAGGCCCGGATTGCCGGCCAGGAACTGGCCGATCAGCTGTTCGCTGCGGCCGTCGCCGTAGACATCGGCGGTGTCGAAGAAGGTGACCCCGGCCTCCGCCGCCGCGTCCAGCACGGCCAGCGCGTCTTTCTCGTCCACCTGGCCCCAGTCGGCGCCAAGCTGCCATGTGCCCAGCCCGATCACCGACACTGCTCGGCCGAGCCTGCCCGCCGTCCGTTGTTCCATGACCGGCGATTCTAGTGACCGGGGTTCAGCCCCGCGGCGGCGCGGCCACTTCGTCCACCGTGCTGTCTTCAGGCAACGGGTCGTTTTCGCGCACCGCGCACTCGCCGGGGTCGCCGGCCGCCAGGATCGCGGCGCTGATGGCGGCCAGCTGGCTGACCTGCTCGGGGGTGAGTGCGTCAAAGAGCGAGCGGCGGACCTGCTCGACGTGGCCGGGCGCGGCCTCGCTGAGCGCCGCGAAACCGGCCTCGGTGAGCTCGGCGATCTGCCCCCGCCGGTCGGTCGGGCAGTCCACCCGCCGGACCCAGCCGCGTTCTTCCAGCCGCGCGACCGCATGCGACACCCGGCTTTTGCTGGAGGCCGACGCCTCCGCCAGCTGGCTCATCCGCAACGAACGGCCTGGTGTCTCTGAGAGCCGCACCAGGATCTCGTAGTAGGTATGCGGCATTCCACCCTCGTGCTGCAGCTGTCCGTCGACGGCGCCGAAGAGCTGCTGGCAGGCCTCGAGGAAGGCGCGCCAGGCGGCTTGCTCCTCGGCGGTCAGCCAGCGTGGTGGGGACGTGTTCACGTTTACAGCGTACCCGGAATAGTTGAGCGCTTAACCATGTTAGGCTGGACATAGGCACTCGTTGAGAACTCAAATATGAACGACGGGAGTATCACTATGACGACAAGCGCAGGCGCCACCACCGTCCCTGGCTACGTAGCTGGCACCTGGGACATCGACCCGGTTCACTCCGAGGTCGGCTTCTCGGTCCGGCACATGATGGTCAGCAAGGTCCGCGGCAAGTTCAAGACGTTCTCCGGTCAGATCGTCACCGGCGAGAACCCGCTGAACTCATCGGTGACCGCCCAGATCGACCTCTCCTCGATCGACACGGGCAACGAGCAGCGCGACGGGCACATCCGGTCCGCCGACTTCTTCGAGGTCGAGAAGCACACCACGATGACCTACCGCTCTACTGGCGTCCGCGCCGCGGGCGACGGCTACGTTCTGGACGGCGACCTCACCCTCAGGGACGTCACCAAGCAGGTGCCGCTCACCCTGGAGCTGAACGGATTCGGTCCGGACCCCTACGGCGGCACGCGGGCCGGGTTCACCGCCACCGCGGAGATCAGCCGCGGCGAGTTCGGGATTGACTTCAACGCGGCGCTCGAGACCGGCGGGGTCGTCGTGTCGGACAAGGTCGCGATCCAGATCGAGATCGAGGCTGTGCTCAAGGCCTGAGGTAGCTCAAAGGCCTGATGTGCCGGCCGGGCCCTGCACCGACCGGGCCTGAGCCGCGGCAAGATCACGAGTACCAACGGCGTCGGCCAGGCTGGCCAGCACGGGCGGGGGGATGCTGCGCGCAGCATCCCCCCGCCCGTGTCGCGATGGCGGGCGGGCCGACCCACGAGGCTTCTCCTGGAGCAAGCGATGAAGGTTCTGGTTTTCGGAGCGGGCGGCAACATCGGCCGCGCCATCACCGCGGAGTTGCTGTCCCGCGGGCACGCGGTGACCGCGGCCAGCAGGAGCGGCGCTCGGGTCGACGGCCTGGATATCCCGGTCGCGGCGGGGGACGCGGCAGATCCGGGCACGGTCGCGCGCCTGGCCCAGGGCCACGACGCGGTCGTCGCCGCCATCGGCCCGAAGCCCGGCGCAGGGGTCGCCGCGAACGCGTTCAGCGGCCCGGCCCACGGTCTCATCGAGGGCCTGCGCCAGGCGGGCGTCCGGCGCCTCCTGGTGCTCGGCGGTGCGGGCAGCCTGGAAGTGGCGCCGGGTCGGCGGGTCGTCGACGCCCCGGATTTCCCTGACGCGTGGAAGCCGAACGCGCTCGGCCAGGCGGAGGCGCTGGACATCTACCGCACCGTCAGCGACCTGGACTGGACCTACGTCAGCCCGGCGGCGATCATCGGGCCGGGTGATCGCACCGGCGCCTACCGGATCGGCGGGGACCAGCTTCTGGTCGACGCGGCGGGGGAGAGCCGGATCAGCATCCCGGACTACGCGGCCGGGCTCGTGGGCGAGCTTGAGAACGGCCGCGCGATCCGCCGCCGGATCACCGTGGCGTACTAAGGACGCGTACTACCCTGGCCGGAAACGCAGACCACGGGAGGCGCGAGGAATGAAAGCCGCTGTCTACGACCGTTACGGCCCGGCCGACGAGGTGCTGCGGGTCGTGGAGGTGGAGCGGCCGGAGCCTGGGCCCGGTGACGTCCGGGTCAAGGTGCACGTCTCCGCGGTCAACCCGACGGACTACAAGTCTCGCGGCGGGGCCACGCCGCGCCCCATCGACGGCTTCCAGATTCCGCACCACGACGGAGCCGGGGTGATTGACGCGGTCGGCCCCGGCGTTGACCCGGGCCGGGTCGGCCAGCGGGTGTGGGTCTGGCTGGCCGCGGCCGGGCGCCGCTGGGGTACCGCGGCCGAGTGGACGGTGGTACCCGAGCGGCAGGCGGTTCCGCTGCCGGCCGGCGTCTCCTTCGAACTCGGGGCCAGCCTCGGGGTTCCGGCTGTGACCGCGCACCGCTGCCTGCTGGCTGACGGGCCGGTGACCGGGCAGACAGTGCTCGTCGCCGGTGGCGCCGGGGCGGTCGGGCACTTCGCCATCCAGCTCGCCGCCTGGGCCGGGGCCAAGCAGGTCATCGCGACCGTCAGCGGCCCGGCCAAGGCGGAACTGGCCCGGGAGGCGGGTGCCGGTCATGCTGTCATCTACTCCGAGCCCGACGCCGCCAGCCAGATCCAGTCGATCAGTGAGCATGTCGACCGGGTGGTCGAGGTGGCTCTGGGGGCCAACCTGCAACTCGACCTGGCCGTGTCCCGGCCGGACACGGTCATCGTCACGTATGCGGCCGATCCGCGCGATCCCACCCTGCCGGTGCGCGCCTGCATGACGGCGAACGTGGTGCTGCGGTTCGTGCTGCTGTACGCGGTCCCCAGGCCCGCCATCGACCAGGCGGTCACCGACGTTACCGCCGCACTTTCCGCTGGGGCGCTTACCGAGCTGCCAGCCCACCGCTTCCCGCTCGACGACATCGTCGCGGCGCACGAGGCGGCGGAGGCCGGCGTGGTCGGCAAGGTATTCGTGCTGCCGGCCTGACCGCGGCCGCACCAGCTGTGGCAACTAGTAACTGATATATTACTGAGCGTATAAGCCATGGCTGCGATATGGGGGAATCCCTGGCTAAGTCGCGTCCGCATCAGGCCTTCGAGGCCAGACGGCCGGGTACGTCACCGGTCGCCGTAGTGGAGTTCGCGTTCGACCGGGCGCGCGATGACCCGAGGTTCGAAAGCCTGCCGGCCGTGCTCGAGCAGTTCGCCGGCGCCTTCGGCGGCCGGGCCGCGCTGGCCCTGCGGCCACGGCCGGGGGAGCCGCCGGGCGTCATCGCGGCCTATCCGCCCGGGGCGGCCGACCCGGCCCTGCTCGCGCAGATCGGCGTGCTGGTCGGCGAGCATCCCGAGGTCACCGTGGCCGGCGGCTGCCTCCGCGGGCCGCTGGCATCCGCCGCGACCGGCGGCGGGCGCTGGCGGCGCTGGGATGGCAAGGACCGCGGCCCGGGGGCGGAGAGCGCGCTCGTGGCGGTCGCGCAGCCCGCCGCCGGGCGCCCGCCGTGTGCGCTCGTCCTCGTCGGCGACAGCGGGCAATGGACGGCCGAGACCCAGGCCACGGCGCGGACGCTGGTCGGGCTCATCGCGGCGCAGTACCGCCGTGCCTCCGACATAGTCGAACTCGCCGAACGCGAGGAGATCACCCGGGCGCTCGTCGAGGCGTCGCCGGACGCGGTCGTCATAGCGGACGCGGCGTGGCAGATCGTGATGTTCAATACGGCGGCGGAGAGGCTGCTCGGCAGGCCGCGGTCGGACGCGATCGGCCGGGACATGCGCTCGGCGCTCATCCCGGTGCGGGAGCATGCGCGGTTCATGGCGGGCGCCGAACTGTTCCTGCGGACCGGTGAGCAGGGCGAGTTCACGGGCACGATGCAGCTGCCCGTGCTTATAGGTGACGGCAGCGAACTGACCGTGGATCTGACTCCGCTGTCGGTCACGGCCGGCGACCAGACGTACTTCTGCTGTTTCCTGCGTGATCTCAGCGAGCTCGACCACGCCAACGCCGCGCTGGCGGCAAGCCAGGCGCGGTTCCAGCTGCTGTCGGAGCTGGCGCCGCTGGGTATCGCCCGGACTGACCGCGGCGGCGTGTGCATCTTCGTCAACGAGCTGTGGTGCGTGCTGAGCGGTGGGTCGGCAGGCGAATTCACCGGGGGCCCCTGGACGCAGGTGCTGCACCCCGATGACGCCGGGAAGGTGGCGCAGGAATGGGCACGGGCCCGGGCCGAGGGCGCTGAGCTGCGCACTGACTGCCGTCTTCGGCCTCATGGGGGGCCGCAGCTCTGGGTGCACGTCGCCGTCGCCGCGCTACCGGAGGACGATGATCAGCCGGCCGGATTCCTGGTGGCGCTGATGAACGTGTCGGCCCGCAAACGGGCGGAGGAGGCGGGCAGCCGGCTGCTGGCGGCCGAGCAGGCCGCGCGCCGCAGCCTCGCCGACCAGACCGAGCGGCTCAACAGCCTGATCGCAGCCGCGATTCCCGGTGTGCTCGTCATCGACGAGAACGATGTCATCGTGCAGCTCAACCAGGTCTACGCCGACCTGCTCGGCATACAGGCGCCCCTTGACCAGCTCATCGGCGCCCCGGTGGAGCGGCTTATGGGGCCTCTCGAGCAGACATTTGCCGATCCGGCCGATTTCCTGGCCCGGATGATCAAGTATCGCTTGGCCCGGCGGCGTGTCGTAGGGGAGCAACTCGCGTGCGCCGACGGCCGCGTCATCGAATGCGACTACTGGCCGGTATTCGTCAACCGGCAGTACCGGGGCGATCTGTGGCTGCTCTGGGACGTGTCCGAGCGCGCGGCACCCGAAGAGCAAAGCGAGCGTCGGCTTGGGGCCGAGCTTGCCTTCCGCCGGGTGGCTGAGCAAGCGCGGCTCCGGCTTCCCGAAGGCAGCGACCGGATGCGGGAGATGGACGAGTTCAGGTCGCGGTTCCTGGCCGCGGCGTCGGATGAACTGCGCGCCCCGCTGAGCTCGATCGTGTCCAGGATCGAGGCCGGGGCGAGGCCGCTCGAACTGGCCGGCACGGCGATCGGCGATGTCGTGGCGGAAGCGGCGCGCGTCGCGGGCCCGGCCGCCGCTGAACGGGGTGTCGCGCTCGAAAGGCTGGTGGCGGGCGGCCCGCCGACCCGCGGCGACCGGCGGCGGTTGCAGCAGGTGGTCGACGCCCTGATCTCCAACGCGGTCAAGTTCACCGGTTCCGGCGGGAAAGTCACGGTAACCGCGACGTACCAGGACAATGAGTGGCGGATAGACGTCGCGGATTCTGGGATGGGTATCCCGGCCGACGAACTGGGCCAGGTGTTCGACCCCTTCTTCCGTGCCTCCAACGCTAGGACAGCGGGCGTCCCCGGGTCGGGTCTCGGCCTGGCCGTCGTCAAGGCGATCACCGAGTCGCATGGCGGGCGCGTCGCGGTGGCAAGCACCCCGGGCAGCGGAACGACCGTCAGCGTGTATCTCCCGGTCCCGCCGTGACCGGCCGGACCGGCCTCGCCTGCGCGCACCGAGCGTGCGGTGGATCCACCGCAGTATGGCGGCCATCAGCTGCAATCACGTATTGTAGTCAATACATCGCTTAAAGCAATCGAAAGCGTCCTGCAGCGCGTGCTCGGTGGAACTGGAAGTGGGCGCATGACCAGCGAACGTGATGGATCGCCGGGACGGATCCTCGTGGTCGAAGACGATCTCGTGACGGCTCGCTTCCTGACCCAGATCCTGAGTGTGCGCGGCGGCTTCGATGTCACGCACACCGCCGACCCCGCCATCGCGCTGAAGCTCGCCAGTTCGGAGACCTGGGACCTGGTGCTCACCGACGTGGAGATGCCGGGCATGACGGGCCTCGAACTGCTTGGGGCGCTGCGGCGAATGGCCCCGGAGCCGCCGGTCGCGGTCATGACCGCGCACGCGACGCTCGACTACGCCGTCGGCGCGCTGCGCAGCTCCGCCGACGAGTTCCTGCAGAAACCGGTGAAGCCGGATCGCCTGCTCGCCACCGTCACCACGCTGGTGGCCAAGGGACGCGCGACCCGGCTCGCCAGCCGGCAGAGCGTGCTCGCCATTGGCGCCCACCCCGACGACATCGAGATCGGCGTGGCCGGGACGCTGCTCGCCCATCGCGCCATGGGGCACGAAGTCTCGATCCTGACCCTCAGCCGTGGCGCCCGCGGCGGAACCGAGGCCACCAGGGCAGGCGAGTCCGAACTGGCGGCCCAGGTGCTCGGCGCCACCCTGTACCTCGATGACCTCCAGGACACCTGCATCTCGGAGAGCGGCCCGACCATCAGCGTCATCAGCCGGGTCGTGGAGTCGGTGCGGCCGACCACGATCTACACGCATTCGTTTCACGACGTCCACCAGGACCACCGCAACACCAACCTCGCCGCCATGGTGGCGGTGCGCGCCATTGGCCGCGTCTACTGTTTCCAGTCCCCGTCGGCCACGGTCGACTTCCGGCCGACCCGCTTCGTGAACATCGACGACCACCTGGAGCGCAAGCTCAAGGCGATCGACGCCTTCGCCTCCCAGGTCGAGGTGCGGGCCTACCTGGAGCCGGACCTTATCCGGTCGACAGCGCGCTACTGGTCACGGTTCGGCGGCGGGCGGTACGCGGAGGCATTCGAGGTGGTCCGCGATTCGGCGGTGGCCGGCCAGCCGCCCGGCGTTCACAGCGGGACAACGATGGCCACCCCGGGCAACGGCGCCGACGCGAAGCCAGCGGCCAGCGCGCATACGGATGCCATTCCGGAGGTGCACAGTGTCACGCCATGATGGTCCGCAGCCGCGGGTGCGGGTCCTGGTGACCGGCGCGGGGGGGCCGGCTGCGGTCTCGGTCATGAAGTCCCTGCGCGGCGACCCGTCGGTGGAGCTCATCGCCGCCGACATGGACCCGTGGGCCGGCGGGCTTTACCTGGTGCCTGAGGATGCCCGGACGCTGGTGCCGGCCGGCCTCGACCCCGGTTTCGCGGTGGCCCTGCTGGCCCGCTGCGTGGCCATGGGGGTGACAATCGTCGTGCCCACGGTCGATTCCGAACTGCGGCCGCTGGACGTGGCCCGCGCGGCCTTTACCCATGCCGGGATCGAACTGCTGCTCGCGCCCGGCCCTGCGCTGGACGTCACGCTCGACAAGCTCGCCCTCGCCCGGCGCTGCGAAGGGCAGGTCCGGGTGCCCCGCACCGAGTGCTTCGACGACTCCGTGGATCCCGCGTCGTGGACCTACCCGCTGATCGTCAAACCCCGGACCGGCAGTGGCTCGCGGGATATCTCCGTCGTGCGGTCCAGCCAGGCACTGGCGGCCATGGACGCGTCCACGGACTTCATCGTGCAGGAATACCTCCCCGGTGATGAGTACTCGATCGACGTGCTCGCGGACGCGAACGGGCATGTGGTGGCGTCGGTGCCGAGAGAGCGGACCCGGGTGGACTCCGGCGTCTCGGTGGCCGGCCGCACCATCCACGACGCCGAACTGGAGCAGTTCGGAACCGCCGTCGTCACGGCTACCGGGCTGACCTATATCTCGAACGTGCAGTGCCGCCGGGACCGGTCCGGCCGCCCCGCGCTGCTCGAGGTGAACCCGCGGGTCCCTGGGGCGCTGCCGCTGACGGTGGCGAGCGGCGTCGACATGCCCCGGATGGCCCTGGACGCGCTGCGCGGCCGGCCGCTGCCCGGGCATGCCGGCTTCCGTGAGCTGGCCATGGTCCGCTACCTCGAGGAACGCTTCATCGAGTTGAGTGAAGTCCAGAAGCTGTCGGCGTGAACGCCGCGCCACGGCTGGACGAGGACTACCACGTCCACTCCACGTTCTCCGATGACGCGGTGAGCACGCTGGCCGAGAACCTGGCTGCCGCCAGTGAGCGCGGGTTGCGCACGCTCTGCCTGGCCGAGCACGTCCGCCGCGGCACGGCATGGGTGCCGGAGTTCCTGGCCGCCGTGCGCGCGTTGCGGCCGGTGCCCGGACTTGAGGTGCTGGCCGGGGTGGAAGCCAAGATCCTGGACCGGGCCGGGCGGCTGGACCTGCCGGCCGGCACCGCCGGGGCAGATCTCGTCCTGATCGCTGATCATCAGTTTCCCTCGGACCTCGGGCCGGTCCACCCCCGCGAGATGGGCCGCGCGATCGCGAGCGGTGAGGTAACCGAGGCGGAGGTGATCGAGTGCCTGATCGAGGCGACGGCCGGCGCCATGCAGGTGGCCGGGCGGCCCCAGCTGGCCCACCTGTTCAGCATCCTGCCCAAGATGGGAATTGATGAGTCCGCCGTCCCCGACCAGGCGATCGGCCACCTCGCGCGGCAGGCCGGCACGGCAGGCGCGCAGCTGGAAGTGAACGAGAAGTGGGCCTGCCCGTCAGCCCGGACGGTCCGGGCGTTCGCGGACGCCGGGGTACCGCTGGTGGCGAGCACGGACAGCCACGACTGCCGCGCCATCGGCGTCTACACCTCGGTCCGGCGCATTACCGATGGCGCCTTCGCCGACCTGGTGCCGTGATGCCCCAGGTCCTGCTCGCGTTCAAATGGCTGCTTACGGCGTTCGTGCTGCTCGGAGTGATTCCGCTGCTGGTGGCGGACTGGCAGTTCCTGCTCGTCGGCCTGCACTTCCGCAAGCTGCACTACGCGAAGTGCCGGCCGTGGTTCCCGCGCACCGCCATCCTGATCCCGGCGTGGAACGAGGCGGCGGTCATCGCGGGTTCGATCGACCGCCTCATGCTGCTCGACTACCCGCGCGAGTCGCTGCGGATCTTCGTAGTGGACGATGCGAGCACCGATGCCACGCCCCAGGTCGTCCAAGCGAAGGCCGCCGAGTATCCGGGGACCGTCGTCCACCTCCGCCGGGACCAGGGCGGGGAGGGCAAGGCAGCGACCCTGAACCACGGCCTGGCCGTGATCCTCGCCGACGACTGGATGCAGGCCATCCTGATCATGGACGCGGACGTCATCTACGCGGCCAGTGCGCTCCGCCGGATGGCCCAGCACCTGGCCGATCCCGAGGTCGGCTCGGTGACGGGCTACATCAAGGAAGGCAGCCGGCCCGACACCTACCTGACCAGGTTCATCGGCTACGAGTACATCACCGCCCAGGCCGCGGCCCGCAGGAGCCAGGAAGTGCTTGGCGCGATGGCCTGCCTGGCCGGCGGAGCGCAGCTGCACTCCCGGGAGAACATCGAGGCGCTCGGGGGCAGGATCGACACGACCACGCTGGCCGAGGACACGGTCACCACGTTCGAGACCCAGCTCAGGGGACGCCGCGCCATCTTCGAACCGCACGCCATCGTGTGGGCGGAGGAGCCGGGGGGAATCGACTCGCTGTGGAAGCAGCGGTTGCGCTGGGCGCGCGGCAACATCCAGGTCACCCGGCGGTTCCGGGGTGTCTTTTTCCGGCCGCAGCCCGGCAACCGGCTCGGCAGCGTCAGCTTCGGCCTGCTGTGGTTTTCGATCCTGCTGCTGCCGGTCCTCATGATCATGGGCTCAGCATCGCTGGTCACGCTGTATTTCATCGACGACCCGCTGGCCTGGACGGCGTTTCACGCGCTGTGGCTGACCGGCGTGATGACCTACGTGTTCATCACGTGCTTCACCCTGCTCATCGACCCCGCCGTCGGAAAGCACTCCTGGAAAGAGGCGATCCTGTTCCCGGGGGCCGTCAACGTGATCATCCTCGCGGCCGCCATCCTGCCTGGTCCGCTGAGCTGGCTGGCCCACCACCTGGCCGCCGCCGCGGGTATCGCGCTGACACCGGGCTGGGCGCAGGGCGCCGAACTGTTCATCTACATCTGGCTCACCGCCTGCATGGGCGTCGCCTACCTGGGCAAGGTCTGCGAGTCACGCCCGCTGGGCCGCTTTGTCGGCCCGGCGTTCATGTACATCGGCGGCTACGGGCCGCTGCTCTGCGCGATCAGCACGGCCGCGTACGTGCGGCATCTCCAGCGCGCCGAGACGCACTGGGACAAGACGGAGAAGACCGGCAAGGTGGTGGCGCCCGCATGAACCGCCCGGACCAGCCCGTGGCGGCCCCCGTCGTGGCGGCCCCCGTCGTGGCGGCCCCCGTCGTGGCGGCCCCCGTAGTGGCGGCCCCCGTAGTGGCGGCCCCCGTAGTGGCGGCCCCCGTCGTGCTGGCCCCCGTCGTGGTGCCCGCCCGGCCGTCGGCGGCCGACGCGGAGTCCGTCCGGATCTTCGAAGCGGAGGTCCGCAGCGCCGTTTCCTACGAGAAAGGCCTGGCCGTCAAGGCATTGATGGCCGTGGCGGTGGTCGTGGTCGTGGTCGCGATACGCGTGTTGTTCCTCGGCTAACGGCGCGCGCCGCGGGCCCGGCTCGCGCGCGGCCGCGGGCCAGGGCACGATGGAACCGATATGACGCTCACCGACCTGCTGCCCGCGACCCCCGATCCCGATTCTGTCTTCGACGCGTTCGCCGGCTGGGCCAAGCGGCAGGGGCTGGCCCTCTACCCGCACCAGGAGGAAGCCCTCATCGAGATCGTGTCGGGGGCCAACGTCATCCTGAGCACCCCGACCGGCTCCGGTAAGAGCCTGGTCGCCGCGGGAGCGCATTTCGCCGCCCTCGCCGCCGGGGAGCGCACGTTTTACACGGCGCCCATCAAGGCCCTGGTGTCGGAGAAGTTCTTCGCGCTGTGCGATGCGTTCGGCCCGTCACAGGTCGGGATGATGACCGGGGACGCCAGTGTCAACGCCGGAGCGCCGATCATCTGCTGCACCGCGGAGGTGCTGGCCAGCATCGCGCTGCGGGACGGGGCGGCGGCCGACGTCGGCCAGGTGGTGATGGACGAGTTTCATTTCTACGCCGACCCGGACCGGGGCTGGGCGTGGCAGGTCCCGCTGATCGAGCTGACCCGGGCGCAGTTCGTGCTGATGTCGGCGACCCTGGGCGACGTCACCCGGTTCCAGGCCGACCTGATCCGGCGCACCGGGCGGCCCACGGCGGTGGTGCACTCCGTCGAGCGTCCGGTGCCGCTGGTTTTCCGGTACGTGACCACCCCGCTGCACGAGACCCTGGAGGAACTGCTCAGCACCCACCAGGCGCCGGTCTACGTCGTGCATTTCACCCAGGCGGCGGCGATCGAGCAGGCCCAGGCGCTGATGAGCGTCAACGTGAGCAGCCGCGCGGAAAAGGACGCCATCGCCGAGATGATCGGCGGCTTCCGGTTCACGGCCGGCTTCGGCAAGACCCTGTCCCGCCTGGTGCGGCACGGCATCGGCGTGCACCACGCGGGCATGCTGCCCAAATACCGCCGGCTGGTGGAGACCCTGGCCCAGGCGGGCCTGCTCAAGGTCATCTGCGGGACGGACACCCTGGGGGTAGGCATCAACGTGCCCATCCGGACGGTCGTCTTCACCGCCTTGTCCAAGTACGACGGCACGAAGACCCGGCTGCTGCAGGCGCGCGAGTTCCACCAGATCGCGGGCCGGGCGGGCCGGGCCGGGTACGACACCACCGGCACCGTGGTCGTGCAGGCTCCCGAGCACGTGGTGGAGAACGAGAAGGCCCTGGCCAAAGCGGGCGACGACCCGAAAAAGCGGCGCCGGGTGGTCCGCAAGAGGCCGCCCGACGGATTCGTCTCCTGGGGAGTGCCCACCTTCGAGCGGCTGGTGGCCGCCGACCCCGAGCCGCTGACGTCGAGTTTCACGGTCAGCCACGCCATGCTGCTCAACGTGATCGCCCGGCCCGGAGACGCCTTCACCGCGATGCGGCACCTGCTGACCGACAACGACGAGGATGCTGCCGCCCGGCGCCGGCACATCCACCAGGCCATCGCGATCTACCGCGCGCTGCTGGCCGGCGGGGTGGTGGAGCGGCTCCCCGCACCCGACGAGGAGGGCCGCTGGGTGCGGCTTACCGTGGACCTGCAGTTCGACTTCGCGCTCAACCAGCCGCTGTCGCCGTTCGCGCTGGCCGCGATCGAACTGCTGGACCGGGACTCGCCGGCCTACGCGCTGGATGTCCTGTCGGTCATCGAAGCCACCCTCGACAACCCGCGGCAGGTGCTGTCAGCCCAGCTGTTCAAGGCGCGCGGCGAGGCGGTCGCCCAGATGAAGGCGGACGGCATGGAGTACGAGGCGAGGATGGAGCAGCTCGACTCGGTCACCTACCCCCGGCCCCTGGATGATCTGCTCGACGCCGCCTACGAGATCTACCGGCGTGGCCATCCCTGGGTCGCCGATTACGCAGTCGCGCCGAAGTCCGTTGTCCGTGACATGTATGAGCGGGCCATGACCTTCGTTGAGTATGTCGGGTTCTATGGGTTGTCCCGGTCCGAGGGCCTGGTGCTGCGCTACCTGGCCGACGCCTACAAGGCGCTCCGCCAGACCGTGCCCGAGGACGCGAAGACCGAGGAGCTCATCGACCTCATCGAATGGCTCGGCGAGCTGGTCCGCCAGGTCGACTCCAGCCTCATCGACGAGTGGGAGCGGCTCCGCAACCCGGCCGGCGACGTCACCCAGGCCGCGGACGCGCGGCCGGCCACGGTCACCTCCAACACCCGGGCATTCCGGGTCCTGGTGCGGAACGCATTGTTCCGCCGGGTCGAGCTCGCCGCGCTCGGCCACTACACCGAACTCGGCGAGCTCGACGGTGAGTACGGCTGGGACGCCGACGCTTGGGCGGACGCCGTCGAGCCATACTTCGAGGTGCATGACGAGATCGGGACCAGCGCCGACGCCCGCGGCCCGGCCCTGCTGATCATCGATGTGCAGCCGGGCCGCTGGGTGGTCCGGCAGATCTTCGATGACCCGGCGGGCGATCACGACTGGGGCATCAGCGCCGAGGTCGGCCTGGCCGCCTCCGACGAGGCGGGAGTGGCGGTGCTCCGGGTCACCGCCGTCGGCCAGCTCTGACCGGTGCTGACCGGGCGGCGGGAGTGCTGGCCGCGACACGCGAGCGGGCCTGGGAAAGCCGTGGTTTGTCGGGGGTGTCCGCCATCATGGGCGGCACGACGACTCGAACCAGGCCGGTACTGACCCCCACGGAATCCATGGGCGGCTATGCGACTGATCCACACCTCGGACTGGCACCTAGGGCGCACCCTGCACGGCGAGAACCTGATCGAGCACCAGGCCGCCTTCCTGGACTGGCTGCTCGCCCGCGCAGTCAGCCACCGGGCGGATGCTGTCGTGGTGGCGGGGGATGTGTACGACCGGGCGGTGCCTTCCACGGACGCGGTCGCGCTCCTGGACGCCACCCTGCTCGCGTTCGCACGCGAGCGCATCCCGGTAGTGATGACGAGCGGCAACCACGACTCGCCGATCCGGCTCGGATTCGGCGCCGGGCTCAGCGAAGCGGCGGGCATCCACCTGCGCACGTCGGTGGCGGACATCGCGCGGCCAGTCATCGTGGCCGATGAGCACGGCGAGGTCGGCGTCTACGGCGTCCCCTACCTGCTGCCTGACGCGGTCATGGCGGAGCTTGGCGCGCAGCGCTCGCACGCCTCGGTGCTCAGCGCGGCCGCGCAGCGGATCCGCGCCGACGCCGCCGGGCGAGGCCTGCGCCGCACCGTCGTCGCGGCGCACGCCTTCATCACCGGCGGCGCGGTGGCGGAGTCCGAGCGAGACATCCGGGTCGGTGGCATCGGCGACGCGCCAGCCTCGGTTTTCGATGGTTTTTCCTACGTGGCCCTCGGCCATCTGCACGGCCAGCAGCAACTCCCGGCCGGCGGCGGGACCACGGCCCGGTACTCCGGGTCCCCGCTGGCTTTCTCGTTCTCCGAGGCAGCCCAGGCCAAGTCGGTCACGCTTGCCGAGATCGACGCGGCGGGCGGCGTCGCCATCACCCTGCTCCCCGTGCCGGTGCCGCGGCCGCTCCGCGAGGTCCGCGGGAAGATCGACGACCTGCTGGCCCGGGCCGGCGGCGATCTCGCCGATCTGGCCGGGGCCTGGGTCAAGGCGGTCCTCACCGACACCGTGCGGCCAGCGTGCCCCATGGAGCGGCTGCGCGAGAAGTGGCCGCATACCCTCGTCCTCGACTTCGCCCCCGAAGGCGGCCTGATCGGCCCGGATGCCGATCTGCGGCGCCTGGCGCAGACCGCCGACCCGGTCGAGATCTGCGGGTTCTTCGTGGAGTTCGCCGGCGGCGGCCCGCCCGACGAGGCGCAGCGTGGCGTGCTACGGGACGTGGTGGAGGCCGCGCAGCAGGCCGGGGCAGGCGCCTGATGCGGCTGCACACCCTCGAACTTCAGGCGTTCGGGCCCTACGCGGCGGCGCAGGCGATTGACTTCGAGCGGCTCGCCCGCAGCGGCCTGTTCCTGCTGGAGGGGCCGACCGGGGCCGGGAAGACGGCCATTCTGGACGCCATCACGTTCGCGCTCTACGGCGGCCTGGCGGGGGAGGAGTCCGGGCCAGACCGGCTGCATTCCGGTTTCGCCGGGCCCGGTGTGGAGCCGTCGGTGACCGTGGAATTCTCCCTGGGCGGTGTCCGGTACCGGGTCACCCGGATACCGGAGCACCAGCGGCGCAAGAAGCGCGGTGACGGCTACACGACCCAGGCCGCGGCGGTGCACCTGCAGCGGATGGAAGTCGGCCGGTGGGCCAGCCTGTCGTCGAACAAGGCCGAGGTAGGCGAGCTGATCACGGAGGCCGTCGGGCTCAACCGCGATCAGTTCACCCAGGTGATGCTGCTGCCGCAGGGCGAGTTCGCGCGGTTCCTGCGGTCCGGCGACGATGACCGGCGCGTCCTGCTCACCAAGCTGTTCGGCACGCAGTTGTATGACCGCATCACAGCCGAGCTCGACCACCGCCGCCTCGAGGCGGTCCGTGAGCGGGACCAGGCCACCAGGGCGATGGCGGACGCGGTGTCGGCCGCCGCCGAGGCGGCCGGGCTCGACGCGGAATCCCGCGCCGAGGTGCTGGCGCTGCCCGCCGGTGAACGCGCCGTCCGCTTCAAGCAGGAAGGGGACGATCTGGCCGCGGCCATCGCGGTCAACGGCGCGGCGATGGAAGTAGCCACGGCCGAGGCGGCCACGGCGCTCACCGCGCATGAACGGGCGAGGCAGCAGGCCACCCTGATGACCCGGCTGACCGAGGCGCTGGCCCGGTTGCGTGAGCACGAGAGCACGCGGGCCGAGCACGAGCAACGGTCCCGGCAGCTGGCGGCGGCCCGGCAGGCCGAGCCGGTCCGGCCCCTCCTCGTCGCGCTCGCGGAGGCCGAGGCCTCCGTCAGCGAGGCGCGCGGCGCCGTGGCGGCCCTGGTCCCTGGGCTGGGCGAAGAAATGCTCGCCGGGACCGGCGGCGCGGCCGTGGCCGCCCGGGC
>OBLW0100000772.1_pt1 | contig 27376 bp, 20 predicted proteins | sample 1520161 | NCBI WGS metagenome assembly OBLW01 (sample SAMEA3539309, study PRJEB22396) | soil metagenome | biome: tundra; feature: field; material: soil | place: USA | collected 2010-05 | depth 0.15 m | reverse complement strand
GGGGCGCGCCTGTGAAGCTCGGGTGTGGGCAGCAGCACAAGGAGCATTCACCATGTCGGGCTACTCCGGTTAAATGGATAGGCCATGACTGCCTTCGCTGTGATTGGGCGGTGGGCACGTTCGGAACCTGCCTGATCTGGATCGTAGGGATGAACAGCGGCTTTGACTGTTCCAGGTTGTGCATGGGCGGTATCGCGGGGGTCCGATCGTCATCACCAGTACGCTTCAGAGGCTAAGCTTGGCGATATCCTTTGACAAGTCACACAGTACGGCGACCTAATCCGCGATGTGGTCGCATTGGCTCAAGACCCACCCTCGCTTGCCCTCCTGAGCCCCAAGCCAGAACCCAGAGCCAGGTCAGGCACCGGCTGGCTGCCCTGTGGTTTGCCGGGCGGGCGAGCTCGAACCATCCCACCAAGCGTAAGAATCGGCCTTATCGCACTGTGATCGATGGCATGCGCAACGCAGCCGTGGCGGGAAGCCCTAATGCGGCGGCGAGCTCGGAGAGCCCAGGGAACATGGTGCTCGCCACCGCGCGCGGGTCCTCGGTGTTCTTCGCGCGCCCGAGCCGGGCCAGCGGGGCCACATGAATGGCGTGGCGCACCGGCGCATCGGCCGGCAGGCCCGCGCGTGAGCGGGCGATCTGCACGGCATCACGTAAGCCGCCCAGCTGGTCGACCAGACCGTGCTCGAGTGCGTCGCTGCCCGTCCACACCCGGCCGCGTGCGATGCCCTCGATCTCGGCGACTGGGCGGCGGCGGCCCTGGGCCACTTTAGCCACGAAGTCCTCATAGATCGCGTCGATGGTGGCGGCGAGGCGCTCGCGCTCGTCATCGGTGAAGCCGCGCCGCGGGGAGAACATGAGCGACCGATCCCCGTGCGACACCGTCCCCGTGGTCAGCCCAAGGCGCTCGAAGAGCTCGCGCACCACCATCTTGCCGCCGAACACGCCGATGGATCCGGTAAGTGTCGAGGGCAACGCCACGATCACGTCGGCAGGACAGGCGATGTAGTAGCCGCCCGAGGCGGCCGCCTCGCCCATCGACACGATCACGGGTTTGCCCGCGTCGCGCACGCGGCACACCTCGCGCCAGATCGTGTCCGATGCGACGGCCGAACCCCCGGGGGAGTCGACGTGCAGGACGACCGCGCGGACGTGCTCGTCGTTGGTCGCGACGCGCAGGGCTGCCCCGACGGAGTCGCTGCCGACCTGGCGTCCCATCGGAGCACGGCGCGTGCGCCCCGAGACGATCGTGCCGTGCACCTCGACGAGGGCGACGTGGCCCTTGCGGCGGGCCGGGAGATGCGGACGACGCGCTGGGCGCCACCGATCGGCGAAGAGCAGCCCGGCATCGGCGCCGACCTGCGCGCGCATCGCGGCATACGCTTGGTCTCGGTAGCCCAGGGCGTCAACCAACCCGGCCTCGAGCGCCTCTGGCGCCGTGCGCGGCCCGGTGTCCGCGAGCTCGCGCACGCGTGCGGCCTCGATTCCCCGCCCCTGGGCAATTGCGGTGGCCGCCTCGGCAAAGACTGACTGCGCAAGGCGGTCGAGGGCGATGCGGTGGGCCGGCGTGAACTCCGTGCGCATGACGCGGTCGGCGGCGTTCTTGAACTCGTAACGCTGCTCGAACTGCGGCTCGATGCCCAGCTTGTCGAGCGCGCCGCGCACGAACGTCGTCTCCACCCCGACGCCGAGCAGGCCCAGTCCCCCGCCTGGCTGTATCCAGATCTGGTCGAACCCGGTCGCCAGCACATAAGCAGCCATGTCGCCAGAGCCCTCTCCGAAGCTCTCCGCCCACGCGAGCGTCGGCTTGCCGCTTGCGCAGAAGGCACGCACACCAAGGCGAAGCTCCTGCATGGCAGCCCACGGCAGCGAGGCGCCGACCTTGGCGATCAGCCCGACAACGCGCGGGTCGGCGGCAGCCTCGTGCAGCGCGCGCAGCGTGGGACGGAGCTGATGCCGGCCACGTGAGCGCAGCCGAGCGAGCGGATCGTCGGCATCCGGCGCGGCAGGAAGCTCAGCGAGGTTCAGTTCCAGCAGCAAGGACGGTCGGTGACCGGGCAGGACAGGCATGCACTCCACCCTAGGCGCGCCCTGACTGCACTGACAGTGCGGGGACCGGTCAGCAGAAGATGATCCCGATGGCTTGCTACCGCAGCTGCCCGGGCAGAAGGCTGAACAAACACGGTGTCCCGCCGGCCACCCTTGAAAGCCATATGGGAACCCATGACGCCCTCACGCACAAAGCCGCAGCGTGTCGCGACGCGCTGGGAAGCTGTGTCCTCCGGCGCACACGTCAGCTCGATCCCAGCCAGCCCCAACGTCGTGAACCCCCACCTCCCAAGCAGCCGGACGGCGTTAGAGGCAACCCCGCGGCCACGAGAGGTGGGGGCGAGCCAGCACCCAACGACGGCACTGACCCGCTCACGATCCAGGGGCACATAGAGGCACAACCAAGCACGTCTTGCTCATGGTGGGGTTCGGGAGGAGAAGGCTGAACTCCCTGCCCGCGCAGCCGCGCGGACTGCCGGTCGGCGAAGTAGCCGCGCGCGTCCTGCTCGGTGAAGGGCTCCGCTGCCGGCCACGAGAACCTCTGGATGACGGGATCGCTAAAGGCCATCAAGTTTGCCCGGCACGTCCGCTTCCGGGTATGGGCGAAGCAGCACGGTCTCGTCGGCGAGGGCCGGGGCCTGAAAGTGGAGCTCTGGCATGGCCAAGCGCGCAGGTCAGCTTCAACCCGCAGGCATGTCCCCCCTGGCTGGGTGTATCGAGAATCGCTCAAGCTCTGCTTCGTCGCGTTCTAAGTCTAAGAGCTTCACAACAAATCCACCTTCTGTCTGTCGCAGGCCGTGTCCTGCCCCTCGTCCATCCCTGGAAAGGTAGGGGAATCGGCCGCCGGACGGGGCATTCCCTTCATGTCGCATCGCTAACGTCGCACTGCGGTGCCCAGTGTCTGCACAGCAGTCGCCGCGCCGGATGTCTCAGCGACGACTGTGCGCCTGCCTCGCCTGTCCCCCAGCGAGCTCCAGGCAGTACAGATCGAGGGCACAAAAGTCGCCACCGGTGAGCCCTGAGCCGCTGACACCGAGCGCCCGCCCGCGGCAGTCGTTGTGGGCGGGGCCGATGTCCAGGGCTTACTGGGCGGGAGCCACCCAGGTCGCAGCCAGCTGCTGGATCTTGGCGGCAGCCTCGTTCAGGTCAATGCCGCCCGCGACGGCATAGCCGAGCAGGAAGGTAGTCACCGGCGCGGCAGGGCGCTCGATGGTGTGCGCAGCCACGCGGGCGACGTCCAAGATCACGTCGACGTTGACGTCAGCGGGCAGGTTCAGCTCGGTACGTACCGCGTCGACCCAGGTCTGCATCATGGGCTTTGCTCCTTGTTTGCTGGTCGTGGACTCGCCTCGCGCGAGCGATGGTGCCGTCACCCGGAAGGGGGCGCTGATTGACCGGGCTTTGCCCAGGTCGTCCGGGGTGTCAATGTCTTGGGCCCAGTGCAACTCGGCCTCTTGGAGGGGGCGCTCCCGAACGTCGATAAGTGACATCAGGTCCCGAAGAGATCGTCCGTGGGGGTCGCCGAGCACACCTAAGGCACCGCGCAGCGCGTCGGTGCGTACAACCGCGCACAGCGGCTGCCGAACGCCCAACCCATCCACAGGCACCAGTGCAGCCGCATCACATGACGTGAACTCGGTGATCAGAGCCTGTACGAGCCCACCAGCCCACGGCATGTCCACCGCCAGAAGCGCGGTGACCGGGGTGTGCACCGCTTCCAGCCCTGAGGCGATACCGGCGACCGGTCCCCCGTGAATGGGCCGCTCCCGCCGGAAGCTGACGCGGCGCTGGGTTGGGCATTCGGGACCGGCGACCACCACTGGGACATGTTCGGGAAGACAGGAAAGGAGGTGGTCCAACGCGGTCTTGCCTCCGAGGGTTATCGCGGCCTTGTTAACGCCCCCGAGTCTTGAGCCACGTCCCCCTGCGAGCACGAGCGCGGTCCATGCGATGGCCGGCGAACGGGAAACCATGATGAGTAGCGTCGCATGCCACCTGACACGGGCCCACGACGGCCCGGCCCCCTCCTGATCGATACCGGGTCCACGCGACGAGCATCGGCAATACCTTTGGAGCACGGATGGTTACCGACTATGGCTACTGACCGTGAGACTGCTTCAGCAATCCAGAGCACGACGAGAGGAACCTGCAGATGACCGACATCCAGTTCACCCAGCAGAGGCACCCGGCCTTTCTGGCCGTGGCCGAGCGGAGGTCGGCCACGCTCCAGCTTCGAGTTGCGGACGCGATCACTGCCTTCGCCGGGTCGATGAGATTCGTGTACCTGCACGGGGTGGTCTTCGCCGTGTGGATGCTCGTGTTTGAGAAGAGTCCATGGCCGACCCTGACGCTCATCGTCTCCCTTGAGGCCATCTTCCTGTCGACCTTCGTGATGATCGGGCAGAACCGGCAAGCCTCCTTCCAACAGGCCAAAGCAGACCACGACTTCGTCGCCAGTGAGCTTGAGCTGCATGCCAACACTGAGCTGACCAAGATCGTTCACCAGCTCACGACGGAGATCCATGCTCATCTCGTCCCGCCCTCAGGGGCTACGCCCGCGACCGTTGGCGACGCGGCGGGCCATCCGTCGCTCTGACAGCAGTCACTCGCAGAACAGGGCGCTCACGACTCGCCGTGGTCCCGAGGCAGCAGGCTGTACAACGGGTTGGCGATCGCAAGGTGTCCCTTGTAGGTGCCAATGCGGCCCTCAGCGCGTAGCTGTACCCCAGGTTCGATGCCGGCGATCGATCGCCGGCCGTAGAACAGCAGGGTCACCCCGCCAGTGTCATCGACCAGCTCGCAGCGCAAGGCGGGACTGCCCGAGATGGGAGAGACCTCGACGGAACGAATGCGACCTTGCACGACAGCTGTCTGACGGTGCGTGGCATTCTGGATGGCCACCCGGTCCCCCCGGTCCAAGATTTCGGCCGCAGACGGCACCGTCGTGTCGCTCCCTTCGTCGCCCTGAACCAGCGTCGGCTGGTCCACGCCTGATCCCGCCCCCGGGCCATGTCCGGACGCCTTGCGTCGCAGCAGCGTCGTGGGTTTGGTGGCGTCGTAGGGGACGATGGTGGCTACTGCGCCGGGCACGGTCGAGACGGCCGCAGCGATGTCATCGGCGGTCCGGTCGTGCAGCATGCGGCCCAGGAACGCACCGTAGGAGCGTCGGGGCAACAGCATGGTCACCTGGGTAGAGACACCGTCGGAGATCAGCCGCTCGGTAAGCTCGAGGGCGGCCCGTGGCAGCCGTCGGTCAGGACAGTCCACGAGCTCCAGGGACAGGTCCAGCCCGGGCTGGGCGTCCCAGGCGCTGCGCAGGTCGGTGGCGTGGCTCGAGTCGATGACGAAGTGCACAACATGCAGCTCGCTTGGCCGCAGCGTATGGGCGTACCGGATGGCGCGGATGACTGCGAGGTCGACCGAGTCGACCAGTACGACGACGCAGCTGCGGGCCGTGCGAAGAACCGGCTGGGCACTTGGCACAGCCTCGAGCAACGCTGCCTCCCGGTCGTAGGCCCGGTGCAGCCGTAGCAGGACGATGACCATGACTGGGAAGATAAGAACAACCAGCCAGGCGCCCTCGGTGAACTTGGTGACCGCGAAGATGAGCACGACCAGGCCCGAGACTGCGCCCGACACGTTGTTGAGCGCGACCTTGGACTTCCAACGCGGACCCCGGAAGGTCCTGAAGTGCTTGGCCATCCCGAAGCCGGCCAAGGTGAAGCCGGTGAAGACACCAATCGCATAGAACGCCACCAGCTTGTCGACGTGCGCGCCCGTTCCCAGCAGCAGCGCGAGCGAGGCGACCGTCAGCACGACGATCCCGTTGGAGAAGGCCAGGCGGTGACCGCGTTTGGTCAGCCAGCGGGGCAGGAAGCCGTCGGCGGCAACGAAGTTCGCAAGGAAGGGAAACCCGTTGAAGGGAGTGTTTGCTCCGGTGTAGAGGATCAGCATGGTGGCCAGCTGAACCAGCAGGAAGCCAACGTGCCCGGCTGCGCTGGTCCCCAGCACCGCCTTGGCAACCTGGGAGATAACAGTGGGCGAGCCGGTTTGGTAGGCGACCGCATGCGTCTCGTGGGCCAGCCACGACACTCCCGCGACAAGGAAGCCCAGGATGCAGCTCATCACCACCAGGGTCTTGCGGGCGTTCAGGCCCCGCGGGGTCTTGAACGTGCTGACACCGTTGGAGATCGCCTCAAGCCCGGTCAGCGATGACCCCCCGTTGGCGAAGGACTTCAGCAGGATGTAGATGGCGCCGAAGCTCAGCAAGGCAGTGCTGTGGCCCATCGGGAAAGCTCCAGGGGCGGTGAGAGGGTTATAGTGCGGCAGGTCTCCGATTACCTCTCGCACCAGCCCACCGATAATTACCACCGTCATGGAACCGGCGAAGAAGTATGTCGGGAAGGCGAACGTTCGACCTGCCTCGCGTAGCCCACGAAGGTTGCCGAAGAACAGGATCAGCACCACCGCGACGGTTATCTCTAGGTTGTATGGCACCAGCCACGGAATCGCGGAGGTGACCGCGTTGGTCCCGGCAGCGGACTGGACGGCCACGGTGACGATGTAGTCGACCATGAGCGCGACAGCAGCCACTTGGGCGACTATGGGGCCGAAGTTCTCCCGCGCCACGACGTAGGAGCCACCTGCCTTGGTGTACAACATGACGACCTGCCGGTAGCACAGGGTGACCAGTACCAGGACGACAAGAACGACCAGCGTCATCGGCAGGAGCAACGAATATGCGGCGATCCCGAACGTCGGCAGCAGGATGAGCAGGATCTCCTCAGACCCATAAGCCGAGGAGGAGATGCAGTCGCTGGAGAGAACGCCGAGGGCCAGCTTCTTTGACAGCGTCTCGTGCTCGAGCTGGTCGGTGGTCAGCGGCGGACCCAGAGCCCGCCGCTTAAGCCGGTACCCCAGACGCTCTGGCAGATCCGCGGAGCCCGCCAGCGCCGCGGGCGCGCTGGGCACTCCATTTATCTCTGCAGTCGGGGTCGCCATTACTTGAGCCTAAGCCGTGGCTGACATCGCGCGGACGGCCCGGGGCTACGGACTCTTCAAGTTTTCTGGCACCAAGACACCCACGCCTGATGCGGCCGAGCTCGCGGGCGGCCATGCTGGTGTCGCCCTAGGAACATGGCGTCGTACCAAGGAGCCCACCATGAGCACCCATCAGATCACAGGCGGCAGCGTCGTTGTCGGCGTGGACGGTTCCCCTTCCAGCGACCTCGCCCTGCGTTGGGCCGTCAACGAGGCCCGACGAACCGGGCGGCCTCTGCACCTGGTGCATGCCCTGGAGAACGAGCCGGTGCTCACCGACAAGCAGCAGCTCGGCACCAAAGAGTCCCCGGCGAGCAGAGATCCCGTCCTCACCGTAGCGATGGACATCGTCGCGACGATGAGGACCGAGGTGAAGACAACACCCCATAGCGTCACCGGTTTCGCCCCAACCACCCTGATTGCGGCCTCCAAAATCGCCGAAACCGTCGTCGTGGGGTCCCACGGCCACTCCGCCATACCTACTGCCCTAATCGGCTCTGTCTCCGATCATGTAGCCATCCACGCCAGCTGCCCGGTCGTGGTCGTCCGCGAAAACGGCACGCACGGCGTCGGATCAGGACACGTCGTGGTCGGAGTGGACGGCTCCGAGGCTTCCCAGCCAGCAACCGGCTATGCGTTCGCCTACGCCGCATCAACAGGCAGCAGCCTCACCGCCGTGCACACCTGGTGGTGGGAGCCAGTTGAGATCGTCAGTGGGGGCGAGCCCTGGACCGGCGACTGGACCGCGATCGCGAACCAGGAGGAGACCCTGGTCTCCGGGCTGTTGGCCGGCTGGTCGCAGAAATACCCAGATGTTCTGGTTCACCCCCACGTCGTGCGCGGTGATCCTGTCGTCGAGCTCCTCGAGCAGTCCAAGGGCGCAAGCCTGCTCGCCGTGGGATCTCGGGGACGTGGCGGGTTCATCGGGCTGCTGCTTGGGTCAGTCAGTCGTCGCATCCTGAAACGGGCCACCTGCCCGGTCGCCGTGGTCCGCTGAGCTGCCGGGGATCAGCCAGCCAGGTGAGGCTGCGAGAATGCGCCTCATGACACATGTCGCCGCACAGGACCGCTACCAGTCAATGAGCTACCGCAGGGTGGGACGAAGCGGGGTCAAGCTTCCTCTTATCTCTTTGGGGTTGTGGCACAACTTCGGAGACGGCCACTCACGAGATACCCAACGGGCGATCCTGCGCCGCGCCTTCGACCTCGGTGTGTGTCACATCGACCTGGCCAACAACTACGGTCCGCCTTACGGCTCAGCCGAGGCCAACTTCGGAACGATCCTGCGCCAGGACTTCTTGCCCTACCGCGACGAGCTCTTTCTGTCCACCAAGGCCGGCTACGACATGTGGCCGGGCCCCTACGGGGAATTCGGGTCCCGCAAGTATCTGCTGGCAAGCCTGGACCAGTCCCTGAAGCGGATGGGTGTCGACTACGTCGACGTCTTCTACTCTCACCGACCTGACCCACAGACACCGCTGGAAGAAACTATGGGGGCGCTGGACACCGCTGTTCGGTCCGGCAGGGCCCTGTACGCAGGTATCTCCTCGTACTCTGCGGAGCGCACCGCCCGAGCTGCCCAGATCCTGACCGAGCTTGGCACACCACTGTTCATCCACCAGCCCTCCTACTCGATGCTCAACCGCTGGGTGGAAGGTGGCCTGCTGGACACCTTGGAACAGGTCGGCGCCGGGTGTATCGCGTTCTCACCGCTGGCGCAGGGCATGTTGACCGACAAGTACCTCAACGGTATTCCGCCCGACTCACGGATGGCCGAGAACTCGTCACTGTCCAAGGATCTGCTGACTGATCAGAACCTCACCCACATCCGGGCCCTGAATGAGATAGCCGCACGCCGTGGCCAGTCGCTGGCCCAGATGGCGCTTGCCTGGATAGCCCACGACAAGCGCGTCACCTCGGTCCTGGTCGGTGCTTCATCGGTCAAACAGCTGGAACAGAACATCGCCGCGCTGAACAACCTCGAATTCAGCTCACAGGAGCTGGCTGAGATCGACAACCACGCAATCGAGGGTGGTATCGACCTGTGGCGTAGTCAGACCCTGAGCTGACGTCGAACGCCGCAACGGGGTTACCGAGCGACCTCATCGCTTCATGAAATCGCTGAGGAGCTGCGCGAACCGCTCAGGGTGGTCCAGGTGCGGAAAATGTCCAGCACCCTCAAACAGCACAACACGGCTGTCGGTGATGACCTCGTGCGCGGTGGTCGCGTGCCACGCGGGAATCATCCGGTCCTTCGTACCCCAGACAACCAGGGTGGGAACCTGGATGGCCATGGGAAGGTGATCATGGGCAGTCACCGTCTGCCCCCCTGGATCGATGACGCCGCGAGTTGTGGCGAGAAAGGCTCGTCGAGTGTCAGCGTCGGCCAGCGACGTGAACCCGCGCCAGATCTCGGTCGTATCCGAACTCGCCCGCCAACCTGTACTGCTAAGGATCCGTCCGGCGGCTTCGGCTCGCCCGCGCACCCAACCGGATGCGATCAGCGGCAGGAGGAATCCTGCCCCCGGCAGCGTGGCAGCGCGCAGCAGCGGGCTCACGGACCGTCCCAGGCCACCGCTGGCGACCAGGACAAGACGCTCGACCCGCTCGGGAAACAAGTAGCAGAACTGCATCGCGATGCCGCCACCGAAGGAATGCCCCACTAGGGTCACCTGATCGATGTCGAGCCGATCGAGCAGATCCCGCAGCGTGGCTGCGTGCGCCCCCAGCGAGTAGTCCCCCATGAGCTTGTCCGACGCGCCGTGGCCGAAGAGGTCTGGCGCCACCACTCGATGATCGGTGTCAAGTTTCTGGACCAGATGAACCCAGTTGCGGTGCGAGCTGGTCAGCCCGTGAATGAACATCACCGCCGGGCCATCGCCGCTGTCCAGATACCAGAACTCGTGCCCGCTCAGCATCGCCGTGTGTACGTGCCCTCTAGCCACGGCCACCCCTCAATTTACCCGCCGGTAACATAGGCAAGCGTAGTTTACCCGCACGATTCCTGGCCCGCCATATGTCGATGGCGCAAGATGTGAACGTGAACCGAAGCGAGAAATACCTGCTCGACAACCAGCAGGCGCAGGCCGAGCAGCGGCTCGATGCGCTTTCGGTGCTGTTCAACCCCTCCACGTTCCGGCACGCCCGCGCGCTGGGACTCACCTACGGATGGCGGGTGTGGGAGGTCGGCGCAGGCAGCCCGAGCGTGCCGGCCTTCTTCGCGGCACAGGTCGGCCCGAAGGGACACGTTCTGGCAACTGACATCGACACCTCATGGCTGGGCGGCGCGGCTGCCCCCTACGAGGTCCGACGTCATGACGTGGGCGCAGAGCCGCCCCCGGCGGGTTTCTTTGATCTGGTGCACGCCCGGCTGGTGCTGGTTCACCTGGCACAGCGCGCGCAGGCACTGGCCTCGATGGTCGCCGCCCTCAAACCCGGTGGCTGGTTGCTGCTGGAGGAAGCCGATCCTGGGCTGCAGCCGCTGGTCTGCCCGGACGAGTTCGGCGCCGAGCAGGAGCTGGCGAACAAGCTGAAGCACGGCTTCCGGACGCTACTCGCAGAGCGCGGCGTCGACCTGGCGTACGGCAGGACACTGCCAAGGCTCTTGCGAAGCGCCGGACTCGGCGAGGTGGAGTCCGACGGCTACTTCCCGATGGGCGGGCCGGCTTGCGCCGAGCTTGAGCGAGCCACCGTCGAGCAGATCCGCGACCCTCTGATCACAGCCGGGATCGCCACCGAGGCTGAGCTTGAGCAGCACCTTCTCAACATTGGCACTGGCCGTCTGGACCTTGCCACCTCCCCGATGGTCTCCGCATGGGGCCGAAAGCCGATGGCGACATGAAACTGAAGCTCGACCTGCATGACATCTACAACCACGGCGGCGACATCGACCGCGCACTGCGCGCCATCATCGACGAGGCAGTCCTCAAGAAGGCACCTCTGGTCGAGATCATCCCCGGCAAGGGCTCGGGCGCCCTGAAGAAACATGTTCTGCGCTTCCTAGACCAAAAGGAGATCAAGGCCCTCTACCACCGAGTGGAGAAGGACTCGAACAACTTCGGCCGCGTTTTCGTGCACTTCCGGTGGAAGTGAGCTTCAGCACCTGCGCGAGCCCCTGACCTGCCCGTCTACCCTGCCGCGGATGCCTTGGCCCGCACAGAGTCCAAGAGGTCCGAACGCCGCGTCACATGACGGCCCTGGTGAGGTCGCCCTCGCCCGACCACAGGTGCCCTGCAGGTGTTGAGCGTGATGACGACCGAAGCGTGCCCGAGGCGCGTCTGACGACCTTCATCGGGGGCTGCCGGCGACCCGTGCGCTCGCGCGCAGCGCCGTACCGCGTGGGTGTCGACCTGGGGTCGAGCCGTAGCCCCGGCGTCCTCGCGCGTTTTGACTTTCGGCCTCGGTGGTTCGGCCAACGAAGTCCAGGTCGGAGATGTTCAGCCCGAGAGGCTCCCCGATTCGCCAGACCCAGCCAGCAGGACGACAAGCGCCCCTGTACCAAGACTGGGCGGCATCGGCCCTGTCGTGACATGCTCGACCGTCGGGTCCGCTACCTCCGGTCTGTCCTCGCGCGGCAGCCGGACCCGGTGGCCTAGCGAGGCCGCGAGGATAAGGTCATTGAACGGCTGCGGTGGACATCCCCTCTGCCATCTTGTAGGTCGCCTCGACCTCGACCGAGGCGATCCAACCTATATTCCCTTCGTCGAGCGGCACAGAGCCTTCTCTACCTATCCTGCGGGTGCACCCGAAATGCAGGGGCAGGGTCAGCGGCGCACGTGGACAAAGGGAATCGATATGACGAGGTATCGCTGTAACCCTCGGGGCATCGCCTTGCGGTCCGTGGCTTGTCTGCTGGTTTTTCTCACCGGAAGCTGCGCCGGGACCGGGGCCGTTTCGGGCAGCAATGTCGCCACTCCCGCACAGCGTTCGACCAGTGCCGTAACCGAAAGCCCAAGCGCACCAACCAGTGCCTCGGTGAGCCGTCCGCCGACCACAGCACCGCCGAAGTTGGCAGTCACAGCAGGTCCGGTCCCCGCCCGGCCAGCCGGCGGGATCACGGTCAACGGTGCCGGTGCCGTCCTACCGAACTCCGCACGCACACCGGGGGCGGTCAATCCGGCGGTCAGCCAGGCCAACATTGGCCGCACGATCTGCGTGTCGGGATGGACCGCGACAGTGCGGCCAAACTCATCGGTCACGACCGGACTCAAGGTGGAGCAGCTCGCGTCCGGTTACGCCTACGAGGGTGATACCACGACCGGTGACTACGAGGAGGACCACGTCATCTCGTTGTAGATCGGGGGCGCGCCGGACGCGGAAGCCAACCTGTGGCCGGAGCCCTATAACACCTCCGAGGGTGCTCGGGTCAAGGACGTCATCGAGAACAAGCTTCATAGCTTGGTCTGTGAGGGCACCATCAGTCTGGCCACGGCTCAGCGGGCCATCGCAACCAACTGGTGGGTTGCCTATCAGACCTACGTCGGTGCTACCCCCGCGAAGTCGACCTCCAACCCCCCATCCGTCGCTCAGCCAGCTCCCGCGCCTCGTCCCGCGCCGGGCGGCGGTGCGACAGCCCTGTGCCACGACGGCACGTACTCCTACGCCGCCCACCACCAAGGCGCATGCTCAGGTCACGGCGGAGTCAAGGTGTTCTACAAGTAGGACCCTGACCACGAACGCCGCAGAGCAGACGCGAGGACTCGTTCGGAGAATGGGCAGGGCCCCTGGCGACCACCGACTTGCGGCCCACCATGACCAGAGTCCGTCAGCGCTGGGCGGACAGTGTCGACTGGCCGTCGCTGCGGTGATGTTCCTGGCCGCATATGCCGTCCTGATCTTGCTCCGGAGCCGGCCAGCTCGTGGGCTTCGTCTTCGAGCTGGTGACATGGGCAACGTGGCACTGTTCGTCGTGGACTCGCGTGCCCGAGCACCCACGACGCACGTGGTTAGCCAGGTCGCCGACGTCGATTGGTCGAAGCAGGCCCTTGCTGTACCGGATGTAGGCCTGATGGATGCCGGATGGGACGCACCCGTCTTGATTCAGCGGGCTATCCTCTGTGGAACGCCAGCGCCCGTCAGCAGATAGACGGGCGCTGCTGCTGTCCATTGGACGGTTCAGCTCAGGGCCACGATCCGGCCGTCTATGCGCTCGCGGTGTACCTGAATCGCCGCTCAGCCACCAAGGGCAGAAGGCTATGGCCCCGCGCAGTCTTGCTTCGAAGACGAACCAGAGGCAACGCGAGGTCGCCAAGGCCACCGGCACGAGCTCGGTCGCGTCGGTGAGGGTGTCCGTTGTCCTGACATGCCCACGACCTGTTCGCTGCGGATAGGTCCGGGCGCGCCCGCCTGACGACGCCTCGGCCGCAGAAGGCCGTAAGAACTTCGCCACCAGTCATATCTTGCCAACGGTGGAATGGGTATCAGTGCAGGTCAGCGGTTTGCTATTGATAGCCAACGGTGCTCACCCATGCGGGCGCGTTCAGGTGGAGGTAGAGCAGCGCAGACCTTCAAGATGAGGAGCACCAGGCACATGTGTGACTCAGACAGTTACCGGAGTTACACCGAACGCACAGGTGGCTCGAAGTCTGGTGACGTAACCTCAATGCCATGCCGAGGCCGGAACACACTCCCCGGACCTCGTCGAGCCGTCCTAGGCTCAAGGTCGCCGGAGTATTCGCCGCGCTGATCACCGTCGCAGTTGCGGCACTGATCGCCGTCGCGCTTGGGGTGACACTGACCACCTTCGCCCGGGCAGATCCCGATCGACCACCCACCGCAGTCAAGGCCGCGGCAGCCTTCACAACACCAGGTTTCGGACCCACGCTGACCTCACGCAATGCCTCGGGAGGGATCAGCCAGCCGATCACGGTGGTCGGTGTCGGCGATTCGGTGACCTCTGGTCAGGACTGCGGCTGTGCGACTTTCGTCGCAATGTACGCCAGCGACCTGGCCTCTGCGCGAGGTTTGAATACCTCTTCGGTCAACTTGGGCATGTCTGGCTGGACCAGTGTCCAGCTGCTGCAGGCCATGACCAAGCCGGGGGCGTTCCGCGATCAGGTGGCCAAGGCGGACGTCCTGCTGGTGACGATCGGAGCAAACGACCTCATCTCGCTGGAAGGCAAGAAACCCTCTAGCTGCCCGGCGACCTGCTACGGGCCGATGGTCGACGCCGTCGCACATAACGTGAGGCTGATCGTGGCTGCCGCCCGGGCCGCCCACCCAGATCACCCCGCAACGATTCTCGTGACGGACTACTGGAACGTGTTCCAGGACGGGGATGTCGGCACCGCGGAGAACGGAGCCTCATTCCAGAGCTGGAGCGACGCACTCACGCGCGCGGAAAGCAATGCGGTCTTCACCGCTGCGCGGGGGGCGGGCACCACCTGCGTTGGTCTCTACGCACCGTTCAAGGGAGACGGCTCCAAGAACCCGACCTCTCTGCTTGCGGGGGACGGAGACCACCCCAACTCGGCGGGTCACCAGCTAATCGCATCAACGCTGCTGAACAGCACCCCTCAGCCCCTACCGTGAGTCACGCTGCGGTGCAGCGAGCGCACCGGACAAAAGTGGTGCCAGCCTGGTGCCGTACCGCCCTGACTGCGGAAGTCTCGCCCCGATCGTAGGTGTCTGGCACACGATCTGTGCGAACAGGGGTTGGTGCATCAAATAGATAGATCAGCCCACAAATCACCCCAAAAGGGTGGCTGAGTTTGATCATCCCAGGAACGTGTGTCAGGTTTGCTCCATCATGAACAGCCTGATCGTTACCGTCACCGCCGCCCGGCGACTCACCGGACCAGCCAATACATGAGCCGCCCATGTCGACGGTAACCACCACCCGGCAGCGGTTGCCGACACTGTCCCCTCCGGTTCAGCACCAGCAGACTCACTTCCTGTTCAAGGCGGTTGATGCTGCGTGGTTCCCATGGGTGTGGATGGCCCTATGGTCGGCCCTACAGGTGGGGCACACGCTGGTGTCTTGGCATTTCGTCGCCACGGGGGCTGCGCTGCTGAGGTCGGATAGCCCGGGCGCCGGCCTGCACCTGTACGCCACGCACCCGCAGCTGCAGATCGGGCCGCTGACCTTTCTGGCTGCAGCGCCGCTGAGTGGCCTGCCTGCCTCGCTGTCCGGGTCGGTAGCCGCAGTAGTCATCGCCGCAGCCGGTCCGGCGATGCTGCTGTCCTTGTCCCATCTGCCGCATCTGACCATCACCGACAGACAGCGTGGCCTGGCGGCGGCGGTTCTGCTGCCGGTCTGGGCCGAGCTCGCAGTGCACTACACCCACTTTGACGACGCACTGGCCCTGGTACTTCTCCTGGCAGGGATGCACGCGATAGCTCGGTGCCGGACCATCCCGGCAGCCTTGCTGCTGGCCGCATCGGCCGACGCCAAGCCCTGGGCGTTGGCTTTCATACCGCTGCTGCTGGTCCTGCCCCGCGATCGCTGGCAGCGAGCCGTGCTGGTGTGGCTGGCCGCGGTGGCGGCGGCTTGGCTGCCGTTTGTCCTGGCGGACCCACAGACCCTGCACGCGGGCGGGTTCGCCATCCCCAACGTCGCCTCCTCGTCCCTGCGCGCACTGGGGGTCACTGGGGCGTCAACCCCGTCATGGGATCGTCCTGTCCAGCTATTGCTGGGAGCCGCACTTGGGGTGGTCGCCGTACGTCGCGGCCGTTGGCTGGTGGTGCCTGCGGTTGTCGTGTCGGTACGCATGCTGCTTGACCCAGGCGCCTACCCCTACTACACGGCAGGGCTGGTGCTGGCCACTGTCGTACTGGATGTGGGCTGGCGCCGGACCCGCTGGCCATGGGTCAGCATGGGCGTCGTTCTCGGCCTGTACGCGGTGCGCGCCCTGGGGCCTCTTACGCCGACCAACGAGGTGCTCGGCTGGCTGCGCCTTGTGACGATTCTGTGCGTCCTGGCGGTCGCCCTTGGCCCTGACTGGCGAGCGCACCGCGTTCATCGGCCAGGCCAAGACCAGTCTGCTGCCTACCGGCGCGTCCCGATGAACGAGAGCCCCGACAGCCAGATCACCTGAGAAGTTCGCTTTCCCGCAGGTGAGCCGAACCCGAGGGCGCACCTCCACGGTTGACCAGGTTTGCCTGGTTGTCGATCGCGGCGGCCGTGCTGACGATCGGGCTGAAGTCCGGGGCCGACCTCCTGACCGGTTCGCTCGGTTACTGTCGGACGCCGCCGAATCGGGGGTGAACTTGGTTGCAGCTGTGGTCGCGCTGGTCGCACCTACATGGCGCGGCGCGACCCCCCCACGAGAACCACAGCTTCGGCCACGGCAAGGCGCAATACTTCGCGGCCGGGGTGGAAGGACTGATGATCTTCGTCGCCGCGGCTTCATCTGGTCACCGCGGTGCAGCGCTTTCGGCATCCCGCAGCGCTGGACGGCGCCGGGCTGGGGCCGGCGACCTCCACGGTGGCCACGGCAGTCACCGGAGCCATGGACATACTCCTCTTGCGGACCGGCGCGCCGCACCGCTGGGTCACGTTGACCGCAGACGACAAGCATCTGCTCACCGATGTCTGGACGTCGTTCGGCGTCATCGTGGGAGTGCTCCTAGTGGCGCTGCCCCATTTGGCAGCGCCACTAGGACGCCATCGTGGCTGCACTCGTCGGTCTGAACATCCTGGTGACCGGGTTCCGGCTGGTGTCCCAGTCCTTGACCTCTCTGCTTGACGCCGCAATGCCGGCCGAAGACCTCGCCCGGGTGACAGCAGTGCTCGACCGAATGCGATCAGCGGACCTCAACTTCACCGAACTCCGCACCCGGGAGCCAGGCCGTCACCGTTTCATCTCGCTCACGGTCCTCGTTCCTGCCCAGTGAACGGTCCAGCGATGTCACGCCCTGGCCGACGAGGTCGAAGCGGCGATCGCGACGGATCTGCCCGACACCGACACCCAGACACACCTCGAACCACAGCCAGCACCCTGACCCAAGCCCCACAACGGGTCACGCGGTGGAGATCAGCTCGCTGATGCGGGCCGATCCTGCTATGGCTGCATGTCAGGCTCCCTGCCATGGGGCTGCTCCACGACGCGGGGTGCTGGCTCCACGACGCGGGGTGCTGGCTCCACGACATCGGGCACTGGCACGAGCAGGGCCGTGACCAGCTGGCTCAGAAGTGCGCGCACGGTGGCCTCGGCAAGCTGATGCAGGAGCAACCGATCCAACTGCCTGCCGACGGGTCCCAGTGGTGGGTCATAGCTACCAGAGAGCCTCAGCTGCGACTCATCTGCCCCCAGCGGTGCAATCTCGAGGTCGGCCTCCATCACCGGGAACAGCTCGGTAGGCCCGGTCGCCGACCACCGCAGCGGCATCACGAACCCCTCGCCGCGATCTCTGACCTTGCCCACGTGCACCGTGACGGCCTTCGACAGCCCAGGAACCGGCCCGAAGGGGCCCACCCGGCTGAGAAGTTCCTCACCTTCGTCATAGGCGGCTTCGGCTACCTGCTGCCACAACGCGTTCACGGCAACGAACAGCCGGTGCCGGACCTGTGCGACGGGCAAAGGGATGCGAATGAAGTCATAGACAAGCATTTCCCAAGGAAAAGAGGCCCGGGCCGTTCATGCCAGAGTCAAAGGTCCCTCAATCACTGGCGTAGCTGGCCATCGCGAGCGGCAAGCAACAGCCTCTCATTCCGGGGGTCCATGCCTGGGCAGCCCTGAGGCGTGTCAGCAAGATGCGATTCGAGGGCGCAAACCCGGCCCGAGTGCCAGCAATCCGACTCGGGGAACGGTCTTCGGTCGGTGCGTCGCTCGTGGCAGGCGCTTGACGGTGTCATGATCTGCGACCCAGCTGATGGGGTCACCTGGGCCGTACCGGAAGATATCAACGACGGCCGGCTCCCCACACATCAAGGCGATGCCACGCACGACGGGCCGTGCGTGGCAAATATGCACGTGGGCTCGTGGGGCTGGCGGCGCGGCTGCTCGATGACCACCCAGATTCTTGTCCAGATGGAGATCTCATGGAGCCACTGTCTGATTCCGACGTACCGGCGTGGTGGCAACGACTCGGGTTGCCGGGTCTGGTCGACATCCACACCCACTTCCTACCCGAGCGGATGATGCGCCGGGTATGGACACACTTTGACGAGGCTGGGCCACTGATCGGGCGCACCTGGCCTATCGAGTATCGCTGGGACCAGGACCGGCGGCTAGCCCATCTTCGGCGGCTGGGGGTACGCCACTTCACAGCGCTGACCTACGCGCACAAGCCCGGAATGGCCGGCGACCTCACCGACTTCGCCCTAGATCTGTCGACGACCGAGCCGGACTGTGTGCCCAGCGCGACGTTCTTCCCCGAGGACGGTGTCCTGGCGCAGGTGCGTTCGGCACTGGAGCGAGGCGCGCGGGTGTTTAAGATCCACGCGCAGGTGGGTGGATTCGACTTGCGGGAACCGGCACTGGACGAGGTGTGGGCGCTCCTGGCAGAGACTGGGACTCCCGTGGTCGTGCATGTGGGAAGTGGCCCCGTTCCGCGAGCGGGTTTCACCGGACCGGACAAGCTCGAGGGGGTACTCCGTCGCCATCCCCAGTTGACCGCCGTGGTCGCGCATCTGGGCGCGCCGGAGTACGCCGAGTTCCTGACCCTGGCCGAGCGGTACCCCAGAGTGCACCTGGACACGACGATGGCGTTCACGGACTTCTTCGAGCAAGGCGCGCCCTTCCCTGGCGAGCTCTTGCCGCGGCTGGCGGCCATGGGCGAGAAGGTCGTGCTGGGTAGCGACTTCCCGAATATTCCCTACCCGTACGCCCGTCAGCTCGAAGCGCTGGAGCGGCTTCGCGAGAAGGAGCCCCGCCTGGACGACGACTGGCTTCGAGCCGTCTGCTGGTTCAACGGCCACAGGCTCATCGGGCCCGAAACAGCGGTCGGTGTGCAGCTGCCGGAATGACAGGTCTGTCAGGGGCTGGTGTACTTGGTCCTGTCTGACCCAGACCTTCGCGAGCGCCTTCATCCGTCTCGTCCTTGCGTCGACGTGATGACGAGCCACGTGTCGCCATGGCAGCTCCAACCGGACCGCCATGCCCGATCCGAACCCTGAGCCTTATTGTCAGGACCCGCCGAACGTATTGGGAGTCGCCGCACATGATAAGCCGCATCGCCATCGTCAACCGGGGAGAGGCCGCAATGCGGCTGATCCACGCCGTGCGCGAACTGAACGCCCAGGGCGGGGCCCCGATCGAGACCGTCGCCCTGTACACCGACGGCGAGCGGTCGGCCATGTTCGTGCGGGAGGCGGACTCGGCGTACGCGCTCGGGCCTGCTGCAGATCGCCCCTACCTTGACCTCACCGTCCTGGAGCGCGCGCTCACTGCGACCAGCTCGGACGCCGCATGGGTCGGCTGGGGCTTTGTCGCCGAGGACCCGGCCTTTGCCGAGATGTGCGATCGGATCGGCGTCACGTTCATCGGCCCGAGCGCAAGCGCCATGAGACGTCTCGGCGACAAGATCGGCGCGAAGCTGCTGGCCGAGGAGGTCGGTGTCCCGGTCGCCCCGTGGAGCCGGGGCGCGGTCGACAATATCGAGGCCGCGCGGGCAGCAGCACAGCAGATCGGCTACCCGCTGATGCTCAAAGCGACTGCCGGTGGCGGTGGGCGGGGTATCCGTGTGGTCACCTCCGACGAGGAGCTCACTGATGCCTTCGAACGCACGCGCGACGAGGCTGCACGCGCCTTCGGCAACGGTGTGGTGTTTCTCGAGCGGCTGGTCACCGGTGCCCGGCACGTTGAGGTGCAGGTGATCGCCGATGGCCAGGGAACCGCGTGGGCTCTTGGCGTTCGCGACTGCTCGGTGCAGCGACGCAATCAGAAGGTCATCGAGGAGTCTTCCTCCCCCGTGCTGGACGAAGAACAGACGGACGGCCTCAAGACGTCCGCCGAGCGCCTTGCCTTGGCGGTCGACTACTGCGGCGCGGCCACGGTCGAGTTCCTGTACCACCCCGGTGAGCGAACCTTTGCCTTCCTGGAGGTGAACACCCGGCTCCAGGTCGAGCACTCGATCACCGAGCTGACTACAGACTTCGACCTCGTCAAGGCGCAGTTGCACGTCGCCGCCGGCGGCCGGCTCAAGGGCGAACGCCCGACCGAGGTGGGGCACGCCGTCGAAGCGCGCCTGAACGCCGAGGACCCAGACCGTGACTTCTCCCCCTCCCCCGGACGTATCGTCCTGCTCAACCTGCCCTCAGGTCCAGGCATCCGGGTAGACACCGGCGTCGGCCCTGGTGACCTGATCCCGGCGGACTTCGACTCAATGATCGCCAAGGTGATTGCCTACGGTCGCACCCGCGCCGAGGCTTGCGCCCGGCTGCGGCGAGCGCTGGCTGACACGACCGTCCTGATCGAGGGCGGGACCACGAACAAGGGCTTCCTGCTCGACCTGCTCGACCAGCCCGAGATCATCGACGGCAGCGCCGATACCGGATGGATCGACCGGGTCCGCAGCCAGGGCCGGCTCCAACCGGAGCGGTACGCGGGAGTCGCGCTGGTCGCCGCGGCGATCCAGGCGTACGAGGAGCAGGAACGAGCCGAACGGCTGCACTTCCTCGCGACCTCGCATGGAGGCCGGCCCCAGGCCCGGCACGAGCTCGGGCGCGCCATCGACCTGAAGCTGCGTGGCACCTCGTACCGGGTGACCGTTGCGCAGGTCGGCCCTGCCCGCTTTCGGGTCGGGTTCGGTGCCAGGCAACAGGACCGCGAGGTCGAGGCGGACCTCGAGCAGTTCAACGAGTATGTGGGCCGCATGATCATCGGGGACCGCCGGTTCCGGATGGTTAGCGCAACCCACGGTCCGGTCCACCTGATCGAGGTCAACTCGACCACTCACAGGGTCACCCGTGACGAGGGCGGCGTGATGCGCTCACCCGCTCCGGCTCTCGTGATCGCGGTGCCGGTAGCGGTCGGTGACCAGGTCGAGGAGGGCGCGCCGGTGCTGGTACTGGAGTCGATGAAGATGGAGACCGTGCTGCGTGCCCCTTACTCCGCACGCGTACGCGAGCTGATGGTGAGCACCGGCGGTCAGGTCGAGACGGGCACACCGGTCGTCCGGCTGGAGCCGGTTGAAGGCGAGAAGGCCGGCGAGTCACAGGCACCAGGTCTGACCGCCCCGCTCCAGCTCCTGGACCTGCCCAGGCAGCCGGAAACCACCGCGGCCACCCGCGCGGCACGCAGCCTGGACGACCTCCACAGCCTGCTCCTCGGGTTCGACCTCGCGCCCAGGGACGCCACGCGCGCACTGGCCGACTACCAGCGTGCGCGCGCCGAGCTGACCTCGACCGGCGAGTCGCCGCTGCACCGCGAGATCGACGTGTTCAGCACATTTGCCGACCTGGCTGAGCTCGCCCGCAACAGACCAGCCGCCGAAGAGGAGATCGACGAGCTGGTGCACAGTCCGCGTGAGCACTTCCACGCCTACCTGCACAGTCTGGACGTCGACCGCGAACACCTACCCGACGGGTTCCGCCGTCGCCTGGCCCGGGCCCTTGCGCACTACGACGTCACCGACCTGGAACGCGCTCCCGCGCTCGAGGAAGCGGTCTTCCGGATCTTCCTGGCGCAGCGAACCGCCTCCGATCTGGTCGTCATCCCCCTGCTTCAGCACTGGATGGCTGGGCCGCCGCCGACCGGTGAGGTTGCAGACCAGGCGCGCGAAGTTCTTGACCGGCTGGTGCTGGCCACCCAGCTGCGCTACCCCATGGTGGGCGACCTGGCCCGCAGCGCCCGGTTCCGCTGGTTCGACCAGCCGGTGGTCGACGCTGAACGCAGGGCCGTGCTGGCCGGCGTGGGCGACGAGCTCACCTACCTAACCGACCACCCTGATGCCGGCGACTACCGGAGTCGGCTGGATGCCCTGGCCGCGATCCCCGAGCAGATCGTAGGATTCCTGGCCGGGCGAATCGAGCACACGCTGCCCCAGCGTGAGCCGATGCTGGAGGTACTGATCCGCCGGCACTATCGCGAGTTCGAGCTTCACGACCTGCGCGCACTGACCGCTGCGGGCAGACCCTTCGCCGCGGCGGACTACGTCGTGGACGAACGTCCGACCCGGCTGGTCACCACCGTCGCACAGTCCTCCGAGCTGGTCGTGTCATCCGACTTTGTCGCCGCGGTCGACGCCCAGCTGAAGGACGCGCCGGCCGACCACGCGGTCGTTGTCGACCTGTACCTGTCCTGGCCCGGTGCCCCGAAGGCGGTAACCGAGATGTCGGACGCCCTGCGAGGGATTCTGAGAGAGTTGCCCTTCACTGAGCATGTTCGACGCATCTCGGTCGCGGTCTGTCCTGGCGGCGGTCGCCACGTGTCGTACTTCACGTTCCGCCCCGGCCCCGGCGGGGTCGCCGAGGACGACCTGGTACGCGGAGTCCACCCGATGGTCGGGCGTCGTCTCAACCTGTGGCGTTTGCGTGACTTCGAGGTGACCCGACTGGATGCGCCGGCGGACGTGCTGCTGTACCACTGCACCGCACCGGGAAACCCGGCCGACCAACGGCTCGTCGCCATGGCACAAATCCGCCAGATGGCCATCGTGCGAGATGCCGACGGGCACGTCACGTCGTTGCCTCACGCCGAGCGCGCGGTCGCCAGCTGCCTCGAGGCAATCCGGCGCGCTCGCGCGTCACGTGGTGCAGCCGGCCGCAAGCTCGACATGAACCACGTCTTCCTGCACATCTGGCCGGCGATCGACGCACCCCTTGATGAGCTCACCGCGATGCAAGCCGCCATGGCGCCACTAACCCGGGGCGCCGGGGTTGAGGAAGTGCTGGTGCAGGGCCGGATCGAGGCTCGGGACGGTCGGGTGCATTCCGCCGCCGTCCGCTTCTCCTACCAGCCGGGCGCCGGCGTCGTCACCGCCGTGACCGGTGCGCCGACCGAACGGCTGCATCCGCTGGACGACTACGCGCAGAAGGTACTTCGTTCCCACCGACGTGGCACTGTCTACCCCTACGAGCTGGTGAGCCTGATCACCCGCGAGTACGGCAGCTTCGTCGAGTACGACCTTGACGACGACGGGGAGCTCGTGCCGGTTGACCGTGCCCCGGGCGGCAACCGCGCCGGACTTGTGGTCGGGCTGGCCCGGACCCTGACCGTGCGCCACCCCGAAGGGGTCACCCGCGTCGTTCTGCTGGGTGACCCCACCCGGGCGCTGGGCGCAGTGGCCGAGGCGGAGTGTGCCAGAGTTATCGCCGGGCTCGATCTGGCCGAGCAGCTTGGCGTCCCGGTCGAATGGTTCGCGTTGTCGGCGGGCGCGCGGATCTCGATGGATTCGGGCACCGAGAACATGGACTGGGTGGCCCTGGCTCTGCGGCGCATCGTGACCTTCACCCAGGCCGGCGGCGAGATCAACATCGTCGTAGCTGGGATCAACGTCGGAGCCCAGCCTTACTGGAACGCTGAAGCCACGATGCTGATGCACACCAAGGGAATCCTGGTGATGACCCCCGACAGCGCGATGGTGCTCACCGGCAAGCATTCGCTCGACTTCTCGGGCGGGGTCTCGGCCGAGGACAACTTTGGTATCGGCGGCTACGACCGCGTCATGGGTCCGAACGGGCAGGCGCAGTACTGGGCTCCCGACCTGGCCGGTGCCTGCGACGTGCTGCTCTCGCACTACGACCACACCTACGTCGTCCCCGGGGAAGGGGCACCCCGCAGGGCCGCCACCAGCGACCCCCTGGACCGCGACGTGTGCAGCTACCCGCACGAGGTGGCTGACAACGAGTTCCGTGTGGTCGGCGACATCTTCTCCCCGGCTACCAACCCTGACCGCAAGAGGCCGTTCGACATCCGCACATTGATGCACTCGGTAACCGACCAGGACCACAGGGTGCTCGAACGCTGGGCCGGGATGGCCGGAGCCGAGACATCGGTCGTCTTCGACGCGCACCTCGGGGGGTGGCCGGTGTCATTGATCGGGATCGAGTCCCGGCCTCAGCCCCGGCCCGGGTTCCCCCCGACTGACGGGCCAGACACCTGGACGGCAGGAACGCTGTTCCCACGCTCGTCGAAGAAGACTGCCCGCGCGATCAACGCCGCTAGCGGCAACCGGCCCGTCGTTGTCCTGGCCAACCTCTCGGGCTTTGACGGGTCGCCGGACTCGATGCGCCACCTCCAGCTCGAGTATGGCGCCGAGATCGGCCGGGCGATCGTGAACTTCCAAGGGCCCATCGTCTTCTGCGTCGTATCCCGGTACCACGGCGGCGCGTTCGTGGTGTTCTCCAAAGCGCTCAACGCCGGTTTGACAGTGCTGGCGGTCGAGGGGTCTTTTGCTTCGGTCATCGGAGGAGCACCGGCAGCGGCAGTCGTCTTCGCCGGCGAGGTGGACTCACGCACCGCCTCCGACCCGCGGGTCACCGATCTCGAGGCTGCGATGTCGAGCGCCCAGGGCGCCCAGCGGGCAGCTTTGGTCACAGACCTGGCGCAGCTGCGCTCCAGTGTCCGCTCCCAGAAGCTCGGCGAGGTCGCCGCCGAGTTCGACGGTATTCACAGCATTGACCGGGCTGTCCGGGTCGGTTCGGTCGATGCGGTGATCAGTGCACGTGAACTGCGTCCGCGACTTGTTGAGGCGGTCGAGCGCGGCCTTGCTCAGCTGCAGAAATAAGACATGCCGCGCCGCATAAGTACCGCAATACCGCGCGGTAGCGGCAGTATGAGGGAGTGAACCAGACCCCGATCGAGCATGTCGACGGGCAAACGGTCGAAGTTATCGAGCCACCCAGCGGCCGGGTGAGGCGTCCGATAGACCTGTTCGCGCTGCTGTTCGCCCTCGTACTGCTGGTGGCCACGGTGAGCCTGGGCACCGTGGCCGTCGGTACGGCAAGCGGTCTCGAACAGGACCTCGTCGGCGTGGGCGGCGCACTGCCGAGAGTCCTGCTGCAGCTCATCAGCTGGGCCGGCGGAATCGGGCTCCTGGTCCTGCTGGTGGTCAAGGGCGTGGATCTGGTGGTGCGATCGCGCTCCTGGCAGCTTTTCGAGGCGGTCATTGCCGCTGGCGTGGGTGCCTTGCTGGCGCTGCTGCTACAGACGGTGATTCTGGCTGGGCACCTCGGCGCCGTGCTTGCCGCGCTGACCAAAGGACTACCCAACGACGGACGTACCGAGCCAGTGGATGGGCTGATCTTGGCAAGCGTCGCGTTCTTTACCGTCTCAGGGCTCGGCGGACGGTCAATCCTTCGCAGGGCAGCCGTCATCGTCATCGGATCGGCGATCCTGTCGGGGTTCCTCTCCGGCGGGGTCACCGCCTTGGCGCTGTTCGCCAGCGCCATGCTCGGGTGGGTCGTCGGCCTGGTGGCACACCTCGCATGGGGCGTGGTGTCGAACCGCCCCTCGGGCACGGCAGTGGCCGACGCCCTGCTCGGTTGTGGGCTCCACATCACCAGGCTCGAGCTGCTCGACCCCGCGCCCAGCACAGGACGGCGGTATGCCGGCTTGGGGCCAATGGGGCCCCTAGACATTCGCGTCCTGGACCGCGATACCTTCGGCGCGGGCGCAAGCCGGCGTCTGCTGCGCCGGATGCGGCTTCGCGGGCCATCGGCCCGCAGCCCGTCCCTGACCGTGCGCCGCGCGGTCGAGCACCATGCCTTGATGGCGATGGCCGTGGCCAACGCTGGTGTGCGGGCGCCGGAGTTGCTCGCGGCTGCTGAGGTAGGCCCGTTCGCAGCGGTGCTGGCCTACCGTCCGATTGAGGGCTCAACCCTTGCCCAGGTGGAGCCGGGGGCCTTGAGCGACGCCGACCTAGCGGCCTTCTGGCAGCTACTCATCCTCCTGCAACGGGCCCAGATCGCCCACCGTGGACTGAGCCTGGACAACCTGCTGCTCGACGAAGGTAGGGGGGCGGGCCTGAGCGCGACGGGAACCGGGGATATCGCGGCAGCGGATCTCTCGCTGCGCCTGGACGTAGCGCAGCTGCTCACAACGCTGGCGCTGATCGTGGGGCCGGACAGAGCCGTGGCCAGCGGTGTGTCCTGTTTGGGCAGCCACGCCATGGTCAAAGCCCTGCCAGTGGTCCAGAGCGTCGCGATGGGCACCTCGACCCGCTCGGCACTGCGCCCTCACAAGGGCCTGTTGCGGCAGATCCGCGAGCTGGTGCTCGCGCTAGCGCCTGAAGAAGAGCCACCCGAGCCGATCGAGCTACGGCGGCTGACCCCCCGCACCCTGGTGACGGTCGTCGGTGGCGGCGTCGCAGCCTACGTGCTCCTGACCCAGCTGGCGGGGATGAACTGGGGACAGGTCCTGGCCGCCCAGCGTGGTTGGGCTCTGGCCGTCGTCGGCTTCACCGCTTTGAGCATCACGGGGGCATCGCTGGTGATCACCGGGGCGGTAACCACCCGGCTGCGGTTCGTGCGGACCTATCTGACCCAGCTCGCCGTGGCTTTCACGGGATTGGTCGCCCCGTCGGCCATCGGAAACATCGCGCTGAACATGCGTTACCTGCAGCGTGCCGGGGTCGACCCTGCGGTCGCCGGCGGCAGCATCGGACTGGCTCAGCTCGCTCAGTTCTCCAGCTACTTCATCCTGCTCCTGCTCTCCACGGTCCTGGCCGGCACCGGACCCCGGGCGCCGTTCACACCACCACTACCGGCCATCATGGGGCTCATCGTGCTGGTCGCCCTGCTGCTCCTGGCCCTGGCCGTCCCAGCCGGGCGCCGTTTGGTCATCGGACGATTCCTGCCGGTGGTGCGCCGGGTCGTCCCCCGGGTCGTGGCCATATTCCAGGACCCCCGCAAGGTGGTGACCCTGTTCGCAGGGGCACTGATGCTGGACATGTCGTTCGTAGCCGCCCTGACCTGCGCGACGCGTGCCTTCGGGGCGACGCCGCCGGTCGCAGCGGTGGCCGTGGTCTACTTCGCCGGCGCCATCATCGGCTCGGCGGTGCCCACCCCCGGAGGGCTGGGCGGAGTCGAGCTGGCGCTCTTCACGGGGCTCCACGCGGTGGGGCTGCAAGGCAGTGTCGCCGTCTCGTCCGTCCTGCTGTTCCGGTTGTGCACCTATTGGCTGCCCATCCCGTTCGGCTGGGCCTCGTTGAACTACCTCCAACGGGTCGCCGCGATCTGAGGCCGAACAGATCTGTAGCGGGGCACCCGCTATCGGGTACCCCGCTACAAAGACCTGCGGCAGAAGACCTACCCGAAGGCCAGCTGGGTGTCGTCCGGGGACGGCTTGGGAACCGGGTACGCACTAGCTGGTGAGGAGGCGCTGACCTGTGCCGGTAGTTCAGGCGAGATCGCCACCACGGCCGGGTCGATGCGGATCACGGCGTACCCGGCCACGGCGC
>OBLW0100000771.1_pt1 | contig 27379 bp, 25 predicted proteins | sample 1520161 | NCBI WGS metagenome assembly OBLW01 (sample SAMEA3539309, study PRJEB22396) | soil metagenome | biome: tundra; feature: field; material: soil | place: USA | collected 2010-05 | depth 0.15 m | reverse complement strand
AAAAGCGTGAAATAGGGAGCTTTTTAGATGCTAAAGAGGGGTATTTTCACGCTAGAACGCGAGTTTTGACGGCAGGAAGCAACCTCTCAAGCGACCATTTCCGGCTTGCAATTTCGGGGAATTCGCGACTGTGGGGGTGGGAAATGGGAATAGGGAATAGATAGGCCTCTCGGTTGAGGGTTGTGCTATCCCACCCTAGCCGCAAAAACAAAAACGCGGCAAGGATGGGGCACCCGGCGCCAAAGTGGCCATGAACACATTTAAAGGCTGAGCTGGCAAGATCTGAATTGGTCGGATAGCCGGATTCAGGCGTTCGATAAAGAAATGGCGACCTGACATCTCGATTCCGAGATCTGGGTACGAAAATTAATCTCAGTGGGGGTTGACACGGCTTTAACTGAGTTGGTATCAACACTAACAGTCCGCTTACGCCGTTATTTGGTGCATCCCCAAAACAAGGAGAGTTCTAGCGATGTTTACGCCAAAAGGAAAGTTTGCCTGGTACGAACTTATGACCAGCGACACGAAAGCCGCCGGCAAGTTTTACTCAGATGTGGTGGGCTGGACGACCGAGGAGATGCCCAGCGCCGACGGCATGCAATACACCACGTTCAACATCGGTAGCGTTGGAATGGCCGGCATGTTGACAATCCCCGGACATGTCGCCTGGGTAGGTTACATCTCAGTCGACGACGTAGATGCTCACATCCCAAAGATTGTTGAAGCCGGCGGCAAACTATGGAAACCCGCTACGGACGTTCCAGGAATGCTTCGCTTCGCCGTCTTGTCCGACCCGCAGGGAGCTGCCATTGTGGTGTTCACCCCCAATCCAAACATGCCTTCTCCTCAACGCCCGGCATCACCGACTCCAGGCACTATTGGATGGCACGAGCTCTACACAACTGACCTTGACGCCGGATTCGACTTCTACAACAAACTGTTCGGTTGGACCAAGGTCAGCGACATGGATATGGGGCCCATGGGCCTCTATCGCATCTTCGATGAAGGTGACCACAAGCAAATGGGTGACGGCGGGATGATGACCAAAGCGCCGCAGATCCCCGTCTCCTGCTGGAGTTTTTACTTCAACGTCGACTCGATCAAAGCGGCCATCAAACGGGTTGAATCCGGCGGCGGGAAGGTCATGAACGGTCCGATGCAGGTACCCGGAGGAAGCTGGATTATCAACGGCCAGGACCCCCAGGGAGCCATGTTCTCTCTAGTGAGTAACAAGGAATAAGACCGATAGGTCTTGTTCAATGAAGGCCGGACCATGAGCCTTGTGGGCCCTGGTCCGGCTTTTGTTTGCCCAGCTTCGCAGTTGCAGCGGAGGCGAGTGAGCCAGTCAGCGGGCCGTTGCCGGCTTCGGCAGCTTCATTAATGCGTCGATGACGATGCCGGGGGTGAGCACTTCAGGAAGCATGACGGGGTCGCTCTGGCCGGGAGTGTAGAGCGCGTAGGCGGGAACGCCGCTGCGGCCGAGGGCGGTGAGGGCCTGGGTGATGGCTTCATCGTGGCGCGTCCAATCGGCCTTCATCAGGACCACGTTTCGAGCTTGAAATGCGTGCTCTACCTCGGACGTCCGCAGGGCTACGCGCTCATTGACCTGGCAGCTGAGGCACCAACTGGCAGTGAAGTCCACAAAGACCGGCTGGCCCGCGCCGAGGGAACGGGTGACTGCCGCTTCCGACCAGGGCTGCCAGAGTCCCGACGACTCGGGTGCGGCGGAAGTTTCCGGCACAGCAGCCAGTTTGCCCGGCGCCAGCACATTGAGCACGATGACCCCAAGCAGAATCACCGCAGCGACAATGGTGGCCCAGCGCTGGGCCGGCCAGCGGCCGAGGAACCATCCAGCAACCGCTAGGAGCAGGAAGCTGGCCAGGAGCGTGGCCAGAAGGCTTGCACCATAGGCCCCGGCCAGCACCCACGCCAGCCAGATGACTGTGACAAAGATCGGCACGGAGATGGCCTGGCGCAGCACTTCCATCCACACGCCGGGCTTGGGAAGCACACGCGTCCACGCGGGCTGCAGGGTCAGGGCAACATAGGGCGCGGCAAGACCAAGGGCCAGCGCCGTAAAGACCACGAAGGTGACTGGGGCCGATTGGGCCAGCGCATAGGGGATGGCCAACCCCATGAAGGGCGCAGTGCACGGCGTGGCTACGACAACGGCCAGAATGCCGGTGAAAAAGCTGCCCGTGTAGCCCTGCCTGGAAGCTAGAGAACCACCGGCGCTGGTCAGCGTGAGGCCAATTTCGAACTGACCGGCCAGCGAGAGGCCCATGAAGAACAAGAGGCCAGCCATGAGCGCCAGAAAGACCGGCGACTGGAACTGGAATCCCCAGCCCAGCGTGGCGCCCGCCGCACGGAGGCCCAGCAGCACACCAACCAATATCCAGAACGAGACCACGATGCCCGCTGCGTAGACGAATCCATGAGCGCGCAATTTGTGACGCTCTTCATTGCCAGAGTTGACCAGCGCGAGGCCCTTGAGGAAGAGGACAGGAAAGACGCAGGGCATCAAGTTGAGGAGCAGGCCGCCCAGAAAGGCCAATGCGGAAGCGTGGAGCAACGCGAGCCACTCGAGCGAGGGTGCTGGAGGCGCAACCGTTCCGGGCAGGATGGAAAGCTCAAAAGCGCGGCCGCCGGAGAGTTCCAAAACGCCGTTGAGCTGGGCCGGATTTGCGGTCAGGCTCGCGTCCTTCTTTAGATCGAGCACGAAGCCCCGGGCAGTGGGCGAGATTTTTTGCGGAGCGGGATTGGAGAGAATGTCCTGGTCGGCGGGAAAAAACGCGGCAGTAGATTCACGATGGCCGGTTTCGACGCCGAGGCGAAAACCTTCAGGCTTGGGCTGGAAGACGGCCTTGACGCTGGCGGGGAGTGGCGTTGGCAGGGTACTGGCCAGACGCTTGACCAGAGCCGCATCTTCACCTGAACCGGAGACTACAGGCGGTCTCGCAGAGGAGAGCTGCAGCGTCGTTTTCAATTCCGCTTTGCCTGGGATGCAGACTTCGCGGCACACCAGCCAATCGACGTTTGCATCGATGACGGCTTTGCCGTCTTTCACATTGGGCGCAACCTCAAGCTTCAACGGGAACAGAACTTCGTCTTCATAGCCAAAGTCCATCAAGGGGCCGAGAGGCAGGCGCTTTGGCGCGGGGAATTTCATTTCACCGGCGGTTACGCCAGCAGGCAAGGTCCAGCGAATATGAGGTGGGCCCCCGGCGTCTCCGGCATTTTTCCAGTAGACGTGCCAGCCTGGTTCGAGCTTGAAATACAGGCCGGCGACGTTGCTGCCGCCGGGGTAGAGCTGGTCTTCAGGAAAGACCATTTGCACATGCGCGTGGGGAGCATCGGCAGAGCTGGAGGCCGCCAGCGCGGGCAGGCCCGCGGCAAAAAACAACATTGCGAAGATTAAACGGGAAAGGCGCATGGCGGGTGGAAAGGCCGACTCCTCACTGTTGGATCTAGTTTATCGGACGAAGGTTACAGAAGGTGGTCGCGAGAGGTTTAAGTACGGCGCTCCGGGGATTGAGCAGGAAAGCAACCGCAGATCCTTCGACTCCCTTCGTCCGCCGTGGCGGACTACGGTCGCTCCTGATGAACGGGCTGATTGAGTGACGTGGTATCCCACCCTTTCGCCAGTAACCACCCCACGGATGAAGACCTATCCGTGGGGACCCCGGGCAGGCGAAAGGATGGGGCACGGGAGCTTTGGGGGAGAACCGGCGCCGCTTCATCCCGGGACGTAACTCGCGGCGGCGAGTCAGGGTGCTCAGAATGACAAATCGATTGTGAGAGGGAGCTTAATCATTCCCACCCTTCGCAAAATGCGCGAAGGATGGGGCACCCGGCTAAACACATGCTCACCCTGCGCGCCGACGAGTTCTCTCCCGCTCCAACCGCTCTGCCAAAAACACTTTGAGAAGCGACTGATAAGGAACATCGCGCTGGTTCGCCAGTATCTTCAAATCCTCAACCATTGCCACTGGGAGACGGACGGAGATTGTGCGCAAGGTTGGCTTGAGATTCACGAACTTTGCCCGTTTAGCATGCGACCAATCGACGAATTCGGTCGAGTCTGCCGCAGACCAGAATTCGAACTCTTCGGCCTCGGTCTTGAATTCAGGAATTTTTTTCATGTCGCCGGTATTCCTCAGCTTCTCTTCGGTTCATGTCGCGGGCCGAGATGACCCGAATCAACTTGCGTCTGACCGTAAATGCAATAAAGAGCATTCGCCCAGGTGAAGTTCGGCCCAGGGCCAGGTAACGCTTTTCACGCGACGAGTGTCCTGTGTCGCTTCGTACTACCAGGAGCTCCTGAAAGAAGACAGCCTCGGCCTCTTCTGGCGTTGCCTTGTGGCGCTCCCAGTTCTTGGCCGAATTCGACTCATCCCAATCGAAGCCGATACATTCGCCAAGCGGGTCACTCGCCGTCATAGTTTGTATATATCACATATATACCAAGAACGCGAAGAGATCCGATGCCGCAATCGCACCTTCACCGCGCTTGTCCTACGCCGTTCACTTGTTAAATCGCGCAGCGTGTTCGCGAAAGATGCAGTCGTTCTGGATGCATTTGACGCCGGCGGCACGGGCGCGGGCTATGGCTTCCTCGTGGATCACTTCGTCCTGTAACCAGATGTACGGAATGCCGAGGCGGATCACGTCGTCAACAATCGGCGGAACGTGTTCTGAAGAGCGGAAGACGTCGACGAGGTCGATACCGGAAGCAGTCTGCTTGAGCGCCGCGGCCTGGGCTGCATCGAGGTCGGGATAGCAGGGTTCGCCGAGAATCTGAGCGAGCGCGGGATTTACGGGGAAGACGTGGTAGCCGTTGGCCGCCAGATAGCGGCCGATGTTGTGGCTGGCGCGCCAGGTTTTGTCGCTCATGCCGACGACGGCGACGGTCTTGGCGGTGCGGAGCATTTCGTCGATGATTTTGAGATCGCTGGACATGGTTTCATTCCAATTTCAGATCTTGTATGATTCCACCCCTACCGCAAGAGGTTTGCACCGCCCCTACAGGGCTGAATGGCTATTGTTGACCGCTTTCCCCACGCTGAAGCGCGGGGCTAACGACCATTGCGCCTCCGGCGCGAAAGAAATCGGAATCAGTCTGATTAACAAAATGGATTCATGCGATTGCCCCGGGCACCTGGCGGACTCCATGCTCCCAGTTGTGTGAGACGCTTACCCGTCGAGATCGTCGTCTTCGGTGGCGGCTACGGCGGTGCCGCGGCGCTTGGCCAGCAGATAGCCGCGGAGGAATGGTTCGAGGTAGCCGTCGAGGACCTTATCTACGTCGCCTACTTCGACCTTGGTGCGGTGGTCCTTGGCGATGCGGTAGGGCTGCAGAACGTAGGAGCGGATTTGCGAACCGAAGTTGATTTCGAGCTTCGAGTCTTCAAGCTTCTTGCTGACGGCGCGCTTTTTTTCGAGCTCGTATTCATAGAGCCGCGAACGGAGCATCTTCATGGCCTTATCGCGGTTCTTGTGCTGACTGCGCTCGTTCTGGCATTGCACTACGATGCCTGTGGGGAGGTGCGTCATACGCACGGCGGAGTCGGTGGTGTTGACGTGCTGGCCGCCCTTGCCGCCGGAGCGGTAGGTGTCGATACGCAGGTCTTCGACCTTAAGGTCTACGTGAATGGACTCGTCGATTTCAGGCGAGACATAGACCGATGCGAACGAAGTGTGGCGGCGCTTGGCGGAGTCGAAGGGCGAGATGCGGACGAGGCGATGGACGCCGCTTTCGCCTGCGAGCTGGCCGAAGGCGTACTCGCCGGTGATGGTGAAGGTGGCGGACTTGATGCCGGCTTCTTCGCCGTCCTGGTAGTCGTTCATTTCGGTTTTGAAGCCCTGCTGCTCGGCCCAGCGCAGGTACATGCGCATGAGCATCTCGGCCCAGTCCTGGCTTTCAGTGCCGCCGGCGCCGGGATGCACGGTGACGATGGCGTTCAGCGGGTCGGCTTCGCTGGAGAGCATAGTGCGGGCTTCGAGAGCTTCATTGAAGGCTGAGAGAGCCTTGACGTCACGTTCGAGGTCGGCGAGCACGTCTTCGCCTTCGCGGGCCAGTTCGAAGTAGGCTTCGATGTCGCCGGTGCGGCGTACGAGCTCTTCATCGTCGGCAACAAGATTTTCGAGGCGCTTGCGTTCGCGCATGAGCGGCTTGCTCGCGGCAGGATCGTTCCAGAGGGCTGGATCGGCGAGTTTCTTTTCTATGTCGGCGAGTTCCCTGCGGATGCGAGCAGGGTCAAAGATACTCCCGCAGGTCGCGAACCTGGTCGCGGACGGGAGCATAAGCGAATTCGAGATCGTTTAACGACATGCTTTGCTCTTATGACCTGACTTTGTTTGGACTTTTTTGGGCGGAGACGAATTTGCCCAGGATGCTTCTTGCAGCCCAGGCAACTATCCCCAGACCAAGTATGGCACAAAGCCACGCGAAGACGTCGCCGTGCTCGGTGTAGAAGGTGATGTCGTCGCGGAAGCCGTATCCGGCGGGCAGTGCATCGGTCTGGTGGCGGGGAATGCTCTGGCGCACGCGGCCGTAGGGGTCGATAGCCGCGGTGATGCCGTTGTTGGTGTCACGAAGAATCCAGCGGCGGTTTTCGATGGCACGCATGCGCGCCATATTCAGGTGCTGCCACGGGGCGCTGGTGTCACCGTACCATCCGTCGTCGCTGATGTTGACGAGGACCTCCGCACCGAGGCGCGCGAACTGACGGACCTCGTCGGCAAAGACGGCCTCATAGCAGATGAAAACTCCGTAGCGATGGCTTTCGCCGTTCTGAGTGGCGAGGCGGAAGACTTTGCGATCGTCTCCGGGCGTGAACTTGGAAACTTTTCCGGTGAGCTTGCGGGCGAAAAAGAGGAGGCGGCTGAAGGGAACGTATTCGCCGAAGGGGACGAGGTGGATTTTGTCGTAGCGGCCCACGCGCGCGCCGTCGGGGCTTACAACGAGCGCGGAGTTGTACTCCTGCCAGTCACTGGTTTCGGCGGAAAAGGTCATGCCGATGTTGCCGACTACGAGTGGCGCGGAGTTTGCATGAGCGAGGCCGACGAGGGCTTTCTGGAAGCGGGCGTCGTCTTCGAAAAACGGCGCGGGGGATTCGGGCCAGGCGATTAGATCGGGATGCGTGGGATAGGGCGGGCAGACGATTTCGCCGGATGGAGCACCGGTTTGCGGGATTCCGGCGATGTAGGTTTTGCACTGCTCGGCGGCGAGTTTGGAGAAGTCGGCGATGTGGCTGTCCCACTCGCCGGCGCCCATCCAAAGGCCGGAGCCGGAGACATCGAGATTGGGCTGGATGAGGACAGCGGTGGCCGTGGCGGCGGGGCGGGGCGGGTTGAGGAAGATGCCGGATGTGGCGGCGAGAGCGAGGACGACACCGGCTATTCCGCAGAGGCGTTGACGCGAAGAGCGATTGAGCACGAGGCCCGCGGCGATGAGCGCGTTGACGGCTACGAGCAAGAAGCTGATGCCGTAGACGCCGGTCCAGGGAGCGAGCTGATTGATGAGCAAGTTGTCTACCTGCGAGTAGCCGAGCTGATCCCAGGGCACGGAGGTGATGCGGGAGGCAGCGAATTCCAGGCCGGCCCAGAAAACGGGCGCGGCGGACAACGCGAGGGCGGTGCTGCCGGTGGCCTTTCGCAGGAGCGCGATGGCGAGGCCGAAGAGGCCGAAGTAGAGGCCAAGGACCAGGCTGTATCCAATGAGCAGCAGCGTGGGTGCAAGCGAGGGCATGTCGCCGTACTGCATCATGGTGTCGCGGATCCAGTAGCAGTTGCCGATGTACCAGAGGACGCCGCAGACGTAGGCGAGCAGGAAGGCGCGGCGGAGGGGACGGGGTTGGCCGGATTTTGCTGCCGAGAGAATTGCCCAGAGCAGCGGAACCATTCCGAACCACGCGAAGACCGATCGCCAGACGGGCAATGGTCCAGCGAGCGGAAAGGGCAGCTCAAGCAGTCCGGCGGATAAGCCGGCTGCGGCCCACAACTTCCAGGCACCTGACGATGAAGATGATTGCTGCATACTGGGCCGAGTTTATAGCATCTGGCGGGGGTGGCGGGCGAGGCGAATGGAATGGAGACATACCGGCTGAATCTGCGTGGCGAGGCGCCGGGTTGTGCCTTCGAAAACGGTCACAGGCTGTGTTAAAAACACGTTACAATTGGAGTATGGCCCTGGCGATTTTTGCAATGCGCGTGCTTGAAATAATGTTTTTCGTCGGCCTTGCGGGATCGGCCGTGGTGGTTCTCATCAGCTTTGTTGAAGATGGTAAAGAGTTGTTCGGAAAGGACTAAGGCGGGATGTTTCTGGACGCGGTTGAGCCCATGTCCAGATTAATTGACACTGCTTTAATTTGGACATAAACTCAGCCCAGGGCCGGTGGCGAATACGCCCTCTCGAGTCCAGAGCACCGGTTTCAAGCGACGGCAACCTAACGATGGCATCTACCCGAACGACCGTAGCCCCTCCGTCCAACCGCGTCCGGCTCATCGTGGCATCCTCTGTGATGCTCACGTTTATCTCCTTTTGGCGCGCAGCCGCCATAGTTCTTTGCGATCTTGGCTCATCGGCCTTCTATGCGGGGGGCATCGCCGAGCAGGCGGTGGGCGCAGCCGCGCCCTGGTTCATTCTCGGCATCATGCTGTTCAGCTTTGCGGTGCGGGCGGTCTACGTCGAAAGCTGTTCGATGTTCACCCGCGGCGGCGTTTACCGCGTAGTGAAGGAGGCCCTCGGAGGCACCTTTGCCAAGCTCACGGTTTCGGCGCTGATGTTCGACTACATTCTCACCGGACCAATCTCCGGCGTATCAGCCGGGCAATATATTACAGGCTTGATGAACGAGCTGCTGACGGTTGCGGCCAGTAGCAACTGGCTGCCTCCGGCCCTGATGGACGCGCATCATCACCCATCCTTCCAGTTCGACATGAACTACACCTCGGCGGTGTTCGCGGCCGCGGTCACCATCTACTACTGGTGGCAGAACATCAAGGGCATCGAGGAGTCGAGTGGCAAGGCTCTGCGCGTCATGGAAATCACGACGGTAATGGTGGTGATTCTCCTGATCTGGGGTGTTTTCTCCGTATTTATGCGGGGCGTTCACCTGCCTCCGCCACCCACTGTATCGAACCTGAAGTTCAGCACCGATGCACTGGGCTTTCTGAAGGGAACGAAGCTGGTTCCGCTCCTGGGCCTTTTTGGCATTCTCATGGCCTTCGGCCATTCGGTCCTAGCCATGAGCGGCGAAGAGACCCTGGCGCAGGTCAATCGAGAGATTCAACACCCCAAGCTGAAGAACCTGAAGCGAGCGGCGATTATCATCGCCATCTATAGTCTGATTTTTACCGGCGGCGCCACGCTGCTGGCCTCAATGCTGATTCCCAACTGGGAGCGGACGCACATTTACCAGGACAATCTGATCGCCGGACTCGCCATGTACATGGTCGGTCCCTTGTTCTGGCGCATCGCCTTCCGCATCTTCGTCGTTCTGGTCGGCTTCCTCATCCTCTCCGGAGCCATCAACACCTCCATGATCGGCTCCACCGGCGTGCTCATGCGCGTCGCAGAAGACGGCGTGCTCACTGACTGGTTCCGCAAGCCACACGCCCGCTTCGGCACCAGCTACCGCATCATCAATCTGGTCTTCATCCTCCAGATGACCACCATCATCGTCACCAGGGGCAATGTCATTACCCTTGGCGAGGCTTATGCCTTTGGCGTCATCTGGTCGTTCACCTTCAACAGCCTGGCGATTTTGGTATTGCGCTGGAAGTACCATGGCGAACGCGGCTGGAAGGTGCCTCCCAACATCCGCATCGGCAAGACTGAGATTCCCGTCGGGCTGGTTTCTGTCTTCCTGGTGCTGCTGTCCGTAGCCGTCGTCAACCTCTTCACCAAGTCCATTGCCACCGTCAGCGGCATCATTTTTGCCGCCGCGTTCTTCATCATCTTCAGCGTCTCCGAGCGCGTGAACCTGCGCAAACACGCCCTCACCGCCCGGCAGATGAAGGATCACTTCCAGCTCGAACACCAGGACACGGTCAACCGCGAGTCGGCGCAGATTCGGCCCGGCGGGATTATGGTGTCCATGCGCGATGTGGCCAACCCGGTGGCGTTGAAGTGGATTCTGGGGCGCACCAACACGGATGAACGAGACGTTGTGGTGATCAGCGTGCGCATGATGGGCGTGGGCGGGCCGGAATATCTGAGTGCTGAGCAACAGAGCTTCAGCGAACACGAACAGATGCTCTTTACCAAGGCGGTTTCGGTGGCTGAGAGCTTCGGCAAGAAGGTCTCGCTGCTGGTGGTTCCCGCGGGTGACGTCTTTGCCGCCCTGGCGCAGGCCTCAAACTCACTGGAGGTGGATTCGGTGATCTCCGGAGCCTCCAGTTCGATGACCCCTGAAGATCAGGCATTCCACATGGGGCAGGCCTGGGAAGCGCTGGCAGATCCGAAGCGCCAGTTCAACTTCTACGTCATAAGTACCAACGGCGACACCAAGGTGTTTTACATTGGGCCGCATGCGCCGGCGCTGAGCCCGGACGATGTGCAACTGGTGCACAGGCTGTGGCTGAACATGCGCCGCGATCCTTCAGTTCCGGACCTGCATCACAGCGACATCATCACTTATGCATTGACGCGCCTGGCCGGCCAGTACGCCCGCGAAAAGATGGAGATTTTGCGTGACTTGCGCAACGTTCGCGCCACCGCGGCTTCTGGCGCGCCGCGTATTGCCGTTCCGAAACCGCCGGATGACAGTGCGAGCCAACCTCCGCCGCGAGCGATCAAGCAGACGCGCGATCAATAAGAACTCGCCATTGGTGGGACAAATCCCGCAGGGGCTAAAACCGATGTCTTTATTGGGGTCTCCGGGGCTAAAGCCCGCGGGGATTGCGTTGGCTTTTTGCGGGGGTTAAAACCCCCGCCTCCCTCCAGAAAGAATCCTGCGGCACGACTGAAGTCGTGCCCTGATACAAAACCTGTACATGCTTCCACGATGAGCTATTCCACGTTCATTTGGAAGATTCGTGCGCTTCAGGCTGAGTACTCTTCTCCGGGCGACCAATCTAATACCTTAACGGCGGGATCGACCAACGCTGCTAGTTGCTGCGGAGTGCCTTTCAGGGGCGGGAATGTGCCGAAGTGCAAAGGCAGAACTACTTGCGGAGCTAGAAACTTGACTGCGACTGCAGCTTCGTTCGGCCCCATGGTGTAATGGCCTCCGATCGGAAGCATGGCCACGCTGGGCTGATACAACTCGCGAATGAGTTTCATATCTCCGAAGACCGCGGTATCGCCCGCATGGTAGAGCACGGGGCCGCCGGCGATTGTCAATACAAAGCCCGCAGCGACTCCCACATAGTGTGTTCCTTTTTCATCCTGCGCTGCCGCTGAATGTTTGGCTTCGACCATGGTGGCCGCTACGTCATCCAATTGCACGGTGCCGCCCAGGTTCATCCCGATGGTGTTTTCAACTCCCTTGCCACCGACAAAGGCTGCGAGCTCATAGATCGCCACCACGGTTGAGCCGTGTTTGATGGCCACGGGCGCTGCGTCGGAGATGTGGTCTCCATGGCCGTGCGTGAGCAGGATGTAATGAATCTTCGACGGCAGAACGAAGGCCTTTGGATATTTGGGATTCTGGGCTATGAACGGATCGATCAGGATATTTGTGCCTGCGTCGGTCTGGACGAGGACGGTCGCGTGGCCGAGCCAGGTGATGCGCGTTTTCCTTGAAGCGGTCATGGTTCCTCCATGGGGGTGTGCGAGCACTTCAGTTGTAATTGCTTCCTGTGGTCGAATAAAGGACCGAAAACCGAGCAAGAGTCCGAAAAGCATCCCTCAGGGGCTAAAGCCCTCCATCATTCTGCAGCACTTGCGGCACGACTAAAGTCGTGCCCTGACACTTCTTGCCGAACCGAATGAGTTGCTCCGCAGCATGCAAACGCTGCGGTTCCCTGCGTATGATGCTGCTAGCGCGTTTTCGGCCTGAATCTTTACGGTCGAGATGGGCTTCTGTGGTCTCCCACCCTTTGCGCAAAGAGCGCGGAAAGGATGGGGGCACCCGCAGACCTCAGGGCCTAAAGGCCCCTTTTGATTCCATGCCACTCATGCCGGGGTTAAAACCCCGGCCTACCACTCGATCAGGTTTTTCCGCAACCTGTGAAGCCTCCGGATCTCTCCGTATGACGCGGCTAGCGCGTCATGATGACTTCAGAGACGCTGTCCTTGGCCAGGAACTGCTTGTGTCCGGACCAACCGGCAAACAAGCGTTCGATGCTGCGGTTGGTGAAAGCTCGCTGAATGGGAAAATGCTGGGTCATTTGCATTTCAACGTCGTCGCCGGGAGTAAGGTGGTAGCGGACGCGCGCAGTCTCCTCACCATGGGTCCGGGTGTGGAAGAACGCCAGCACCTGTCCGCCGGGATTCATGCCCGAAAACAGGCGCGCAACGACCGGCGCCACGAGCGGCTCGGGCAGGTAATCAAGTGCCGTCCACAGCAGCACCACATCGAAAGTGCGCCCGGCGAAGTTGAGTGTGCGCTCGAGATATGCGGCAACATCCCAGATCGGATTGCCGTCGTCGTCGGTACCTGTCTTCCATTCTTCAGTCCAGGCATCGCTGTCCAGATCGGTGAGGAAGATACTCTGTCCCATGCTGGTGAGGTAGTTGATGTTGGAGGGCGAGGTGAACCCGGTGTCAATGACGCGTAGGCCAGGCTCGGCCTGGAGGCGCTTGCGCAATGCCGACCAGCCGCCTGAATGACGCGGCACTCTGGGCCCAACCAGGCCGTGAGCGGACGCGGCGGGCGGGTTATCCTGCTTCTTTTCGAACCATCGGCTAAGCAACCTCAAAACCCCTTGCGCTCAGGCAGATGACTGTCTGGCATACCATTCCGAAGCGTTTTGTCAGCTGACGCCGCCGGCAGTTGGAGAGCCGACGATTTCGTGGCCCTTGCCGGCGCCCTGCGTCAGGTCTACCTTGCCGCGAAAACCAGCATTGTCTTCCACGGCCAGGCGGCTGGCGCGAATGTCGCCTTCCACAGAACAACCGGCGCGCAATTCCACGCGGCCAGTGGCCACTATATTGCCCTTAACGTGGCCCTGTATCAGCACGTCCTTGGCGGAAAGGTCGGCTGTAAGGTTTGCTGTGGGTCCGATGGTTAGCCGGCCCTCGGAGAGGATGACGGTCCCTTCGATGCGCCCATCCACTGTCAGGTCTTCACTGCCCTTCACTTCGCCGGAAATCACGATTGATTTGCCGATGCGCGCGGGAGAATTCTCCACTGCCATGATCTCAATCCTTCCATTGGCCAAAACAAGGCCCTGCCCGCACTATACGCAACCGGGGTACATTGCTTCAATCGGAGACTGCACACGCCGCCGGAACGGTGGCTGCGAGTTGAGGGTATCAGGGCAGATTCCCTGGCGCCGTATGGGACTTAAGGCACTGCCGGAAGGGAAAGGCGCTAATGTCCATTAGACGACCCATTAGACTAATAGACGTGCGCAGACTCTTACCGCTCATCTGCCTGTTCTCATTGGCCATTCCATGCCACGGGCAGCCCGGCGGCTTCAGCCCGGATTCGCTCTCGTCCGCTCAGGCCCAGGCGCTGGTGGGGCGCGCGCTCTCGACCGAGTTGCAGGCGGCTCGGGACCCGAGCCATCCCATGCGCTACCTGCTGCGCAAAACCAGCCCGCGACTGACGACAACGAAAGATATTGTGGAAACCAGGGACGGCGGCGTTGCGCGCCTGCTGTTGGTGAGCGACAAGCCGCTGAGCCAGGCCGACGAGCAAAAGGAGCAGGCGAGGCTGGATGCCCTGGCGAGCAATCCCAGCCTGCAGAGGCATCGCAAACAAAACGAGGACGAGGACTTTGGAATCGTCCTGAAACTGCTGCGGATGCTGCCTAATGCATTTCTCTACCAATACGCAGGTACTGGCACTGGCCCTTCGGGAAACATTCAGAAATTCACGTTCAGGCCTAACCCGAAGTTCAGTCCGCCCGACTACGAGACTCAGGCTCTGACGGCTTTGAGAGGGGAGCTTTGGATTGATGCCTCACAGGAGCGCGTGGTGCGGCTGGAGGGCCACTTGCAGCAGGATACGGACTACGGGTGGGGCATCCTGGGGCGGCTGAACAAGGGCGGCTGGGTGTTGATTGAACAGGCGGACGTGGGCGGGCGACAGTGGCGGATTGTGCACGTCCAGATGGAGATGAATCTACGGGTGCTTTTCAGGACACGAAACATCAGCACCGTGGAGCAGTTGACGCGCTATTCACCCGTGCCCGCGGGGTTGGACTACCGGCAGGCGATTCAGATGCTGCGCGCGGGGACGGAAGGGGCGGTACAGGCGGGACGGTAAAGGAAAATAGCGGCAGAAACAAATCGGCCCCATTCGCAACGGAGTTTCCTCCTGCGGATGGGGCCGATTTGATTTCTGCAAACGAAACTGGTTACATCTTGGCGAAAACGATGACCAGGGTGAACAGCGTGAGGGACTCGATAAGGGCCAGACCGAGAACCAGGAAGGTGAAGATGCCAGCGCGAGCGCCGGGGTTGCGGGCCAGGGCTTCGACGGCCGAACCAACGGCCTTGCCCTGACCGAGGCCGCACATGCCGGCGGCCAGACCCATACCCAAACCAGCGCCGATCGGCACCAGACTGACGGCGGCAGAGCCACCATCCGCGAAGGCCGGAATGGCGAAACAAAGAGCCGCCAGGGCCATGAATACGTACTGAAGTTTCCGCATATTTCTCCAGCTTCCTTTGGGATTGGCTGCCAGTGGGTGGTTGAGGCTCACCGAGCTGGCCCCCTCACGCTTGCAGCCTACCGTTAGCCCGGAGCGGAAGCGGCTCCGGCGGAATGTTTGTTGAGCTTTCAGCTTTCAGCTCTCAGCTTTTAGCTTGTCTGCGCGGGAACCGATGGTCTTGGCTCTCGAATGGAAAAGCTGGGAGCTGAAGGCTGGCAGCTAGAAGCTGCTTTTTAGTGCTCGTGCGCTACTGCCAGGGACAGATAAATCATGGTCAGAAGCATGAAGACGAAAGCTTGAATGAGTGAAACGGCCAGGTGCAATCCCAGGAAGATAACCGGGATGCCTACTGGAAAGAGCGAGAAGAAGACCAGGGTCACAAGATCGCCGGCAAACATGTTGGCGTAAAGACGAACGCTGAGGGACATGATTCGCGCAACGTGGGAGACCAGTTCAATGGGAAAGATGAGCCAGGCCATCCACCAGACGGGCCCGGCGAAGTGCTTGATGTAGCCGACGACGCCCTGCTCGCGAATTCCGAAGTAGTTGTAGTAGAGGAAGGTCGGAATCGCCAATCCCAGCGTGACCTGCATCATGGTGGTGGGCGCCGCGATGCCGGGAATGAGGCCGACCAGGTTGTTGATGAGCACAAAGAGGAAGATGCAAGTGACATAGGCCTGGAAGCGCTCGGAGCCGTGGCCGATTACCTGCTCGGCCTGATCGCCGATGACTTCGTGGATCAATTCGGCGACGTGCTGCGCGGGATTGGGCTTCTCCACTGACAGGCTGAGGCGCACGATCATGAAGAAAGCGATGAGTGCGAAGGCCACCAGCACTTCAAGCGAGAAAGCACTGAGGATGGCCGATGCCTGCTCTGATGCTTTGTCGGCGGGAACACCCACTGCGTGGATTCCGGAGGCGAGGACGCCGCCGAAGAGCTTCACCAGTAAACGTGTCAGTACAAACGATTCAGACATGAAAACTTGAGTCTTTCCGCCCTTAGGCGCGACAAACATCGCTCGCCTTCGGGCTTATTTCTAATTTTGCTTTCCGGTATCGATTTGTTCAAGCAGCCCGAAAAGCATACCTCAGGGGCTAAAGCCCCTCGTTAATTTCGTTGCGATTGCGGCACGACTATAGATCCGGCAAATAAATACTGTCTTCGTGCTACCCCACCCTAGCCACAAAAACAAAGACGTGGCGAGGATGGGGCACCCAAAGGTTGTTGGTATTTATTTGCCGAAGCAATAAGGTCGTGCCCTTTCAAAGCAGTGGTATCCAGTTTGCGGCACGGCTGAAGCCGTGCCCTTTCAAAATCCGTTTGTTGAAAATCGTTTCTAATCCCTAAGCAATCTGATCGCTTCCCAGCCGATGGCCAATACTGCCAGACACAGGCCGCAGAGGAGCGCTACAACCGAGCCATGGAAACACTTCAGGCTAACATAAATGACCCCGGCAAAAACGGTGAGCCTGAGCACAAAGAAGAGGACCACGACACCGGCACTGGTTGGGGTCTTCTGCTGGTCCATTCTCGCGTTGATTACGCGGACCAGGCGCTGCCATTCGAGGATGCTGGCGGCGGAGATCAGGGTGCCGGTAAGGAGCATTGCCCCGCTTCGCCAGCCTGCGCCGATGAGCACCGCGAGGGACGATATCACACCCAGAATGAGGGTTTTGTGCAACGCCCGCTTGAGCATTGCGTCGAGATCTTCATTGGTGAGGTTAACGATGGGGTGGGTTTCCTGGGTCATGGCTTGGGGTCGGGAGTTCCCTTTCCTGGTCCGTTCTGGGTCTCGTCTCCCATACTGGTATTCTTCTCGGCCAATACCGCCATCTGGATCACATAGACCAGGCCCGCGATGCAGCCAAAGACGACGCCGACGATTTCGATCCATTTCTGGTGAAGCAGATGGGACAGCCACCAACCGGCGAGCCAACCGATGAGCACGGCCGCGGGCATTACGAAGGCGATCTGCATGAGCTTTTCGGCTTCGATGAGACCGCTGATGCCGCTGGAGAGCCCGGTGCGTGATTTCGAGGGCGGATTGAAGCGGTTGAATGCCATGGTGACTTCTGTTCAGCATACAGCGCCAAGCGCGGTGCGGGTATACTTCCCTTTTGGGCTTAAGCAGTTTGGATGGAAGGAAACAGAGTGTTCGATTCTGAGTTTGAACGTGGTCTTTTCGATTTGCGGAAGGCCAAGCTGGTAGAGATTGAGAAGCTGGGGCAGGCGGCGTATCCCAACCAGTTTCCGGCTTCGCACACTGTACCGCAGGTGCGGGCAAAGTGGGGCGAGGCGCAGGCCGAGGAGCTTGAGGCCAGCCGTGTGACAGTGGCCGTTGCCGGGCGGATCATGGCTATTCGCGCACAGGGCAAGGCCGGGTTTGCGACGCTGCAGCAGGATGGCCAGCGGCTGCAGATTTATGTGCGTCTGGATGCGGTGGGCGAGCAGGGCTTTGCGCTCTACAAGCTACTGGACATGGGCGACCATATCGGCGTCTCGGGCTACCTGTTCCGTACACGGACAGGCGAGTTGACGATTCACGTGGAGCGGCTGACGTTCCTCTCCAAGGCCATGCTGGCGCTGCCGGAGAAGTTTCATGGGCTGGCCGACGTGGAGTTGCGCTATCGACAGCGCTATGTGGATCTCTTTACCAATCTCGAGAGCCGCGAAGTGTTTGTGAAACGCGCCAAAACGCTGAAGGCGCTGCGGCAGTTCTTCGACGAGCGCGGATATCTTGAAGTGGAAACGCCGATGATGCAGCAGATTGCCGGCGGCGCGGCGGCGCGGCCTTTCAGGACGCATCACAACGCGCTGGACTTGGATCTTTTTCTGCGCATTGCACCGGAGCTTTATCTGAAGCGGCTGGTGGTGGGCGGGCTGGATCGCGTGTACGAGATCAACCGCAACTTCCGCAACGAGGGCGTGAGCACGCAGCACAATCCCGAGTTCACCATGCTGGAGTTTTACCAGGCTTATGCGAACTATCACGACCTGATGAAGATTACCGAGGAGATGATCGGATTTGTGGCGCAGGAAGTGAATGGGACCACGATCACGAACTTCGACGGCGTTGAGATTGATTTGGGTAAGTGGCGGCGGCTGACGATGCGCGAGGCTATCCGCGAGTTCTGGCCGGAGGAAGCGGGCGCGAAACCGGCGCAGACGGCCTTTGAGGCAGCTGATGTATTGCAGGCGCGGCTGCATGCGGCGATGAGTTCGCTGGAGAAGGCCGCTGGCGAGACGACGCGGCTCACGCCGGAGCGCATTGCGGAGTTGAAGACGATCGACGGTGCGGTGACGGCGGTGTACTACGACTCGCTTAAGGGCGCACCGGTGGGCAAGTCGGTGTATAACCTGTTCGAGGCGGTGGTGGAGCCGTTCCTGATTCAGCCGACGATCATTTACGACTACCCGGTTGAAGTATCGCCGCTGTCGAAGGCCAAGCCTGACGATCCGGCGCACGTGGAGCGGTTTGAATTTTTCGCAGCAGGGTTTGAGCTGGGAAACGCCTTCAGCGAGTTGAACGATCCGGTAGAACAGCACAAGCGATTTGCGGAGCAGCTTGCCGAACGCGATCGGGGCGACGACGAGGCGCACCAGATGGACGAGGACTATGTGCGGGCGCTGGCGTACGGGCTGCCTCCGACTGGAGGCGAGGGGCTGGGAGTGGATCGGCTGGTGATGCTGCTGACGGGGTCGAAGTCGATACGGGACGTGATTCTGTTTCCGTTGATGAGGAATAGGGAGCAGGGGTCAGGGGTCAGGGGTCAGGGGTCAGAAGAACCGGCTGGTTGAGGGTTGTGGTATCCCACCCTAGGCGCAAAAACAAAGACGCGCCGAGGATGGGGCACCCGCAGTTGTGCTGGGACGGGGCACGGGACTCGTTGAGGATTGTGGTATCCCACCCTTGCGCCAGAAAAAAGGCGCAAGGATGGGGCACGGGGCTTTTTCGTGTTGGGCAGAGCGCGCGGCTTCAAAGTGGAAGCTAGGGGCTAGGAGCTGTTTTTGAACATTCTGTTTGTTGGTGACATTTTTGGGAGCGCGGGACGCAGGATTGTGCGCGAGCATATTGGCCATGTGATCGCGGCGCATGAGGTGGACCTGGTTGTTATCAATGCGGAGAATGCAGCCGGCGGTTTTGGGGTGACACCGCAGATCGCCGATGAATTGTTTGACCTGGGCGCGGATGTGCTGACCACAGGCAACCACGTGTGGGACAAGCGCGAGCTGATTGAATATCTGAATTCGGCGGCGGAGGATAGCCAGCAGCGGCCACGGCGCGTGCTGCGGCCCGCAAATCTGCAACAGGACCTGCCCGGCTACGGCGTCTTTGAAGGAGTCACTCGCGGCGGCGTTTCGTATGCGGTGGTGCAACTGATGGGACGCGTCTTTATGAACGCGACCAACGACCCGTTCCACGCAGCGAATGCCTTGCTGGCGGGCATTGAGGCCAAGGTGATCCTGGTGGATTTTCACGCGGAGGCGACCAGCGAAAAGGTTGCGATGGGCTGGCATCTGGATGGCCGCGTTACGGCGGTTCTGGGCACGCATACCCACATTCCCACGGCCGACGAGCGGGTGTTGCCGGGCGGCACTGCCTACCTGACCGATGTGGGCATGAGCGGGCCTTACGACAGCATTATCGGCGTTGAAAAGGAACTGGTGCTGCACCGGTTTCTGACCGGCATGCCGGGGAAGTTCGAGGCCGCCAAAGGGAACCCGAAGATGTGCGCGGCGCTGGTCGCATGCGATGCGGAGACCGGGCGCGCCACACGGATACAGAGGATCATGCTGGGGGAGTGAGCGGACTGCGGTTGCGGCTCTCCTGGGCTGAAGCCCACGGTGATTGCGGTGGATTTGTGCGGGGGTTAAAACCCCCGCCTCCCTCCGGATCAGTTCTTGCGGCGTGGCTGAAGCCACGCCCTTTCAAAACTAGAGCGCTTTCGGCCTGGGTGTTTACCGTTGCGATGGATGTCAGTGGTCTCCCACCCTTTGCGCAAAGAACGCACAAAGGATGGGGCACCCGAAGTTGTGTTAGCACTCAACTCGAAAATGCTGTAGGCCCAGTCGTCACGAAGCGCTCGTGATTACAAAAGTAATGTCATCAAGACAAAAAGGGCAGCCTTGTGCAGGCTGCCCCTCATGATCCCAGGAACGATTTATTGTGCGGGCGGCGCGTGCCGGAACAGGCAGGAGACGCCGGTCGAGCCAGATTACCTGCCGGTCTCAACAAATGACCGGAAGAAATGGCCTGCCGGTCAAGACGGCCCGTGAGGGCGTCTGACCGGCGGGTCGATTAGTGAGCCGTGTGGTGTGCAGCCGATGGCTTGGCGGCGGGGTGGTGCGCCGGGGCAGCCTTCTTCTCCGCTTGGATGAATCCCTCACGAAGAACAATCTGCGCGGTTGCTGCCTTGGCGGCCGTGGCTGGAACCGCCGTATATGTGTCGTAGGTGGCGTCCAGTTCTTCCGCAGGCTGCAGTTTGTATTCGAAACCGGCAGCAGGAGCTTCCTTACAACTGACCGGCGCCTTCAGGTTGACGATGAAGTCGGCGTTCTTGCTGTCTTTGGAATCCTGCGTGACGGCTACCCTTATGTACCTAACGGCATACTCGATCGTGAGCTTCTTGATCTTTGCCGCATCGCCGGTAAGAACGTCACCGAGCGCATCTGTATCTGCCTTGACGCCATTGGCCAGAATGTAGTCTTGCCCCTCCTTGACCTTGAGCTCAGAGGGAGGCGGAGGAACGGCACTGCAAGCGACGGGAGTGGTGAGCTTGACGACGTATTCCTTTGGCTTGGCAGCAGGGGTGGTGGTCGCGGTAATCTTCAACACCGTCGCGGAGGCGTCGATTACCACTCCCGGGACAGGGGTTGCCTGATTCTGCAGCACCGCCCAGAGCTTCTGGGCATCGGCCGGGTTGCCGTTGGCAAGAATGAACTCCTTGTCTTCAAGATTGAGCTTGGTGAGGTCGGGCGTCGCAGCCAAGACACCGGTGACGATTTCAGGCGGTGTGGGCGCCGGCTTGACCGTAAATGCATCCGGCTTGAAGAGCGTCTGGGCTGACGCAGCCTTGACAGCGTCCAGACCATCAACTCCGCCGTGATACCGCTTGTACCAGTACTCGAGCTTGGGCTCAATCTGAGCCTTGTAGGCCGGAGGAGCGAAGTTCCATGCGCGGGCGTAGAACCAGACCGCCTGAACCATATCTCTTGATTCGCCCGGCTTGGAATAGGCCTCGGCGAGTTGAAGGGTGTCCACCAGGCCAGCACCAATCTGGGTCGCCGGCAGCGGATAAAGCATCAGCTCGGTGCGGTACTCCGCGATGGCGCTCTTGAAATCCTGCTTGGAGCTTGCAAAATCGAGGGCGATGGCCGAGTGATAGATGGGATAAGTTGCGCCGGTCAGCTTCTTCCAAGCGTCATCGGAAACGTCGGCGCCCTTGGGAGCGGCCAGACCTTTTTGGGCCAGGGCGGCAGCGTCATCGCAGACCTGCGCGTCGTTGGCCTTGAGGCACTGTCCCCTCTTGAGAGCCACCGAAATGTAGATGGCCTTCATGTTGGCTGGATCAACCTGAAGCAGGCGGCTGGCTGCACCGAGCTGCTTATCGGCGTCGCCCATGGCCTGGTAGGTATCAATCAAATCGTCGAGAACGGCCTTCTTGACCACGCTTTGCGGATAGGCGGTTAGAAAGTCTTCCAGGGCCTTTGACTTGGCAGCTGGATCTGTCTGAGTGCTTGCTGTTTGATATGCATTGAATTCGGCAGGGTTTTGAATGGTGATCTGGTCCGAACTCTGTGCAGCCTGTGCTCGCAGCGTGGGCGCGGTGACGAGGCTAATGCTCGCCAAAGCCATCACCGATGCCAAGACTAACTTCTTCATGCAGTGCTCCTGGGAATTTCCAAAGTCGAGATCAATATTCGCGCATTCGCTGGCGGAATGTTCAACCGTTCACGATGAAGGTTATGCGCCGGGGTGCCGGATTAACGATACCACAGCTTCCAATGCGGTGTTGAGAGGATTATAGAAACCCGCTGCCACCGATGACAAGCAAAGTTGTTGGGGGATTTTTGCCAAATTACATGCCGCCGGGGTGCATGAAATGATTCCTGCCCCCGGCGGGATTGGCCAGACCATCGGAAAAGGTGAAATAGCTTAGAAAAAAGGCCACTTTTGGCGGACAGTGCGAAGTCCCGCATTCCGGTTTATTGAAGAAGGCGAACCAGGTCGGCCTGCTCGGCAAGGAACGCATCATGACCATGGTCACTGGTCATTTCGCGGTAGTCGGCATGGACGCCGGCGGCACGGACTGCATCTGCGAAGTTGCGCACCGTTTCGGCCGGAAACAGCCAATCTGAGCTGATGCCGACAAAACTAAGCTGAGCGCGGATCCGACCAAAGGCTTCAGCCGGCGAGGCGTAGCCACGCAGCGGATCCCAGGTGTCCATTGCGCGCATGATGGCCAGATAGGAGTTGGCGTCGAACCGTTCAATAAAACGCTTGCCCTGATAGTCGAGATAGCCGGCGATATCGAAACGGCCACCGAGCAGGCCGCCGCCCTGGCCTGCCTCTTGATTGGGGAGCGCCCAGGGGTCCTCGCCATTGCGATTCGGTTTGCGGCCAAATCGTTCTTCAAAGAGGGGTACGGATTTGTAGCTGATCATGCCGATCTGGCGGGCGAGCGCGAGGCCGCGCCGCGGAGGACATTGGGGAAGGTAACGGCCGTCGGCCCAATCGGGATCGTGCACGATGGCCTGGCGCTGCAGATGGTTGAGCGCGAGGCCCATGGCCGAGAGCGGGGCCACGCCGATGATGAGCGCCCTTTGCACGCGGTCGGGATTGAGGATGGTCCAATCCAGAGCCTGCATGCCACCGATAGAGCCGCCCAGCACGAGACGCAGGCGGCGGATTCCGAGCGAATCAAGGAGGAGCGCTTGTGCCCGGACATTGTCGCGGACGGAAACCAGTGGAAAATCGGGCCCGTAGGCTTCTCCGGTTTCCGGATTTACCGAGCCTGGTCCCGTGGAGCCGTAACAGGAACCAAGCATGTTGATACATATGACAAAGTCGTGTTCCAGCGACAGGACAGCCCCTGGCGCGAAGATCTCCGGCCACCAGGAGCCGACCAGAGCCGAGCCGGTGAGCGCATGGCACACCAGCACGGCGTTGCCCCTGGCGGCATTCAGGCGGCCGTAGACCGCGTAATGCAGGGTCGGATTGGCCAGTGTGCAGCCACACTCCAGCGACAGGTGCTCACTGAGCACAAAGTCGCCTTCGTAGGTGGGATCCAGAACCTTCGTTTTGCCTGCGGATGCGGCAGGCGCGGCGCTGGTCCCGATACGAGCTTCGGTCATATCACTTCTTATTGTGCAGCATGACCCGCGGTTGTGCCCGTGGGCCTGTTATGCACTATGGGGCGGGCAGCGCCCGATAGTGCACAACAGGCTTCAGGCGGCGTGACCGTTGGCAGCTTTGATGGCTTGATCGAGGTCAGCAATCAGGTCGCGAATGTCTTCGATGCCGACAGAAAGCCGCACCAGCTCAGGTGTAACGCCGGTGGAGGCCTGTTCCTCAACTGAGAGTTGCTGATGCGTGGTGGAGGCGGGATGGATGACCAGCGACTTGGCATCGCCAATGTTGGCCAGGAGGGAGAAGAGTTCGAGCGAGTTGATCAGCTTCTTGCCGGCCTCAAATCCACCCTTGATTCCGAAGGTAATCAGCGCTCCCCTTCCTGTGGGCATATATTTCTGCGCGCGGGCGTAGTAGGGGCTCGACTCAAGTCCGGGATAGTTGACCCACTCGACGCCCTGGTGCTTCTCGAGGTGCTTTGCCACGGCCAAGGCGTTCTGCGAGTGCCGCTCGAGGCGGAGGTGCAAAGTCTCGATGCCCTGCAACAGCAGGAAGGAGTTGAAGGGCGAGAGCGCCGCGCCGGTGTCGCGCAGCCCTTGGACGCGCGCTTTGAGGATGAATGCCAGGGGGCCGAACGCCTCAGTGAAAGAGAGGCCGTGGTACGAGGGGTCGGGCTCGGTGAAGTCCTTGAAGCGGCCGGAGGCGGCCCAGTCGAACTTGCCTGCGTCGACAATGATGCCGCCGATTGTGGTGCCGTGGCCGCCGAGAAATTTGGTGGCGGAGTTGACGACGATGTCCGCGCCCCACTCGATGGGACGGACCAGCGCGGGCGAGGCGGAGGTGTTGTCAATGATCAGCGGGAGCTTGTTTTCGTGGGCGATGGCGGCGAGTTGTTCGATGTCGGCGATGTCGAGCTTGGGATTGCCGAGGGTTTCGGTGTAAACGGCGCGGGTCTTGCTGTTGATGGCTTTGCGCAGGCCGTCGAAGTCGTCGGCGTCGACAAAACGAACGATGATGCCGAGCTTGGGCAGCGTGTAGTGGAAGAGGTTGTAGGTGCCTCCGTAGAGGGAGGTGGTGGAGACTATCTCGTCGCCGGCCGAGGCCAGGGTGAGGGCGATGAGTGTTTCCGCGGCCTGGCCTGAAGCGGTGGCGAGACCAGCTACTCCGCCTTCAAGAGCCGCCACGCGCTTTTCAAAGACGTCGGTGGTGGGGTTCATGATGCGGGTGTATATGTTGCCAAATTCCTTGAGCGCAAACAGCCGCGCGGCGTGGTCCGCGTCCTGGAAGAGATAGGAGGTGGTCTGATAGATGGGCACCGCCCTCGATCCGGTTGTCGGGTCGGGGACCTGGCCGGCGTGAACGGCAAGAGTGGCAAGTTGATGCTGCTTCGGTTCGGACATGTTTAGCTCCTTCAAATTCGTATGACTTGACTGGTGTAACTAAGCTCGTTGAGTGGGTCGGGGAAAATTGCGCGTGGTACGAAAGGAATCAAAAAACGGCCCGCATCCTATAGAGGACCCGGGCCGTTTGACTTGAAGATCGGTTGCGCTAGCGCATTCGCCGTTCTCGAGCCACACGGAGGGGTCCGCAGACCATACACATACACATGGCCATGGCCGCAATTCCGTGTTTCTTTGAGTTCGGCATTGATGGAAGTATCGATGCGGGGAGGGGCGTGTGTCAAATCGGATTCGAGGGATGGACTGCACGCGTGATGGGGCACCGGAGCTAGCTACTGCTTCCCGCTCCGGTGGGCTCATTTGTCTCACCACTGCCTTCGCCGTTTGTGTGCCGGGTCATCCAAAACCACACGGCCATGAGCAACCAAGTTGCAAGAGGCAGAGCCAGAAATGGTGCAGCCGGCTTTGCGAAGTGTTTAAGGCCGACACCCACGTAGGCTATGACCGATGCGATGCTGATGAACCGGATCTGCTTGCAAGTCACGTTTTGGCGGGCGATCGGCCAGCGGAGCGATCGCTTAAGAATCAAGGTCATTCCCGCGAATGGGGACCCGACCCAGACGGTAAAAAGCGCCATCAAAAGGAGCGATGGATTGCGATGGCCAACCCAGTACATTGAACCCAGCGAGACGAATGCGCCAAGCAGCAAGAAAAACAGCGCCGAACTACGCTGACCGGTTGCAAATTGGTCCATTTGCGGCGACATCGCGGCTCGCTCGTTGGGTTCTTGTTCCATTTCCGTGGCCCCCCGAGACTCCTGATTACTCCTCGGCGAACGCGAGGTCAAGCGAATTACTCTTCGGGCTTCCAGACGTAGGCGCCGGGCTGGGGCAGGCCGATGTGGGCTAGCACCCGATCGACGAATTGGCGGGCCATCTCGGTGGAGTCTGTGGGTCGGTTGTAGAAGGCGGGAATACAGGGGAAGATGACTGCGCCGGCTTCGGCGGCGAGGGTCATGTTGCGGAGATGGATGCGGTTGAACGGGGTTTCGCGCACGCAAAGGATGAGCGGGCGGCGCTCCTTGAGCGTGACGTCGGCGGCGCGGGCGATGAGCGAGTTGGCTAGGCCGTTGGCGATGGCGGCGAGCGTGCCCATGGAGCAGGGCAGGATGATCATGCCGTTCGATGGGTGGCTGCCGCTGGCGATGGATGCGCCTATGTCGGCGTCGGAGAGTTGGGTGGTCTTGGCGGGCGGCGCGTCGAGGAGTTTTTCAAGCAGGTTGGTGCGGCCGGAAAGGCCGAGTTCTTCGGCGAGAACGCGGAGGGAGTTTTCGGAGGCGACGAAGTGAACGCGGGAGACGCGGGCGTCGGCCTCAAGGGCGCGGAGGAGTTCGCGGCCAAAGATTGCGCCTGAGGCGCCGGTGAGGGCGATGGTTAGATTCATAAATGCAGCTTCCAGCTTTCTAGCGCCAATGCCAAAGAATACTACGGCGTTGCATTCTCCTGTTTCGGACTCGCCCGGCTCTCCGGCACTTAAAGATCAGTTCGCGCCGGTTCGGGGCGCTCGCGCCATCGGCGCAACGGTTTGTTAGCCCCGCGCTTCAGCGTGGGGTTTCCGTAGGGACGACGCCTGCTCCCATTACCCGAAGACGTAACGCTCGTCGTATTCGATTCCACAGCTTTGCAGGAGGGCAAGAAATTCTTCTTCGAAGTTGCGCTTGCGGTGATGCTCCTCCTGGTTTTGTATGTACTTCTTCACCACCGGAACCTGGGAGGGGCTGACGCTGAATGCGCCGTATCCTTCCTGCCAGGAAAAGCCATGTCCCATCCATCGGGAAGAGCTTCCCTTGAGTTTCTGCATGGCATTGGCAAGCGAATTGGTCGCGGGCAAGACGATGAGCAAATGAACGTGATTCGCCGTTCCGCCGGCGGCGGCGAGCGAGAAGCCTTCGCTCTTCGCAATGCCGGACAGGTAGGCATAAAGTTCGGGTGCACGTTCTGCGGGAATGCGGGGGGCGCGATCCTTGGTGCTGAAGACACAATGGATGAAAATGCTTGCGTACGTGTGCGCCATTCTGCGCCGTCCTTACAGGACTCCCATTCTACAACTGTGAACTCTACCCCACGCTGAAGCGCGGGGCTAACGATGCGCCTACGGCGCGTTGCAATAGCCTTCACGACTTTGCGGACTAAGACGAATGGCAAGAATCGACGTGGTTGGCCGTTCCTACACCTTCGATTCCGTTCCCCACGCTGAGGCGCGGGGCTAATTCGCAGCGGCAAACGCCTACGGCGCGTTATTCGCCAAGCACACGCTTGAAGATTGCGTCGACGTTGCTTAGCTGGCGGGTGTAGTCGAATGTCTTGGTCAGCTTCTCTGGGGTAAGCAGGGCGGTGATTGACGCGTCGCGCGCTATTTCGTCGCGGAAGACCAAGTCCTCTTTCCATGAGCGCATGGCGTGGGACTGGACGAGACGGTAGGCGTCTTCGCGGAGCATGCCGGCTTCGGCGAGATCGAGCAATAATTGGCCGCTGAAGATTAGGCCGCCGGTGCTTTCGAGATTCTTCTTCATGCGCTCGGGATAGACGAGCAGACGGTCGATGAGGTCGGTGGTTTTGGCGAGCAGGTAATCGACGAGGATGGTGGAGTCGGGGAAAATTACGCGCTCGACGGAGGAGTGCGAGATGTCGCGCTCGTGCCACAGGGCTATGTTTTCGTAAGCTGCCTGGGCGTTGCCGCGAAGGACGCGTGCGAGGCCGCTGATCTGCTCGCTGGTGATGGGGTTCTTTTTGTGGGGCATGGCGGAGGAGCCCTTCTGCTTTTCGCTGAAGTACTCCTGCGCCTCGCGGACCTCGGTGC
>OBLW0100000770.1_pt1 | contig 27382 bp, 25 predicted proteins | sample 1520161 | NCBI WGS metagenome assembly OBLW01 (sample SAMEA3539309, study PRJEB22396) | soil metagenome | biome: tundra; feature: field; material: soil | place: USA | collected 2010-05 | depth 0.15 m | reverse complement strand
GTTGATGCAGCCGCACCTGGGCCTGGCGGTATTCGAGTTCCGCGCGCACCTGGTTAGCCTGCGCTTGCCGATTGCGCAAAGGAATGTTCAGCGTCAAGCCGACGCCCTTGTCGGGAGAAGTTGAGTTGACGAGCTGGTTCAGCGTGCCACCGTAGCCAACGGTATTTGTAGACTCGAAGGGCGGTGGAAGGGTGGTGTAGCACCGGGAGGAGATCGCACCTGGCGGGCAAGCGGGAAGAGCCAGATTTCCGCCGACTCCGGATCCGCCGTAATACGCGAAGGCATCGAGCGTAGGGAGCAGGGCGTTGCGGACGGCCTTGCTGCTCAGGTCGCGGGAGTTCAGATCGATGCGCGATTCCACGAGTTCGGCGCGATGGTCGATAGCCTGATTGATCAGATCTTGCGTGGGAACGACCGCTTCCAGCTGCGGAATCTGCATGGTGGATGTGGGAATAACGTCGGCTTCGGCCAACGTCGGATCTTCGATGCTGCGGCTGAGCGCATTCTTCATCAGCAACTCTTGCAGTTGCAGATTGTTTTGCGCCACGATCAGGTTCTGCTGGTCGGTTGATACCGTACTTTGCGCGCTCACGACCTGAATGGGCGGGGCGGTGCCGACTTGCGCCTGACTCTTGGAGTCGTCGAGCGCTTTCTGCCCGTAAGTAAGAGCCTCCTCTTGCACCCGCAGGTTTTCGTAAGCGAACACCAGATCCCAATACATGTTCTCGACCTGATCGACGGTAGTGATAATTTGCAAACGGAAGGCGACGTCGGAGATTTCGCGATTATTTTTGGCGATGCGGATGAAGCGCAGATTGGGTCCTGCGCCGAAGCCTTGCAGCAGGTTTTGCGTGATCTTGACCTGAAAATTTGCGCTCAAATCCGGTGTCAGCAAACTAGTGGGACTGTTTGTCGTGACGTGGGTATTGTTGAATCCAGCAGTGAGAGTAGTGCCCCACTGAAATCCCTGGGTGTAGGTGAAATCGGCAGTGTAAGTGTTCTGAGCAAGTATGGGCACCGGGGCAAGACTGCTGACGGATTCGGTGTTGTTCTTATCGATTTGCAGTGTGCCGGTGAGAACGGGATCGAAACTGGTGATAGGCGAGCCGATTCCCAGCGTGGAGCTAACCAGGCCGTTAGTGCCCGTTCCCGCGCCGCCTGCGGCCACGGTTGTGCCTCCGGTGCCGGAGCCTACCGTCCCGCCCAGACCGCCTACGCCTCCTCCGGGAGTATTCTGCACGACCCCGGTATTAATGCCGAGGATGTTAGCGCCCGACTTGGCGCGTAAGTAATCGGTGTCTGCGATGTTGAGGTTATAGCGGGCAATATCGATATCGAGATTGTTCTCGAGCGTCAGGGCGACGGCGTCGTCAATCGACAGGTAGATTTTGCCGTCGCGCATGAGCGCGTCGATACGCGGCGAGTTTGCCAGCTTGGGCTGCGCCAACTCTTGCGCGCGATAGGGTTGCAGAACGCTTGGAAACGCCGAGGGCGGCTTCGAGTAATCCTGCAAGTGATTCAGTTCGGGCGGTGCCGGAACCGTCGCAGGTTGCGGCGCTGGTGCGGCGGGAACATCCTGTGCGCACAAAGACAGCGCCAACTGCATGCAGGACAAAATCACAAGTGTCCTAAACAGTGCGGCGGAACGCGACAGGGCCGCAGTTAGTTGGTGCGAAAGCAAAGACAAAGACATAGTTCGTCTCCTTGGCCAGGAACGGTCATGCATCATATTGAGAGACAAGACAGATTTCAAAATCTGGTTGGATGCGCAAGTCATGCAGGACGTCATTCCATCTTAGCGGCATGAAGCGCGGTAAACCGTAGCAGATTGTAAAGAATTGTTGGGAGGAACTGGACGCGGCTGAGCACCGCGTCCGGTTTCTTCTCGGAATGCCTACTGAGGTGGTTGCGGAGCAGTGGCCTGCGGCACGGGCTGCGCTACCGAAGGCAAGTCCTTCCGCGGAGCAATATAGGGTACGTTGGGCATGCGCGTGACCTGGCCGCGGGCGGCGTCGTCCACGCTGATGCCATTGTGATCGAGCAGCGTTCCAGTGGCGCGGTCCAACTCAATGCGTGACTTTTCATAAGCCACGGTGGCATTCACCAAGGTCGATTCGGCGGTCGCCAGTTGGCTCTGATACTGCAGGACCAGCGTTGTGGTGGAAGTGCCAAACTGATATTTCTTCTGCTCCGCGTCCAATGATTGACGGGCAAGGTCGAGAGCGGCTTTGGCCGACTCCACGCTGGCGCGATTCTGTTGCACGGCATACTGTGCGTTACGAACCTCGATGCCGACCTGGTTCTCGATCTGCTGCTGGCGCATTTGAGCCTGCCGGTATTCCAGTTCCGAGCGGACCTGTACGGCTTGCGCAGCGCGGTTACGCAGGGGAATGTTGAGTGACAGGCCGACGCCTTTATCGGGAGCGGTGGAGTTCACGAGTTGATTCCACGTCCCGCCAATGCTGGTGGACGCCACTGTTGGAATGAGGACCTGCTCGTTGCGGTCAGGGTTTGGTCCAGAGCAGAAGCCGAGCTGCCGCTGTTCGGCAGTTTGATCCTGGCAGAGGTTGGAAGGGTTCTGTGAGCCGCCAAGTCCTGATCCGCCATAGTAAGCAAACAGATCGAGCGTGGGAAGGAGGGCGCTTCGTACAGCCTTGTTACTATAATCGCGGCTATTCAAATCGATGCGGGTTTCGACCAGTTCTGCGCGATGGCGTAGTGCGTCGTTGATCAGATCCTCGGTTGGCAGGATCTGTTCCTCTGCCGGAATCGCAATCGTGGAAGTGGGAATCACCTCGGCGGTGGCCAGCACAGGATCCTTCAAATTGCGGGTCAGCGCATTCTTCATCAGCAATTGCTCTAACTGCAGATTGGTTTGCGCGGTGGTGACGAGTTGTTGGTCTTGAGCGACCGTACTCTGCGCCCGAACCGTTTCAATGGGAGCCAGGCTGCCGATCTCAACCTGCTTCTTCGTATCTGACAAAGTTTTCTGGGCGAAGGTCAGTGATTCGTTTTGCACGCGGGCGTTTTCGTACGCGTAGACCAGATCCCAATAGATAAGTTCGATCTGATCGACACTATCGATGATCTGCAAGCGAAAGGCAACGTCAGTGAGTTCGCGGTTATTTTTCGCTATGTGAATGAAGCGGGTATTGGCGGGAAGTCCAAAGCCTTGCAGCAGATGCTGGGTCAGCTGAACGCGAAGCGCCGAGTTAATGAGCGGGCTGAACGTGTTAAAAGGGACGTTGGAAGTGATACGGCTGTTGTTGAACCCCACTTGCAAATTGGTACCCCAACTAAAGCCTTGGTTATAGGAAAAATTCACTGTGCCTGTATTCTGTGCAAGAATCGGCACGCCGTTAAACAAGCTCGACGATACGCTTTCCGAATGATCTTCCTGCAGCGTACCGGTGATGACCGGATCGAAGCTGGTGATGAGTGGTCCCAAACCCAGCGTCGAACTGACCAACCCATTGGTGCCGGCGCCTATTCCGCCCGCCCCGAGACTGGTACCGCCGGTGGAAGCCCCGGCCGTTGCACCGATGCCGCCGACGCCACCGCCGGGAGTGTTCTGCACCACTCCGGCATTGACGCCGAGAATGTTAGCGCCGGCTTTGGCGCGCAGTACATCGGTGTCGGCAATGTTCAAATTGTAGCGGGCGATGGCGACGTCGAGATTATTTTCCAGCGCCAAAGCGATGGCGTCATTGAGCGAAAGATAAACCTTGCCATCGTGCATCAGGGAATCAATGCGCGCCGTGTTGGCGAGATTAGGGGCAACCACATGCCGTGGCGAGTAAGGCCCAATCGGATTCGGAAAATGCGATACCGGCTGAGAATAGTTCAGAACCGGCAGCGGCCGCGCCTCCGGTGTATTTTGCGGAGTAGGCGCCGCCGGTGGTTCCTGCGCCCAGAGGGCGATCGTCATTGTCCCAAATAGAACCGCGGCGGCGATCAGCCGGATATTGGAGGCTATGCGTGCGAATGGCATCTATTCATCTCCGTTCGTTATGGCCTTGCAGCAAAAAGAGTTGTTGTGACGCGAGATTGCCGAACAGTGCAAAATGGAAATTCTACTCAGACGTTAGTACGCAACTGGAGGCACCTAGGTTCCTGAAAAAGGAAGCCCTTGAAAGGTACGTACTGGAACGCCTTCGCGAAGTAATGTCGCCACCCAGCCCTTCGGTGCCAAGATCCTCGCGAACCGCGGGAATTTTTCCCAGAGACGAAAGTTGATGAGACGCAACAGTATATCCGATTTGCCGGATCCTTTTGAGCGTTCCGTAAAGCGGAAACTGATAAAGTCCTGGCAACGCTGGTTGAAATCCACTCTCCTCCGCCAAGGTAAGAAACTGCAGCCTGAGAAATGCTTTGGATGAAAGGCCGTTGCTGAAGGACTCGAAAGATCGCATGCGTAACCTCAAACTGATTCTTTCCTACGACGGATCGGATTTCTCCGGCTGGCAAGTGCAGCCCGATGCTGTCACGGTGCAAGGCACACTTGCCTCAGTCATTGGACGAATTACTGGCGAAAAGGTATTGCCGCAAGGTTCGGGTCGAACCGACGCGGGTGTGCATGCCCTGGCCCAGGTTGTGACATTTGTTACCGAGTCTTCTGTCCCTACTGCAAACTTCGTGAAGGCGCTGAATGATGTATTGCCTGCGTCGGTGAGGGTTCTGGAGGTGCAAGAAGCTGCGGCGGATTTTCATGCACGGCACTCGGCGCGGGCTAAGACATATCGCTATCGAATTTATCGCGCGGCAATCTGTACGCCGTTTTTGGCACGGTACGTGTGGCATTACCCCTATCCCTTGGACGAACATGCGATGGCGCGTGCGGCGGCACTGGTGGAAGGCGAGCACGACTTCACGTCGTTTGCGGCGGTGGATCCCGAGCAACGCGAAGGCGCACCAGTGTCTAATCTACGGCAAATTCTTTCTTCGACTTGGGAGCGGCAGGGAGAGGAGTTTGTCTACACGGTGAGGGGTTCAGGATTCTTGCACCATATGGTTCGCAATCTGGTCGGGACTTTTATTCTGGTGGGGAAAGAGACGTTGCCGGTTGACGATTTGACGCGGATTCTTCAGGCCTGCAATCGATCGGCTGCGGGAGCCACGGCACCAGCTGGCGGGCTGTATCTGGTAAATGTAGAGTACTAATCTGTGCTGGATGGAACGATGTGCCGGCGGCGGGCTGCCGCAGGCAAGGCGCAGCAAGCAAAACGCAGCAAGCAAAACGCAGTAAGCAACGTCCCAGCGGATTCTCGGAATGGCCACAGACTTACAAGTCGGGGCACGGAGAGTTTCGTCGGTAAATCCGGCGACCGGCGAAATTCTGCGCGAGCTGGAATGCGCGGGCGAGAGCGAGATGCTGGCTGCGGTGGCGCTGGCCCGGGCGGCGCAGCCGTCGTGGGCCGGGACCGGAGTGCGTACGCGCATCGCGGTGTTGCGCGAATTCCAGCGCAAGCTGCATGAAAAGAAATCAGAGATCGCCAAGGCTATCGCGCGCGAAGCTGGCAAGCCTGTGGCGGAAGCGTTGACCACCGAAGTGCTGGTGGTGCTCGACGCCGCGCGATTCCTCATCGACCATGCCTACCGCCTGCTGCGGGACGAGCCATTGCCTCACGGAAATCTCGCGACCAAGCTCAAGACCGGGAGGTTGGTACGTGAACCCCACGGCGTTATAGGGATTATCTCTCCGTGGAACTATCCATTCTCGATTCCCGCCACGGAGACGCTGGCTGCTCTGGTAGCCGGCAACGCGGTGCTGCTGAAGCCTTCAGAATTTACTTCTCTGGTGGCGTTGGAACTGCAGTCGCTGCTGCACGCGGCGGGCGTGCCTGAAGCTGTTTTCCGCGTCGTGGTGGGGGACGGCATGACCGGCGCGGCGTTGATCCGTTCGAGAATCGACAAGCTGGTGTTCACCGGTAGCGTCGCGACGGGCAAACGCATTGCGGTAACTGCGGCCGAGCAGTTGCTGCCAGTGGTATTGGAATTGGGCGGCAAAGATCCCATGCTGGTGCTTGATGATGCCGATATAGACGTGGTCTCGAGCGCGGCGGTGTGGGGTGCGTTTGTAAATGCCGGGCAGACTTGCTTATCGGTAGAACGCTGCTATGTGCATCGCAGTCTGTACGGAGAGTTTCTGGCTTCGTGCGCAGAAAAGACGAAGAAACTCCGCGTTGGCGAGGGGCTCGACTCCGAAACCGACGTGGGACCTATGATTCACGAGCGCCAGTTGCAAATTGTAGAAACCCACGTGCAAGACGCTGTGGCGCGTGGGGCGCGGGTTTTAGCAGGAGGCTCACGGCTTCCGGACCTCGGGCCGAATTTTTATGAGCCCACAGTGCTGGGGGATGTGACCCATGAAATGCGCGTCATGCAAGAAGAAACATTTGGTCCTGTGCTGGCGGTCGCGGCATTCGACAGCGACGACGAAGCCATACGGCTGGCCAACGATTCCGAATTCGGTTTGGCGGCGAGTGTTTGGACGCGCGACAGCGCCCGTGGGGAACGGCTGGCGCGCCGCATCCGCGCCGGCACTGTGATGGTGAATGATGTGATTTCGTGCTTTGGCATCAGCGAAGCCCCGCACGGCGGCGTCAAGTCGAGTGGCATTGGCCGAGCCCACGGCCGCTTTGGGCTGGAGGAAATGGTCCGCCTGAAATATCTGGATATAGATTTAATGCCCGGAATGAAGAAAGTTTGGTGGTATGGATACGGACCCGGTTTCGCGCGGCAGATGGAAAGATTTCTGGATATGCAATTTGCGCGTCGCCTGGGAGCGCGACTGAGCGGCGCGATACTCGCAGCTGGCGTGATTCGGCGCAAGCCATCGTAAACAGACAATGATAGGTTTGAGGAAAAAGGCTCTCGTATCCTGGAGCAGCGGCAAAGACAGCGCTTGGGCTCTTCAGGTTCTGCGTCGATCGAACGAATACGAAATCGTCGGCCTTCTGACTACGATCAACTCTAACTTCGACCGTGTCGCAATGCATGGAGTTCGCCGTGAACTGGTCGAGGCCCAGGCCGACGCCGCTGGGCTCCCTTTGTGGAAAGTTCCATTGCCCTGGCCGTGTTCCAACCAGGAATACGAAGCGGCGATGAACTCGGCCTACGCAAGAGCGACTGACGCCGGCGTGGATGTCGTTGCCTTCGGCGATCTCTTTCTTGAGGACGTGCGGCAATATCGCGAAGACCGCATGCGCGGACTTGAACTCAACCCGGTGTTTCCTTTGTGGAAGGTTGACACCGGGCAGTTGATCAAAGATATGTGGGCTGATGGAGTGCGGAGTCGAATCGTTTGTCTAGATCCTAGAAAACTACCCCCTTCGTTTGCCGGACGTGACTTGAATCAACAACTGGTTGACGAGTTCCCACCCGGAATCGACCCCTGCGGAGAAAACGGCGAGTTTCACACCTTTGTGTATGACGGTCCCATGTTTGCGAACGCCATCCCGGTACAAAGCGGAAACGTAGTGACGCGCGATGGATTTGTTTTTATAGACCTGAGCTTGCCTGCCTCAGCCGAAGCACGTGAGAAGGCAAACGTAAGAAATTAAAAACTATTCCGACGATTCCATGGCGGATCATTCCGTGAAGCGGTCGCCATGGCTGGGCGGCTGTGAGATGACCAGAAATCGCACCGAGCCCGAGGATGGATTGCATATCTGGTGACGAGCTCCGGGGAGGACGCGGATTCCCGTGCCCGCGCCTAGTAACGTGGTTCGCCCCTCGACCTCCATCATTACCTCGCCGGAGAGAATGTAGAAAAATTGCTGCGCCCTCTGGTGGTAGTGGCGCACCTCGCAGGCGCCGGAGGGAATGAACTCTTCAATCACACTAAGGTTCTCATCCTTGACGAGATGCCAGCCGTCGCAATCGTTTCCCCAACGGTAGTGCTCGGCGTTCTCGCGGCTCACGGAACCGGGCTGGGTGGCATCTTTCGGCATGCTTCTCCTCTCTCCTGAGGACAGTGTATCTTGTGTCCATGAATAGCTCTTCGAACTCAGATCCCAAACGTGAATTGCTTCGCCACGGCCTCGCGACACTGGCCTATCGCGGAGCCAAGGCGATCCGTAATGCGCCAGAATCTTTCGCCAATTTTCACGCCGCTGAGGGCGTGCGTACTCCAGGAAATATTCTGGCTCACATCGGAGACCTGCTTGACTGGGGACTCTCGATCGCTGCTGGCAAGCGGACTTGGAGGGACTCTACCCCGCTTACCTGGGAAAAAGAAACCGACCGTTTTTTTGCAGCGTTAGAGCGTTTTGACGAATATCTGGCCTCTTCCGAGCCCCTGCATGCTACCCCGGAAAAACTCTTCCAGGGCCCAATTGCCGATGCGTTGACGCACGTCGGACAGATTGCAACCCTTCGCCGAATGGCCGGCGCGCCAGTCCGCGGAGAAAGTTATTTCGATGCCGAAGTGACCGTGGGTCGCGTTGGGGCGGAGCAACAGCCACCGAAGCGGGAGTTCTAATCGCCAGAGGGATGGTCGCTAGCGGCTTGATGAAGTCCCACAATCTATTCTGAACGGTTCCGATACAACGTCGCGTCCACCTGGCGTGTCATTGCCTCGATATCTAAGGGCACGCCGAGGAACCGTGTGACTTTGTTCGCGATGGTTTCCGCAGCACGTAATACTTCGTGGTAGGAAACGCGTAGAGTCTTGACGTACGACTTGCTGTCCATCCAGGTATCGACTTCGCGCAAGTGCTTTTCTAAGGCCACAGCAATGGTCGGCGTTGCCAGCCCCGGGTTTGGCGGTGCCGCGATTGCGCAACATCACCTCCTGCGAGGCCAGTACTTCAGGCAGCGGCCTCTGCATAAAAATAACCCGATATTCGTGACCTTCGGGAAGTGCAAGCAGAAGGCGCGAGATCACTTTCACGGCCTTGCCCTTGCCTTCGCCAATGCAGGCCGGGTCTTGCGGAAGCTGCTTTATGCGTTCCCACTCGAGATAGCCTCGCGGATTATCCGCGTCAGCCTGCCGCTCCCCATCGGAGAGTATTGGCATTCCACCCGCCGCCAACATTGCATCATAAGCGAGGTGCCCGAACGCGGCAGTCCCGAAACAGTTGTGATCATGAACGCCTCAGCTTGTTTTTTGTTGCGGAACTTCCAACGGTAGATCGCGTTTCCGGATAAGGACTTAGCATACGGTATCGGCGGCTTGGGGAAGCCTCCGGGCTTCGAGTACAATGACGCTCGTAAGGCCAGATCCGGCGGCGCGAGTGCCGCGCGAACGAGGGTGAGTCTTTTGGCAACCGGCGAAATCTCTGCTTCAAGTCCGCAAGCTGCTGCGCAGCTTCCGCATCATACGGTCAAGACCAAGAAGGCGGGCCAGCGCGCCTGTAACGAGAAAAACGAAAAAGGCAAATTCTGTGGCGGACATTTGAAGCGCTGGTTTTACTCGGAGGACGTGATCGAGCAAGCCTGCGGCGACGCGGAAAAAGCCTGGGGTCCGGATGCCGAGGTCTACCGCTGCGAGCACTGCCAAACGCTTTATTTGCCTAATCCCGAGGAAGCGAAAGTCAATGTCGCCGGCCAGGGAATGATTTCGGTGTTCGGGTTGACACTGCCGCCGAAACATAAATAGTTGCGAGTACCGAGTCAGAGAGAGGCGGGTTGACTCGATACTCGGTACTAAGTACTTGGTACTTGCCCATGAACACTTCCGAACTCATCTACGACTGGAATCAGAATTATCCGCCGGGACTGAAGCCGCCTGGGCCGGTGCTGCTCAATGATGAGAGTCTCCGCGATGGCTTGCAGTCGCCATCTGTCCGCGATCCGTCGATTCCCGAGAAAATTGAGATCCTCCATCTGATGGAGTCGCTCGGGATCAACTCGCTCAATCTTGGATTGCCGGGTGCCGGGCCGCGTGCGGTGGAACATGTGACAGCCTTGGCGCGCGAAATCGTTTCGCAGAAGATGAAGATACGCGCCAACTGCGCGGCACGAACGCACGAGAACGATATTCGTCCCATTGCCGAAATCGTGCAGAAGACGGGTCTGCCGATCGAGGCCGCTACATTTATTGGATCCAGTCCGATTCGGCGTTTTACGGAGAATTGGTCCGACGACTTTCTTTTGCAGACCACCGAGAAGGCCGTGAAGTATGCGGTTTCGCTTGGCCTCGATTCGATGTATGTCACCGAGGACACGAGCCGCTGTGATCCGGAAACAGTGAAACGGCTTTACGCGACGGCAATTAATTGCGGCGCGCGCGCCATCGTGATCTGCGACACCGCGGGCCACGCCACGCCCATGGGCGCTCTTGCGCTGGTACGGTTTGTGATCGAGGAAGTGGTGAGGCCTTCCAGCGAAAAAATTCGCGTGGACTGGCATGGACACAGCGATCGCGGCTTGGCCATTGCGAACTCGATGGCGGCCCTTATCGCCGGTGCGAATTGCGTGCACGGGTGCGCCATCGGATTGGGCGAGCGGGTGGGCAATACGCAGATGGATCAGATGCTGGTCAATCTGAAGCTGATGGGCATTGCGCCATGGGAAGAGCAGGACCTGACTAAGCTGAAGCAATATTGTCAGGGGGTTTCGCGGGCTACCGGTGTGCCCATCCCCGCGAATTATCCCGTGGTGGGCGACGATGCTTTTCGCACGGCGACGGGCGTGCACGCGGCGGCGATCATCAAGGCGTATCACAAGAACGATGTTCTCCTTGCCAACTCGGTTTACTCCGGCGTGCCTTCGCACATATTCGGGCTGGAACAGATCATCGACATCGGTCCAATGAGCGGGAAATCGAACGTGCTGTTCTGGCTGGAGCGGCGCGGCATTCCCGCGACCGACGAGTTGGTTGACCGCATTTACCAGCGCGCCAAGACCAGCGACCATACATTAAGTGATGCGGAGGTTGGGGAATGCCTGCCAGCTACCGTGAAACAAAATTGACTTCCTGCGAATCTAGACTCCATGTCTGACAACAAGTCCGAATCGATGCGGCATGCGATTCTTGGAGCGGGCGGCGTTGGCGGTCTGATTGGCGCTTGTCTGGCGCACGCTGGTGCTTCCGTTACGCTGGTCGTCAGGCGCGAGACGCTTGAGCACTATCCCAAACAGCTTCGGCTGGAAAGCCCGTACGGCAATTTCAAGGTGGATGTTGCGGTCGCCGCTGAAGTCCCTCCGGTTGACGTGGTCTGGATCACGGTTAAGGCCACGCAGCTTGAGCCGGCGCTCACGGCGCTCAAGAATCCCGATGCAGTGCGGGGAATCGTTCCGCTGCTCAATGGCATTGACCATATCCCGTTGATGCGCGCGAAGTATGGGGCAGAGCGCGTGATTCCGGCAACGATCGCGGTTGAGACTGAACGTCTCAGCCCGGGACATATAATCCATCGTTCACCTTTCGCACGTCTGAATGTTTTGTCCGCAGGTCGGGAGCTTCTTGGCAGCACTCTCGATCAGCTTCAGCAAATCGGTTTCACCTGCCGCTTCATTGACGATGAGCCCACGCTGATGTGGGGCAAGTTGGTCTTTCTTGCGCCCTTTGCCTTGGCCACAACCGCTGCCGATAAAACTGTCGGGGAAATTCTTTCCGATCCGCAGTGGCGGAGTTTGGGAGAGGCTTGTGTTCGGGAGGCGTGTGCCGTTGCCGTCGCCGAGGGTGCGAAGGTTGATCCTGCAGCCGTGATCTCAGGGGTAACGGCCATGTCCGGAAACATGCGCAGCTCCATGCAAAAGGACGTTGAGCGACACAACCGTCCGGAGCTGGAGGCTATCGCTGGCCCGATCCTGCGCGGCGCTCGCCGCCACGGGATCGAGGTTCCAGCGACGAAGAAGCTGGTGTCCGCCGTGGAAGAGCGAACTGGCGTCATAGAGCGTCGTCTGGCTTAGACCTGGATCGAAAAAATGCAGATCAATCTGGGGTGGCGCAAAGAACGCAAAGAATGGGGTTTTGTGACGGCGCACAGATGGGCCAGATCCCTTTAGTAGTATGGACGTGGAGGAATGTCCTTAATGTTTACGTCGCGGCCGATTGGATTTGTGGGTAGTCCTTACAAGGACGCAAGCGAGGTTCCCAAGGGGCTGGGAGCGAAGCACGGGGCGGATGGACTGCTCGCGATCCTTCCCGAGTTTGAGCCAGGGCTCACCGATATTGAGGGCTTCTCGCATCTTGTCGTGCTGTGGGAGTTTGATCGCTCTCAGGGATTCGCGTTACTGGGTACGCCGCCTCAGGACAATCGGGCGCATGGGGTGTTCGCGACGCGATCTCCGCGACGTCCGAATCCGATTGGATTGACGACTGTTGAACTGCTTCGGCGGGAAGGCTGCGAGCTTCATGTTCGAGGCGTCGATATGCTGGATGGGACGCCTATTCTTGATATCAAACCTTTGCTGTCCAGCATTCCGGCTGAGAGGCTGCGACGGGGGTGGCTGGCGGAGGCTGAGGAGCGGCAGACGAGATGAGGTGCAATAAAGCTCGCCACGTGCGGCGGAGCGAACTTCAGCGCCTGAAGCCGCGCGTTCGACAACGCGCTTTCGGCACGGAGTGAGATCGTACCCTTCCCGATCTCTATTAGTATTTAGTGCGACCAGTTCTAGGTATCCCTATTCCTCCCCACGCGTTGTAATATGAACGCAATACTTCCCATGAGCCCCACTCCTCCGCGCGCGGATATGCCGGACGTTGTGCCTACGGTGCAGCAGGATGTGGCGCGGCTGGCGGCGTCGCCCGAGGTGCGGTCGGCGTTCAACTGGCTGCGTACGCAGGAGCCGCAACTGGCGCAGTGGCAGATGGAGATGGCGAGGATTCCCGCTCCTCCGTTTGGCGAGTCGGCCCGCGGGGCATGGCTGGCCGAGCGCTTTCGCGAAGTTGGGCTCGACGACGTGCGCATCGACGACGTTGGCAACGTCTTCGGAGTGCACCCGGGATTTGGGCAGCGCTATGTGGCGCTGAGCGCTCACATCGACACTGTCTTTCCGGCAAACACGCCGTTGAATATCAGGCAGCAGGGAAGCCGGTTGTATGGGCCGGGAGTTTCCGACAACGGTGCAGGGGTGACGGCGATGCTCGCGATTGCCACGCTGCTTCGCGCGGTGCGGCTGCGACACGCGCTGCCGTTTGTGTTTATCGGCAACGTGGGGGAAGAAGGCGAAGGCGACCTGCGCGGCATGCGACACATTTTTTCGACGCCGCGCTGGAAGGATTCGATTGCTTACAGCGTAGTGCTGGATGGCGCGGGAGCGGACACGATCGTCGCCGAGGCCCTCGGCAGCCGGCGATTTGAAGTGATCGTGCGCGGTCCGGGCGGACATTCGTGGAGCGATTTTGGCGCGCCCAATCCCATCGTAATTCTGGCGCGTGCCATCGATGCGTTTACGGCGACGCCGGTGCCAACGACGCCGAAGACAACGTTCAACTTTGGAGTGATTCGCGGCGGCACGTCGGTGAATTCGATTCCCGAATCGGCTAGCATGAAGGTGGACATCCGCTCGACCTCGATGACGGAGATGGAGCGGCTGGAGCAGACGCTGCGGCTGGCGCTGAATCGCGCGGTGGAAGACGAGACGATGGCCGCGGAGATGCGCTCGCCGGTGCAGAAGCGGCCTTCCGGAGTGAATTGTGAAGTGGTGGCGATCGGGAACCGCCCAGCCGGAGAGTTAGCGATAGGCTCGCGGATTTTGCATGTGATTCGGGCTGTGGATGCGCAGCTGAACAATGCGGCACAAGTGCAGCGCGCATCTACGGATGCCAACATTCCGCTGTCGTTGGGGTTGGAGGCTGTCGCCATCGGCGGCGGCGGGTCGGGTGGTGGCGCGCACACTTTGCAGGAATGGTTTGACAGCAATGGACGCGAGCTGGGCCTGAAGCGAATTCTGTTGACGCTGCTGGCGCTGGCGGGAGCCGGAGAATAATGAGACTTGCGACCTCGGGGGCTAAAGCCCTTCGTTCAAGGAAGCATCTTTTCGCAGCGCTGAAGCGCTGCGCCACCCAGAAACTAGGCGCTGCTGCGCAAGGTCATGACGCAATCGAGCTGCCCCATCTTTCGCAAAGAACTCGAAAGATGGGGCACCTGGCTTTTGCTGTGGTCTTTTGTTGTTTCGCGCCTTTGCAAGCCCAGAATCCGGCGGGAGGTGAAACACCGGCCGCTCTCGGTCCCAAAGCGGAAGTCATCTTCGTGCACGCCAATGTTTACACCGGGGTGCTCTCGAACGCGCAATTCAGTTCGATTCTCCGCGAAGAAGCCATCGCGGTGCGCGGGGACCGCATTCAGGCAGTTGGAAAGAATGTTGACATCCAAAAACTGAAGGGTCCGCAGACGCAAGTCATTGATCTGGGCGGACACTTCGTTATGCCGGGTTTCAACGATGCGCATCTCCATCTCGCCGATGCGGGATTCCAGAAACTGAACGTCGATCTGACCGGAGTGAAGACGCTGGATGAATTCCGCGAGCGCGTGCTGGCCAAGGTGGAGAAGGCCAAGCCGGGGGAATGGATTCTGGGTGGAGGATGGGACGAGACGACTTGGCCGGTGAAAGCTCTGCCCAGCCGCTGGGATCTGGATGAAGTTTCGGCCGGGCATCCGGTATTTCTGGATCGCGTCGATGGTCACCTGGCCGTCGCCAATACGCGGGCGTTGCAGCTGGCGAGTATCACGATTGCGAGCCGCGATCCGGAAGGCGGCAAGATTGATCGCGATGCCAACGGCCAGCCCACGGGGATTCTCCGCGACACCGCGCAGCAGGCGGTGTCCGTGGTGCTCCCGCAGCCGACGCACGAAAAGCGGAGGCAGGCAATCGAAACGGCGCTGGCGGACCTGGCTGAACAGGGCGTGACTTCGGCGCAGGATTATTCGCCGGACTGGCAGAATTTTCAGATCTACGAAGAGTTGGAAAAAGAAGGCAAGCTGACGGCGCGGATTTCGGAATGGCTGCCTTTTGACGACTCCGTTGAAGAGTTGCAGAAGAAGCGCGACTCACATCCGCAGTCGGATTTGATGTTGCATACGGGAATGTTGAAGGGTTTTATGGATGGCTCTCTGGGCGGGCATACAGCGGCGCTTCTCGAGCCCTATGCCGACGATCCTAAAAATTCCGGCTTGCCCCGGTATGAGGCGGACAAGCTGAATGACATGGCCAAAGAGCGAGTGCTGGCGGCCTTCCAGCTTGGGTTCCATGCCATCGGCGATAAGGGTATCCAGATGGCGCTCGATGCCTTTGCAGAAGCCGAAAAGGCTGCGCGTGAGCAGAAAGTGAAGGCGCCAAACGGCGGCGATGATTTCCGCTTACGCGTCGAGCATGCGCAGGTCACCACGCCGGCGCAGATCGCCCGCTTCAAGGAGTTGAAGGTGATTGCTTCCATGCAGCCAAGCCATGTGCTGACAGACATGCGCTGGGCGCAAGACCGGTTGGGGCCAAAGCGCGCCGCAACATCCTACGCGTGGTCGTCATTTCTGAATAAGGGCGTGACCGTCGCGTTTGGGACGGATTATCCGGTCGAGCCGGTGACGCCGTTTCGAGGGCTTTACGCCGCGGTCACGCGCAAGAGCGAAAATGGCAAGCAGGAATACTTCCCCGCCCAGAAGTTGACTATGGATCAGGCCATCGCGGCCTACACCACGGGCTCGGCCTTTGCGGAATTCGAAGAAAAGGAAAAAGGCAAGCTGGTGCCGGGGATGCTTGCAGACTTCGTGGTGCTGGACCATGATGTGACAGCGGCCTCGCCGGAAAAAGTTATCGCGACCAGGGTGGTGCGCACGGTGATGGGCGGGAAGACCGTTTACGAGATGAAATAGCCTCCCCGACTAATCTTCAGTAATTGCTTCCCTCAAGATCCTGGCGGCAGTTTGGCTCGCGTCTTCCGTGTACGCGGCCAGCTTGTTCACTGCAACAGAGCGAATAGGGTCGCCCACTGACTTCTGCTTCGATACATCGAACTTCTCAATATCCGCCGTTTGTCCGTCGGGCGAAACTCCCACAACCCGGTAAACTCCGACCATGCCGTCCGGCACTACGAGGCGACCCGCCTCTATCGCTTTTGTCGTTTTTGCCATACCGACAGTTTCCCACAATTTGGCAAATTGACAAATACCCGGTGATCTCAAACTGCACGACAACCGGTTTTCAAATCTGCGAGTTTGCAAACGGGTATAATTAGGAGTTTAGCGTCCTTGGAGGAAGTAGGGATATGGATTCTCGGGCATTTTGGCAGCGCTTGAAAACTCATCGCTGGGTGTATTCGTTCAGCATTGTGGCTACGTTGGCGGTGGGGATTTTAATTGGTTCGGTGATCTCTTACGGAGTAAAGGGCAAGGAAGGGCAGAAGTCTTCTGACGCGACTCCGCTGTCAGTTCCCTCTCCCAAGCAGCTTTCCGGTGAGTTCTCGCAGATCGCCAAACAATTAGGCCCGACCGTGGTCAATATCAATACCGAGTCGACGATAAAGAATCCGCATCGCCGCCGTGGCGGGGGGCAGGGTGAAGGTCCTGACGACGACGAAAACGGTGGCGGCGGCCCGGGTGGCATGGATGACTTCTTCAACCGCTTCTTCGGCGGACAAGGAGGCCCGGCTGGCCCCAACGGTGATGGAGCGATTCATGAGCGTTCGCTGGGCTCCGGCGTGATTGTGGATCCCAAAGGTTACATCGTCACCAACCGCCATGTGGTGGAGAAGGCGGACCGCATCCGCGTGCGGCTGCAGGACGATCCGCCAGGCGTGCAACACGATGCCAAAGTGATCGGCGAAGATCAAGAGACCGATCTGGCGGTCATTAAGATCGAAATGACGCGCACAGTGCCCACGGCAAAAATGGGGAACTCAGACAGCATGGAAGTCGGTGACTGGGTTCTGGCCATAGGCAGCCCGTTCGGCCAGGTCGGTACGGTCACGGCCGGTATTGTCTCGGCCAAGGGCCGTGATATCGTCCCCGGCCGCCAATTCCAAACCTTCATTCAAACCGACGCGGCGATCAACCCGGGAAACTCCGGTGGGCCGCTGGTCAATCTTGAAGGTGAAGTCATTGGCATCAACACCGCAATTTTGAGCGAAACCAATGCTTACGCGGGAGTCGGATTCTCGCTTCCTTCCAACACCGTGGTGCAGGTTTACAACCAGCTGATCGGACCCGAACACCGCGTCGCTCGCGGATCCATCGGCATTATGTTTGACGCGGTGGAGAATCCAGCCATCACGCGGGTTTATGGCAATGGATCAGGCGTAACCATATCGAGCGTAGTGCCCGGCAGTCCAGCCGATCAGGCGGGCTTGAAAGTGGGCGATACAATTACCACGGTTGACGGCAAGAAAGTGACCAAGGGCTCGGAATTAGTGGCCGACATCGCCTCGCGAAAGCCAGCGTCGAAAGTGGAACTGGGTTTCGTGCGCAACGGCAAACAACAAAACACGAGTGTGACCATCGCGGATCGCGCCAAGCTGTTTGCGGCGCGGTTGAACGAGGATGAAGGCGGTAACGACGAGAGCACGCCCAAGCAGGATAAGTTTGGCATCACGGTGCGCAAACTCACGCCAGACATGGCCGAGCGCCTCGACATGCCGGCAGGCAGAGGCGTCATCGTGCAGGACGTGAAGGCGGGATCGTTTGCCGACGATATCAACCTGGGTCGCGGCGATGTGATTCTCGAGATCAACAAGCAGCCCGTCAACAGCGAAGAAGATTTCGCCAAGGTAGAGTCCGGACTTAAGAGTGGTCAGGACGTGGTATTCCTCGTCCGCCCGCGCGGTTCGTCGCGGCAAGATGGAACCATCTTCGTGCCGGGGACACTTCCGTAACCTGGAATGAGCCAACGGGAACTGGCGTTGCGTCATCCGATAGAGGATGATGGCAATGCCAGTCTGCCTGGGCCTTCATTTTTGCCTCTGGGGCACTTTGGCGGACTTTGGGGGTTTGCCGTTGGAGCCAAAGCATCGCGCGAAAAACGTGATCGGAAGGTTGGGCGCTCCCTGCGTCCTGGCGTTCCTTTGTCTCTGTTTGTCGCCTGCCACAGGGCTTGCGCAGGATTCTGCTGGCAACACCTCGACAGCCAAAAAGACGGTCGGCACTAAAGCGACTACCTCCAAAGAGCAAGCGAAGGCAGCGCCATCCGGTGCAAAAGCCAGTTCGATTGCTTCTACGAAAGCGCACCCAGCATCGCATCCTTCAGCAATCAAGCATTCGAAATCGAGCACAAGTCCTGCTACTCACAATGGTAAAGCGAAGTACGCGAGTTCGCGGACGAGCAGCAAGAGAAAGCCGCGCGGCCAGCAGAAGATTGATTCCGAACGGGCGGAGGCGATTCAGGAAGCGCTGATCCGCGAACATTATATGAGCGGTGAGCCGACCGGGACCTGGAATCAGACCACCGAAGATGCCATGCGCCGCTATCAGGCCGATCATGGCTGGCAATCGAAGCAGGTACCAGATTCGCGAGCTCTAATTAGCCTCGGACTGGGACCGAGCAACGATCATCTTCTCAATCCCGAGAGCGCCATGACCAGCGGATCGACCGTTTCCCATGCAGGTGCGCCGGTGAGTTCCCAATCTCAGAGCCCGCTCTCGCACAGCGCCGAACCGGGAGCGCGCATGAGTACCAACCCGGCTCCCACGGCCGATCCGGCGCAAGCTACCTCACCGGATCGCGACGCCCCAGCCCCACAGTAGCCCGTGTAGAGCGGGCACTCTTGCCGCTGCCTTGGGGTTGTTATTGCTCATCGCGTTCCTGTCTGTATCTAAGGAAGGCCTAACTCCAGAGACCCTAGTGGCTGCCAGGTGACTTGCGATAGCTCCCGGTGACCGGCTTCGGAAAGTAAGGCAGTGACCGTGACTGAATAATGGCCTGCGGATTGCCCTGGACGAGCGCATCGGCAACTTCCTCGCCGCAGATTTCCGCGGCAGCTTCGCGAGCCGTAGAAAGCACCGGGACACGTTTCTCCGTGTCGTGAGCATCCGTTGCCAGCACGTGGACGGCATCGTGTTCGAGCAACCAATGAGCAGCGCGGCGAACTCGTTCACCCCAAAAGCCAGTAAGGGCCGAGCCCGTCATCTGGATCACGCAGCCTTGCTCCGCCCACTCCACTACCCGTTGCGGACTCTCGCGCAAAATCGGATTGCGTTCGGGATGCGTGATCACCGCGGTGATGCCGCGGTCGCCAAGTTGCGTAAAACAGTCCGTAGTCTGCTGCGGCACACTGTAATTGCTCAGCTCCACCAGCATGTAGTGCGAGCCTTCAATGGCGTACCGCTCAGGATTGGCCAGCACATCTTGCAGATTGTCGTAGGAGAGGTGGAAGTCGCAACCCAGGCTAAGCGTGAGCGCATTTCCCACGAGTTGCTGCAGGTTGGCAAGCAGTCTCTGAAGATAAGGCCGGTCGTAATGATAGCGGTCGTTCGCGTGAGGTGTCGCGACCTGGTGAGTGATGCCGTCGGCGGCAGCCATGCGGCACATTGCGACGGAGATCTCCCAGGACTTCGATCCGTCGTCTACCTCCGGAAGGATATGCGAATGAATGTCGACCACGATTTAGAAGCACGAGCACCCCAGCGGGGTTGCGCCCTTTGATGTGATTTAACCAGATTCGTGCAGAAAGAGAAAGCCGTGCGCCTATGGGGCTGCGCCGTCATCCCGAGCGGAGCGAGGGACCTTTGGTTTTGGTTTGAGCCCCGCAGAACTCGAAAGGCGACGTCCTCACCAAATAGTAGGCAGCGCCCGCGAATTCCGGATCGCCCGGTCAGCCGCAATCAACGTGAGGCCTTCCACCAGAGCAGTCCCTCCAATAATCCGGTCCGTTGGATCTTTCGGATACTCCCGAGGAAATGCCATCGCACGCACGCAAATGCACCCTGTCATCGGCAGGACGATAAAGCGGCTCTCAACCTCGCCCATGAAGGATTCCAGGCTGATATCCAGTTGGATGCGGCCCTTGTTGGAGAGCATGGCCAACTCGAGGAGAGTGATGCCGGAGATGGCGAGACCGTCGGCTGCCCGACGCGCTTCAACGATGGCTGCCCCTGCCTTCTTCGAGATTCGGTTCTCGTCAATGGCAAGCCAGACCACTACATGCGTCTCCAGGAGAATCAATAGAGATCGCCCCATTCTTCGGGGCTAATTGCAGGAGAGACGATATCGCCAATGATCTTGCCTTTGCCGGCCATAAAGCCAAAAAGGTCGTCCTTGTCGGCATCGTTGTCCGCAGGCACAAGCTTGGCCACCGGCTTGCCGCGCTTGGTGATCAACACCGCCTCCCGCTTCGCTTGAACTTCATCCATGACCACCAGACAATGGACTTTGAATGCGCCTGCCGCCATTTTTTTCATAGCAGATCCTTTCGATCATGGTCGTTATACTAGTCATAACCGGAGTCATTTCACCACCTGCACCGTGACCACATTGCTACGGCCTCGCTCGTTCGTGATGGACAGAGCGTATTGGCCTTCCGGCAATGATTCGGGGACCGAGAATGTAAAGTTCTTATTGTCCACGCTCTCCACCGGCAACCTGGTCGAGCCGATCCACAGCGTTTGGCGAGGCAAGAATGCGACGCCGGTAATTTGGAGTTCGTGACCGGCGAAGAGCTTGGCAATCGCTTCCTCGGGGGAATAGACAGGGTACCGGGCCACAGTAATGAGAACTGGGAGGGGAGGCAGGTCGATAGTAACCTCCTTTGAGACGGCCCCGCGGCCCTTGGCGAAGATCCTCACTTTTTCCTGAATCTCGCCGCCCGAAAGATTCTTGAATTCAAGATCCAATGATCCGCTGGTAGCCTGAGTCGGACGTAGCGCATCGCAAAGGACTACATGGCCATCGCAATCAGGTCTCGTCATCTCGACTATCCTCAAGTCACCGGAGCACTCTGCCGAGAGCCACACCTGATTCGCCTCGGCGCCGTTCACCTGCCACGAAAGCCGGTAGCTGTTGGTTGGCGAATCCTGGCGCAGCGGGGAGAGCGAGAATGAATGAATCGAGGGGGACGCTTCAATCTTCACGCCCTCCGGCAGAGCCTCGATCTTGACGGATTGAAGAATTCCGTCCAAACTCGCGGAGACTTGCTCTCCATCAAGTTTCTTCATGCCGTCGACGGCTCCGTAGCCGGAGGTGGCGATACCCTCGCCCAATTCATAACATGTGCCTTCAAGAAAGGCGTGATAGTAAGTTCCTCCGAATTGGTGGCCAAGACCAGCATCGCCCTCTTGCGCACCATGAAATTCGACCCCGTCGATCTTCAGGGTGAGTAATTCCTTGGAATCCGGAAGATCGCCGGCTGGCCGGTCGCATTCCTCGCGGGTCAGGTATTGATTGACGCTCACTGTGACGAATGCAGCATTGAAGTCCGTATTGGGATAGAGGGTGCCTGGTACCTCTACGGTTACAACGCGCACGCCGCCAGGAGCCGCAAACTCCATTGGTATTTGGCCGAGATAGCCCAGCGAATAATCCTGGCCGAGCTCTCCGCGGTGCAGCTTGTAATTGCTAGGAAACACTAAGGAAATATCGTAAACCTTGTTCGAGAAGGTAGACTGGGCAGGTAGAAGGGTCGGCAGTAAACAGAGCCAAAGCGTAATTGTGACTCTCATAGAGAATTGCCCTAATGTTTGGGAGTGCAAGCAGAATGCCACACTTTTTCCCTTGTAGAACGGCCAATTTGCGAACTTAGTCGTGGCACTGGGTGCGTTTTGCTGGACACAGACTGTACATCTGGGCTCGGAACAGTCAAAGGCACGTCGCAAGTGTGATCCCGCCTCTCCCTCCTCGGTGGTCCCTCCCTTGCCGCACCTTCCATTCCTTCTGTAGCATCAATATTCAGGCATTCATGAGGAGCTATTATGGCAACCGAAACTCTGGCTTCCCCGGCGACGCTCGATCACATTCCCACCAAGGTATTGAAGAATTTCATCGACGGCGAGTGGGTGGAATCCTCGACGGGAGAAACGTTTGAAGATCGCAATCCCGCCGACACGCGGGACGTTGTGGGCATCTTTCAGAAATCCGCCAAGGCCGATGTTGACGCAGCCGTGGACGCTGCCAAACGCGCTTTCACGAAATGGCGCCTTGTACCTGCGCCGCGCCGTGCCGAAATCGTTTTCCGCGCTGCGGAAATTCTCATCGGTCGCAAAGAAGACTACGCGCGCGAGATGACTCGCGAAATGGGCAAAGTCCTCAAGGAAACGCGTGGCGACGTGCAGGAAGCCATCGACGCCGCCTACTACAACGCTGGCGAAGGCCGTCGTCTCTTCGGTCCTACCGTCCCGTCGGAGTTGCCGAACAAATTCGCCATGGCTGTCCGCCAACCCATCGGCGTCTGCGGCATGATCACGCCGTGGAATTTCCCCATGGCAATTTCGTCCTGGAAGCTGCTGCCTGCAATCGTCTGCGGGAATACCTGCGTCATCAAGCCCGCCCAGGATACTCCGCTCTCAACATTTAATCTGGTCCGCGCTCTTGCCGATGCCGGCTTGCCGAAAGGCGTTATCAACATCGTCTCGGGATACGGCGCGGAAGTAGGCACGCCCCTCGCGGAGCACGCCGATGTGCGCGCCATTTCGCTGACCGGATCTTCCGCCGTGGGCCGCATCATTGGCGGCATCGCGGCCAAGAGTTTCAAACACTGTTCACTCGAACTCGGTGGCAAGAATCCCATGATCGTGCTCGATGACGCGAATCTTGAACTTGCCATCGAAGGCGGACTGTGGGGCGGATTCGGCACCACCGGCCAGCGTTGCACAGCGACCAGCCGCATCATCGTGCAGAAAGGCGTCTACCGAGAATTTGTCGATCGCTATGTTGCGCGCGCGAAGAAATTGAAAGTCGGCAACGGTCTCGATGAAACGGTTGAGATGGGTCCAGCTATCAACGAAAAGCAACTCCAGGCCGACCTCAGCTACGTCGAGATCGGCCAGAACGAAGGCGCGAAACTGATGTGCGGCGGCAATCGGCTCGATCAGGGCGAATACCAATACGGCTGGTTCATGGAGCCGACCGTGTTCACCGACGTCGATCCGACGATGCGTGTCGCGCGGGAAGAAATCTTCGGCCCTGTCGTGTCGATCATTCCCTGCGACGACCTCGAAGATGCCATTGAGATCGCTAACGGCATCGAGTACGGACTCTCCTCTGCGCTCTACACCAAAGACGTGAACAAAGCCTTCGCCGCCATTCGCGACCTCGACACCGGCATCACCTACATCAACGCCCCAACCATCGGCGCTGAAGTCCATCTGCCCTTCGGAGGCACCAAAGCCACCGGCAACGGTCACCGCGAAGGCGGCATCGGCGCGATTGATTTCTATACGGAGTGGAAGTCGGTCTACGTCGATTATTCGGACACGCTGCAGAAGGCCCAGATCGATCGTGGAGAGTAGGAAGGCTTTAACACAGAGAGCACAGGAGAACACTGGGGTAACGCGATCGGTTAGACTGACCGGTGATCGTCTGTGACCCGTGTGATTAAGATTGGTTTTTACTTCCATGCCGACCACCCAGACACGCGTAGTCACCGCCGCTAGCCGCCTCGATAACGTCCGCTACGCCATTCGCGACCTGGCCTGCGTCGCCGAAGAAGTCATCCAGCAGGGACACAAAGTTCTGCCGCTCAACGTTGGCGATCCGCTCAACTTCGATTTCCAAACTCCGCCCCACATCATCGAAGCTGCCTACAAAGCCATGCGTGATGGCAAGAACGGCTACGCGCCGTCTCCGGGCATTCCGGAAGCGCTTGAGGCGATTCGCGACGAGGCGATGCGCAAGAGCATCATGACGGTGAGCGATGTCTTCGTCACCTCGGGTGTGAGCGAGACGGTTGATCTATGCATCTCCGCCCTGGTCAATCCTGGCGAGGATATTCTTACGCCGAAGCCTGACTATCCGCTTTATTCGGCCGTGTTGTGCAAGCTGGGCATCGCGCTCAACGCTTACGATCTGAATGAAGACGATGCGTGGCAGCCGGAACTGGCCGACATCGAGCGCAAGCTCACGCCGCGGACGCGCGGCATCGTACTCATTAATCCTAATAATCCAACGGGCTCGCTATGCTCGCGGGAGATGCTGGAGCAGGTTGCCGAAATCGCGCGGCGGCATAGTCTGGTTGTCTTCTCGGACGAAATCTACGACAAGCTCATTCTCGATGGAACTCCGCATATCGCATTCGCGGCGGTTGCGCCGGATGTGCCTTGCATCACTTTTGGCGGGATGTCGAAGAACTATCTGGTTCCGGGATGGCGCATTGGTTGGGGCATCGTCTCCGGCGACGCGGCGGCGATGAAGCCTTATACGGAAGGCATTCACCGGCTGCTGCGGGCGCGGTTGTGCGCGAATCATCCTGAACAATATGCCATCAAGGCGGCGCTCGAAGGTCCGCAGGATCATCTGGTCGAAGTGCAGGGCAAACTGCGTTCGCGCCGCGATCTTACGCAGCAGTGGTGTGAAGCAACCCCGCGCGTGAGTTGCGTTGCTCCTCGCGGAGCGTTCTACGCTTTCCCGCGGATTGATATTCCGGACGGCGGGATTCCCGAGAACGATGAAGGCTTCGTCAAGGAACTCATTCGTCAAAAGCACGTCATGGTAGTGCACGGTTCCGGCTTCGGTCAGAAGCCCGGGACGCAGCATTTCCGCATCGTGTTCTTGCCGGATGAGAAGACGCTGAGTGAGGCTTACGTTTCGATTGGCGAGTTCATTCGGGAGAGATACTGAGATCGGAGATATTGGCTGCTCGCAGGGCAACTTCCCATTCTTTTTCCAACCCTAGCTCGTGAATCCATTGTTCCAGATACGGTGCGATTTAACGAGCTCCGCTGTATTTTAAGAATTCCTGCTGCGTCTTCGATCTGCCGTTGCGATTGAGAAAGCTTCGACCATTCGAGCTTGGACAGTATGACGTCCTCAGCGCTGGCGACGGAGAGAGAAATTCCTTGCAAACTCAATCGCTGGCCGCGGCCGAACTCCTCCTGGCTGAAGGCGCGGGATTTGCAGATAATCATGTCGATCTTCCAGGCTGTTCTCAAATCGATGACCTTGAACATGGACTCCCGCTTGAACGCCTCGAGCGCCGCGTCCAAGTCCGCATAGTATTCGCCGCTGGGCAAGCCCTGGATGAGCGTTTGTAATTGTTGTGGAGTGGCTGCGATCACAAGGTCCATGTCCTGCGTGGAGCGCAGGGAGCCGTAATAGGCGCTGGCAAATGATCCGGTCAGCATGTATGCGACGCCAGCGCGATCCAGCGCCACGGTTATCCTTTGCAAGACTTCAGGAAAGTTCATTCAGGCAGGCGGGTAGCGGCGCAGGAAGGAAGGCAAGCCTGAGCAACTCGCGAGCAATGCGCGTTTCCGGCCATTCCGGATGCTCATGACGTATCCGCTCCCGGCTCAGTTCGCGGGCGAACAGGCTCATCTCATAAGCCACAAGGAGCCGCTGCTCGCCCGACATCGCCCGTTGAATATCAAGTTGCAGGGCTTGCGCCGCAGGGCTTGTGTCGCTAATGGGCACGGGAAAATGGTAACATGCGCTCCCTGATTCACCGCTGAAGTCGCGGAAGTTCGAGAAATTCAATTGCTAGACTCGCGCCGATGTCCTTAAGAGTTTCCATAAGGTCGCGGGCAGACAGCAGGTTCCTCCACTTCGCTGTCGCCGGCGCTCCGGCTGCGGTCGGAATGACAACGGCGGGGGATTTCCGACCAAATCAAAGCGAAGGTAGCTTCCGACAAAGACCCTACAAAAATCAAAGTCAAAGGCAAACCGACAGGAGTGTCCGTTCCACACGAGCCCGATAGAATCGTTCTGAAGGGGAAAGGGATGATCGAGCGATGAAGGCTTTGATTTTTGGAGCGACGGGAATGGTGGGGCATGGAGTGTTGCGGGCGTGTTTGCTCGATCCGGATGTCGAGGTAGTGCTGACGGTGGGGCGAACTGCCACGGGCGTCCAGAATCCGAAGTTGCGGGAGATTGTGCATCCCGATTTACTTCATTATGAGGGGATCGAGAGCGAGTTAGCTGGGTTTGACGCTTGCTTCTTTTGCCTAGGCCAGACCTCTTATGGGATGACGGAAGAGGATTACCAGCGCGTGACTTATGGGATCACGATGGCGGCGGCGGAGGTGCTATGCAGGGTGAATCCGAAAATGACCTTTATGTATGTCTCGGGCGCGGGGACCGATAGCTCGGAGCGGGGGAGAAGCATGTGGGCGCGGGTGAAGGGGAAGACGGAGAACGCTCTGCTGCGGATGCCGTTTGCGGGGGCGTATATGTTCCGTCCGGGTGTGATTGAGCCGGTGCATGGAGCGCGGTCAAAGACTCGGCTGTATCGAGTTTTTTATATGCTGGCCAAGCCGTTGTTGCCGGTGGTGCGGCGGGCATTTCCTGCGTCTGTTTTGACGACCGCGGAGATTGGGCAGGCTATGTTGTGGGTGGCGAAACACGGGTATGCCAAGCGAGTTTTGGAGAGCTGGGACATTCGGGCTGTGGTGCGGAAATCTGGATCTTTAAACACAAAATCGTAAACACGGGGGAACACGGAGTAGGGCATCGCTTCAACAGCCGCCCGGCCGCTTGGGCAGGGAAAATCCCCACTCAGCAAGAGCTTGACCGGGCACTTTACTTTCAAATTTTCACTGTCCTGCTGACTTTGAGTCTCCTGCAGTGGTGTCGAATTCCTCTGCCATCCAGTGTTGGAGTGCGGTGATGTTTTGCGGGCGGCCCATAAAGTTCTTCACCAAGTCGTTTGCCGACATCGATCCGCCGGGCTCGAGGACTATGCGGCGGTAGCGCATGGGGGCGTCTCCCGCGAGGAGGTTCTGATGATCGAATTGCAGGAAGAAATCTTCAGCGATGACTTTATCAAAAAGATAAGTGTAATAAGCGGACGAATAGCCACCGAGATGGCCGAAAGAAGCCCACGTGTGAGTGTCGGGCAGGGGAGTGAAGAGGGTGTAACGGCGAGCGTCATCGAGGGTCACTTTGTCGAGATCGACATTCTCAGGCTTGGTTTTGTAAATGTCGTAAGAGACGGCGCTGAAGGCATTTTGGCGGCCGGCCCAGCCGCCGCGTCCGAAGGCGGAAGCGCGGTTCATGCGGGCGACTAATTCGGCGGGAATGGGCTCTCCAGTTTTGTAATGGCGGGCAAACTTGGCGAGGACCTGCGGGCTGCGAATCCATTCTTCGAGCATCTGCGAGGGAGCTTCGACGAAATCGGATTCCATGGTGATGCCGCTGATTCCGGCCCACTGTTGCTGGCCGCCGAGAATGTGGTGCATGAGGTGGCCGAATTCATGGAAGAAAGTTTGAACGTCGCCGTAATCCATGAGACCGGGATCGGTGGCGGTGGGGTTCGGGAAATTGCAAACGAGCATGGCTTCGGGGAGTTGCTTGCCGCGGATGCCGTCGAGGACCGGAGATCGGAAGAGCACACGTCTGAACTCCAGTCACTTAGGCATCT
>OBLW0100000769.1_pt1 | contig 27405 bp, 29 predicted proteins | sample 1520161 | NCBI WGS metagenome assembly OBLW01 (sample SAMEA3539309, study PRJEB22396) | soil metagenome | biome: tundra; feature: field; material: soil | place: USA | collected 2010-05 | depth 0.15 m | reverse complement strand
AAGCTCAGCCAGGAGCCTGCCGGAGAAAAATAGGTATAGATTGGCCAGTAAATGATCGGAAACCGGTCAAAGTTGGGAAGAGGGCCAGAGGCAGGCGATCTTATTCTTTTTCAGACGGTTATGTTACCTCAGGCAGAGATCCGGTCGCGAGCAATCCCCGGACAAGCCTGGAACTCTTCTGTAGTAGCCTTTTTCCAGCTCTTTCCTCGCCCGTCAGGTTTGATTGCGGTGCGTTCTGCGGGTGAACTCGCTTGGCAATCCTTCTCGGCCCCGCGAGCGATGACCCTCGGAATTGGATCAGATTGGCCGCATATGTAAATCTCCTATCGCTCCAGCTATTGACCCACGGCCGGCGATCCGATGAGCAGCCTGAGGTGGACGCACCAGACCACGGCCAAGATCGCTGGACAATTAGATCGGCTGGGCATCCGGGTCGGCGCCCATACGGTCGCCCGATTACTCGACAAACTGCACTTCTCGCTCCGCGTGCACTGCAAAAAGATCGCCGCGGGGAACCGCTCGACACGCGACCAACAGTCCGCCACATTACCCGGCTGCGCAGTCGATTCTGTCGTCACCGCAATCCCATCGTCAGTGTCGATGCCAAGAAGCGGGAACTGTTGGGCAATTTCAAGAATGCCGGCCGGAAGTGGCAGCGCATCCCCACGCCGCTAACCGCGGTTCTGTGTTCGTCGGCGTCAGTCACGAGACCTCCGCCTTTGCCGTCACTTCTGCCGCTGGTGGCGCCGGGAGGGTGCCGGCGCTACCCCAACGCCAAACACTTGCCGATCCTGGCCGACACCGGCGGCAGCAATTCCGCCACGCATGGTGGTTGGAAGGACCAACTCCAGCAGCGCCTCTGTGATCGCCTGGGGCTCACCGTCACCGTGGCCCACTATCCCACCGGCGCCTCCAAGTACAACCCGATTGACGCCGCCTGTTCAGTCAAATCAGCGAGAACTGGACCGCCGAGCCTCTCACCGGCTACGGCAAGATCCTCGGTCTGATCCGCAAAACCACCACCACCACGGGACTCAAAGTGCGCGCCTACCTGGACACGAAGGACTACCCGCTCAAAGTCAAACCGTCTGCCCAAAGGTTACGGGAACTTCGAATCACCCGGCACACAACCCTGCCAAAGTGGAACTACACCATGCTTAGGGTCGAACTTGGCTATGAAACCCGCCACTTGCTTGGCGGGCGATTCCGCGTAGACAAGCTTGGCACTTTGCTTCACTGTTTCACTTTAATTAACAAGCGCCGCTCTGCCACAATTGTGAGGGGGATCAAATGACCGCTGCTTACGACGCCATCGTCATCGGAACCGGACAGGCCGGCCCTTCACTGGCGGCGCGCCTGGCCAAGGCGGGGTTAAAGGTCGCCATCGTCGAGCGCAAGTTGTTCGGCGGCACCTGTGTCAACACAGGCTGCATTCCTACCAAGGCCATGGTCGCCAGCGCTTACGCCGCCCATATGGTTCGCCGCGCAGCCGAGTTCGGGGTGGATGCCGGCGGAGGCTCAAGCGTCGATATGCGGCGGGTGAAAGCCAGGAAGGATGCCATATCGGGGAAATCCAGGACAACGGTTGAGGCATGGCTGAAGAACATGGACAACTGCACCGTCTATGAGGGCCACGCTCGCTTCGAGTCGCCCCAAGAGGTAAGCGTCGGACCGCACCGGCTCACCGCCAAGCGGATCTTCATCAACGTGGGCGGGCGCGCGGTGGTGCCGCAAATGCCCGGACTGGATCAGGTCGAGTACCTCACCAACAGTTCCATGATGAACGTCGACTTTCTTCCCAGACACCTGATCGTTGTGGGCGGCAGCTATATCGGCCTGGAGTTCGGACAGATGTACCGGCGTTTTGGAAGCCAGGTCACGATCCTGGAAATGGGGCCGCGTTTGGTTCAGCGGGAAGACGAAGACGTGTCGGCGGCCATCCAGGAGATCCTGGCGCGGGAGGAGATCGACGTGCGCCTGAACGCGAAATGCATCGGCTTTTCCAGGCGCGGCGGAGAGATTATGGCGCACGCGGACTGCGCGGCCGGCTCGCCGGAGGTTGGCGGCTCGCATTTGCTGCTGGCGGTTGGCCGGCGCCCGAATACCGATGACCTTGGGCTGGAAGCCGCCGGCGTGGCGGTGGATGCCCACGGGTACATCGCGGTCGACGATCAATTGCGCACCAGCGCACCGGGCATCTGGGCGCTGGGCGACTGCAACGGCAAAGGCGGGTTTACGCACACCGCCTATAACGATTTCGAAATTGTGGCGGCGAATCTGCTCGATAACGACGCGCGCCGCGTGAGTGACCGCATACCGGCTTACGCACTGTACATCGACCCGCCGCTGGGGCGCGCCGGCCTGACCGAGGCGGAGGTCCGCAAAACCGGCCGGAGCGCGCTGGTTGGGAAACGTCCGATGACCAAAGTCGGACGCGCCGTGGAGAAGGGCGAATCGCAGGGCTTCATGAAAATTGTGGTCGACGCGCAATCGAAAGAAATCCTGGGCGCCGCCATTCTGGGCACAGGCGGCGATGAGGCCATTCATTCGATTCTGGACGTCATGTATGCGAAGGCGCCCTACACAACCATTCAAAGGGCCGTGCACATTCACCCCACCGTTTCCGAACTCATTCCCACCATGTTGGGCGAACTCCAGCCTCTCGCTGGCAAGGGCGCGTAGGTGGAAGTACAATAGGTGGACCAAGGAGGGAAAATGTCGGTATACGTTTTGGCATTTCTGATTGGCGTGGTTGCCGGGCTTCGTGCGCTGACACCGCTTGTCGCAGTCAGTTGGGCTGCCCGCTTGGGATGGCTCCATCTGGAAAATACCTGGCTGGCGTTTCTGGGCTTTGCGGCTACGCCGTACATCGTCAGCGTGCTGGCGATTGGGGAGCTGATCAACGACAAGCTGCCCAAGACGCCCAGCCGGAAAGCGCCCCCGGGGTTCATAGCCCGGATCGTGACCGGAGCATTGTGCGGTGCCGCTATTGGCGCGGCCAGCCAGTCGCTGTTTGGTGGTTTGGTGGCGGGCGCGATTGGCGCAGTCGTGGGGACGCTGGGCGGCTACGAGTTTCGGTCCCGGCTGGTCAGAGCCATCGGCGGGAAGGATCTTCCGATTGCGCTGCTCGAGGATGTGATCGCGGTCGGCGGCGCATTTTTGATTGTCTCGCGGTTTGCGTGAAGCTAAGAGCTGAAAGCTGATGGCTGACAGCTTCTAAAACACGCGGCGCTTCAGCCTCTCCACGGTGAACGTCGCCGTATCGGCGACCGCCATGACCGCCATCACGCCCGCCTGCACCGGGTCGCTGACCACCAGGTCCGCCGCATCCGGGACGCTCCCCGCCATGTTCAGACTGATCACCAGCAGACCTTCCTGACGCACCTCCCGCACGGCCTGCTCGATCTCTCCGCCCATCAACGATCCCGCCAGCACCAGCGCCTTGGCCCTGGGGAGCCGGGCCACCGCGCGCACCGCGTCCGCCAGCGCCTGCTCTCCCACCAGCGGGATCGTATCCACAGAGATGTGCTCGCCGCGGATATTGTGCCGGTCGGCCTCCGATACCGCGCCGATGGCCACCTGCCCCACCTGCGCCCCGCCGCCCATGATGATGATGCGCTTGCCGTAAATCTTCTGCAGCGTCTCGACCACTTCGACCTTGCGCACAATGGCCAGCGCCCGCAGATCCGCCGCCAGTTCCCCACCGCTGCCGGGCAACGCAATCTCGAAGTAAATGCGCGCTTCGACGGACCCCTGATCGATGATCTCGACCGACGTGATATCGCCCCGGTGCCGCGCGATCACGCCCGTCAATTCATGCAGAACTCCCAAGCCCGCATCGGCATGGATCATCAGGCCGATATTGTCGTTTGTCATAGCAGGCGTCATGGCAGCGTATAAGTAATCTTATCGCCATCCACATGGGCGAACGGAGTGAGCGTGTGCGGCCTTCGGCTGGCCGCGGTCATGATGTGCTCCACAGGAATGCCGCGCACGCTGAGCGCATCGGCAATGAGCGAGCGGTGGCAGCGCCAGGGCACCGCCTCCGAACACATGATGGCCGTCGGGCGAGCGCGCGAAAGCTCGATGAGCTGCCGCAGCGCCGCGGCGAATTCCGGCGTCTGCATGTAATCGGCAAATCCGCGAAAGCTGAGATTTCTCCAGCCGGTATTCACCGAATCGCGCCGCGCGTGGCGCAAGCCACCCAGCCCCTGCATGTGGACGTATTCGATGCCGGCCGCCCGGAGCGACTCGGGCAGCGCCTCCCGGTTGAACTGCGGGTTGTGCCGCGAGCGGGGGATCGTGCGCACATCCACCAGCGTTTCGACGCCATGCGCCGCTAGCATCCGCATGAACTCCTCGATGGGATGCGTGGAATGCCCGATGGTCAACATCACCCCACTGGTTTCTTGACGCTCAACGGCAAGTGGATGCGCAGCACGCGCTCGCGATGCCGCTCCTCTTCCAAACTCCGGGTACGCGCGCGCAGCAGGTCGCTAAGCGCCACCATGCCGGTCAGCTTACGTTCTCTATCGTTGTTCACGACCGGAAAGCGCGTCAGCCCGGTGTCCGACATGCGATGCGCCACTACCCGCAGCGGCTCGTCCGGATACGCAACCACCGGGTCCCTGTGCGCCGGTTCCGTGCCATTCTTCGCGAAGCGTTCCAGATCCCCGCGCGTGACCACCCCCACCAGACGCCGTTCATCGTCCACCACCGGATACAAATGTTGCCCCTGGCGCGCCGTGTGATCGGTATGGAGCAAGTGCGCCAGTTCGCGCCCCGTCAGGCGCGCGGGAATGGCTGCCACGTTGGTGCGCATCACCTCCCGCACAAACAAAATCTCCAGTGGGTCCACCGCATATTCGCGGCTCATATGATAGCCGCGCCGCGCGACCTTCTCGGTCAGGATCGAACGGCGCAGCGTCAGCACCGTGAAACCGTGCGCCACCGTCACCGCGAGCAGCAACGGCAGCAGCATGTTCACATCGTGGGTCAGTTCCAGCGCGAAGATCACGCCCGTGAATGGCGACCGCATGGTGCCGCCCAGAATCGCGCCCATACTCACCAGCGGCCAGAAGCCCGCGCCTTCGTGCGGCAGGAACATCGCCTCGATGCCGCCCAGCGCGCCGCCCATCATCAACAATGGCGCCAGCACGCCGCCCGACGTCCCCGATCCCAGCGAGACCGCCCAGATCGTCGATTTCACCAGCAGAATGCCCACAATTATTTTCAGTGGCACGTCCCCCTGCAACAGCGCACCGATGGTTTCATACCCCACGCCGAGCGCTTGCGGGAAGATCAGTCCACCCAGTCCGATCGCCAGGCCGCCGATGGCCGGCCACCACATCCAGTGAATGGGCAGCAGGCGGAAGGCATCCTCCGCCGCATAGACTGCCAGCGTCAGCAGCGCCGACAGTCCGCCCGCCGCGAGGCCCACCAGCACGCACGAGAGCAACCCCGCCGGGCCGATGAACACCGGATGTGCCGGCACCGGAAACAGGGGACCAAGGCCGATGATATAGCGCCGGGCCGCGGCCGCGGTGACGCTGGCCAGCGCCACCGGCACCAGACTTCGCGGCTTCCATTCAAACAGCAACAGCTCGACCGCCAGCAGCACGGACGCCACCGGCGCGGCAAACGTAGCCGCCATCCCGCCCGCGGCTCCGGCCACCAGCAGCGTCTTGCGCTCGTTGCTGGTCAGCTTGAACAACTGGGCGATCATGGAGCCGAACGCGCCGCCCGTCATAATGATGGGCCCTTCGGCGCCAAACGGGCCGCCCGTGCCAATCGACAGCGCCGAAGACAACGGCTTCAGCAGCGCCACCTTCGGCTCGATACGGCTGCCGCCGATGAGGATGGCTTCAATGGCCTCCGGAATCCCATGCCCGCGAATGCGCTCCGAGCCGTAGCGCGCCATCACGCCGATGATCAGGGCGCCCGTTACCGGCACGAGGATCTCCAGCCAGCCCAAATGGTTGCCAGCCGGAGAGACCAGCATTGCGCTCCAGCGTCCGAAGAAGAACAGGTTCGTGAAGAGGCCGATCAGTTTGAGTAGGGCCAACGCTACGAACGCGCTCACCAGGCCGATAAAAATGGCTATCCCCGAAATGGTGATCATGCGCGGTGTGGCAGTGAAATCGCCTAGTTTGTCGGTCATGTTTCCTTATTGGCGCGCTAGGATCGCTTGCAAGGCCGCAGACAGCGCGCTGCCCGCGCTTCCGAGCTCGGCGCGATGATCGAGGGAAAGCTTGCGCAGCACCGCTTCGCCCTTGCGCGTGAGGCGGACGCGGACCTGCCGCCGGTCGCCTTCCGCGCGGTTGCGCCGGAGCAGCCCGCACTCCGTCAGGCGGTCGATCAGCCCCACCGTGCTGTGATGCTGGAGCTGCAGCCGCTCGGCCAGATCGCCCACGGTAGGCTCGCCGGCGTAAGCTTTGACGGCCAACAGCAGTTGGTGCTGGGCGGGTTCCAGGCCGGCCCGCCGCGCCGCCTGCTCGCTAAAACGCAGAAAGCGGCGGATCTGATAACGAAATTCGGCCAAAGCCCGGTAATCGGCCGCGGTCAACTGTGCCGTGGAGGCCCCTCCTGACATATCGTATCACGATATGAATGCGGGGTACCCGCGCACGGGCGCAAGTGCATCTTGCAAATTGCAAAGCGATAGAATCGAGGCATGATGCGAACCGATCGCCGGTCGTTTCTGGCCGCCGCGGGCGCCGCCGCCTTGGCGGGCTCCGTGAACGCAGGCGGCCGCCGCGCCGTCCGCCTGGGCGGGCCGATATTCCTGAAGAGCGAAGATCCGGCTGAACTGGCGCGCGAGCACCGCCGCCTGGGCTATAGCGCCGCCTACTGCCCGCAGGCCAAAGCTGAAGACACCGTCCGCGTGCGCGCCATCGAGAAGGCTTTCGCGGCCGAGAATGTGGCGATCGCCGAAGTGGGCGCTTGGGTCAACATGCTGGACCCGGACACCGAAAAGCGCCGCGCCAATCTGCAATACGTGGTGGAGCGCATGGCCCTCGCCGACGCTGCCGGCGCGCGCTGCTGCGTGGATATCGCCGGCTCTTACAATCCCACCGTCTGGTACGGACCCAATCCGAAGAACCTTTCGCAGCAGTTCTTCGACGCCACGGTGGATAACTGCCGCCATGTGATCGACGAGATCAAACCGAAGCGGACCAAGTTCACCATTGAAGCCATGGGCTGGTCGCTGCCCGATGGCCCGGATTCCTACTTGAAGCTCATCAAGGCGGTGGACCGCCCGGCCTTCGGCGTGCATCTGGATGTCTGCAACGTCATCAACTCGCCGGAGCGCTTCTACCGCAACAGCGAAGTGATCGCCGATTGCTTCCGCAAGCTGGGTCGGTGGATCGTTTCCTGCCATGCCAAGGACCTGGCATGGATCGTGGAGCTGAACGTGCATTTCCAGGAAGTAATTCCCGGCCGCGGCGAGATCGATTACCGGACCTATTTGAACGAGCTGTCGCAGTTGGCGGTGGAAACGCCGCTGATGCTCGAACACCTGAAGACGGCCGAGGAGTACGAAGAAGGTAAGCGCTACATTCAGAAGGTAGCTGCCCAGATCGGAGTGACATTCGCATGACCAGAAGAGATTTCATGGCCGCCGCCGCGCTGCCGGCGTTGGCATCGATTCCTACAGCCATCACCGCAGCCAGCACCCGTCTGCCCATCCGCAAAGCCGTGCTCTTCGAGATGCTCCCCAAATCGCTGAGTATTGCCGATCGCTTCAAACTGGCTAGGGATACAGGCTTCGAAGCCACCGAGTGCCCCACCACACCCGACCAACGCACGGCGGATGAAATCAAGAAAGCGTCGGAATCCGCCAGGCTGCCGATTCATTCCGTGATGAACATGGCGCACTGGAAATATCCGCTGTCTTCGGCGGATCCGGCCGTGGTTGCCGAGAGCGTCAAAGGCATGGAAACCAGCCTGCGCAACGCGCACTTCTGGGGCGCCGAGACGGTGCTGCTGGTGCCCGCCGTGGTCAATCCGCAGACCAGTTACCAGGACGCCTGGACACGCTCCCAACAGCAGATCCGCAAGCTGATCCCCATGGCGGAGGAGTTGAAGGTCATCATCGCGGTGGAGGAAGTCTGGAACAAGTTTCTGCTCAGTCCGCTCGAATACGCGAAGTATATCGACGACTTCCGGAGCCCCTGGGTGCGCTCTTATTTCGATGTGGGCAACGTGGCGCTCACCGGCTATCCGCAGGATTGGATACGCACCGTGGGCCAGCGCATCGCGAAGCTGCACATCAAGGACTTCCGCTTCCGGAAGATGCAGGCCGAATTCGTGCCCTTGCGCGAAGGCGACATCGACTGGCCCGAAGTCCACAAGGCGCTGGGCGAAATCGGTTACCACGGCACCGCCACGGTGGAGTTGGAAGGCGGCGATGAAGCCTATCTGCGCGAAGTGAACCGCCGCTTCGAGCTGATTCTATCGGGGGCTTAGAGCGGGTCCTGGAGGACCCGCGCAGAACTGGAGGTCTGCCCCACTTCAATATGGGGAAGACTTAGCGGCATGGGGCGTAGGCAGGCAAATGTAACCTGCCGTGGCGCGGGCGCATCGTTAAGCATGCCATGCAAATCCCTATTTCCAGGCGCCGTCTCTTCACCCTGCTGCCCCTGTTTCCGGCGGCGAAGCTGCTGATCGCACAGCAGAGCGCTCCATCCAGCCAGCAAAGCCCCACCTTCACCGCGGACGTCAACGTGGTGAATCTGTTCGCGACTGTGCGCGATAAGGATAGCCATATCGTCTCCAACCTCAACAAGGACGACTTCGTCCTCCAAGAAGACGGACGGCCGCAGGTCATCCGCTATTTCTCCCGCGAAACCGATCTGCCGCTGGCCCTCGGGCTGTTGGTGGATACCAGCCGCAGCCAGCGCAACGTTATCGACGCGGAGCGCTCCGCCAGCTACACGTTCTTTGAACACGTACTGCGCGAAAACAAAGACCAGGCGTTCGTTGTCCACTTCGATCACCAGGTGGAGCTGCTGCAGGATTTCACTCAGTCCCGCCAGAAGCTGAACAAGGCGCTGCATGAGATCGAAGTGAATCAGGACGACTCCCAGCAGCAGGGCGGCGGTGGTGGAGGCGGCTATCCCGGCGGTGGGGGCGGGCGCGGCGGAGGCGGTGGCTCGCGCCGCGGCGGCGGCACTCTGCTCTACGACGCCGTTTACCTGGCGTCGGGCGACGATCTGATGAAAAAGCAAAAGGGCCGCAAAGCGGCCGTCATCCTCTCAGACGGCGTCGACCGGGGCAGCAAAGTGTCGATCTCGGAAGCCATCGAAGCCGCCCAACGTTCCGACACATTGGTGTACTCCATCTACTTCGCCTCGAACGAGGGTTTCCAGGGTTTCGGGCGCGGCGGCGGCATGGGACGCGGAGGTGGGATGGGACGCGGCGGTGGAAGGCGCCCGCAGGAAGAGCGCCCCGACGGCAAGAAGATACTCCGGCGTATCTCAAAGGAGACCGGCGGGACCTTCTTCGAAGTCTCCAAGAAGCAGACGATCGATACAATCTACAGCCGGATTGAGGAGGAGCTGCGCAACCAGTATAGCCTCGGCTACACCTCGGATCAGCCGGCGTCCCAGACAGGCTACCGCACCATCAGTCTGGCCGCCGACAAGAAGAATTTGACCGTCCAAACTCGCGAAGGGTATTATCCGGTGGCGGCTGCTAGTGGTGGCAAATAGCGGTGCTTCTGAGGGAAACCGCTCCCTTTACAGTCGCGGCTCAGTAACGCTGTGCTACCGTCGAAAGTAGCATGGCGAAGTTCCTGTTTGGCCTGATCACCGGCGTAGTCCTGTGCGTCGCCGGCGTGTTCCTGCTCTTCTTCGCGCTGGCGCGATCCTTCCGCGAAAGCCCGCCCACCGTCGCGCAAAACTCGGTGCTGCAACTCCAGCTTTCGGGCGACATACCCGAGCGTCCGCCGGTGGAAGTCCCCTTCGGCGCGTTCGCGGAACGCCCGGCCTCCACCGTCACCAGCGTGTGGATGATGCTGCGTAAAGCCGCCGTGGATGCGCGCATCAAAGCGGTGGTGCTGGAGCCTGACTCGCTCAGCGTGGGCTGGGGCAAGCTCGAAGAATTCCGCGCCGATCTGGAACGGTTCAAGAAGTCCGGCAAGCCCCTGTTTGCCTTTCTGAAGACCCCCGGCGCCCGTGAATATTACCTGGCTTCCGCCGCCGACCGCATCTATCTCGGCCCCACGGATTGGCTCAATATCAAGGGCATGCGCGTCGAACTGATGTACTTCAAGAAGACGCTGGATAAGATCGGCGTCGACGTGCAGGTGGAGCACGATGGCAAGTACAAGGACTTCGGCGACATGTTCACGCGCACGTCCATGAGTCCGGAAACCCGCGAGGTGATGACCGGCCTTGTGGACAGCCTCTACGATAATCTGGTGGGCCGGATCGCGCAGGCCCGCAAGAAAACCCCCAACGCCGTGCGCGCGCTGATCGATCGGGGACCGTTTCTCGCCAACGATGCGCTCCAGGATGGCCTGGTCGACCAGTTGCGCTACGAAGACCAGATGTTCGCCGACCTGCAGCAGAAAGTGAACTCCGGCGAATTGCATAAGCTCTCGACCGGCCGATATCAGAAGGTCGCACCCGATTCGCTGGGTCTGGAGGGCCGCCACCGCATCGCCATGCTGGTGGGCGACGGTACCATCACGCGCGGCTCTTCCGACGACGATGGCGTTTCCGACGACGGCATCCGGGCGGCGGGATTCAACAAGCTCCTGCGGCGGATCGCCGGCGATTCGAGCGTGGATGGCGTGGTGGTGCGCATCGATTCTCCGGGCGGCGACGCAGTGGCCTCCGATGAGATCTGGCGCGAAATGAACCTGCTGAGCAAGAAGAAGCCGGTAGTGATCTCGATGTCCGATACGGCCGCTTCCGGCGGCTACTATATGGCGATGACCGGCGATCCCGTCGTGGCTTACCCCGGCACTCTCACCGGTTCCATCGGCGTGGTGTTCGGCAAGCCAAATCTGCACGGGCTCTACGATAAGTTGGGTATCACCAAGGATATGATCGCGCGCGGCCGTTTTGCGGCCATCGATTCGGACTACCGCGATCTCTCCCCCGAGGAGTTAGCCAAGCTGAAGGACGGCATTGACGCCAACTACCACGACTTTGTCGCCAAAGTAGCGCAGGCGCGCCGCCGCCCATTCGATCAGGTCGAAGCGCTGGCGCAGGGCCGCGTGTGGCTCGGCGCGCAGGCTCAAACGCGCGGCCTGGTGGACGAATTGGGCGGCATCGACCGGGCGCTCGAACTGGTGAAGCAGAAGGCCAGGATACCGGCTTCCGAGAATGTCACCATCGTGATGTATCCGGCGCGGCGCAGTATTCTCGATGTGCTGTTCGGGCGCGCGCCGGAGAGCACCGTCGAGTCGGCCTTGCGGCGATTGGTCAGGGATTGGCCCCCGGAATTGTGGACCAAAGGCGGGCTGTTGCGCATCATGCCGTATATGGTGACCGCGCAGTAGCGGCGTGGGGCAGGACTCCAGTCCTGCGCGGGTCCTCCAGGACCCGCTCTTCGCGCATAGGGATCAGCCACGTGCGAGCACGCACAGGCCGACGCGGACGTCGGGCCGCAGGACTGGAGTCCTGCCCCACACTTGGTATGGTAATATGGCTATGGTATGGCCACGACCAAAGTGACGTTCACTCTCGACCAGGCCACCATTTCCCGGCTGCAAGAAGCCGCCACCCGCATGACGATGCCGAAGAGCGAAGTGGTCCGCGCCGCCATCGCCGAATACTACGACAAGATCGGCCGTCTCAGTGAGCGCGAAAGGTTGCGCCTGTTGCGCGCGTTCGATGAACTGGTGCCTCGCATTCCGAAGCGCAGTGCGGCTGAGGTGGACCGGGAGTTAAGGTCAATTCGCCGGGCCCGCCGGGCCGGGGGCCGTCGGCACGCTTCGTGACCTTCCTGGACACCTCCGTGCTGATCGATGCCCTCACCGGGCCAAAACGGTCCGCAACCGCGTTGCGCCGCGCAATACACGACGGGGAGCGCATCGTGCTTCCCTCGTTGGTGCTTTACGAATGGTTTCGCGGACCGCGCCTGCCTCAGGAGTTGTCTGCCCAGGAGGCCCTCTTTCCGAGCGAGACCGCCATCCCTTTTGGTTGGCAGGAGGCGGCGCTAAGCGCGAAGTTGTACCGGTCTCTTCACCGGGCCCGCGGACGCGAGATCGACCTCGCCATTGCGGCCTGCGCGATCACCCACGAGGCAGCGCTTTGGACTCTCAACATTGCCGACTTCAAAGACATCCCGGGCCTTCGCTTCTACAACTCCATCTGAACCATCCTTGCCGTGATATCCTTCTGAGTATCTCGCCCTCAGGCGGATTGAGAGGAGGACAACCGTGCGCGCTTGGCCATCGCTTGCCGTGTTCCTCGCCGTAGCTTCGCTGCCCACGCTCGCGGAAAACTGGCCGCAATGGCGCGGCCCTTCCTTGAACGGCATCAGCACCGAGAAAGACCTGCCGCTGCATTGGAGCACCACGGAAAACATTGCCTGGAAACTGGAAATGCCTGCCAAATCCGGCGCCACGCCGATCGTCTGGGGCAACAACGTGTTCCTCAACGTCGCCGATGGCGACGACCTGTACCTGTGGTGCGTCGACAAAACCAAGGGAACGCCCATCTGGAAGAAGCTCATCGCGGCCGGCAATTACAAAATCAACAAACAGAACATGTCGTCGCCGTCGCCCGTCACGGACGGCCAAAGCGTCTACGCGATGACTGGCATCGGCGTGCTGAAGGGCTTCGACTTCAAAGGCAATGAGCTGTGGGCGCGCGACATCCAGAAGGACTACGGCAAGTTTGGCCTCAACTGGGGCTACGCGTCTTCGCCCTTGCTCTACGAGGATGCGCTTTACGTGCAGGTGCTGCATGGGATGAAAACGCACGATCCGTCGTACGTCCTGCGCATCGATAAGAAGACCGGCAAGACCGTGTGGCGCGCGATCCGGCCGACGGACGCGGTGCGCGAGTCGCCCGATTCCTACACCACCCCCGCGCTTTTACGCTACGGCGATCATGTGGAGATCGTGGTCACCGGCGGCGATTGCATTACGGGCCACGATGCGGCCACCGGCGCGGAACTGTGGCGCGCCACCGGCTTCAATCCCGGCAAGAACCCCGCCTACCGCATCATCGCCTCGCCGGTCGTTTACGACGACGTGGTCTACGCCCCCACTCGCGTGAAGCCGCTGATTGCGTTTCGCGCCGGCGGGCGCGGCGATGTTTCCCAATCGCACAAGTTGTGGGAGTTCATGAATGGGCCGGATGTCCCGACGCCCGTCACCGATGGCAAATACTTTTACTCGGTCAACGATCGCGGCATTCTCTGGTGCCTGAACGCCAAGACCGGAGAAGAGATCTGGGGCGGCAAGCGCATCAAGCCCGCCACCTATAGCTCATCGCCCGTGCTGGCGGATGGGAAGATCTACATCACCAACGAAGAGGGCCTGACCACGGTCGTCAAGGCCGGCCCCCAGTTCGAAGTTCTGGCGGAGAACGATCTGAACGATTACACTCTCAGCTCCCCGGCAATTTCGGATGGCCACATCCTGATTCGCACGGCCAAGTTTCTGTACTCGATCGGCAAGTAAGCCCGCCTCTACGACGGCTTGTAGTACAGCACGATCCCGCCGCCCAGCGCCGCCAGCAAGAAACCCACGTAAAGCAGCGGGTTCGGCGCGTTTTTCGGCGGATGCATGGCTATCGAGACCACCACATTCACCAGCGGCGCTCCTCCGAAGACCAGCGGCATCACGTAATTTGGAATCCCGCCCGACTTGAACGCCCAGATGATGCAGACCGCCCCCAGCGCCCCTAGCGCGCCGCCGATGATGGACCAGACGGAGCCGCCCGTATTAAAGCCGCTCAGCCCGCCCTGCGACGAAAGCGCCGCCACCGGCACCAGAACGCCGATCAGAAAATAGGCGAATCCCACGCACAGCAGCGCCTTCAGCGGATTGCCGAGCTGCGTCTGCCCCTTGTGCAGCGCGGGTCCATAGACACCCCACGACAGCACCGCGCCAATTACAAAAACGATCCACATTTTGGAACGCTTCCCCTCCCTTTTCTTGGTTACAACCGCGCTTTGTTCCATCAGAATGAAATCCTCTGCCCGACTATGCCATACTACCTGAAAATCGGAGAACTCAGAGGGACGCGCAAATATGGCCCAACTGCCAGCCGCCACGACCGCTCACCGCCTCACCCCAGTGCAATGGGTCATCTGCGCCATGGCCGCCATCGGCTTCGCGTTCGACACCTACGCTTTGCTGGTCTTGCCGCTGATCGTGCGGCCCGCCCTGATGGAAATCGCCAAGGTCAAGCCGGGCACACCGGACTTCAATTACTGGGTGGGCCTGCTCTTCTACATCCCCGCGGTGGCGGGTGGCATCTTCGGCCTGTTGGGCGGATATCTCACCGACCGGCTCGGCCGCCGCCGTGTGCTGGTCTGGAGCATCCTGCTCTACGCCTTCTCGGCCCTGGCGTCGGGACTGGTCAACTCCGTCGGCGCGCTGCTGGTGCTGCGCTGCACTACGTTCATTGGCGTTTCCGTGGAATTTGTAGCTGCAGTGGCATGGCTGGCGGAGTTGTTCCCGGACGCCAAACAGCGCGAAGCCGTGCTGGGTTATACGCAGGCGTTTTCGTCGGTGGGCGGATTGCTAATCAGCGCCGCCTACTACCTGGCCGTCACGTACTCCAAATCGTTGCCGGCCATCCATGGCGCGCACGAGGCCTGGCGCTACACGCTGATCTCCGGCGTGATCCCGGCGATTCCGTTGATCGTCATCCGGCCCTTCCTGCCGGAGTCGCCCGCCTGGCAGGAGAAGAAGCTGAGTGGCACGCTGCGGCGGCCCAGCATCGCCGAGTTGTTCCGGCCGGAGTATCGCAAGATCACCCTGCTCACCGCCTTGATGTTCGCCTGCAGTTACGGCGCGGCCTTCGGCGCGATTCAGCACATTCCGCGCATCGTACCGGGCTTACCGCAGGTCGTACACCTCGCCCGCGCCGCGCAGGAGCAGATCGTGAGCAAGGTGCAATTTCTGCAGGAGATGGGCGGCCTGCTGGGCCGGGTAATACTGGCGTTCCTGGCGATCCGCATCGTCAGCCGCCGGCGACTGCTGCGCATCTTTCAGTTTCCGGGACTGTTTCTGGTGCCCTTCGTGTTCTTCTATCCGGCCACCCACGATCTGGGCATGACGGAGGTGGGCATCTTCCTTGCCGGGCTGCTCACCGTGGCGCAGTTCAGCTTCTGGGGGAATTATCTCCCCCGGATGTACCCCACGCACCTGCGCGGCACCGGCGAGAGCTTCGCGGCCAATATCGGCGGCCGCATGGTCGGCACCTCGGCCGCACTGCTGACCACGCAACTCGCCAACGTGATGCCGGGCGCCACGCCGTTCACCAAGCTGGCTTATTCCGCCAGCGCCGTCGCGCTGCTAGTGTACGCTGTGGGGTCCATCTCGAGCTTCTGGTTGCCCGAGCCACAGCAGGATAAGTTGCCGGAGTGAGCGGGACGCCTGGCGCGATGGCGGGAGATAAGTAGGTATCTTCTCGCCGCAATGAGCAGGCCTTCAGATATACAGACTGGCCCTCGATGTCGTACCGGAATCGAAAGCGGCCGGACCGGATACGGTATTGGCCGCCATCGTCCTGCACGCCCTGGAGTTTCTTGATGAGATACCGGCGGCTTCGGTTATGTTATAGAGATCTTCCTTCAGGGCAGCCACAATGCCTCGGTAGTGCTCCGGCAACTCCGGATGGTAGGCAACCAGCTTTTTCAGCTCACGATCAAAATGGCTGGTTGTGAAAACCAGAAACTCCGCTGTCATTTGGAGCGGCGGCGTGGCTTAGCAGAACTGGCCACTAGCGCGTGCAGCAGCTCTTCGGCCGGCCTCGTGCGCCCAGCGCGGACGTCTTTGTTGCTCTGGCGGAACTGCGCTGTAACTTTCGGGTCGCGCAGTTCAAGGTAGTCCTCCAGTTCATCGGCGTCCATGATGCCGATCACAGGAATACCGTCCTTCTCCAGGATGAAATACTCGTTATTGAGGTGGGCGCGTTTGGCCAGTTGGCCGAGATTGATGCGGGCTTTGGTGATCGGCATGCGGTTCAGTATGGCCGTAGAGGGCTTGCTCAATGGGAACTCCTCAATTGATTAATGTTGATTAAAGTATAGCAGGCCTGCCGCAAGCGTCAAGACCACCGGAACGGGTGGGCTTGCTCAGATATAGGATCTCAGGCGTCGCGCCGCATCAACGGAAGGGCAGGCGATGCCTATTGCAGCAAGGGCGCCGGAAAACCGCCCGACACAGCCCAGACCTCGCCACAGTGGAGCACTTTACGAAACCGGATGGTATGTCCGGGACTTTGCCTTTGAGCGGCCATCTGCCCCGGCACTCCCGACTTTCCGCAACTGAATCACCAGGCGCAAGGCGTCATTCACCGCTCTCTCACTGCGAAAGACCTTCCGGACATCGGCGTCCAGCAGAACAAGATTCGTGCCCGCGTGGTACTGTTTCGCGTACTTGCCGCGCACCGCGCCCTTGAGCAGTTGGCGAAGATCATTTTCGGGGCGCAACTCGCCGCTCAGTGTGTCAACTGCGTTTTTTCATGGGCTCTTTTCTCACCTCGGGTCAGCGTTCGAGCGCTAATGATCCGGACCCGTTCACGCCGCTGTACGTGAGCGACCATCAGCAATCTACCCCGATTCGACAACCCGACTGTAATGAATCTATTCTTCGCTGAAGGAGTGGTCTGGGTCGGGAAAGTGGGTCGACCGCGAAGCGTGCTCTTGGGAAAGGCCTCATCCGATCCGCTCCATCTTGCGCGCCCGCCATTCCTCCGTCGTGATCTCCCATACTTCGGTGAGCAGACGGCCGGACACATAATCGCGCTCTTCCGTAGCCACGATGCGCATGCTCTGCCGTTCCGAAATGCGCCGTGACGCCGTGTTCGCTGCCGCTTTCGGAACGCGCAGCAGCGGAAAGCCCAGCGTCTCGAACCAGTAATCGGTCACCACGCCGCACGCCTCGCTCATCAAGCCCTGCCCGTGCCACGGCGCGCCCAGCCAGAAACCGCGATTGATCTCCTCGCCCTTCATCAGGCTGATGCAACCGATGAGGCGATCGGGGTCGCTCTTCAGGCGCAGCGTCCAATGCCAGGCGTCTCCGCGCTCCGCCGCTGGCAGCGCCATTTCGCGATAGTAGGCGTAAACTCCATCGGGCGGAAAGGGCCACGGGATCTGATTCGCCAAGTACCGCACCACCTCCCATTGCGGAAACAGCAACTGGGCTTGCGCCGCATCGGCCAATTCCAGCGGGCGCAGCCACAGGCGCAGCGTCTCCAATTGCGGCGTCACGGCGCGACCTTCACCAGCGCGGCCAGCCGCTTGGGCGCCACCAGCCGGTAACTGCACGCGACCAATTCGGACACTTCATCCCAATCCACTTCGCCCACGTCCAGGCGCAGCGCGACCCAACCCCTGGGTCCGATGTACGCGGGCAGATAGAACCGTTCAGGCTGCGCGCCAGCCAGCGCCTTGTTATCGCTGGGCAGCACCTTGCAGGTTACGGCCACGATGCCATCGCCGTGATGGTCGTTGAGGAAATAAGCGAAAGTTTTCTTCCGCACGAGAAAGCCCGCGTGCGACCCGTGACAATCCCGCGTTGTCTCAGGCAGCGCCAGGCAGATTTTCGTGAGGCGGACCAAGCGACGGTCTTCTTTGGCAGGTTTCGTCATACGGTCACGCTCCGAAGCAGTACAGCTTGCCGTCCTGCGAGCCGATCACGATACGGCCCCCGGCTATCGCGGGCGAGGCGGAGAGCGGCGCGCCGGCCTCGAACTCCCAGACCTTTTTCCCAGTGGGAAGGTCCAGCACATAGAACCGTCCGTCGTTGGACCCCACGTAGACGCGCTCGCCCGCAATGGCCGGCGACGAATCCACGCGCGCGCGGGTCGAGAACGTCCAGATCGCCTTGCCCGTTTTGGCGTTGAGGCAGTGCACGGCCTTGTCGCGCCCGCCCACCACTACGCGGTCGCCTGCCACGGCCGCCGAAGAGTAGAACGGGAATTGCCGCTCGGGGTTTTCGTAGCGCCAGGCAACCCGCTTCCGGCTCAGATCCGCGCCCACCACGTCGTTGTTGAACGTGCCGAAATATGCCCACTGTCCCAGCATGGCAGGCGAAGCGCCGGTGTATCCGCCCGAATCGAATTGGAACATCTCCTTGCCATCCGCAATACGCAGCCCGCGAAAGACCTCGTCGCAGCCGGCGATGTAGACCAGACCGCCCGCTATGGCCGGCGTGGCGTGCACGTAGCTGCTGGTGGTGAACTTCCAGAGCACCTTGCCATCCTTCACCGAGAGGCAGTACAGGTTGCCATCGTACGAGCCAATGAATAACCGGTCGCCGGCGATGACCGGCGAAGACCGGATCTCGCTATCGGTCTTGAAGGTCCACAAAGCCTTGCCGTCCGCCGCGCGCACCGCGTGCAGCGTGCCCGCGATGTCGCCCACGTAAACCACGCCATCGTGCACCAGCGGCGACGATTCGTCGATGCCATCCTGGGCGCGATACTTCCAGCGCAGCTTGCCGGTCGCCAGGTCGATGGCCAGCAGATCCGCGGATTCCACGCCCACGTAGACGGCGCCATCGGCAATGGCCGCCGACGATTGAATCCCCTCGCCGGCTTCGTAGGTCCACAGCAGCTTGAGCGTGCCGGGAACCGCGCCAGTGGACACGCCCGTCAACTGTGGATTGCCGCGGAACTGCGGCCACTCGTCCGCCGCATGCAGACATCCAGCCAAAAGGACTACCGCCAGCAATCGCACGGCTACTTCGCCTTCTCGATGCGGTACAGTTTCGACGCAGTGCGCACGACGAGGCTCGACCGGTAGACCGCGGGCGTCGCCATGCACATCTCGTCGAGCGGGTTCTTGCCCAGCACCTTGAACTCGGGACCGGCCTGGATCACGTAGGTGTCGCCGTCTTCGCTCAGAGCGAAGATCTTACCGTTGTACGCCCAGGGCGACGCGGTGAAGGCCGCGCCCGCCGCGTTGATGCGCTGCTTGCCGTAGACTTCTTTTCCGGTGCGCGCGTCGCGGCAGGTCAGAAAGCCGAAGTCCATCAAGGTGTAATAGTAATCGCCGTAGACCAGCGGCGACGGATTGTAAGGACCGCCCTGGCGCTGAGACCACGCCACGAATTCGTTGCTGGTCTCGTCGCCCTTCAGGCTGATGTCGCCGGACGCGCCCGGCCGCACGGCGTAGATCGGCCGCACCTGATCGCCCACGTAGCCCGACGTGACATAAAGCAGGCCGAATTTCGAAAACGGCGTAGGGATGGCGATCGACGACATGCCGCCCAGTTCCCAAAGCAGCTTGCCATCCAGGTCGTACGCCCGGACGCGCCGCGTGCCCGCCGTCACGATTTCGGTGCGTTTGCCGCTCTCCCATACGAACGGCGTGGCCCAGTTGCTGCCCTCGTCGCGCGCCACGCGCCAGATCTGTTTGCCGGTCTTGGCGTCCAGGGCCTCAAGGAAAGATTGATCTTCGTTGTCGTTGACGATGTAGAGGCGCCCCTGGTGCAGCACGGGCGACGATGCCGCGCCCCAGCCATAGCGCATGCGAAACGGTCCCATCGGTTGCGACCAGACTGGCTTGCCGTCGCGGTCCAGGCAGAACACGCCCACGCTGCCGAAATAGGCGTAGACGCGCTCGCCATCGGTCACCGGCGTCTCGGAAGCATAGCTGTTCTTCAGATGCCGCGCGGGCGCTTTGCCCCGATGCACTTCGCGTTCCCAAAGCAGCTTGCCGGTCTTCCAGTCGACGCAGTAGACCATCCAGCGATGTTCATCCGCGGGCGGCGCTTCGCGGTTGCCGCCGAAGTACAGGCCTTTCTTCGGAGGCTCTTCCGGCTGTGTGGCGATTACCGAGGTCAGGAAGATGCGGTCGCCCGCTACCACTGGTGACGACCAGCCGCGCCCCGGAATATCCAGCTTCCAGACGACGTTGGTGGTCGGGCCCCAGGTGTCCGGGAGCGCGGCGTCTTCGGCCACACCTGCCGCCGGTCCGCGGAACTGCGTCCAGCCATCATCGACGGCGGCGTCCGCGCACATGGAAAGGCACAGCAGGGCTGCATGAATCGCGAGAATCTGTGGGGCAGACCTCCAGGTCTGCGCGGGTCCTCCAGGACCCGCTCTTCGCGCCACCATGTCCAAGCACGAACAGGCCGACGTGGACGTCGGCGGCAGGACTGGAGTCCTGCCCCACAGATTCACTTCTTCACGTTGTAGCAAAACAAATTGTCCTGTTCCCGCAGATAGAGCTTCCCGTTCGCAATCACCGGCTGGCTCCACGTTGGGAACCCGCCCTTGGGAATCTCGAATCGCGATATCTCGTGGTAGCCCGCCGGAGTGGCCTCCACCAGACCCACCACGCCGTCTTCGCCCAGCGCATACAAGTGACGGTCCGCGTAAATCAGCGACCCTTTGCCGACGCTGCGGTCGCGCCACGCCACCTCGCCGGTCTCGAATTTCATGGCCGTCAGAATGCTGCTGGAGAATCCGTACAAATAGTCGCCCACCAGCACCGAAGTGCTGTAATGGTTCTGCATGTTGCGATTGAAATACACCTCCGAGGCGTCGTTGCCGGCGCCGGCCTTCAGCAACACGCAACCCGTGCCATAGTTCGACGAGAGGAAGATCTCGCCGCCATGCACGATCGGCGTGGCGATGTTGGCCGTGCCATTGGCCACCCGCTCGTACCTCCACTGCAGCTTGCCGCTGGCCAGGTCCAGGCCCATGGCCGCATCGGCCGTGAAAACCACCACTCTGCGGGAACCTCCCGCGTCGTACGCCATCGGCGACGAATAGGCGGCCGAGTCGCTTTGCGACTGCCACAGCAGCTTGCCGCTCATCTTGTCGAGCGCCACGACGGCGGCGCCGGACCCGCCAGGCGTCACGATGACGCGGTCTCCATCCACCAGCGGCGATTCACTGATCCCCCACTGCGGGACCCGGCCGTGGAAGTGGTCCACGATGTTGAAGCCCCAGATGCGTTTGCCCGTAGCCGTCTCCAGACACACCAGCATGCCGTCGGCCGCCAGAGCGTACAGGCGATCGCCATCCACGGTGGGCGTACCGCGCGGCCCATGTCCGCGCGATTCGTTGAACGGGACGCCTGTGTGGACGCGCCACAATTGCTTGCCCGTATTGGCGTCGAACGCCAGTACGAACTCTTCGTCGGCATGCTGGCCTTGAATGAAAAGCCGGCCGCCGGCAATTGCGGCGGACGAGTAGCCCTCGCCCAGCCCCTGTATCTTCCAGACCAGCGGCGGCCCGCCCTTGGGCCAAGCGTCGAGCAGTCCGGTCTCCGACGAGATTCCATCGCGGTTCGGCCCGCGCCACTGCGGCCAGTCGGCGGCCCAGGCTAGTGTGCCGAAAAATAAGCAGAGGAGAGGAGGGATTCCGCGACCCAGCATGTGGAAAGGTTACCACGACGGGGCGCGCGTGGCGCAGTGGGGTTTGGCTGGGGCTTGCGCAGGCGCTAAGGCACGCCGTCGCTCGCTTCCCCGGCGCTAGATAGTACAACAGAAGGGGGACGTTATGCTTGACTCCGCTCGATCTCCAGCCGATAGTGGTTGGGCACACGGACTGCCCGTTTGACAGGTAGGTCAGGGATGTGCGTCTTCACGATTGCGTTGATGGCATCGTAGTCAGCTTGATAGCCTGCGATGACGGATTTCAACGCACCGCTCGGAAGGGCGAAAAAGTCAATCCTGCACCCGCAGACTACTGAGGACTGGGGCGTTGGGCACGCTTATGAGGCGGAATTCCCTTTCGTACCCCCAGGCCTCTGCCTTGGTCAATATCATCTCTATCGTCCGGTCTTGCTGGGCTTCGAATTCATGTGGAATCCACAGGGGATAATTCCGAGGCATAGAGAACTTGCAGAGCCTTAGCGAAGGATCATTGTCTACACCGAATTCCAGGCAAACACCGTGATGATTTTCAGCGTAGTGCGACCACATCAAAGTGGAAGTGGGATCGCGCGTCAGGCAGCAAATCCGCCGCTTGGACACCATGCGTTGAATATCCTTCGATAGATCGTCCATGAACTTGGCCTGCCGGTGAAACCACGCCATTACCTTCTGGAAACCTCAGATCTTGAAGGCACCGGCTGTCAAGACACGGCCTGCAATCCCACGGGTCATTCAGGTTCGCGGGGTTCGAACAATGGATCTTCCGGTTACGCAGTGTTGTCGACAGGTAGTCGGGGTTGAACCTCTCGTAATGATAAAGCCGCTTGACGCCCAATTGCCGTGCGAACTTCGGGTATGCGCTTCGCTCATGCCCTCATCGTAGCCTCATGCCGTTCGCAGTGCTCCTGCAACTAGGCTGATGGTACATGCCCCGACCGCAATTCATGTGGGTGCTCATGGTAGGATGTGGGCGAATGCCGGAGATCAGCCGCTTTTTTGGCATCTTGATTCGAATGTATTTCGACGACCACAATCCACCGCACTTCCACGCGATCTATGCTGGGAATGAGGCGGAGATCGCGATCGAGCCTATCGAGACCCTTGAGGGCAGGCTTCCGGCCCGCGCGGCGTCAATGGTGTTCGAATGGGCTGCGCTACATCAGCGCGAACTGCTGAGGAACTGGCACCGCCTGCACAACGAGCAGCCTGCTGAGAGGATTAGGCCTTTGGAATAGGAGATGATTATGCTTCCACGCATAAAGGGTGTCCGGCACGCCGGAGAGTACCGCCTGGCGTTGAGTTTCACCGACGGAACTACGAGCGAGGTCGACCTGAGAGGGCGGATTGCCGGCCGCGGCGGGGTCTTCGTTCCACTGCAGGACATTGAATTCTTCAGACAGGTCCGGGTGGACGCCGAAGTGGGGACGATCGTCTGGCCCAATGGAGTCGACTTCTGCCCTGATGTTCTGTACAGCCTCGCTGCAGGGAAACCGGTTGGGGTTCCGGAGCCAGCTTGAGGCAAGAGCCGGCCGGCGGGCAATTGCGGCGGATGGCTGCAAAGATCACCAAGACGGCGCATGCGGCGCACCGTCGTCAGGCGTCGCAACCGCTCCACACCGAGACGGCCGTCGAGACGCGAGCCCAGCACCCATGGTCAAATTAAATGTGCGTGAAATCGCGATCTCTCGATTCAAGGCCACCTGCCTGGCGGTTCTGGAGGACGTGCGGCGGACCCGCAGACCCGTTCGGGTCACTCGTTTTGGCAAACCCGTTGCCGATGTATTCCCCTCCAACGTGTTACCCAAGCAGTGCTGGCTCGGCCGCATGAGGGGTTCACTCGAAACCTCGGGAGACATCGTCAAACCGGTCCGCGCTTTCGAGCGGTGGACCGTTCGCTAACCATGCAACTGCTGCTCGATACGCACATCTGGATGTGGGCACTTCGTTCTCTGGAGAGTCTCGGCCATGCCGCCCGCTCCGCCTTGACCCGATGCGGATGGAAGCCAGGAGTCAGGAGGAGCCAGGAGTCAGAAGGCCAAGCGCGCTTGTCGGCGTATATGAGCTAACGATCGCCCTTCCCGCGCGTCCGATCAAATCCGGGTATCCTTAGAGGAAACACTCATGATGCGACGCTGCGCACTCCTCCTCCTCTGCTTTTCATCCGTCACCCTCGCCCAACAAACCGGCGCGGTGGGCGACTGGCCGGACTGGCGCGGGCCCGATCGCGACGGCATCTCCCGTGAGAAAGGCCTGCCCGAAAAATGGTCGCTCGATGGCCAGGGCCTCGCTTGGAAGGCGCCCTACGGAGGCCGCTCCACCCCCGTCGTGCTCGGCGATCACCTGTACCTTGAAAATACCGCCGGCGCGCGCGAGACCGAGCAGGAGCGCCTCATGTGCTTCAACGCCGACACCGGCAAGCTGCTGTGGGAGTATAAGTTCACGCTGTATCAAAGCGACGTGCCGGCGCATCGCGTGGGCTGGGCCTCGCCGGTCGCCGACCCCGAAACCGGCAACGTCTACAGCTTCGGCGTCAACAACCTGCTCACCGCGCTCACCAAAGACGGCCAGAAGTTGTGGGAGCGCTCCATCACCGAAGAGTTCTCGCCCTTCACCACACACGGCGGCCGTACCGTTTCGCCGACGATCGACGGCAACCTGGTGATCGTCAGCACGCCCACATCCACCTGGGGCACGCAGGCCAACCGCGCGCAGCGCTTCATCGCGATCGATAAGCGCACAGGTGACATTGTGTGGATCAGTACACCCGGCGGGCGTCCGTACGATACCAGTTATGGCCCGATGAATATCGTCACCGTCGACGGAACGCGCCTGCTGTTGACCGGCGGGGCCGATGGCGCCGCGCTGGCCATGAAGCCGCAGACCGGAGAACCTGTCTTCAGCCTGGTGATCGCCAAGCGCGGCCTCAATACCGGCCTGGTCGTGAATGGCAAATACGCCATCGCCTCACACGGCGACGAGAACCTGGATAGCAACGAAATGGGCATGATCCTGGCCTTCGACGCCACGCGTAAGGGCAAACTCGGCAAGGATGCCATCAAGTGGTCGGTCCCCGGATTCGTGGGCGGCTTCTCCTCGCCGGTCATCGATGGAGACCGCATCTACCAGGCCGACAACAACGGGAGCCTTTTTGCTTTCGATGTCGAAACGGGCCACGAGCTTTGGAAGCAGAACCTGGGCACCGTGCAGAAAGCGTCGACCGTGTTTGCCGATGGCAAGATCTATATCGGCAGCGAGAGCGGCAAGTTCTTCATCCTGCGGCCGCATGCGGACCGCTGCGAGGTTTTGAGCGAAGTCGAACTGCCGCTTAGCGAAAACGGGATTGTGTCGCAGAAGATTCCCGAGCCGGTAGTGGCCGCGGCGGCGGTGGCCCGCGGGCGCATCTACTTCGTGTCGAGCGACACCTTGTACGCCATCGGTCCAAAGAAAACGGCGGGGCATCCCTGGAAGCCGGTGGTCGAGACGATGGAGCCCGGGCGAGGCGATCCGGCCTGGGTGCAAGTGGAGCCGACCGAGTTGGTGCTGAAGCCCGGACAGACGGTGGAGTTGCATGCGCGCCTGTTCGATGCGGCGGGCCGGTACCTGCGCGAAGAGAAGTCTGCCGTCTGGTCGCTCGATCACCTCAAGGGGACCGTCGCCGATGGCAAGTTCGAAGTGGCGGCCGATCCCGTCGGCCAGGCGGGATTGATCAAAGCGACCGTGGGTGGCCTGACCGGAGAGGCGCGCGCGCGCGTGATCCCGCCGCTGCCCTGGAACGAGACCTTCGATTCCTACGCCGTCGGCACCCTGCCGCCGCACTGGGTGAGTGCACAGGCCGGCCGCTTTCAGGTGAGCCTGTTGGATGGCCAGAAGGTGCTCGAAAAGCAGCCCACCGACACGCTGTTCAAGCGCATGCGCGTCTTCATGGGACCTTCGACCTGGTCCAACTACACGGTGGAGGCCGACATCCGCATCCCCGAAAAACGCCGCCAGATGGGCGATGCCGGCATCGTCGCGCAGCGCTACACGCTGGTGGCATTCGGCAACAACCAGCGTCTGGAAATGAACTCCTGGCAGCCGGAAGTGGCGCGCGCCGTCTCCGCGCCGTTCGCCTTGAAGCCGGACACCTGGTATCGCCTGAAGCTGCGCGTGGAGAATACCGCCGATGGCAAAACGCGCATTCGCGGCAAAGCCTGGGCCGTCGCCGATCCCGAGCCGGATGGCTGGCTCATCGATCGCACGGATCCGATTCCCAACAAACAGGGCAGTCCCGGCCTCTTCGCCGACGCCCAGTTTGGAGTGTACTTCGATAACTTTAAAGTGACCCCAAATCAATGAAACGCGCCATCCTGCTCGCTCTGATCTGTCTCCCGATTTCGCTGTGGCTGTTGTTCGCGTCCGATCCCGGCACGGGAGATTGGCCCATGTGGGGCGGTACGCCCGACCGCAACATGCTGTCGTCGATGAAAGGCATTCCCACCACCTGGGATCTCAAGACCAAGAAGAACGTGAAGTGGATGGCGCAACTCGGTTCGCAGAGCTACGGCAACCCCGTGGTCGCGGGCGGCCAAGTCTACGCCGGCACCAACAACGAACTGGTCCGCAACCCCAAAGAGCCAGGCGACCGTGGCGTACTGATGTGCTTCCGCGAATCGGACGGCAAGTTCCTCTGGCAGCACGCCAATGAGAAACTGGCCGCCGGCCGCGCGCTCGACTGGCCGTTCCAGGGTGTTTGCTCCTCGCCGCTGGTGGAAGGCGACCGCCTGTATTACGTTTCCAACCGTTGCGAGGTCGTCTGCCTGGACACGCACGGCGACGGCAACGGCGGGCCGAAGGTCGTCTGGAAGTTCGACATGATCGAGGAGGTGGGGGCTTCGCCGCACAACATGGCCAACTCATCGCCGGTTTCTTATGGCAACCTGTTGTTCGCGGGTACGGCCAACGGTCAGGATGAGAGCCACGTCCACATTCCTTCGCCGCGCGCGCCGTCGATGATCGCGTTGAACAAGAACACGGGCAAAAAGGTTTGGGAAGTGAACAACGTGGGCGAGCGCATCCTGCATGGGCAGTGGTCGTCGCCCGCGGTGGGCAAGATCGGCGACGTGGTGCAGGTGGTGATGGGTGAGGGCGATGGCTGGGTGCGCGGCTACGAAGCCGAGACCGGCAAGAAGCTGTGGGAGTTCGACCTGAATCCCAAGGATTCCGTGTGGCCCAAGACGCGCAATGAAGTGATTGCCACGCCGGTGATTTGGGAGAACAAGGTGTTCATCGCGAATGGGCAGGACCCGGAGCACGGCGAGGGCGTCGGACACCTGTATGGTATCGACGCCACCAAGCGCGGCGATATCACCGAAACCGGGCGCCTCTGGCATTACGACAAAATCCGCCGCTCGATTTCGACCGGCGCCATTTACAACGGGCTGCTGTTCTATTCCGATTTCAGCGGGTTCCTGCATTGCCTGGATGTGAACACGGGCAAGCCGTACTGGACGCACGATCTGCTTTCGGCGGTGTGGGGATCGCCGATGGTGATCAACGGCAAGGTGTATATAGGCGATGAGGACGGAGACGTCCTGGTGCTGGAAGCGGCCAAGGAGAAGAAGCTGATCTCGACGATCAACATGGGCAGTTCGGTGTATGCGACGGTAGTGCCCGCCAACGGCACGCTGTTCGTGATGAACCGGAACGAACTCTGGGCGCTGAGTGAGAAGTGATGTTAGCGGTCAGCTTTCAGCGGTCGGCGGTCAGCCACCCAGGAGCGGTTGATCGCCAGGCGTCTGCCCCGGTTGGGATTTGGCTTTCGTTTTGAGCTTTTGTTGAAAAGAAAGGATCAAATTGGGTTCGTTTCGTAATTTTGTTTTGGGTTCGTCCCAGGCGTC
>OBLW0100000768.1_pt1 | contig 27448 bp, 36 predicted proteins | sample 1520161 | NCBI WGS metagenome assembly OBLW01 (sample SAMEA3539309, study PRJEB22396) | soil metagenome | biome: tundra; feature: field; material: soil | place: USA | collected 2010-05 | depth 0.15 m | reverse complement strand
TTTCCGGTTCTCTCCGCAGCCGAGTTGGCGGAATGTACGGAGTTCGGCACACGCTGCTCTTTCGCCCCGGGTGAGGAAATCTTTGGTGCGGGTAGCCAGTCCTTCGACTGCTACGTGATCGTCTTGGGCGATGTTTGCATAATGGATGTCTCGACGGACGAGCCGACCTGCATAGTCCGCTTAGGAGCTGGGCAGTTCACGGGCGACATTGATTTGTTCACTGGCCGCCGTGCGGTCGGTTCCTGTCAAGCTGCCACCGTGGTGGAAGCTATCCGCATCGCGCCTGATAGAGTCCGTGAGATGTTGGTGCGCCAGCCAACGTTGGGAGCCCGTATTTGGCGTGCTTTTCAGCGCAGACGCGAGTTGCTGATGACAACGGATTTCCAAGGGATCAGTGTGTACGGCGCCAAGGACGACAAACAGACGCTGGAAACGGTCGAGTTACTCTTTCGCAACGGCGTGCCGCATCACTGGATGAACATCGCCGAAGAAAAAAACGCCACGCGACTCCGAGAAATCGCTGGTAGTGAACCCCGCTATCCCGTCATCATCTGGGGCAAGAACTTGCTCTTCCAGAATCCCGGGCTCTCGCAATTGGCGGAGCACATCGGGCTGCGCCATCGTCTCCCGCAGAAAACCTATGATGTCGTTGTTCTCGGGTCAGGGCCGTCGGGACTGGGCGCTGCCATCTGTGCGTGCTCCGAAGGCCTCTCAACCCTGGTGCTCGACGGAATCGGGCCGGGAGGACAGGCCGGCTCCAGCTCGAAGATCGAAAACTACGCGGGTTTCCCCAACGGTGTGACTGGACGCGAACTGGCGCAACTCTCCTACTTGCAGGCGCTCAAGTTCGGCGCGGAGTTCGTCGCACCTTGCCATGTGACGGAATTGAAGCGTTACGGCGACGGCCTCTACCAAGTGCGTACTAGCGAAGACGACGTGGCCATCGGTAAGACGGTGATCATCGCGACGGGTGTTTCCTACCGCTTGCTCGACGTGGAAGGATCAAACGACTTGCTCGCTTCCGGCCTTTACTACAACGCTACGGCGGTCGAGGCGCGGATGTGCAAGGGCTGGCCGGTGCATGTCATCGGCGCGGGCAACTCCGCCGGGCAAGCGGCGATGTTCCTTACGCAGTACGCGCGAAAAGTTACGCTAGTAGTGCGAGGCGGTGACCTGCGCAAGAACATGTCCTCGTATCTCTGCGATCGGGTGGTGGCAAATCCGCAGATCGAGGTTCGCTACCATACGCAAGTAACCGCCATCGAGGGCACGGAACACATCGGAGCCGTTCATTTGCGCGACGAGGACGGAAACGTTGTCCGCGAGGACACTACGGGCCTGTTCATCTTCATCGGCGCCAAGCCGAGAACGGATTTCCTGCCGCCCGAGTTGGCGCGCGACGACAAGGGTTTTGTGTTGACTGGCCCGGCCGTCGCAAAGTTAGCAAGTTGGAAGGAGCAGCGGCTACCCGAGGCACTCGAAACGAGCTTGCCGGGAGTCTTTGCCAGTGGCGATTGCCGCAGCGGCACCACCAAGCGGGTGGCCTTTGCCATCGGTGACGGGGCTCTGGCGGTCACTTGCGTCCACAACCTGCTAGGAACCTACGCCACTCGACGGATTGATGTTTTGAATGAGACAAGTGCTGATAGGTCGGACGAGTCGCATTGAGGCAATCGACCTGTCGGCGATCTCACCGGCCGCGTCCCAGATCGCGTTCGTGGAGCATCTTTGTCAGGTACTCTTGGGCCCGTCGAGCCGGCCCGTGGATAGTGCGATTGAGATACCGCCGTTTGCGGGTTTGGTGGTCTCGGCCGAGGAAGACGCGCACGAGCCAGCGCCGCCTGCCACGTCCAACGATTTGTCCGACCTTGCGAGCCAAACGCACTCCCTCCCGAAAATCTGGCACACCGCTGGCACACTGGCGCCAGTATCGACGTTGCAACGGCAATCACTTAGGGGAGGGGTTGGGTGAGGGGCAATCAGTCATCCCAACGCTTCCATGGGGGGTAGCAAACACAAAACTAGGCGCTGGTTAACTCGGGCATAAAATCTGCGAGAACTCTGCTTTGTGCCTTCCGCTTATCGGCGCTGACAGCGTGCGCGTAAATATCCAAGGTAATTCGGGCGCTGGAATGGCGAAGGAGCTCTTGCACCACTTTGATCCCTTCTCCGTTTCGATGTAACGAGCTAGCAAAGCTGTGGCGGAGCGTATGCCATCCGATCTCTTCCGAACAGATCCAGTAATCTTTGAATCCCGGAGAACGGCATGGCTGATCAGAACTCATCTATTACTGGAATGGAATAGACCTGCGGAAGCACTCGCTTGGACTTGCCTCGAATGCCAGCTATCAACCGAGTCGCGCGATGCCAGGGCGCTTCGCGATCGCCTGTTGCGGCAGCTCAACCTCGATTTCGATCCACCGGAGACTCCCGACAACATTGCGGTTGAAACCCAGTGGCCCGGGGTTGCAGGAATGTACGAGTTCAAGGCGAAGCTCGAACGGGATGTCATCTTGAGCTTGAGGTTCCCGGAAGAGGCTCGACGGTACGGAGTACCTTTGCCAAATGGAATTCTGCTTTATGGGCCTCCTGGCTGCGGGAAGACTTTTATCGCTCGTAAGATCGCCGAGAAGCTTGCCTTCAATTTCTTGGAAGTTAAGCCTGGGGACCTGGCTAGCATCTATGTTCATGGAACTCAGGAGAAGATTAAGGCGGTATTTGAGGACGCGGCGGCTAAGGCTCCGACAGTTCTCTTTTTTGACGAATTGGATGCTTTCACCCCCAATCGCCAGGAAGCTGGGCACCACTACTCCGCAGAGGTGAATGAGTTTTTGGTTCGCTTAAGGCCGCGGCGTCTTCAAAATTCGGAGCCACACCTCGGCCGTCTCAAGACGAATTACAAATTTCTTCAAGTCCGCTTCCCTGCGTACAATTTCCTTCACATGAGCAACATCGTTTCTGAGGCCTCTAACGCTTTCGAGATCTGCGTCGAAGTCACGCCCCGTCCCAAGCATTTGGCGAAATACTCTGGCCTTAGCAATCAAGTCGGCTAGCTCAATCGTTGGCAGCACGAGGTTCTCTTTCGTGAGTTTGCGACGCCTCCCGGTAATCTTCTGGATCGCCTCTTCATCGTCAACAAGTTCGAGCCACTTATCGCTGCTGCCGTATTGCTCCTTAATCCGCCGGTTCATCGCGAGCTCTAGTTCTGCGACCAGAGAGAACGCAAGCACAAGTACCGGCAGCTTCAAGAGATCGCTCCACGTCACGATGCCGGTGATGGCTGTCTTATCCACGATAAGCCGATACGGCTGTTCGTGAACCGTATGGATGAAATGAGAAAGAAGATCATCCGCAGAAACGAGCACGGAATCATCAAGTCGGCGCAGCTCCTTTGGGCCTGACCGCTCCAATACGCCGATGATCCTTGCTCCGTCCGTAATTGGAATCTGGTCGAAATCCCGGAACTCCGGTTTAGCCAGGATTGTGTCGGGATCACCGTGTGGGTATGTCATCAGGGGAAAGGCTGCGATATGCCGGACTCGGAGCCCCTCGTCAAGTCCAGCTAGGCTTTCCATCATCGCGTGATCATCCATTGCTTACCTGCGCTAATTCAACGTTTGCTCGTATGGAAATGCAATTCGGGCTTTCCGTCATGATCTGGGAAGTTGTGCTCGCAAAGTGTCCGTGCTGGTCGCTTTTTTATATCCCGCCGCAAAATACTACAGCCGAGTTGATAGATGGTCGCCCCGAAATCGGTCCCGGCTCTCCTGTATTCCGTAGGATGACGTGCCCGCTGCGGTTTACGAATCCGACTTACGTTGTCCCCTTTTAGGACTTCTTGATGCCTGCGGCTTCTCCTTTGAAGAAGCCAACCGCTTTCTTGGCGGCGTCGGCTGAGAACAGATTCGAACTCTTCGCCAGAGAGGCGTAGACACCCCGGTAGTTCGCGGGATCGTAGCGGACGGCGTTCGCCATCGGTACGCCAAGGTTGGCGCCTTGGGCGAAGGCGTCCAGGGTCGCTCCCAGAAAGACAAAGGTCCAGTTGCCGGCGGCTTCCTTGCTTTTGATCAGTTCACGGATGGCTTGCAGCGTCCATTCGCGCGAAGAGTTTTCTTCTCCGTCCGTCATGATGACGGTGATGGTCTTATCGAAGCCGTCGATGCTGACCGTTTGCACTGTGTTACCGATGGCGTCGAGCAACGCGGTGTTTCCACTGGGGCGGTAGGTCGCGCCGTCGAGCTTCGCGACTTTCGCGAGTGGCACGCCCTTGTACTTCATCTCCACGACGGTATCGAAAAGGGTCAGGGAGAATCCGTATTCGACAGCTTGCTCCTTTGCTAGTTCATCGAGGTAAAGATTAAAGCCGCCGATCACATCCTGAACCTTGGTATTCATGGAGCCCGACTTGTCGAGGATGACATTGACCAGGACGCGCTGCTGCCTGCCGCCCGATGGGGCAGACTGGGAACCGTTTGTGCTCATTTTTTCTTCTCCCGGCTGGCAGCAGTCGGCGACCGGACGTAGGCGGTTTGACGCGTGAAGCCCAGTTTTTCCAGGAGGCGCTCGCTGGGTTCCTTGTGACGGTTGTAGACGTTGCTGAGATATTGCTTGGACAGGTCCAGTTCGCCTGCGAACTGGGTCAGCGTCTTGTCACCCTGGACGCGCTTCATGATAGCGATCAGCTCTTCGATGGTCGTCGCTTTGTATGCCATACTCGGATACAGTGTATCCCGATAAGGGATACGGATCAATGGTAAATAACTAACTATGATCGTTCCGTGCGAATTCTCGATCAACTTGCGCCGTGAACGCCAGATTGTGTCTCTCGCATAAGATACAAAATGGAAACCCGCGTCCAGAGCCAGAACCAGGCTGTCGCGCCTCACCTCGTCCCTGCTATTATCTCCATTATCTCCACCGAGGGGAAACACAAAAATGGGAACCTTGTCAGGAGTAGTCCAGCAGTTAAAAAGAGAACGTGAATCAGCGCAGAAGCAAGTCCAACGGATAGACGAGGCACTAGCAGCTCTGGGAAGCGGCAGCTCGAATGGCACCTCCCACACTATGTCCGCCGCCGCTCGCCGGAGAATCAGTCTGGCGCAGAAGGCCCGATGGGCGAAGCAGAAGGCAGCCACACCAAAGCGCACGATCTCAACGGCGGGTCGCAGAAGGATCGCGGCTGCACAGAGAGCACGGTGGGCGAAGGTGAAGAGGGCAGCCTAAAAGAGAGTCGCTGCCTTTCGCATTAGCAGAGCATGAGGTATTGCACTCACGCGCGAAGATCCAATTCTATTGCATCGATTAGCGGCATCAACCACGCAAGCAGCGCTTGATGAGCTGGATGTTGTACGTAAGCCTCAAGTGATGCTTTGTCCTTGAATTGCATTATGCCGCCAAATGTATAGCCTTTTCCGCGCGGCGAAATATTTGGGCCCACATGGGTCTGAATTAGTCCAGGGACTAACCCCTTGAAAGCGGCGATCTCTTTCGTGGCTCTGTCCTTTTGAGCTTCAGATGTCCCTTCTTTCCACTGAAATGCGAATACGTGAAAAACGTTCGCTGACTCGCTGCCCGCTCCCGCCACTTCCGGCAACTTGAGAGTGATGAGGGCGGCAGCTCCGACGGCAATACCACCACCTGTTAGCAGGGCACGGCGTGTTGAGTTTGCCATTTTGATGTTCCTTTCCAACGACAGATGTCCTACCCACTCCAATAGATCGAGGATCAGGTTTCAACGGTGTGTAGTTCATCAGGTAGTCATCAGACGTTCATTTTTCTCTTTCTAAGTCGGTAGGGCACTGTGTTCGGCGAACTTTTTGCGCTTCATCGACGTTTGGCCTTCTTCAACCAATCTGTCTGTTTCTTCGTGGCATTCGGTTCCTTGTCGCGACGGACGAATGCAAGACCTCGCTTCAGCTCTGCCGCAAGATCTGTATCCTCGGTGGCAACATGCACCGACTTGCCCGATTCTCTGCCAAGCCACGCATTCAATTCATCCGGCGTAGTGGTCACGAACCGACCTTGGCGACGAACCGGCATCCCCTCCGAGGCCCAACGCTGGACCACCGCAGCGGGATGGCCCAAGAAGGCAGAGATCTGCTTCCAGCCAGTCAGGGCCTCCGCTTCTACCTTTGACGCTGCGTGTTTCTTCGCTCGTTTCGACATGGCGATCAAGTAAACAACTGCCCTTGCGGATGCGTTTCAATCTCCACCGGCTTCGCACACTCCTCATCATCGTTCGCTGCCTGATTGACCCGCGTGCTGACCGGATATCCTCGACAATAAAACTGTCGATATCGCCGTAGATTAGATCCCCAAGGTGCGCGTCGCGAACGGCAGTGATGACCACTCTTGGAACACTAGGCCAGGCGCGTGTAGGCGCAGCTTCAAAAATGGCATCAAACGAATTCACCACTGTTTCGAATAGCGGTTGAAGAGGCTTGTGCGGGCTTAGCCTGGTGTTTCTGATCTTTCCGGCGAGATCGGTTCTCATCATTAGACTCGCTGACTCTGGCGGGGGAAGTGTCATTGTATCCTGATTCATTCGCATCACCGCCACTTCCACAATTGCTTCCACACCTGGACGAGGGTCTGTATCTGTTTCGGAGTGGGGAGCCGGTTGTAAATCAAGCGGCAATCGCGGTACGCCTGTTCGTAGAACTCACGCACGGCAGGAAGGCTCAGATGTGCGAGGTTGTAGCGAAGTTCCTTGAGATTTTCCTCGCTCAACAGCTCTTTCTCTCGCTCATCTGGACGCCGAGCCATGCCGCGAGCATTCTACAACTTTCGCTTTTGTTTCGCCACAAGACAACGATTTGGAGACGTCGGTGTCCGGCCCCTGACAAGGCTGCGCTCTACGTGGGCGGATAAAGCAGCGCGGTTGGTGCACATTCCTCGCGGTCCGATCTTCGTTATCTGGGTCCGTCGACGGGCACCACACTGCAGAACAGGTATCTGGTAAGGCTGGAAATCGACACGGCAAGGTGTCCCAAAATCCCCGCATAGCGTTCGGACACTCAGACACACCCTGAACCCCTCGGCGAGCCAAATCCCCGCTAAATCGGGGTCCTCATGGGGTATGAGAATCCATGGGTCGGAAGATGAAGACCCACATCGTGGCGACGCCGGTCCTTCGCATCGCTTTCCCCTCCATCTCATCCAATCCAACATGGACAATGGATTAGTGGTTTCGGTTTTAGATCTTGTGGGCATGCGACCAGGGGAGACCGCCGGCAGCGCAATCGCCCGGTCGGTCGATTTGGCGCAACACGTGGAGCAGTGGGGATACAAGCGCTACTGGCTGGCGGAACATCACTCCATTTCTGGATTGGCTTGCTCCGCAACGCCGGTGCTGATCGGCCATGTGGCAGGTGCGACTAAGACAATTCGGGTCGGCAGTGGTGGAGTGATGCTGCCGAACCATGCACCTCTCGTGGTGGCGGAGCAGTTTGGGACCCTGGAAGCTCTGTATCCGGGACGCATCGATCTGGGACTGGGTCGCGCTCCGGGCGGCGACTTTCAAACGATGCGGGCGCTGCGGAGGGACACGCAGCAGCGCGGGGACGATTTCCCGTTGTTGTTGGAGGAACTACGGGCATACTTGGGACCGGAGAAGGCGGGACAAGCGGTCAAGGCGATTCCCGGACAAGGGAGCAATGTGCCGATCACGTTGTTGGGATCGAGCGGCTTCAGCGCGCAACTGGCTGGGATGCTTGGGTTGCCCTTTGCATTTGCGGCTCACTTTGCCCCTGAGTATCTGTTCGCAGCGGCGCAGCTCTATCGGGAGGGGTTTCAGCCAAGCGGGGCACTGCCGAAGCCCTACCTGATGGTGGCGGTGCAGGTGATTGCGGCGGAGACGGATGCGGCTGCTCGGCGGTTGTTCACCACGCCACAACAGCGCTTCCTCAGACTGATAAGAAACCAGCCAGTGGAGTTGTTGCCACCAGTGGATTCCATGGAGGGGCTGTGGCAGGACGACGGGGAGCGGGCAGCCGTTGAGAGCAGACTGCGTGCGGCGATTGTGGGATCGAATGCGACGGTGAAAGCGGGTCTCGAAAAATTAGTGGAGGACACGGGAGCCGACGAGGTGATCGTCGTGACTGATACCTCTGAGCATGAAGACAGGCTGCAATCGTTCCGGCGGGTCGCCGATGTTGCGACGCTGATCGAAGCGGAGCCACGCCTGGCTGTTGGAGACTGAGAGCTGGCTGGAATTCCAGCATTTTCCCGGCGTACCTGATTCACGCGATGAGGGGGCTAATCATGCGAACTTCTGAAAAAAAGAAAAACTTAGAGCGAGCATTCGAGCACGCGAACGAATATGTGCTGGAGGAAACGAGCTGCCCGGGGTTGGGAAACATTTCCAACGGTTGGTGCGATGTTTGGGCCAAATCGGTCAAGAGGAACGCAGAGTTTGTCGAAGTACGCCAGTCACAAGGACACTGGTTCGTCGTGTATGACGGGGTCGCCTATGACTCCGACACCGAAGAAGGGTTTGACCCGCCCGAGTGAGACTTACCCGCGTTATGGAAGCAGAGGTTTACCGCTGACGGTGCATTTGCACCAGCGCAAACGCAACTTATACGGATCCTCGGCCGGCGAGAACCTACCGTGCCGGAACAGTGGGGGCGGTCGCCATGCGCTCCTGCATGTGGCGTGTCAGGTGCGGCACGATGCCCAGCATCCGCTCGATCAGCATCAGCTGGCCGCGGTGATGCATCTCGTGTTCCTTGGCGCCCAGCAGCATCTCGAAGCGGGTTTTGGTCGGCGGCGTCATGCCGGACGGGAATTTGACACGCTCGGCGAGAAAATCGTCGGATTGGCCCTCCAGCCACTTTGCCCACCGCTCCCCTTCGTCGCGCAGAAGAGCGATGATCTGTGCCTTGCTGCGAGGCCTCTGCTCCTCGGCCACGATGCTCCGCATAAACTCCGGAAAGTCGAATCCTTCTAGAGTGGTGCGCCGCTCGATGGAATGGATCTGTTCCGGCATCCTTTGCACAACGGCGATGTGAGTGAGTAATTGGGCTACGGTTCGGGTTTCCGGCGCCGCTCGGAAGCCATAGCGCTCCTCGGGGATTTCCTCGGCGATGATGAGCGTGTTCTTTCGCACAGTACGAAGGCTGTCAGCCAACTCTTTGGCTCCGTAATAATTCATGTGGAACACTCCTTGTGATCCGTAAGTGTAAAGCTCCAGTCTATACGCTACGGACAGTCAGGACACGTTGGGAGAGGCGAGGCGACGGCGCTCGGAGCGATCGGCCGGGGACTGGGCGGGTGCTATCGTCGGCTCTCGCCAAAACGACAGTTGGGAAATGAAGGTCCTGGGGCCGAACGGATTTGAGGGATCATACACATTGGCAGGAAGTGCGGGGGAGCACCAGCCTTAGGGGATTGGAAACGCGCTCCTGAAATTGCTACCGGTGACAATGACGCCGGGATGAATCATCGCGGCGGAGAAGCCAAGGATCAGCGCATGGTCCTTGGGATTATTGTCTGGCAGTTTAGAGAAGCACACGGCACACCCGCCAAAGGTTCATATTGACGCTTGCTGGCAAGTACGACAAAATTACGACAAAAGCCAACAACGGTTGATGAAGGGCACAGAAAACAATAGTGTTAGAGGCACTACCTCAAGGTCTGCAAAACCTTTCCGACTATTTTCTTGAGCAGCTTTCGCAGCGCAGCAGCACTCGCGCTAACTCCGATGCAGGCCCATCTCTCAAAGAAACGCGCTTTGAGCGCCCCGTGTTTCATCGCCGTCGCCTTGGTGTAAGGGTCGAGCGGCGTCTGGATGCGGCTGGGGCGAAGGGGAAACTGGACCGACTTAAGCTCGGCCTTGCTTTTATTCAAGCTAGCTGGTAAGCGAGTGGCTAAACTTTTCGCTTGGCGGAGATGACCGTCCTATTGAGCCACCTTTATAGTGGGAGAATGACGCCGCGCGCCAGTGAGGACCTTTCCGAGACGAAGCCACCTGTCAGAATCGCGGTGGACATGGACGAGGTGATTGCCGACTACTTCGGCGAACAGGTTGCCCGCTATGAATCATGGAGCGGCGCAGCAGTCGATATCTCGGCGACTGAAGGAAGGAGGTTGCGGGAGTGCGTGCCGCCTGAGCACCGGGAGTTTGTTAGCAGGCTTCCGAGAACGCCGGGGTTCTTCGCCAATCTCAAGATGATCGAGGGAAGCCGCGATGCACTTGAGGTACTGTCGCAATATAGCCGAATTTATATCGTCAGTGCGGCGACAGAGTATCCCAACTCGTTGTGCGAGAAATTCGACTGGCTGGCCGCGAACTTTCCGTTTATCGATTGGCGGCAGATCGTACTTTGCGGCGACAAGTCCATAATTCGCGCCGAATACATGATCGACGACAACATCTACCACCTGCGCCGATTTGAAGGCAAGAAGATCCTCTTCGACTCACCTCACAATCGCAAGGTGCCGGACGCGGTGCACCGCGCGCATAATTGGGACGAGGTGCTGTCCTTCTTCCGTGCTCAGGGCGTGCTCCCCTCCAGCTAGAATTGATTCAAGAATCGGCTCTCCAAGGCCACTGTCTAGGTCATACAGGCAGGAGCACCAGGCGTTGGTGATCGCTAAAGTGCTGCTGAGATTGCTCGCGGCGAAGATGCCGTAGGCGCTGCTGGCTCCGGTTGCGCATGACACGGCGGTGCCCATCCTTCATTGAGGCTTTCCAATCGCTTGAATGCTCAGTTCGCGAATGCCACCTCAGTGTGGTGTTGGGTTACAGCGCCGAAGCCGGAGGCTCAAATCCGCCGGTGGGATCAGGAAGCAATGGAATTCGAGGGATACGGCGGGCGACGGGCAACCTGTAGCGAAATGGCAGGTCGGGCGGGTTCGGTGCACTGCAAGCCCCCGCAACCATTCGCACCTGAGGCGCTAGGGGAAGCCCGTCCCGGCGCTGAGTTCGGTACAACTGAGGTACACCTGAGGGAGAGAAAGACTGGTTTTTCGGTTCCTAAGCGACACCAGATGAAGCACTTGGATTTTTACCTTCTCTTCTTCGGGACTAGGGGGTCGGAGGTCCAAATTCACTTTGGGCGCGAGGTTGGCGACCCGTTATGTGAGTGTCTTTTTCAGAAACTTGAGCGTTCGGTCCCACGCCGTCTTGGCGCATGCCGGGTCGTACACCTCGGGGCGGGCTTCGTTCATGAACGCGTGGTGCGCCTCGTAGCGATAGATCTCGAACTGTGATTTCGATTGCTTGAGCGCGGCCTCGAGGTCATTCACCTTGGCGGGCGTGCACCAGTCGTCCTTGTTCGCGAAGTGGCAAATCAGGGGGATTCTGATTTTCTTCAAATCGGCGGCGTCGAGTGGCGGAATGCCATAGAAGCAGGCACCGGCGTCCATTTCCGGTACCCGCACGGCCGCCAGGATGGTCAGTGCACCGCCCATGCAGAAGCCGCCCACGACCACCTTCTTCGAGGATTGTTTTAGGTACTGCACGGCGCCGCGGATGTCTTGACCGGCGGCATCGGGGAAGTTGAGGTTCGTCATCAGGTGGTTTGCTTCGTCGGCGGCCGTGGTGACCTTGCCCCGGTAGAAGTCCGGCACGAGCGCCCGGTAGCCAGCTTCGGCGAGCCGATCAGCGGTCTTCTTAATCTGATCGTTGAGCCCCCACCATTCCTGGATGACGACAAAGCCGGGCGCGCTTGATCCTGCTTTGGGAGGTGCCAGATAGCCAGGGCAGGTCTTTCCGTCCGGTCGCTTGAACTGAATCATCTCGCCCATCGGATCCCTCCACTGGATGCGGACTGCCACCTCATAGTATAAGTTTGTGGCTTTTTTCGCCGAGCGACGACCGTAACGCGCCAGCTGGGCTTCCTTACATGGTCGCTATGGTGGTACAAAAGGCTGCCTGCACCTCTGAAACGTCTCAGCCGACCTGAACCCCCTCCAGCAGCCGAATCCCAGCAGAGTAGCTTTGCCGAATGGGTCACCCAAGGCAGACCGTCCATGGGAAAATGAATCCCCGATGAAGGCCGCAATCCCAGAGCGCAGACCGGCAACCGAGGAAATCTCTGGGCTGATCGAGCGCGTCACCTTCCACAACGATGAAAGCGGCTTCTGCGTCCTGCGAGTGAAAGCACGCGGGCAGCGAGATGAAACGACCGTCGTCGGGTCGCTGCCTTCGGTGACTGCCGGGGAATGGCTGAGCGCGGAGGGCTGGTGGGTCAGGGACAAGGAACACGGGCTGCAATTCAAGGCGACGACCATGAAGACAGTGCCGCCCACCACCGCCGAGGGGATCGAGCGATACCTCGGCAGCGGCTTGGTCAAGGGCGTCGGGCCGATTCTCGCGAAGAAGCTAGTCGGGCGGTTCGGAGCCGAGGTTCTAGCCGTGATCGAGAACCGAGCCGCCGAACTGCAAACGGTCGATGGCATCGGCCCCAAGCGCCGGGAGCGGATCGCGCATGCGTGGCAGGAGGCAAAGCTAGTTCGCGAAATCATGCTGTTCCTGCACAGCCACGGCGTGAGCACCAGCCGGGCGGTGCGCGTCTTCAAGACCTATGGCGAGCAGGCAATCGAGAAGGTGCGAAGCAATCCCTACATGCTGGCGAAAGACATTTACGGGATCGGCTTCGCGACCGCCGACCAGATCGCGCAGAAGATCGGGATTCCAAGAGACTCGATCAACAGGGCAAGGGCGGGCATCGACCACGTCCTGCTGGAAGCGACCTCCGATGGTCACTGTGCGTTGCCTCTGGAGAAACTCAAGCTGGCGGCAGTGAAGCTGCTGGAGGTGCCGGAAGGGACTGTCGAGCAGGCGTTGTCGCAGATGCTAACGGGCGGCTCCCTGCTGCTGGAGGAGATCGACGGCGAGCCCCTGATCTTCTTGCCGCATCTCAGGAGAGCGGAAGAGGGCATCGCGGCAAGGATCAAGAGCCTAGCTGAAGCGGAGCTGATCTATCCACCGATTGATTTCGAGAAGGCGGTCGCGTGGTGCGAGGGGCGGACGGGCAAGACGCTCGCCCCCAGCCAGCGCGAGGCACTGAAGACGGTTCTCGCCAACCGGGTCGTGGTCATCACCGGCGGACCAGGCGTTGGCAAGACGACGCTGGTGAACTCGATCCTGATGATCCTGCGTGCGAAGGGCGTGAAGTGCCTGCTGTGCGCCCCGACCGGACGTGCGGCGAAGCGGCTCACGGAGACCACGGGCTTGGAAGCGAAGACGATCCATCGCCTGCTGGAAATTGATCCCGCAACTGGGCGGTTCAGCAGAAACGAGTCGAACACGCTCGCCTGCGGCCTTCTGGTCGTGGACGAGACCTCGATGGTGGACGTGCCACTGATGCACTCGCTCGTGCAGGCTCTTCCCAACCGCGCCGGGTTGGTTCTGGTCGGGGACGTGGATCAGCTTCCTTCGGTCGGTCCGGGCACGGTGCTCCATGACTTGATCGAGAGCGGCGGCGTCCCGGTCGTACGACTGACCGAGGTGTTCAGGCAGGCGGCGGACAGCCAAATCATCACCAACGCGCACCGGATTCGCCGCGGCCAGATGCCGAACGTGCGCGGAGCCGACCCGAGTTCCGATTTCCATTTCGTCGAACGGGATGACCCGGAAAAGATCGCAGCAACGCTGGTCAAGCTGGTGCAGGAGAGGATTCCAGAACGGTTTCGTCTCGACCCAATCCGCGACGTGCAGGTTCTCTGCCCAATGAACCGGGGATCGCTCGGAGTGCGCGAACTGAACACAGCCTTGCAGAAGGTATTGAACCCAACCCGACCCGGCCAGCCCGCCGTGGAGCGGTTCGGATGGCGATTCCAGACAGGCGACAAGGTCATCCAGACGGAGAACGACTACGACAAGGACGTGTTCAACGGCGACGTGGGGATCGTCGAGCGAATCGATGCCGTCGAGCAGCAGGTCGCAGTGCGCTTCGACGAGCGGCTGGTCAAGTACGACTTCGGGGAATTGGACGAGATTTCGCTGGCTTACGCGATCACGATCCACAAGTCGCAGGGATCGGAGTTCCCGGCGGTCGTGATCCCGGTCGCCACCCAGCACTACATGCTGCTGCAACGGAACCTGATCTACACGGGGATCACGCGGGGCAAGCGGCTGCTCGTGCTGATCGGACAGAAGAAGGCACTGGGCATCGCGGTCCGCAACGACCGACCGCAAAGGCGATACTCAGGGCTGCTGGCTAGTCTGAAGGGCAAGAGGGGCACAGAGGGAAGTGCCGTCGAATCGAAAACCGCCAGCCAATCGTGGGTGGTATCGTAAACGGCTGACGAGAACTTCCCAAGATGCCGATGAGAACCTTCACCCAGAACGAGCCGCTGACTGACGCCGAACTTGACCGCCTCGGCGACTTCCTCAAAAGCTGCAAGGGTGGCAAGGCAATGAACGTCGAGGCGCTCGATGGGTTCTTCGCCGCGCTCATCGCGGGACCAGAGACCGTGATGCCGAGCGAATACTACTCGGAGGTCTTCGGCGGCGAGATGTCAAACGCCTGCGAGTTCGGCAGCCTCGACGAGGCGAACGAAATCTTGGAGCTCATGATGCGGCACTGGAACACCATCGCCGGGACGCTGTTCAAACATGAGGTCTACGTGCCGCTCCTGCTGGAGGACGAGGACGGCACGGTTCACGGCAACAACTGGGCTCGCGGCTTCATGCGGGGCATGGGCATGCGCCACGACGGCTGGGCTGAGCTTGTCAACGACGAGGAGCACGGTGGATGCATGATCCCGATAATGACGCTCTACCACGAGCACGACGAAGACCCGGAGATGCGCCCCAAGCCGATCAACCCAGAGAAGCGCGAAGAAGTCATCGTGCACATGGCGGCTGGGCTCGTGGCAGCTTATCGGTATTTCCGGTCGCATCGGCAGGTCAGTCCCGGTGCCCACACGAGTGAACCACGGCGCAATGCTCCCAAGGTCGGGCGCAACGAACCGTGCCCGTGCGGCTCCGGGAAGAAGTACAAGCGGTGTTGCGGCGGGGCGACCGTGAACTGACTCGTTCTCCTGATTCCTCGAATGGAAGCGCCCCAACCCCGCAGTGCGATAATTGCAGCGCACGAGGTTTCGCCATGAAGAGCAGGCAGGGGTACTAAGGGTTATGTCATCGAAGCCCGGTCATACGACCTACGGGACGGCGGATTCTCGGCGGAGTTTTCCGTCGAGGAGCATGATGCGTCCGGCGTGACCGAAACCCAGTTCCACGTACCGGATACCTTTTCGACGCGGGAGTTCGCCATCGAAGCAGCGATTAAGGCTGGGCGGCAGAAGATTGATGTGGGGTTTGAGCGGGGACGTGCCGTCGTGAACGGGTGAGCCCGCTCTTCCAGAAAATGGCTCCTCAGCCCGAGAACACGTTGTCAACCTTCTTCAGGATCGCCGCGGACGAGAGCAGAAAACGGATTCAAGTCAGCGGAGATGCGGGCCACCCGCCACTAGAATCCCCGGGGCGCACAAAACCTACCAACTTCGCCACACGGCACCGCTTGGTTATTTCCAGCCTAACTCTTCTTCCCGGTCACGGCATAAAAAGCAGTCGCTTCTTGCTCAACGTTCTTGCTGCCGCACTTGGGGCATTTCGCCTCTACTTCGTGTTCCTTCAGGGTAAGAATCAGTTCGAAGGTTTTATGACAATCGTGGCAAACGTAGTCGTACACGGGCATAGGGGCCTCCCGCTCGATTGCGATCACGAGCTACGGTTGGAATTGTAGCGCTAACACCCGCCGCTTGTCCGTGAGCCCGAGGCTAGTGACGGTAGAGGTCTGGGGTTCGAGTCCCCACGTGCTTACCATTCTTTTCTATGGGTTAGCCGGAAACTCTCCGAAACAATCTACCTACAATTTTATCCACATCAAACTCCCACGGCGTCACCATAAACGGGTATTGCGAAAACCGGGGCACTGGTCCTGTGGGTTTCCTCGCCATGCATCTAGCTCGGTTTCACGGGCACGCATGTACCGGTGGTAGACTGCCCGTATGGCCAAGAACAAAACTAATTAAGAAGCGCACGAAGCCGAAGGGATCTGCCGGGAAGAAAAGGAAGCCGATGAAGAAGACGGTTAAAAAGAAGCTGGCCAAGAAGAGGGGAACTCCGAAGAAGGAATTGGCGAAGAAGAAGCCCGCGTTGAAAAAGGCGGCGGTGAAAACGACGAAGGCCCGCGGCAAGAAGACAACCGGTGCGAAGACGCCGACCGCACTCAGGAAACAGGTTCGGGCGAAAAGCCAGAGCGTGGATACGGTGGCATTCTCACCGGAGGGATCCGGAGCGCGTTCCGGCCAATCGGGAGATCTGCAGGGATTATCCAACGTCCAAGGTGCGGATTCGGAGAGTGTGGCCGAGTTGATCGAGGAAGGAAACGCGTTCGAGGCCGACGCAGTGACGGGCGTAGAACACGCTGGTGACACTGACGAGAAGGAGGTTCGCACGCATGAGGTACCGGAGGATGATGTTCCCGAGGAATATCTGGATAAAAAATAGAGAGTGAGAGGCTCTCTCCGCGCCGGTAAGATTCGTATCCTTCCATAATCCTGACCAGCGAGGCTGCGGCCTCGTTCATCTGTTTCCGGTTGACTCCCCGCCAGCTGGCAAAGGAATCCAACAGGTGGTATCGAGGGCAAGAACGAAACCGAGACCGGGGAGTATCCAGTGAGCACACTCGCTCTCCCCTTTGAAATGCTGGCTGAGCACACCCTGGAAGGTCGCTTGGAGGATGTTTCTCAGCGGCTACGAGGTCAGGGCGGTAACCGACGACAAACAATTCGCGGTGCTCTCCAGTTCTAGACCTTTCGGCAAAGTGAATGTTGTTCCGGTAGCGGAGTGTCGCCCGAAAGCGTCGAAGGCGGCATGGGCGCAGATTTTCCTCGACGTACACCCCGAGATTCCTGCCATTCCGCCGGCCACTTCCTCTGGTGTGCCGCTGAAGCTGGGTGGCGCGCAAAATGCGGCGTTTTCATCCTTCCCCCTTTCTTGTTGGGATCACTTTACCGCAGATTCTATTCTGGTCGATACGAGCGACTGTCAACATCACCGTCCGCTCCCCAAGAAGCGGCATCAGCTCTACGAACCTACGTTCCCCTTGTAAGAAACTAGGTCACTCCTGTTCGGTGGAGGGCGCCGCAGGGTCCATGCGGCGTGGATTAACTTTATTGTTTTATAGGGCTTGTCAGCTTGATAACGGTGAGGCCCGGTGAACTGGCGAGTGACCGGGGAAAGCAAGTTTTCGACAAAACTCCGCCCGCAACAATTGACATATACAATCGCAGTAAGCTGTTTTTGGCTTGGGATGGTGATCCATCGATTTTGCGATCCTTCCGTTTGTCCTGCTGGTTCGAACCCTATCCGCACGTGATCAACAGCATCATGCAGGAACAAGAAGCTGACCCCCAACTGAAGGCCACTCTTGGGGTGGACTGGATTCGGCCGACGAGGACTGAGGCTGAGGAACTTCGGTGGATGATCCTGTTTTTGATCAGGCAGCTTAGAAAGAAGCATCCGTATGTCACCTCGTGGTTTTTATCCCGGCGCGTCGCGCGTGCGCAACCTAAGGCCGCTCTTTAGCCTTTTCTCAAGCGACCTGGCCATCGATCTGGGAACCGCCAACACACTAGTTTATGTTCGTGGCAAGGGCATCGTGGTGAACGAGCCGTCCATCGTAGCCATCAACAAGAACACCGGGGAGGTAGAAGCGGTGGGAAGAGAGGCCAAGGAAATGCTGGGCCGTACACCGGGCCACATCGTTGCGATCCGGCCGCTGAAAGACGGGGTCATCGCCGATTTCAAAGTGACCGAGAAGATGTTGAATTACTTTATCCAGAAGGCGCACAATCGCAAAATGTTGGTGCACCCACGCATCGTGATTGGTGTACCCGCGGAGATCACGCAGGTGGAACGACGCGCGGTCATGGACTCAGCGTACCGTGCGAAAGCCAGCGAGGTCTATCTGGTGGACCAGGCCATGGTGGCGGCGATTGGTGCCGGGCTTCCCACCAGTGAACCCACCGGAAGCATGATCATCGATATTGGGGGAGGTACCACGGATATTGCGGTGATCTCTCTGAGTGGCATCGTCTACGCCCGTTCTTTGCGTATGGCAGGAAACCAAATGGACGAAGCCATCATGACTTACGTGAAGCGAAAATATAACTTGCTGATTGGCGAACGCACCGCCGAGCAGATCAAGATTGAAATAGGGAGTGCATTCCCGCTGGAGAAGCCGCTGACGATGGAAATCAAAGGCCGCAACCTGATTGAAGGGATACCCAAGACCATCATTCTGAATGACAGTGAAGTCCGCGAGGCATTGAGTGAATGGGTGTCGACCCTCATGAACGCCATTCGTGTGGGGCTAGAGCGCATACCGCCCGAGCTCTCAGCTGACATCAGCGACCGCGGCATCGTGCTCACCGGCGGTGGCGCGCTCTTGAAGGACCTGGATCGGCGCATCCGAGAAGAAACAGGACTTCCGGTCTCGATTGCCGATGACCCACTGTGCTGCGTTGTTCTGGGGACGGGCAAGATGCTTGACGATTTCAAGCTACTCCGGAAGCTTTCTATTGATTCCGTGGCGGCCTGAACGGCGTCGAGGGCGAGGAGAAGAGACGGGCATTCGAGCACTGCGAGCAGTAGCTAACGCCTCTATCGGCAACCAGTAGTGATTGTGGTAGATCCGAGCATAGTAGTGGGTCAGTTCGTAATAGGAAAATACAGACCGTGGGCGCTGGCGGTTTCGCGACGGATTCTGGTTGCTTGCTGGATGCGCCGTAGCGACCAGCCCAGCCGTCCCAGAGCTAAAACTTGTTGTTTCTTTAATCGCAAGCTTGCGATTAAAGAAATAATCAGAAGGATCGATTAATGCGAAGGAAGCATCGCAACGGCGCTAATGGCAGCGAATATGTGCTGGGCTCCTTCGCATTATCCAGAGTCGCATGTGCAATCCTCAGGTGTCACCAGGAGGTGCACATTGTCTTCCAAAGAATCTCCCAATCAGTTGTGGCATTCGCGAATCGACGAACACTTGAAAGAAGGCAGGTATTCCCCATACACCACGCGGTGCAGAATCGCCGTGGCCAGTCGTTTTGTCGGCTATTTGAATAAGGAACATGTTGCACTCGAAGCGGTCGAGCCCGCGGACGTCGACCATTATCTGCGAGAGGAACTCCGGCTCTATCGCCAGCGTCACCAGAGGGTCCCACGGTCGATGGACCATTGGCGACACCGGCAAACAGCCGGCATCTACATGCTGCTACGTTTGGTTCGGAAGCAGTGGCCACCCGAGGTGGTTGAGGTCACGCTGCTCGATAGAATGTAACCTCAGCCGATTTCAGGAATCGTACATGTAAGGGTTCGCCGTGCAACAGCTATAATCTGCAAATACGTCAATGCAGCATCATCTTCTCCACCACTCTCATCGCGCCTTGGCGATGGGGCTCGCCGCAGTAAGCGTGGCTGCAATGGGTTATGTGGGACTCTACCAGAGCAGGGCGGTGAGGCACATCTGGTGCCCGGTCTTTGCCAAGGGCTGTGAGGCGGTAGCCGACGCTGCTTTCGCGAAACCCTTTGGTATTCCCGATGGATACATCGCGACAGCCCTCTATGCCGTGATCTTCGTGATGCTTATGGGAGCGACTGGCAGGCTGTGGATATGGATACCCCTACTGGTGCTTGCCGCTGCCGCTACGCTGGCGAATTTTCTGGGCGTCCGTGACATGATCAATCTCGGAAGCTTTTGCTTCTACTGCATGCTGACGACTATTCTTTCCCCGGTTCTGTTGTGGGAGATATGGCGGCTGCGCTGAGCCTCGTGCTCGGTCTTGTTGATTCAGGAGGCTAAGATGAGTAACGGTTCAGTCCCAAGTCCGAGTCCGACGGTGGGCAGGGTCTCGAAGAAAGACGCGGACTACGTCTTTTACGAATTGACGCGCAGCATTTGCCCGAAGTGCCGGAGAGTGATCGACGCGAAGATCGTGTTGCGGGAGAACAAGGTCTTCATGGTCAAGCGATGCCCGGATTGCGGCCCGTTCGAGGCATTGGTCTACGGCGATGCCGAGGCATACACCAGCTTCGGCAAGTTCAACAAGCCGGGAACGATCCCACTTGCCTACGGAACTGACATTCGAGAAGGCTGTCCCTACGATTGCGGTCTTTGCCCCGACCACCAGCAGCATACTTGCCTTGGCATCATTGAGGTCAACAGCGCGTGCAATATGGATTGCCCGCTCTGCTTTTCGGAAGCTGGTCCCGGATTCAGCCTAACGCTCGAAGAGGTCGAGCAGATGCTTGACGACTTCGTAAGAACCGAGGGGAAACCCGAAGTCATTCAGTTCTCGGGTGGAGAACCCACCATTCACCCCCAGATCATCGAATTCGTCCGGGCAGCCAAGCAGCGCGACATTTCCTTCGTGATGATCAACACGAACGGGAAACGAATTGCTCGTGACGACCGATTCGTCGAACAACTGAACAAAGTCCGCCCAGCCATCTACTTCCAGTTCGACGGCTTTGATTCGGAAACCTATCGCATTCTTCGGGGAGAACTGAACATCTTGGAGGAGAAGCTGCGTGCCCTGGATCGGCTTGCTGAGATCGGCCTATCCGTCACCCTTGTTCCAGCGGTCGAGCGTGGCGTGAACGAGCACGAGATCGGCAAAATCGTTGACTTCGCCATTCGGCACCCGGCAGTGCGTGGGATCAATTTTCAGCCAGCGTTCCACGCAGGTCGTCACCGCCAGCACGATCCTATGAAACGCATGACCATCCCCGATATTCTGCGGCTTATTGAGGCGCAGACGAATGGCAAGTTTAGGACGAGCGATTTCGTTCCCGTGCCCTGCTGTTTCCCTACGTGCAACTCAGTGACCTACGCCTTTGTAGAGGGCGATCAAGTCACGCCGCTGCCCCGGATCGTGAATGTCCACGACTACCTCGACTACATTTCCAACCGAGTGCTGCCGGATTTCAGTCTGGAGGTAAAGCGGGCTCTGGAAGGGTTGTGGTCGTCTTCCTCCGTCGCAGGCTCGCCAAAATCCGTCGATCAGCTTTTGATGTCCTGTCAGGCGTGCAGCGTTCCCGACTTTCCCCTTGGTGACCTGTCCAAACACATGATAATGATCATGCTGCAAGATTTCATGGATTCGTGGACTTTCAACCAAAAGAATCTGATGAAGTGCTGCAAGGAATTCCTGCTGCCGGGCGGCAAGCAGATTCCGTTCTGCGCCTATAACACCATCGGGTACCGCGAGCAGGCAAGGAAACAACTGGAGGCCATGGAGTCTGAGCGCAGGAGGGCAAGAGCTGAAGGCCGCAGATTTGAGCCCCGGCCCATCGAATTCACCTTCAAGCACGCAGAGACTCCTCTCGAAGGGCTTGTCGGTATCGACTCGCGAGGATGATTCATGGTTACGAAGGACAACACGACTCGCGTTCGCCCAGAGCACGAGCAGGTTAAACAGTGCTGCGCCAGACTGTACGAAAGCGACCTGACCCGGTTTCTGCTGGGCGATTCGTTTCATCCGGGTGGCTTGCAAATGACCGGGCGGCTAGGGCGCATGCTTGGCCTGACTCCCCCCAGTCGTGTCTTGGACGTGGCGTGTGGTAAGGGGACGACAGCGGTCTTCCTTGCTAAGGAGTTCGGATGCGAGGTCTTCGGGGTCGATTACGGAGATCGGAATGTCGCGGCTGCACGGTCTCTGGCGCAAGCAGACCATGTGGACTCACGGGTGCAATTTGAACGCAGCGATGCCGAAAATCTACCGTTTTCGGACGGGTCGTTCGACGCTGTGATTTGTGAATGCGCCTTCTGCACCTTTCCAGACAAAGTGGCAGGGGCGAGAGAGTTCTTCCGCGTGCTTCGCCGGGGAGGTCGTGTAGGCATCAGCGATCTCACCCGAGAGAGAGTACTCCCGGAGGAGTTGGACGGGCTGCTCGCGTGGATTGCGTGTATCGGCGATGCCCAGACTTTGGAAGGTTACACAGCCTTCCTTCGAGATGCTGGCTTCTCTGTGGATAACATCAAACAACAGAATGAGGCGCTTGAGGAAATGGTGAATCAGGTTCGCGTCAAACTCCTCGGCGCGGAGATCATGACCGGATTGAACAAACTGCAACTGCCCGGTCTTGATCTAGGAGCGGCCAAGCGGATGGCGAACAGCGCAATGGCGGCGGTCAAACAGGGACAACTTGGATATGTCCTCATCTGTGCTATCAAGCCGGACTGACGATGATCTTCCGCCATGGGTGGGCTTCTGAGTCCGTGTAGTTCTTGCCCGCATCCAAGAACAATTCCTTGGTCTGGAAATCAGATACGAAGGTCAGGTATCCTTAGTTAGTGTTCTTTTTCGTGCTCAGCCCGAGCACGCGATATGTGAGTCATATCCCACAGGTACCGCTAAGAATTACCGAAACTCCGGCGATTCCAAGCGCCCAGCCAAGGTAACGATGACCATTGACGAGGATTCCCGCAATCCCGAGACCGACCCCCAGCACCACGCGCAAAGCGCGATCCTTTCGCCCCACATTCAAAACCATCGCCATATCGCCTCCTCTGTTCGGCGTTTCTTGCAGGATTGCTGCGACTGGCCTTCGTAGCAAAGCAGCAGATCGCAGCAACTTTGATTTTACGCCGCGGCGTTAATCTGGCGAATTTTTATCCGTCACCATCCAAACGCTATCGTCACTGGCTGTGATCCCACCCTCTGGGCCTGCTGGCGCTATGGGGAGTGTGGCACTGATCGTGTTCTTATCGACATTGATTCGGATACCCGTTTCTGACGACGGTGGGATACATTGTCCGAGGGCTTCTAGACGATTCGTTTCCGAAACGCCACACCTCGTAGGGTACTGCCAATGGGATGGCAGGTCCGGTCGAGTGGTGCTCGCCGGACAATCACACATGCAACTTCATGTCGCACCCACTCGTAGAACTCGTCTGCGGGGATCAGGCACCTGCGAGATTTCAACGCATCGCGGAACGCAGGCTTCGTTCCCGCCGTTTCCGATCTTGCGTTAATCATCTTGGCAGCGACAGACGAATCTTTCGACCATGATGGAATCAGCCCCCAGCGGATTAGCGACAGTTCCCGGCGAGGTTCCTTCGGATTCTGGCGGATGACGGGAACAGGCTGAGTGGGCGCAATGTTGTAGCGGGGACTCCAGTCTTCCTCCCCGGAGACGCTGGCGAAGTGCTCCTCAACGACCTGTTTCCTCCGCGAAAGTCGGTAGCGCCCGCACATGGTCATTATGGCAGATCGGATATCATCCCATTCGCTCGCAGACCGGACCTCATCAGCGCTGAGCCAACAAGAGGGTTGCCAAACACGTCGCCTTCCTGACCACCAAGTACCGATGTGCGAGGACACGAGGATTGATTTTGGGTTTGGGTTATAATTCCCGTTCCCCCAAAAGTCACATTAGAGAGTTCAAACAAATGCGTCACCTGACCGTGATGGTGTCGGTACTGCTGCTTTCCGTTGTTAGTCTCGGGCAGCAGTTGACGCACCGAATGACCAATCAGGATGTTATCGACATGGTCTCGCTGGGTCTATCGGATGATGTGGTTATCGACAAAATCTACGCCACCGACGCGACCGATTTCGATACAAGCGTCGCGGGATTGAAGACGTTGAAGCTCGGCAAAGTGTCCGATGCTGTGATCCGCGTCATGATAAACCCGCACCCGAAACCTGCGAGCGCGGGCAATCCCGCTGCCGCATCTTCGACAGTCGGTAACACAGGCCTGCCTGAGGAAGCTGGGGTTTATATGGTGCTCAATGGCAAGCCGACGGAGATGGAACCGGAGGTCGTCAATTGGCAGACGGGTGGCGTGGCAAAGAGTCGCGCAACCCTCTTTATCTTGAAAGGCGACCTGAACGGCAAGGTAATGAGGCCTAAAAGTCTGACACAGGTAAGAACTCCCCTAGAGTTTCTCATCAAAACGATCGAGGGAACGTCCGCAACCGAGTACCAGCTTTTGCGATTGCACCAGAAAGGTAATCGACGCGAGTTCCGCTCGGTGACAGGTGGTGTGTTGCATCAATCTGGAGGCGCTCAAAGAGACGAAGTATCTTTTCAACGTGAGAAGATCGGTGATCGGTTGTGGAGAGTGCGATTCGATAGCCTGCAAGCAGGAGAGTACGGATTTCTAGCGCCCGGAACCTCCTCGGTGAGCATTTCTGCGTCGGGAAAGATGTACACGTTTGGAGTGCTCGAAGGAGACCGTAAAATAACCAAGGGGAGCGTCTCTCAGGACGAGCGCAAAGTTGATGCACGAACGGGTTCAGACGCGATTGTTTCCACTCAAGAGTTCAGCGATGCAATTATTGGAGCATCAACTGACGAGGATCCCAAGGTCAGACACGATGGAATAACTCTCGCCCGCATCACTCCGGGTAGCCCCGCTGAGCAGGCAGGTATAAGGGTCGGCGATGTCATTCTTGCAGTCGATGACCACTACTTGTTCACAGCTGAGGAACTCGACACCGAAATCAAACACCACAAACCCGGTGCTCGGGTCACCGTACGCTATCGGCGCTATTCTACGATCTATGAGACATACTTGATTGTGGGCTCCGCGCGGTAGTTGGCAAAACCAGCGCACCTTGCCAGTCCTGCCAGCCTTGCCCGCCATGCGACTCAAGGCTTGGACATGGATCGCACGCCCTGTTGCATTAGCCACTTGGCGATTGCAGCAGAGTCGAATCTGACGCAGGAACCCACTCGGAATGACGGTATGCTGCCCCGCTTCGCGCGCCGGAGAATCGTTATGCGGGACATCCGAAGGAGATCCGCAAGCTCTTCAGCGGTCAGAGCACGATGAATGGCCTTGATGCGCGAGGCGAGGGACATCAACCGATGTGGATTCGGGCTGTCGAGTACGCTGTTCATTGCACCCCTCCGAAAATCTCATTGACCTTCTCACGCACCTGTTGACTCCGAGACGGCTTCAGGTAACGCATTGTCGATTCCATGTCAGAATGACCGAGCCACTGCTGCACCGTGCGAAGATCGACACCTGCCCAGAGGCACCGTGTCGCAAACGTCGCTCTGAACTTGTGTAGCCAGAAATCTTCCGGGTTCAGTTCCGCACGCTCGGCGACGGCCTTCAGATCATCGAGGAAGTTCATCTTCACATTGCAGCCGGAGGTCGGAAAGACCAAGTTGCAGGTCTTATCAGATTTCGCCTTCAGGGCCTTCAGGCTGGTCACCAGCTTTGCCGGGATCGGAATTTCTCGCTCTTTGTACGCCTTTGGCGTCCAGCCCCGGTCTGGTTTGTGGCTGACGCGAACAGTGGAAGCCTTGAAGTTGATGTCAGACCAGTAGGTGTACATGACCTCCTGTTCGCGTTCACCAGTCATCAGAAAGAACTCATACCACAGCCGTTCTTCCGCGTCACAAGCGGCAAAAAGTGTGCCGAGCTCTTCGTCCTCGTACATCTCAGGCTCTTCTTCCGTGTACCGAGGCCAGTCGTTTTTTCCAGCCAGACCGCGAATCCCGTTTGCCTTCAAAAACGTCATTACGTTCTCGAACTTGTTGTAGACAGAGCGGGGTGCCTGCTCCTTCTTCTCTCGTAGAAATGCCGCAAACTTGAGCAGGTCTCTGCGGTCAATGTCTTCGAGGTAGAGCTTTGGGCAGGACTCGGTGAAGTAATTGAGAGCAGTCGTGTACGCGGCCAGCGTCTTCGGCTTCTTGGTGAGCTTGGTTTCGTCAAGGAAATCACTGACCGCGGCGGCTACTGACCTGTGTCCGTTCTGGCCGTCAGGCGCGACAGCGACGCCATTGTTCAGGGCGTTCAGTTCAGCAGCCTTTTGAAGACGGCGGGCAGTGGCAGTAGCAGCGTCCTTGCCCACTGACAGCCGGATAAGACGCTTTCCCTCGTACCATGAAATGTAGTACGCCCCTTCGGGGTGTCGCTCTTCCCGGTCTCCGACTAAGACCACATCTGGCTTGATTCGCCCGTTAGCGGAAAGCACCATTGGGCAATAGCGGGGCCCTTTGCTTGTCTGGATTCGTTTGGTGACGTTGCACTGGCGGTTCACTGGTGATCCTCCACTTTGATATCAGTGTAGATATCACCAGCTTGCAAGTACTAGATTACAAAGGTAATGGCGGAGAGGGAGGGATTCGACCCCACTGTCCGTATTGATAACACGCAACTTGTTGATTCAACACAACGCTTGAGACGCTCTCAACGCTCACTCCTCAAAGTCATGACACAAAAAGGGCACGTTTCCTGCTTGCGTCCCGACGACGGTCAGGTTTCACGCCTGCCCGACTTCTAGCCTCTTCCAGATCCGAGGCAAGCAACCCAGCGCAAGCTGCGAGGACTTCGCCTCGTGTCCTGGACCCTTCACGGGCCAGCGCCTCAACGAGTGAGACTGTCCGGTTGAGTTGTGCGCCGGGTCAATTGCCTCAGCAAGTTCCGCAAGCGTTTGCCGTATCTCGTCTTTCTCAATGAATCTGTTTAGCTCATCCTCAGTTGCACAGGCGTTGAGCCAAAGTGCCCTATACATTCCCTCAACGATAGGTCTCACACGTTGCATCCACGACAATGACTGGGTTACTCAGCTCGATGGCAACCGCAAAAAACTACTAGCGCGGCGACTGCGACGTCACGAGAAACAGAATCTGGAACTCCGAGTTCTCGAGCTAGCAGATTTTGGTGACAAAACCGTAGCTCTTGTGAGGATACTGGGGCTCGATTCGGCCGCGGCTCAACAGCTACGTGAGATCGAACAATTGCGCAACGATATTGCACACGCCAAGGATTACGGTAAGACGGATGTAGATCTCGACAAGTTCGTCGGCCGCCTCGCACTGACCGGCAAGTGGATTCGCAGCGTATCCCGAATGTCTGGTAGAACGTGATTCCGAGTCGACGTGGCTGGCGACTCGGAGGGACTTCGGCAAGTCGAAAGCCTATCTCCACTACCCGCCTCTACGATCTAAGCAACAGCGGCATCGAAAACAACCCGACATTTCACGTAAAGTAATGGGCGTAAACTCTCAAGTATGGCGGCTGATGATCGAATCGAGCATCTGATCAGGTTCTATTCCATCCTGGACGCACTTGAAAAGAACGTTGGTGCCCCTGCTCGGGTCAGCCTTGCGCGTGTGGAAATGCTTAGTACTTTCGGCAGGACGGAATTGCGAATTCCGCAAGAAGGAGATTTTCAACAACCACAAGACGTTTACATCAACGACCAGGTTTACTCGCTATGGCGATGTTCCGACAGCAACTGTCTCGAGAATTGTTATCGAGGGATACCGACACCTCTTGGAGCTTCAGCGTAACGGTTCATCAAAGCTGCGACTCTCCAGTCCCTTATTTCAAGTGCTTGTTGACCGCCTTGGTCATCTGAAACATGTCCAATTTCTTACTGCCAAAGATCGGCTGCAACTTATCGTCGGCCAGGATTTCTCGTTTGTTCTTTGGATTCTGGAGATCGTGCTTCTTAATGTGCGCCCAAA
>OBLW0100000767.1_pt1 | contig 27460 bp, 21 predicted proteins | sample 1520161 | NCBI WGS metagenome assembly OBLW01 (sample SAMEA3539309, study PRJEB22396) | soil metagenome | biome: tundra; feature: field; material: soil | place: USA | collected 2010-05 | depth 0.15 m | reverse complement strand
GCTAGAGATGCTGCGTATAGTGGCTGGCGTCCCGCTCTACGGGGTCGATATTCGGGAGCGCGACTTGCCGCAGGAGACCGAGCAAATACGGGCGCTCAACTTCAATAAAGGATGCTATGTTGGGCAGGAAATTGTGGAGCGCATCCGGTCCCGCGGGAACGTGCATCGGAAATTTACCGGCTTCTTGATCGACGGCGCGGCGGATGTTGTGGTGGGCACCAAGATTATTTCTGGCGAAAAGGAAGTGGGCGAGGTCACGAGCGCCGCGGTTTTGCGCACGTCTTCCGGTGGACGAACGTTTGTCCTGGGATACATTCGACGCGAGGTTGGAGTACCAGGGCGCGAAGTCACGATTGCCGGGGTGAAAGCGACCGTGGCTCAACTGCCGTTCGACGCGGTTGCTTCGGGACTCGCGGGAGAAGCGTTGGTCCAGCATCGGTGAGAAAACTTAAGGGCGGTGAGAAAACTTAAGGGCGGAGTTTACTCAGGCTAAGTAAGACTCGAAGAAGATTTGCATCCCCATTTTAACGCGAGACATGAGACATAAGGACATACTATGGCTGAGAAGAGACAGGAATCAGGTTTCACGGTAAACGACCGCCGCTTGTTCACGGAGGACGGAGAGTTGCGCCGGGAAGTTCGCGAGGAACCGGCCGCACCGAAGGCCGCTGCGGCTCCGCCTGCCGCTAAGGAAGCAGTTCCCGCGGTGCGCGACGAAGGCGCTGCCCCGGAGGTGCCTCCGATGCCGACGGCAGCGGAGCAGAAGGCGCAGGCCGATGCTTACCGGAAGTCGTCGGACGTGCTCGACTCGCGGGTAGAGCTCAGCGGCCGCTCGGCCAAAGAATTTGAGATGACGTTCGAACGCTTCATGGCGTCGCTGTATATGACGGCGATGATGCAGCTCGGATTGATGCACCAGCAGGGGGAGCAGCCGCGCATGGATATCATTGGAGCGCGCCAAACCATCGATACGCTGGCGCTGTTGGCGGAAAAAACCAGGGGCAACCTGACTTCCACGGAAGAAAACTTTCTCCAGAACAGTCTCTACGAAGTGCGCATGGCCTATGTGGAAGTGACCAACGAGCTGTCGCGACCGCCGCAGCCCGGAGCCGCCACTGGAACCAGCGGACGATGAAAAAAAAGGTTCGCGCATGAAGGCGAAGCTCACCGTGCTGGGCAGCGGCACGTCCATGGGCGTGCCCACACTGGGCTGCGATTGCGCGGTTTGTCATTCGAGCGATCCGCACGACCGGCGCACCCGTCCTTCGATCATGCTCGAATATGCGGGCAAGGTTGTGCTCATCGATACCACTCCTGATTTCTACGCGCAGGCGATTCGGGAGCGAATCAGGCGCGTGGACGCCGTTTTTTACACGCACACTCATGCCGACCACATTCTGGGGATCGACGACTTGCGGCCGCTGAGTTATTGCCACAAGCCGGGCCGGTTGCCTCTCTATGCGCGCCCGGACGCGGCCGCATTCCTGCGTAAAATGTTTAGTTACATCTTTGACGCTAACTACAAATATGGCGGTTTGCCACAATTGGAGTTAAAGCCGATTGATGGAGCAGTGGAACTTTTCGGGGCGCACTTCGAACCAGTGCGGCTGATCCATGGCGAGGCGGAGATCTATGGCTTCCGCTTCGGAAGCGCGGCCTATCTCACCGATCACAGCGAGATTCCGGAGGCGTCGTTCCATCAATTGGAAGGTCTGGACATTCTTTTTCTGGACGCCCTGCGGCACAAGCCTCATCCTACGCATTCGACAGTGGAAAATTCGCTACGCATTGTGGAGCGGGTAAAAGCTAAGCGGGCGTTCTTTACACATATTTGCCACGATCTGGCGCATGAGGCGACCAATGCGAGCTTGCCGTCACATGTGCGGCTGTCATACGACGGGATGAAGCTGGAGTTTGACATTTAAGAGTGGGTGGCGCGCTCTTTCCCCGCCCGAGTCCCGTTGGGTTCGATTGTCCAGGGTGGTCTGAAGATTCACGCGTCACATGCGGCGAGGCGCCCGCAGTTAAAACGAAATCCATGCAAGTTTTTCACAAGCTCGACGACGTTCCGACGGAGTTTGGTCCGTCCCTGGTAAGCGTTGGGAACTTTGACGGCATGCATCGCGCGCACGCGCACGTACTGGGTGAGATTGTGCAGCGAAGACGGCAGAGTGGCGGGCAGGCCGTGGCGGTAACTTTTGAGCCGCACCCTGCGCGGATTCTGCGGCCTGACTCGGGATTAAAGCTGCTTACGCCTGTGCCGGAGAAGCTGCGTTTGCTGGAACGGACAGGCATCGATGCAGTGCTAATGCTTCCGTTCGGGCGCGATCTTTCGCTGATGACGCCTCGCCAATTTGCTGAACGCATTCTTAAGAAAAAACTTCGTGCGCGCGAAGTGCACGAAGGCTACAACTTCCGCTTCGGTCACAAAGCCGCCGGGGATGTGAGTTTGCTGGAGGAGTTCGGTCAGGAAATGGGATTTGAAGTGAAGGTTTATCCCGAGCAGAAGCTGCGCGGCGAGCCGGTTTCCAGCAGTCATATCAGAAAACTGCTTGGCGAGGGACGGGTGAGCCGGGCGCGTCACCTGCTGGCGCGTCCGTTCTGCATTTTGGGGACGCCAGGCCGGGGTCGCGGCTATGGATCGAAGTACACGGTTCCGACTATCAATCTGGCGCGCTATGAAGAGCTCGTACCTAAGGATGGGGTTTACATCACCTGGACGCGCGTGGGCACCGAGCTCTTTGAAGCGGTGACGAATGTGGGCAACCGTCCGACGTTTGGTGCAGATTCGTTTGCCATTGAGAGCCACCTGCTGAACTTTCATCCCCTCGAACTGACGCCGGAGAGCGAAGTTGAGATTTGTTTTCTTGACCGGCTGCGGGACGAGATTAAGTTCCCATCAGTGGAGGCGTTGCGGGAGCAGATTGCGAGGGACGTAAAGAAAGCGCAGAGGTATTTTCATTTATTGCAGCTCAACCGCTAATGCGGCAAATAGCCTGATTCCATCGGCAATTTGCCGTCGACGCGGACCACGTTGATGGTGTTGTCGACGGAGCGAACGTCCACCAGGCCGACTGCGCCGGCCGTGGATTGGACGATCTTGAGGACGTCCGCGTCGGAGTCCGCCATCACGATGGAATCTTTGTGAGCGGCGATCAGCGTCTTCCATTCACTGTCACTCATTTTATTCAAGCGCTCCAAAGTTTCTGTTTCACCGGCGGAATTCTTATGCAGGACGAGGATCACGGCTTTTCCGTCCGGCCACTTCTTGATCTCTGAGCGAAAAATCCGGGAGAGGTGAGCAGCGGTGAGGGTGCCAACGTTGTTATCTTTGTTGACCACAACCGCCATGTGGTGGGCAAAACATGGAGTGAGGAAGGTCAGGAGAAAGGCAAGCAGAACGGCAGGGCGACGAAGGCTCATAAGCACGTCCACATCGAGTTGTCTCGGTAATGCAATATGACGAGCCTACTTGAGATCTGCGGCTCGGCAAGTCAAAACATTGTCAAATCACGGCAAGGTACCCTGGAAGGAAACAGGCGGAGCTACAGAATGCAGAACTGCCGCGCCGAATGAAAGTTTACAATTCCGAAACGCACGGTAAGTTCGCACTCATGCAGATTAGTTCCATCGTACTGATTGGGCAAGCAATACCGGGGCAGCGGCGGAGGTTGCTAACGGCTATACCGTGCTTCGGCGCGGATTCTGGCCGGCTGTGCTGGCCGTGTGGATTCGGCGTGGAGTGTCTGAGTCCAATGCGGGGAAGAGCAATACGTCAGCGGCTGAAGCCCCGGTCGAGAGTAGGGCGCATATCGCAGCGCTGAAGGGCTGCGCCACCCAAAATCAATTCGAGATCCAAAATCTATCAGATCAAAACTCAGTCCGAGATCCCAACTCAAGCCGAGCTCCAAACTTAGCCTGATTTAGTCAACAATCCACTTCAAAGCTCAACTACACTATTCATTGCACGTCGTTAACGGTTGAGCGTGGACTGCGTCCTTCTCTACGTACAGGACGGGTGACGTATGACAGTACGCTTCATTTTCGCTTGGCTTGTGCTTTTGGCGGGTGCACCTCTCGCGTTCACCAAGGGTCCCGCTGACCTGATCCTGATCTCGGGCGGCGGCCTCGCCCAGCCTATCGAAGTCCGCGACCCGGGTTTGTTGAAAGCGTTCGACCCTTGGATGGGGCAGTTCGCAGATTGGCAAGAGAAACCGCTGCTGGACGCGCCGTGCTTTCGGCGATCCTTCGAGGTGCTGTTTTATATGAGGTGGCCGGGCAGAGAGTCCTCGTTAGATCACGGCGATTTGCAGCTGATCTACGCCACTCGCTACTGCTTCACTGGTGTAACTGGGTACGTCTACCTCCCAGGCCCGGGTGAGCCTCAGTATAGTTGGAACGGTGGCACTATCGTCCGTGGCGCTGCCGACGGAAAGTGGCACGTGGCGACTGCAGCGTGGGACTCGTTGATGAGCGACGCAGTGGCGACTATCGAACAGCAGCGCACGGCAGACATGATCCTAGTGAGTGGCGGCGAACTCAAGCATCCAGTCGAGATAACGGACCCCGAACTGCTCAGCCAGTTTGATCCGTGGACTGGAGCGTTTGTGGATTGGGATCGGGTCTCGGGAGGTCGCTTGGGCTGGGAGTACGAGATCCTCTATTTCAAACGAGAGATCGAGCCGTCTACTTCTTACGACCGGGACGGCTTGACGATGATCTACGGCTTTCGTTACTGCATTGACGAGGACGGCGGACCTGGCTCTGTGCAGCTTGCCGGACGAAACGACAAATTCGGGCCGGAGAATGTCCGGATGGTCTGGGATGGCACGCAAGCCGGAAGATGGCATCCTGCGACCCCTTCATGGCATGCGTTCATTGAACGCACTGTTGCTGGCCAAAACGCGGCCTGGTAACCTCTCGATTACCTAATCGAGTTCAAGACTCCCACTAGTTAGTCCGAGATTGCCGGAGTCGAAAGGGAAAGTGCTGCAGTAGTGGTTACTCCACCGGCTCGACGATAACGGCGTCCGCAATTACCGTGCTACCGGGGCGCTGCACGATTACGATAGCCGCCAGGACAAAAACAATTCCTAAAATCTGAATCGGCCGCAGCACTTCACCGAGCAGCAGGGCGGCGAGAAGAATGGAAAATACTGGCTCCAGGCAGCTGGCGATGATGGCGCGCGTGGGCCCGAGATGCTGCAGGCCGAGGAAGTAAAGGGAGAATGCTCCCAGCACCGAGAGCATGGAGAACACGAACAGGAACAGCCATTGCGCCGGCGCATAGTGGGCGGCGACGATTTTCCATGGTGGGTTGACGATGAGCCAGAACACCGCGGCGGCGGTGAGCGTCCAGACGAGCACGCGCCAGCGGTCGTGGCGGGCGAGGATGCGGTGTCCACCGACGTTGTAGAACGCGAACGAGAATGATGCCAGCAGCGCGGCCATAAGGCCGTAGGGGTCGAGGTGAAGCGCCGGGCCAGCACGGGATCCGAGTACATCGATGACAAGAGCGATTCCAGTCACGGCTAAAGCAACTGCGGTGACTTTTTGCGCAGTGAGCTTTTGTTGGCGCCGAGCTACCACGTACAGCAGCACCCACACCGGAGCAGTGTATTGCACGATGATGGCGGTCGCGACGTTGGTTCTCTGAATCGCAACATAATAGAAATAATTCGAGACGGCCACGCCAAGCGTGCCCAGAACAATGCAATAAGCGAGATCGCGAGTCGGCAACTTGATCCGTTGCCATCCTCGAAGAGCGACCAGAAGAGGCAGTAACACGAGCAATGAAAATGTGGTACGGCTCTGAGAAAGAATGAGGGGATCAATTGGGCGAAGAATGTTGCCGCCCAGCGTCAACCTTCCTGTGAAGACGGCACGGCCCAAAGCCGCGGAGACTCCCCAAAGGAATGCGGCCGAAGCGATGAACATGTAGCCGCGAAGAGGATGCGGTTGCGGGCTTTGGCTGGGTGGGTTCGAAATGGCGGGCCTCGCGAACGACTTCGATAATCAGGCAGCCGACAGGAACTGGTCAAGGCGGTCGGGGTCGAATCCTTCAATCACTTCGGCACCGGAGTCGGTGAGGATCACCACAGTTGGGGCAGTGCGACTGTGGTAGGTTTCGAGCAATTCAGCGCGGGCAGTGGTGTCGAGGCTCATATCGCGCTCTTCGAAAGTGATTCCCTTCGCTTCCAGGAAAATCTTCATCACTTCGCAGTTAAGGCAGCCGGACTGAGTGAAGAGCAGAATCGTAAGAGCCACGGGGTGCAGCCATTTTACGCGTCTACGTACTCGATCTCACTGGTAATTTTCGCGGTTTTTTCGAGCATGGCGGAAACGGAACAGTACTTTTCTTTCGAGAGGCGAACTGCATCCTCGACAGCCTTGCGAGATACTCTTCCACCGACGCGGTAAATCAACTTGATTTCCGTGTAAACAGATGGCGGGTCAGTGGCACGCTCGGCCTGGGCGCGGACTTCTATGCTGGTGAAAGGCTCACGTTTCTTCTGCAGAATAGAAACCACGTCATACCCGGTGCAGCCACACAGGCCGATGAGAACGAGTTCCATAGGACTGTTGCCGGCAACCTTATCTCCGTCGATGGCGATCGTGTGGCCGCTGTCGGAGATGCCGTTGAATTTTTGTTTCTCGATCCATGTTGCGCGGGCGTTCGTCATGAGAACGTACTCCTTACATTATCTTCATCTTCGATTATCGGTGCTGGGCTCAGGATGAATTAAAACTCGGAAGAGTTCCGGCGCGGCTTGCTTAAAATGAATTTCGAGTTCGGTCTGAATGTCGTGAACCCGCGCGAGCGACAGATCATCGGACAACGTGCAATGGCAGGAGACGTAAAGGCGTCCGCGAACTTTCTTGATCTGGACGTCGTGCATGTCGACAATCTCCGGAAACTCCACGGCGAGAGATTTCAGACGGCGCTCGAGGGAGGCGTCGCGCACCGGCTCGTCGCCGGTTTCGATGGTGGCGGGTTCACTTTCGATGTGGGTGAGGATGTCGCCGATCTCCCGTACATCGTGGCGCATGTCGGCTTCGAGTTCGGTCACTTGATCGTGGGCGTTCTTTAGTGTCATGCGCTCATCCAGTTCAACATGCTGTTCGACATGGAGTTTGCCGGCGAGATCCTGCACGCTGATGTCGTGGACGTTCAGGTTGTGGCGGGTAGCGACGGCGCGAATACGGTCGAAGATATTTTCCGAACGCTGAGCCCGAGGCAAGGGTTGAACGGTGACGTCGGCGTCGGGAAGAATGTTGCGCACAGCGGCAGTAACTGCTTCCACTAATTGCTCGGAACGCTGGAAGGTTACGGTACGGGCCAATCCCACGGCGAGATCAGCGAAGTAGCGGTTGCCGGCACGGCGGATGCGAACGCGTCCGATTTCGAGGACCCCATCCACATGCGAAACGGCGTCGATGATTTGGGCGCGAACTCCCGCAGGAGCGGCGTCGAGCAAGGCATCGACAGTGCGCCGCGCCAATCGCCAGCTGACGGAAACGATGACGCCAGCGACGAACAGGGCGGTGATGGGATCGGCCAGGCGAAGCCAATCTATGTGGTACAGGCGGCCGGCGAGGATAAGAGCCAGTCCGAGGACGACGACGCCGGCGGACCAGACATCCGTGGAAAAATGCAGCGCATCGGCTTCGAGGGCCTGACTTTCATACTTGGTCGCGATGCGGCCCAGAGCGCGGGAGCGCCACCAGTCGACGGCCATTGAGCCTAGCATTACGGCGAATGCCCAGATGGAAGGCTCAACCTCGACGCGACGAAAAAATAGCCGCACGATCGCTTCATAGATCACCCAGATGCAGGTCAGCAGAAGCAGGCCCGTCTCGACGAAAGCCGAAAAGTTTTCCACTTTGCCGTGGCCATATTGATGGTCGGCGTCAGCGGGTTTGTCGGAGACTCCCACCGATAAATACGTGAGCAATGCGGCGACGAGATCAAGAGCCGAGTGGGCGGCCTCGGAGAGGATGCCCAGACTGCCGGTGGTGATGCCGACGACTACCTTGCCGCTGGTAATAAGGAGAGCGGCAAGGACCGAGTTTCCAGCCACCGCGCGTTTCTCGGCGCGCATGGCATGAGGCGAATAGAGAGCCCGCGTCCCGGACATGAGGGGATTATCGCCGCTAATACGGAATTGCGCCAAGAGAATCGGGCTGGGGTGATGACGCCGCAGAGAAAAGAGAGAAAAGCACGGTGCTTAAGGAGACGGCGGCCTCTATGCTAGGATGCTAGTTCGAGTTTTACAACTTCCCGATGTACCAATCCTGGAGGATTTTTGTATGCGTAAGAGTTGGCTGCTGTGTGTGTTGTTGGGAACGATGGCTTGGGGACAGGCACCATCGGGGCAGACTCCTGCTCCGCCCCCGCGTCCGGGCCAGGCCCCGAATGCTGCCGGGCCAGCGACGCCCCCGGCGGAAGTGCCGGAGAGCGCGGTGGTGCTGACGATTCATGGGGTCTGCCCGGCCACGCCGACCCCGGCCGCTTCCAAGACTGGCGCCAGTAAAGTGGCTACGTCTCCCCTAAAAAAGCCTGCAGACTGCACCACCAAGATTACGCGCGCGGAATTTGAGAAGATCGCCAGTGGCCTCTCGCCGACCGTCACGCCTCAGCTAAAGCGGCAACTGGCAACCGTTCTGCCCAAGTTCATGGCCATGTCAGAGGCCGCCAAGGCCAAGGGTCTGGACAAGAGTTCGCAGTACCAGGAAACGCTGAAGGTTGTCAAAATGCAGATCCTTACGCAACAACTGCAGCGCTCGGTGCAGGAGGAGGCGGACAAAGTGCCGCCGCAGGAAATTGAAGACTACTACAAGAAAAATCCTGAGGCGTACGAGCAATTTTCTTTGCAACGGCTATTCATTCCGCGCAACAAGCAGGAAACTGCGGAGAAAAACAACGAAGAAAAGATGACCGACGAGCAGGAGAAAGCCAAGGAAGCAGCGGACAAAACGAAGCAGGAAGAAGGCGAACAGGAGCTGACTAAGCTCGCCGATAGCCTGCGGGCGCGGGCGGCGGCGGGTGAAGACTTTACCAAGCTTCAGAAAGAGGCGTTCGAGGCCGCGGGCATGAAAATGGACTCACCCACGGTTACCATGCCCCCGGTGCGACGTACTGGCTTGCCTCAAGCACATGCTGCAGTGTTTGATCTGAAACAGGGTGAGGTTTCCCAGGTCATTGCCGACAATGGCGGACACTATATTTACAAAGTGGTTAGCAAAGAAACGCTACCCTTAGATGATAAAGTTACGGAAGAAATTCGTAACACTCTAAAAACCCAGCGCATGAAAGACATGATGGACAAGTACAACAACTCGTACCACGCGGAAACCAACGAGGCATATTTTGGACCGCCGGGACCGACCGGTCCGGGAGGGCGTCCGGGCCTGGGTCAGGGAGCGTCACCGCGTATGCGTCCGCAGACGCCTCCGCCTCCAACTCCTCAGGCTCAGCCCCAAAGCGCACCCCCTACTGCGAATCCACCTTCGCAACCGCCGGCGCAACAGGCTCCTCCTTCCAAGCCGAACTAATGGCGAGCGCGAAACCTGTCGTCGTGGTTACTGGCATTGCGGGAAACCTGGGATCCAGGTTGCTCCCGCTGCTGGGAGACTTTTCGGTGATTGGGGTGGACGTGAGTTCACCCCAAACCGACTTGCCGCTCCAATTCGAGCGTCTGGACTTAGGAGATGAATCCTGCACTCGGGTTCTCTACGAACTGCTGCGCGACAGTCGGCCGGTTTCCGTGGTGCACCTCGCGTTCGTCATCGATCCGGTACGCACAGGCGTGCTCGACACCGAACGTATGTGGCAGATCAATGTGGCCGGGACAGCTCGCGTAATGGAAGCCATCACCGAGGCGAACCGCACTACCGATCCTGGAATCAAACAATTCGTTTTTCCCAGCAGCGTTTCAGTCTATGGGCCAAGCCTTCCCTCGCCAGCTACGGAAGAATCCCCCCGAGCGGCGCACACGTTGCCTTATGCCATTCACAAAAAGCAGTCTGACGAGGTGGTACAGCACCGTTCTACGGCGCTCCGGGGATGCAGCGTTTACATTCTGCGTCCGCATATCTTTGCCGGGGCCAGCGTGGAAAACTATCTTCTAGGAGCGTTTCGCGGTACGCCCAACGGAAAAGGCTCGCGAGCGGAAAAAATGCGTCGCGAGGGGAAACGGCTGCCTTGCATGCTGCCACGCGGGCAACAGTATCTGGATAACAAGATCCAGTTCGTACACGTAGACGATATGGCGCGTCTGCTAGTACATATTCTGCACCGGGATCCAGAGGCGCAACGGTTGACGATTCTGAATGTCGCAGGACGTGGCGAGGCCGTTACTTTCGCCCGATGCATTGAGATGGCGCAGGCGAAACTGATTCGCGTTCCGGGAAAATGGATGATGCGGCTGGTGTTGCAATTGTTGTGGAGACAGCAGATCTCAGCCATCCCACCGGAGGCGCTGCCTTACATGACCGGCGAATACATCATGAATACGGATCGATTACGAGCCTTCCTGGGAGGCGAGTACGAAAAGGTAATTCGTTACACCATTGCCGATGCGTTTGCCCAGAGCGTCCAAAGCCCAGCTGTATCGGCGCAAAGTGCGGTCGCCAAGTAAGGCTTTGTACTCTCACTTCCTTCCGCGATACAAACCCGCGATGCCGAAAGTATAGGGCGTCCAACTGGCGTCACGGAATCCCGCGCGACGCATGCGGTCCAGCATTTCACGGGGCTCGGGAAAACGTTCGACCGAGTTAGGCAGATACTGGTAAGGGCCACTCACACCAGAGAGCATGGTACCGACACGCGGCAGCACCTGCTTGAAGTAGATGCGATACAGATTACCCATCAAACCTTTGGGTTCGCTAAAGTCGAGAATACCGCACTCGCCTCCGGGTTTTAGAACGCGCCCAATCTCGCACAGGCCAGCGTCGTAATCCGTGAGATTGCGAAAGCCAAAGGCCGAGGTCACAAGACTGAAATGCTCACCGGGAAAAGGAAGGCAGAGAGCATCGGCTTCGATCCAGCCGGGGGTTGCGGACTTGCCGTTCGTTGCCATCTTGTCGAGAGACTTTGAACAAGCGCGCTGCAGCATGGCGTGAGAGAAGTCAGCCCCCACGATCTGCGGATGCCAGTCACCTGCCTGCTTGCGAAGAGCGAACGTCATATCGCCGGTACCACAGCAAAGATCAAGAATCCGGGAATCAGGCTGAGAGAGAATATGAGCGAAGCTGCGAGCAGTACGCCGCCACCACAACCGGTCCACATTCAATGAAAGCACGTGATTCAGCAGGTCGTAGCGGGGAGCGATCGAGGTGAACATCTCCCGAACCGCGCGCGCAGCGGAGGAAGCGTCGGTCGCGCCATTCGGAGCGGCGCCGACCACCGGCCTCGGGCTTTCAGCCACCCGCTTCATTTCTTCCCTACCCAGCCGCCGTAGGATAGACGGCGCAGTTCTTCGACTGCGTTGATGACAACTTTATCCGGCACATCGGAAGCAATTTCAACCTTGCCGATTTCCCGAGGCAGGACAAAATGTACGGCCCCGTTTTGGGTTTTCTTATCGGACTGCAGGCGCGCCAGAATTTTACGAGCGCTCACCTTCAATTCCGGCAACCGGCCCAGGCTGAGCACGGCGTCAGCGATGCGGCCGGCGGTCACGCTATCCGTGCGGCCGACGGTCAGTCCGATGTTGGCGGCGGCAATCAGTCCCCAGGCCACGGCCTCGCCGTGAAGCAGGCCACGGTAGCCGGTTTCCGCCTCCAGCGCGTGGCCGATAGTGTGCCCCAGATTGAGTACACGCCGCAGGCCTCCCTCTTGTTCGTCAGCGGAAACGATTTCGGCCTTCAACCTCACGCTCTGCGCAATGAGACCTTCCAGTTCGACAGGATCACGTTTCAGAATCTGGGCACGTTTCTGTTCGAAGCGCAAGAAGAGATCGAGATCACCAATGATGCCGCACTTGAGCGCTTCATAGAGTCCTGCGCGATAGGCTCGGTCAGAAAGCGTGTGCAGAACTTCCGGGTCCATCAGAACCACGCGTGGATGATGATACGTGCCCAGCAGATTCTTCCCAGCACCAAGGTTCACACCGGTTTTACCGCCGACGGATGCATCCACTTGGGCAAGCACTGTGGTTGGAATCTGCACCAGGTCTATCCCGCGCATGTAAAGCGAGGCTAATAGGCCAGTGACATCGCCGACCACGCCTCCGCCGAACGCGATCAAAACCGCTTTGCGGTCGGCGCTCAGGCGAACCAATCTTTCGGCCATGGTTTCGATGTTCGCCAGCTTCTTGGAAGGTTCGCCGTCCGGCATCTGCAAAACCTTAGGTTTGAAACCAGCCGCGGTGAGCGAACTCAAAAGTTTGGATCCCCAACGGCGGCGCACTGGGGGAACCGTTACCACAAAAAGTTTGCTGGCTTGCGGCAGCAGTTCGGCAAGCAAGGCGCCAGCCCGCGCCAGCAAGCCGTTCTCAATGCGCGCCTGGTAGGGACGCGGCGGGACGTGGATGGTGACTTGCGCCATGGAATTCCATAATAGCTTATGGGACTGCGCCGGTTTGGTCGAGTGAGACTTGGTCGAATAAGAGCTGGAAGTGGTACCATTTGCCGTCTATGAAAGGGCTTCCAGCCGAGACGGATTTCGTGGTAATTGGCGCCGGTGTTGCCGGCTTGCGTGCCGCCATTGAACTGGCGAGCGCGGGACGCGTCCTGGTGCTGGCGAAAAAAGAAGTCACGGATTCCAACACGCAGTACGCGCAAGGCGGCATTGCGGCCGCACTCAGCGACGAAGATGAAGTCAGCTTGCACCTGCAGGATACCTTGGTTGCCGGCGATGGCCTCTGCTTGCCGGGAGCGGTGAAAGCGCTGGTGGAGGAAGGGCCAGAGCGCATTGAGGAGTTAATTGCCTGGGGAACGAAGTTTGACCGGAGTGGAACGAAACTCGTCTTTGGCCGCGAGGGCGCTCATAGCCGCAACCGGATTCTGCATGCGCAGGGCGATTCGACGGGACGCGAGATCCTCCGCGCGCTCTATGCCAAGGCGCAGACGCTCAAGAATATTGCGGTGCGGGAATTCGAATTTTCCGTCGGGCTCGAGACCGACGCAGGAGCAGTGACAGGCGTTTCTCTGCTCAGTGAGAAAGGTCAGCTTCAGCAGGTGATGTGCTCAGCGGTTTTGTTGGCGACGGGGGGCATGGGGCAACTCTATCGCAACACGACCAATCCCGAAGTGGCGACGGGAGACGGAGTCGCGATGGCGTTCCGCGCCGGCGCGGAGGTCAGCGACATGGAGTTCATCCAGTTTCATCCCACGGCGCTTTACTTGAAAAAAGCACCTCGCTTTTTGCTCTCGGAGGCCCTGCGCGGCGAAGGGGCATATCTCCGCAACATCGAGATGGATCGCTTCATGGCGAAATACCACCCACTGGCCGAGCTCGCTCCGCGCGACGTCGTGGCGCGCGCCATTATGCACGAAATGGAAGTGAGCCATGCCAAGGATGCTTTCGTATACCTCGATCTCACCCATCTGAAAGCTAGCCACGTGCAGAAACGCTTCCCGCGAATTTACGCGACCTGTCTGCAACACAACATAGACATCACCGAAGATCTGATTCCGATCCGGCCCGCGGCTCACTATTCGATGGGCGGCGTACGTACCGATTTGAATGGCAAGACAAACCTCGCCGGTCTTTATGCCGCCGGTGAAGCGGCGGCAACCGGCGTGCATGGCGCGAACCGATTGGCCAGCAATTCCCTGCTCGAGGGCCTGGTGTATGGGGCGCGTGCGGGAAAGGCGATGCACGGGGAACTGAAACAGCCGCGGAAGTCGGCGAACTCGCCGCAGAAGGCGGCATCTCAGAACGGGCCGGTGGATGCTGGAGTGGATGAGTTGATCGGACAGATTCAGGACACGATGTGGAAGGATGCGGGTATCGTGCGCACTCGTGTTGGGATGCAAGAGGCGCTAAAAAACCTGGAAGCATTGTCCGTGAGGGTGACGCATCCACGCACAAGGTGGGCGTGGGAGGCGGCAAACCTTCATCTTGCCGGATCGCTGGTAGTTCGCGCAGCGCTGGCCCGCGAGGAAAGTCGTGGGGCACACTACCGCACGGACTATCCCATGCACGATGACAAGAAGTTTCTGAAGCACTCCGTGATGAAAGGAGAGAGTTTGATGTTCGTGTAAGGTAGCCCCTCCAGCTGCGCCTGCCATTTTTAATCTCGAAGAGGGCGCACAGACTGATTACTTCTTTCTGATCAAGTGGAATGGTGACTGGAACCTCCGAACGAACTGGCGGTGTCTAACACTGCTGAGTCGAATCTGCGGCGCCAGCGAATGAACCGAATCCTCGGTCAGTTCGTGCTTCCAGTACTCCTTTGCATCATCGGACAGGGTTCGTTTTCAGCCGCGATCAGAAGATGAAGCCACGTTGTACCATGGGGTGTGGACCTTCCACTAAATCCGATCCTGCCGATGCTCGCGAAACGAGTAGACGAATTGCACGCCGAGGGCGATTGGATTTTCGAGCCCAAGTGGGATGGTTTTCGTGCGCTGGTGTTTCGCGATGGAGATGAGATTTTCATCCAAAGCCGCGACGAAAAACCACTGAATCGTTACTTTCCTGAGTTGCTGAAACCACTGCGCGCTGCGCTGCCCGCACGTTGTGTGCTCGATGTCGAGATGGTCATCGTCAAAAATGATGGGCTTGATTTTGATGCGCTGCAATTACGTCTGCATCCCGCTGCATCGCGCGTAAAGCTTTTATCAGGGCAGATTCCCGCATCATTTGTATTCTTCGATCTGCTTTGCTTTGGAGGTCGCGATCTCTGCGGCGAGGCGTTTCAAAAGCGGCGACGCGAACTGGGGTGGTTGCTTGGTTTCGCTTCACCGCCGATTCATCTCACACCTGCAACCAGCGATCGGAGTATTGCCGCCGATTGGTTTCGGCGCTTCGAAACTGCCAGTGTGGACTACGATAATTCTAGTAAGGCGTATTCTGCGTTCTGTTTAAACCGCTGGCAAGCAAAAGAGCCAACCTGAGGATGAACGAGGCCTTAATCATTTGTCTCATGGGTGCGCCATTTGGGATGTGACTCGTGCCGATGATGATCCGAGAAGCGCCTTAATTTTTCTTATGTCGCTTTCCGCGGGACCAAAACGCAACAAAATCCCCTGTTCGCCCTTCTTCAGTAAGGTCTCCACTTGGTCCTTGCACACGATCGTGTAGGCAATCAAGTCCGTCTTCGCCCGTAGCCTCTTCACCGCGGCAGAATCGGTCGCAATGGCGTAAGGGATCGAGCCAGTTGGCTGGTCTCGATAATATTCCAGACTCCTGACAATCGTGGGAGCGGGATCTGTCGAACCCAGAATTGCCCCAACTCGCACATCTCTCGGAAGCGACACAATTTCATATAGAGCTTCTTTGTTCAAGGAAAGGGAAAGGGCTACCACCCTTCTGTTTATCGGAGAAACTATCTCTTGGACAAAAGCGGAATGATAAAACGTGGTCAAAACATAATCTGCATGATTGAGAAATTCACCATCCGTGCATTTTGTCTCGGCAACATTGGCCAAAGACCCGGTAAGCATCCCCTGAATTTCGACATTGAACTCCGATAGTTCCTTGCGAAGATCAGTCACGTAGTCGTCAACAAACTCTGAATGGCATTCCACAAACGCCAATTTGCGAGAGGGTACTCGGTGCTTCATGGCGGTAGCTCTGTAGACCATGTTCCGCGCAAGGGCCATGGGATCGAATCCGTGTTGAATAGACGAAGACAGGGTTTCGTCAACGAATTTGGCCAATCGAAGGCGCTCTCGTGCCTCCTGATCCGAGTCTTCCCTGATTAAGGTAACTTTCCACCCGATGCCAGGGCGAGTCGCGAGCACTCCTCGCGACTGCAGCCATTTATAAGCCTTATCGACGGTCAGGAACGAGATCCGAAGCTGCTTGGCTAGGCGGCGCAAAGATGGTGGAGTGTCTCCATCTCGAAGAACTCCCGTCTCGATGAGGAACATGAATTCGTGGGCGATTTGCAAATACAGCGGCAATCCACTCTGGCGATCCAGGATGAAGTGACTCAGGATGGTCTCGCCTGCTCCTTCCACTGTGCCCAATCCATTACGACGCTTGGGTCTCGCCACTCAATTGTCCTCTCGTGCATGCAGGAAAAAGTGCGCCGCGCCGTATCCGTGCCTGAGCATTGAAAGTGTTGCCGTTCTTCTCGGAAGACCAGCAAAAATTCTTGACAAGGCTGTCATTACACTTATATATCACCATAACAGCTCTAGGTCAGTTGGAGCTCACCGGCCGAAATAATGACATGTGGCGTCCCCGTTGCGCTAGGGGTCTGAGTGAAGGAGGGGCGAACCCTGTAGGAATCCGCCTCGAATTTCATGTTCAGTGATTCGGCCCAAGCAGGATTTTAGTTTGTTTACCACATTGATCATGAAAAAAAAGTTTTGCAACACCTGTTTCTCACCTCTGCAACGCGTAGGGCTTCGGCTACGCACAGGCCGCCTCTCCTGTCACTGGCCTGATGCAAGATGGGAACGGCGCACTGGTCGTGAACGCCCGGTCACTCCGATCAAGGAACCGCCAATTTTCTAGTGTCCTCGGCAGGGACGCAGGTCTTTTGAGGCATCCCGCTGAAAACGTATCCGGCATACGTAGCGGCGCACGGGCTACTTTCGTCCGAAGCACAGTAGGCTGACGATTACCCAGCCGAGGGTAGCGAATGTGGTTTTACAATTGGAAAGGATCGCAGAAAGTAGGCGTGTTCGCAGGCGCGGAACCTGTCCACATCGAAAACGCGGGCGACCTCGGCCGCGCTGATTGACCAGGTGGGCAGGAAAATGTCTCGCCGCTATTCGCCTGTGCAATTCACTGCGTATTGGTTATGAGCTGTTTGTGACTTCATCGAGTATCTGAGGCTGGAAGGTTCCTTCACTGAAACGAAACCCGAGCCACATAAAGAGCTTGAGATGCTCAGTTCCACATGGATGAGAAAATCGCAGCCGGTCAGTGAAGTCGGGGTCTGTCTGGTTGAAGCTTAGCGATAAATGAGAAAGAGACAGCCTATGGTTGGCGTAATCGTGCGTCTGATGAGCGTAGCCATGCTTTGTGTGACGCTGGCCAGTACGGACCGGAGTAAACAAGAAACCAACCAGATCGAGAATAAAATTGACCACATCCTTTCGGAGGAAACAAAGAAGTTGTCCCCCGGAATGGCGGTGTTGGTAAGAGAAAATGGGCAAACACTGTTTCAGCGAGGGTACGGAGTAATGGAATTGCGCACGCGAATGGCGATCAATGCGCAGACTAATTTCCGGCTGGCCTCCTGTACCAAGCAATTCACTGCAATGGCCGCAATGCTCTTGGTGCGCGATGGGAGGCTGCGATACGACGAGCGCTTGACGGACGTATTTCCAGAGTTTCCGAGGTATGGCCAATCCATAACGATTCGGAACCTGCTGAATCATACTTCTGGGCTGCCGGACTATGAAGAATTGATGGACTCTGCTCGTCCCGGCGAGCCTTTGCCCTGGACGGAAACTCGTCAGATTCAAGATGCAGAGGTGCTAGCGCTGCTTGAAACGCAAAAACGCGGCAAGTTTGTTCCGGGTACACAATGGTCGTACAGCAACTCCGGCTATGTTGTGCTGGGCCTCGCAGTCGCAAAAGTCTCGGGGATGGCCTTTGCGGATTTCTTGAGCGAGCGAATTTTTCGGCCTTTGAAGATGAACCAGACCCTGGGCTACATAAAGGGAACGAACGAGGTCCCGAACCGCGCCTACGGTCATTCGAAAGAAAATGGCGTCTTTAGAGAAACCGATCAAAGCGCGACATCGGCAACGCTTGGCGATGGCGGCGTCTACTCGAATCTGGAAGACTTAGCGATCTGGGACGACGCTCTGGCTCACCACACACTTCTCAGCGCCGCCGAGATGCAGCCTGCGTTGATGCCTGTGAAGCTGGCGGACGGATCTCAGCCCCATTGGGCTAGCGGACCGGGCGACGCTGATCCGCTCGAGAGCAAGCCAGTTTATTATGGTTTCGGATGGTTCCTGGACCCGTATCAAGGTCACGCCCGCAGCTGGCACTACGGCGATACGACTGGTTTTAAGACGGCAATCGAACGGTTCACGAAAAACAACCTGACCATCATTGTGCTCTGCAACCGTTCCGACCTGAATCCTCAGGTCTTGGCATCAAGAGTGGCGGATCTATATTTGACGGCGACGAAATAGATCTCTCTCAGACATCAGCGAGTTGCCTGCCCAGTTTAGCGCAGACACTACTCCTTCTTCTTTATAATGATTGTGCTATCGGGATAAATGAGTGCAGCCTCGTTCACTTTGCCGGTCGCGTCTTTCTTGAACTCGATTCGGAATCCACTGAAACCTTTCAGATCAAAGCTGGTGCCGCGTCTCGGAATCAGTTCCGTAGCCTCCTCCCCCGCCTGGCCAAGGATCAGGTCGTGGTCTCCGCGCAGAGAAACGGTGTACAGCACGGGGCTACCCGCGAGATAATACTCCCCGGTAAACGCTTCAATAAAACTCCGCTCCAGCAGTTGCTTGTCCGCTCTGCGCGTGAAGACAATGTCTGTCACTTTTGGCTCGAAGGGGATTGCCAAACTCGAAATGTCTCCGCTGAGGTCGGAAAAGAACAGGACTTTGAGGTTTGCGTAGTCCGCCTGCGGGTCGTCTGGCACTTGAAAAATATCATAATGAAAGTGCTCCAGACGTTCGCGCATGCGGTTTATCTCGACTTTGAGTCCGTCCCCGTCGGCTGCAATGGACACGATGCCATAACCTGGGTTTTCGTACTCACCCACATAGTCTGCTAAATCGTGGGAAGGATGCGTGCTGGTCTTGTGAGGGGTGTACTTTTTGTCCTTAGCTTCTTGCTGCGACAGCCTCTCTTTCAATTCCCGCTCAAGGAATCGCTGATTCCACGGCACCTGGTCGAGGCCCAAAAGGCGGTCGAAGACATTCATCGCGAGAATGCCGGGCAGAGGATTCTCGTCGAGGTTGGTCAGAACCACGACCCCAATTCTTTCTGCGGGCAGGAACGCAATTTGCGCCGTGAAGCCGTCCAAGTTGCCGCCGTGCCAGATTCTCTTATGTCCGCGATATGCGGATATGAAGAAGCCCATCCCGTAACTATCCTCGCTGAGCTCCTTATAGTCGGGCGCTCCCTGGATTGTCATTTGGGGAGTCTGCATCTGCAGCGCGTTGTTGTCGGAAAGAAGCTGCCTCCCATCGAGTTTTCCTCTGTTCATGTGGAATAAAACGTATCGGCTGAGGTCGGCAACACTGCTGTTTACTTCACCGGCTGGCCCAAGGGCGCAAGTGTCGGGGCATTGCGCGTCGAAAGGCTCCCTTCTTAACTCCGCTTTGAGGTCACTGCCCTTGCGATAAGGCTCGGCAAAATCGGGGCTCTTCTGAGAAACCAGAACGGAGAAGTTTGTATCGGGCATTCCTAGCGGGTCGAGGATGCGTTGCTGGACTCCCTTCTCCCAGGTCGTGCCCATGATTTGGCCTGCGATGTAGCCAGCGGTCATGAACATCAGGTTGTTGTACTGGAAGGTTGTGCGAAGAGGTTTGCTTGGTTCCAGGTACTGCAGACGACGGACCAAATCATCCCGCGAGAAATCGGACGTGTACCACACCGCGTCGTGAGACGGAAGGCCGGAACGATGGGTAATAAGGTCGCGTATTGTCATCTGTTCACTGACCACCGGATCAAACATGCGGAACGACGGAAAAGCTTTGCGGACGGGTTCGTCCCAATCCAGGTTTCCTTCATCGATCAGCATGCCCAGGTTGGTGACGGTAAAAGATTTGGAGATCGACCCGACGGCAAAGCGCGTGTGGAGCGTGACCGGCAAATGCCTCTCCAGATCTCGATAGCCGAAACCTTTCGAAAAAATGACCCGATTACCCTGAATGACGGCAACCGCAACCCCAGGCACCTTCCAATCCTTCATCGCCCCCTGAATAAAATCATCCAGGCCATCGAGCGCAGGCGTTGCTCTCGAATCCCGCACTGCATCCAGGCCCCCCGGTGCTCTTACGGAGGAGGTTTGAGCGTTAGAGAACACCGTTAGAGTAAGAATGATCAAGGCGGTAAGACCGCACATTAGGCTGCGTCGCATCGTGATCTCCTCCGTCGTTTTTCGAACTCTACGAAAACTCTGACTAATTTGCCTGAACCGTCTCGCTATACTGCCCGCACTCCTCACAATCGGATCCCGCTAGCAACCGATTCCAACGAGAAAAATGAGATTTCTCGGACAAGTGCTCTATCAAACTACGGGTTGGACAGAGACTCGTCTCGAAGATGATGTCAAAACGGCCTGTAGTTTTTTGATATCGTTTTCTGCCGGACCAAAACGCAAAACAATTCCTATTTCGTCCTTCTTTAGAAGTGATTTCACTTGGTCTTGGCACGCAATCGTATAAGCAATGGAATCCGTCCTCGCTCGTAATCGCTTTACCGCGGCGAGGTCGGTAACAATGGCGTAGGGGATGGATCCAGCCGGCTGGTCGCGATAGTATTCCAGGGTCTTAACGATCGGGGGAGCTGGATCTGTCGGACTCAGAATGGCCCCAACCCGTAAGTTTCGTGGAAGTGAAACGATCTTATAGAGAGCCTCTTTGCTCAAAGAGAGAGAGAGAGCAACCACTCTCTTATTTAGTTGCGAAACTGCCTTCTGAACAAACCCGGAATGATAGAACGTGGTCAAGACATAATCCGCACGTTGAAGGAACTTCTGATCCGCGCATTCTCTCTTCGAAGCAGCAAGAGAACCGGTCAGCATTCCTTGTATTTCAACCTTAAACTCCGATAGTTCGTTACGAAGCTCTGCCACATAATCGTCCACGTATCCCGAGTGGCACCCCACAAAAACCAAAGTTTGGAATGGAACTTGTTGCTCCACGGCCGTAGCTCTCTGCACCATCTTTCGGGCGAAGGTCACCGGGTCGAATCCATTTTGCATAGCGGAAGATAGTGTTTCATCGACGAACTTGATCAATCGAAGACGCTCGCGCACGTTCTGATCGGAGTTCTCCCTGATCAGAGCAACTTTCCATCTGGCGCCTTGACGAGTTGCAAGCACGCCCCGCGATTGCAGCCATTTATATGCTTTGTCGACAGTCAGAAGTGAGATTCCAAGCTGCTCCGCAAGACGGCGCAATGAGGGCGGAGCATCCCCATCTCGAAGCACGCCGGTCTCGATCAAATACATAAGTTCGTGGGCGATTTGCAGATACAAAGGCAAGCCACTCTTGCGGTCCAAAGCAAAGTGATTGAAAATAAATTCGCCTGAGTTTTCCCGCGCAAACGATCCACCAGTTGCGCCGTCGCGATTCTTCGGTCTCGCCACTAGATTATCCTTTCAAGGATGTATCAAAAGCCGCCACGCTAGATTCTTGCTCTGCATGTCGCCGGATCTAATCTCATCGCTCAGAACAGGCTCTTCGGGGCCGGAACTCTGTCCCCCGTTTCGCAGATTCGGTCCTCACACAAATTCCGCGCGGGACCTACTCCGAGGTCACCGCTTTCAAGTATCTGTAATAAAAATCGACTCCTTTGTAGTAGGACTCGATGCCGAGCCTTTCATCGCGGCCGTGAGCTCGGATGTCATCGCGATCAACAGCCGTGCCGGCGATTCCATAAGTCGGCAGACCCACGCCCATGGTGTAGACGCCGTCGGATGCGCCCGTAGCCATGTCTGGAACCACGGGTACGCCGGGCCACATTTCGGCAGTGACTTTTTCCAGGGGTCCAAACACATCGCGGCGCAGGGGCGGAGGCGCGAAGCTTTTCTTCGGCGCGCCGCTCCCTGTAACCCCGCCGAGCGCTCCCTCGTAGCGCACGCCGATATTCGGATCAGCCAATACTTTGATCAACTCCTGGCGCACCTCTTCGGCTGAGTGTCCGGGCAGAATGCGGCAATTCACGTTGGCTTCGGCGCGCTGCGGCAAAGCGTTGTTGGCATGGCCGGCGATGAGACGCGTGGCCACGCAGGTGGTGTGGGTGGTGGAATTGTCGATCGGATCCTGCGAAAGCCGGGCAATGGCGGCCGCATCGGGCGGATTTTTCAGAATCCCTCTCATGGCGGCCGCACGCTCCGCTGTTTCAACCTTGGCCATGCGCTCATAGTAGGCGCGCGTCACTTCATTCAGCTCGAAGGGAAACTGATAGTGTTCCAGCCGGGCGAGCCCGTCGGCGAGGTGGTAGATGGCATTGTCCGGAGTGGGCAGCGAGCTGTGGCCCCCAGGATTGGTCACAGAGAGCTGAAAATCGGCATGTAGCTTTTCGGTAGCGTCTACACTCATCATCACCGGCTTGCCGTGATCGCTCAGGATGCCCCCGCCGTCGTGGTTGAAAACGAACTCAGCGTCCATAAGATCCCGATGGTTCTTCAGAAGCCAGTCGACGCCGTTCGACGCGCCGCCTTCCTCGTCGGAGGTGAGCGCGAGAATAATGTCACGGTCGGGTGTATACCCCTCTTTCTTGAAGCGGATCAGAGTAACCGCCATGATGGCATCCCCGCTCTTCATATCCTGCGTGCCGCGGCCGTAGTAGAAGCCGTCTTTTTCCACGAACTGGAATGGATCGGTTGTCCAATCTTCGCGATGCGCTTCGACAACATCGAGATGACCGATCAGCAAGACAGGTTTCTGCGTGCCGCTCCCGTGGAGGCGCACGACCAGATTTTTCTTGCGATCATTGGGACCGAGAACGTGAAGGTCGCTCTCGACAAATCCCGCATCCCGGAAACGCTGAGCCATAGCCTCGGCGGCGACGGTTACGCTGCCTACGGAGTCGGTGGAATTGATCTCAATCAGTTGCTTGAAGATGTCGTGCGCGAGCTTTTTTGTGGCATCGTCAATTTGCGCCTGCGACGGCCAAGTGAAAACCAGGGAAAACAGAAAAAAGAAGAAAAATAAAAAAAAGGTCCGCTTGCGACGGTTCAAATTGAGTGTCCTAGGACAGATGAAATCTAAACAACGCGAAGATCGCGCTGAGCGAGCAAATAGAAGCGCGAATATTCCTCTTGACAAAGGAATTATGCCACAAGTATATGACAGTATAACAGTTGAAACAGCCTAACCCAGGGAAAGGAAATTTTATGTGCCATCGCGTGGCTTGCCGTTGCTTGACACTAATTTGTATCTTACTGAGCTTCGGTCTCGCCACCGCGGCGCAGACTGGGACCACTTCGCTGCGCGGCACGGTCTTCGATAAGAGCAGCGCGACTACCGCGGGCGCAAAGGTGACGCTGAGGAACGCGGAGCAAGGCTTGGAGCGCACGACCACAAGCAACGCTCATGGCGAGTACGAGTTTTTGTCGCTTCCGCCCGGAGATTACGATCTCACGGTCGAGCAAACCGGTTTCAGCACCGCGCGGCGCGATCACCTGGCACTGCTGGTCAACAGTCCCTCGACGCTCAACGTCACGCTGGATGTGGGCGCCGCCACGGTCAGCGTGGACGTTTCCGCTCAGTCGGAAACCATCAACACCACAGACGCCTCGCTGGGCACCGCCTTCGACGAAAATCAAGTCAAGCAGCTTCCTCTCGAAAGCCGCAACGTCCCGGATCTGCTCAGCCTTCAGGCCGGCGTCTTATATACGGGCAACAGCCCCGACATCAACAACAGTGTGGATACGCGCAGTGGCGCCGTCAACGGCGCGCGCAGCGATCAGAGCAATATCACGCTGGACGGCGTCTCGGTCAACGACAAGGGCTCGCACTCTTTCACCTCGGTTCTTCCCGTCACGCTCGATTCGGTTCAGGAGTTCCGTGTCACCACCACCAATTACGGCGCCGACCAGGGAACCTCGTCCGCGGCACAGGTCGCCCTAGTCACCAAAAGCGGCACCAACACCTTCCACGGCTCGGTCTACGAATACAACCGCAATTCCTACGTCAGCGCCAACGATTATTTCGTCAAGGCTGCTCAGCTGGAAAGTGGCGCTCCCAATAAGCCGCCGCAGCTTAACCGCAACATCTTCGGCGTCTCCCTGGGCGGGCCCATCCGAAAGGATCGCCTCTTTCTTTTCCTGAATTTCGAAGGCTATCGCGACGCCGAAGCGGTGAGTCAGTTGCAAACCATTCCAACTGCCGCCCTGCGCGACGGCGTCATTCAATATCTCTGTCTGAACCCCGCCCTCTGCGCGGGTAACACCGTCCAGGGCGAGAGCGGTGCTTCTTACATGGCCCCTGCTGGTTATCGCGCTCTTTCTCCTGCGCAAATCACGGCTATGGACGGCACCAGCCTTGGTCCTCATGGCCCTGATCCCGCGGTTCTGCAATACATGAATTCCGTTTACCCGCTCCCCAACGACCAGACCACCGGGGATCTCGTTAACACGGCTGGTTATCGCTTCCGCGCTCCCACCCACACCACCAAGAACTGGTACATCGCCAAACTCGACTACAATATCACTGCCGACGCCAAGCAGCGCCTCTCTCTTACCGGGGCGCTCGCCAACGATAGTGCCGCGGGGGCACCTTTTCTCCCAGGTAATCCCCCGGAGACTACCGTCGTAAATTTCAGCAAGGGCCTCATAGCCAGTTACTCCTCGGTCCTGTCCCCTAATCTGGTTAACAATTTCCGCTATGGTTTCGTGCGGCAGAGTCTTGGTACCGTGGGTAACTCCAATCAAGTTTGGAACTATCTTGAGGACTTCAACCAGGGCATAACCCGATCCTCCTCTTTTCAGCGCCCGGTGCACAATTTGACAGACGATCTCTCTTGGAATCACGGCAAACACACCTGGCAGTTCGGTTTTCAATTCGCGTTTCTCCGCAATCCCGAAAGCAATCTGAACAACTCCTTTAGCAGCGGGGAAACCAACGAGGCCTGGCTGCTCAATTCCGGCCTGTCGGGTCCGGCTAATCCCTCTCCTCTCAATCCCGCCAATCCCGCCAATGGTTATCCCCAAGTGGATACCAGTTTCGTCAATAACTACGACAGTTCCATGACCGCTCTGTTGGGCATGATTACTTTCGGCGATGCCGTTTACAATTACAATCGCAGCGGTAACACCTTACCCCAAGGCGCTCCTGTCACTCGTCGCTTCGCAGAAGACTCCTATGAGATGTACGTTCAGGACGTCTGGAAGGTAAAACCCAATCTCACGGTTACGCTTGGACTTCGCTACTCGCTCTTTTCTCCTCCGTGGGAAACCAATGGTTTGCAGGTTGGCACTACCTTCAGTCTCGGCACCTGGTTCAACGAACGTGGCGCCGGCATGCTTCAGGGCATTCCTTCCAACGCCCAGCCCCTCGTCACTTACGACTGGGCCGGTCCTGCGAACGGCAAACCGGGCTACTACGATTGGGATTATCACAATCTCGGCCCTCGCCTCGCCTTCGCCTGGTCCCCTGACTATTCCGACGGGTGGCTGGGTGCGCTGTTCGGCGGGAGGGGCAGGAGCAGCATTCGCGCGGGTTTCGGTATTGTGTATGATCGCGTGGGTGAAAGTCTGGTTGACGCCTTCGACCAGAACGGTTCCTTCGGCCTCGCCAGTTCACTGACCAATCCCTCGGATTTTGAAACATCGATCACAGCGCCGCGGCTCACCAGTATGAACGTTATCCCCACCACTGACTATCTCCATGTCCCGATATTGCCATCGGCGCCCCCAAGTGGATTCCCGCAAACCTACCCCGTTGGTACCGGCGCCATTACTTGGGGTATCGACCAGAACCTCAAAACTCCATACTCCTACACCCTCGATTTCGCCGTCAGCCGTGAGCTTCCCTCGGGCTTTTCATTGGATGTCGCCTACGTAGGCCGCCTCTCTCATCGCCTTATCGCTCAGGACGACCTCGCCATGCCACTCGACATCTACGACAAGAAATCCGGCATTGACTACTTCACCGCAGAAGACAGTCTGGCCAGAGTTTTCCGGCCACAGCTCAACGCCGGCGTCTCCAACCCGACGAGCTCCTTCAACCCTAATCAACTGCCAGCCAAGGTCCAACAGTTCTGGATCGATCAGATCCAACCCCTGGTTCCAGGTGGCGCCTACAGCCTGAGTGGCTGCACGGGCGGGAATCCGGGTTCCACCAACAATCCGATTATTTTCGCTTTCGACACCTTCTGCGGTACGGGCTTCAACGATTCTCTCGCACTCTATAACCTGGACTACAACGGCATTCCCGACGCCAATAACCCGAACCAGCTTTATTTCACTTCAGGCGGCCAATACTCCTACTATGCCCCTCAATTCAGTTCCTTATACGCATGGCGTTCCATCGCGTGGTCTAATTACAACGCCCTGCAGGCTACGCTCCGCCATCGCATGGTGCACGGCTTCCAATTTGACCTGAACTATACATATTCGAAATCCCTCGACATCTCTTCCGACGCCGAACGCGTGGAGCCGGGCAGCATCGGCAGCCTACTCGGGCTAAACAACAACATCATCAATGCCTGGAATCCCAACGCGCAGAAGGGCGTTTCCTCGTTCGACGCCACTCATCAGTTAAATACGAACTGGATCTTCCAATTGCCCGTTGGGCGCGGCCAGCGGTTCGCCCACAGTTCTGGTCGCCTCCTCGATGCTGTGATCGGTGGTTGGCAGCTCTCTGGGCTGTTCCGGATTACCAGCGGTTTCCCGGTCACCGTGGATAATGGACTGGGAGCCAACTATCCCACCAACTTCGAACTGGAAGGTAATGCGGACAAGATCGGTCCAGTCAGAACCGGTGTGTACTTCAACACGGGCACTCCTAATATTTTTGCCAACGGTCCCGCCGCCATCAGTTCGTTTGCGCCCGCGTATGCCGGGGAATCCGGCCCGCGCGACAACATTCGCGGCGCCGGCTACTTCGGCATCGATCTGGGTCTCGCCAAGCGTTGGATCCTGCCCTGGCGCGAAAAACAGAGCCTTCAGTTCCGCTGGGAAGTCTTTAATGTGACCAACTCCGTCAGCTTTGATGTCCAGTCGAGCTTGCTCTCTAACTCCCTCGGACTGGGCAGTGGCGGAAGTTTCGGCAACTATTCCGGACTGCTCAACAATCCGCGCATCATGCAATTCGCACTGCGCTATGAATTCTAGGGATGTCTGATTAAGTCTTCGCAGGGGGATGCTTGCGAGGGCGATCTTCAGCGTTGGCCACGGCCAAACTGGGCGGCGGATTTCTGGAAACCCGGTTCTCACAAGCCTTCTAGCATGCAGGGCGGTGTAGGGCCGGCCGCCCCAACTTTGTCGCACGTGTTAGGGTGGAATCTTCCTGGATGGCGCAGTCGCAGTCGATAGCCTTACACTGCTCTTGATGAAACCTGTGTCCATTCTCCTTTGTCTTCTGTCGATCGTAGGCTGGCGTGTGTCTGCCCCGGCTCAGGCCGGCACTTTGAAGTCCGATGCTCTCGCGCGTTCCACGCAGATGATCGTAGTTACTACTT
>OBLW0100000766.1_pt1 | contig 27462 bp, 18 predicted proteins | sample 1520161 | NCBI WGS metagenome assembly OBLW01 (sample SAMEA3539309, study PRJEB22396) | soil metagenome | biome: tundra; feature: field; material: soil | place: USA | collected 2010-05 | depth 0.15 m | reverse complement strand
GTCTATCAAACGTACTTTATTGCGGCGATCCGGATGGTGCTGGATGTGGAAGTGCAGGCGGGCAATCAGACCGCTTCCATTTACGCCCAGCCGGGATTGTGGGCCTGGCTGGATCGGCGGCCGCGCGAGCAATGGCCGAAACTGATGCGCGGGGATATCGCCTGGGGAACCGAAGCCATGCTGGTGGCGTGTGAGAAAAGGAGCCTGCCTTACCTGTTTAAGATCCGGCAGACGACGAGAGTCCAGCGGCACATCGCGGGACTGTTCGGGCGCACCGATTGGGCGCCGGCCGGCGGGGGCTGGCAAGGGTTGTCGAGCGAACTGCAATTGACGGGATGGAGCCGGAAGCGGCGGGTGGTCGTGCTCCGGCGCGTGATCCGGGAATCGTTGGCGATCACGGCGGAGGGCGATGCCAACCGGCAAGGGCAGTTATTCGGCGCGGTGGAGCTGCTGCGCGCTGGGGATCTGTACGAATACGCGGTGCTGGTAACGCCGCTAGAAGAAGAAGTGCTGGGGATCGCACAGCTGTACCGGGACCGGGCCGAGGCGGAGAACGTTTTCGACGAGCTGAAAAACCAGTGGGGTTGGGCCGGTTTCACGACCCAGGATCACCAGCGTTGTCAGATCCTGGCGCGGATCGTGGCGCTGATCTACAACTGGTGGAGTCTGTTCACCAGGTTGGCCATCCCCAAGCGGCATACGGAAGCGACGACCAGCCGGCCGCTGCTGCTGCACGGGATCGGGCGTCAAACCACGCACGGCAACCAGACGACCCTGACGATCACCAGCAATCACGCGCAAGCCGAGCCAATCCGCCGGGCGTTAGAAGGTGTAAGTCATCTCCTACAGCGACTTGTCGAAACTGCCGAGCAGTTCACCGTCAACCAACGCTGGCGTTGGCTCCTCCGGTTCATTTTTCGCGATTGGCTCAAAACACGCCCGCCAGATCCGCAGTTTCTACCGCTGACCGCCCTAGCCAACTGCCGGATTTAGGATAATTCAAGTGCGGCGTCCGTTTGACCGGCGCCGGGAGGTCCTGGAGATATGGCGAGCATCCGATTCTCAGTGAATGGAAAGGAAAGCAGCATGGACACGGAGCCCGAGCGTCCCCTGCTGGAGGTTCTGCGCGAGGACATGGGGCTGACCGGAACCAAGTACGGCTGTGGCGAAGGCCAGTGCGGCGCGTGTACGGTCCTCCTGGACGGGCGGCCCGTTCTCTCCTGCCTAACGCCCGCACACGCGGCTCAGGGCCACAAGATCGTGACCATTGAGGGGCTTGCCCAGGACGGCGCGCTGCACCCTGTCCAGCAGGCCTTTCTGGACGAAGGAGCGGTGCAGTGCGGATACTGCACGCCCGGCATGATTTTGCAAACGGTAGCGCTGCTTGGGGCGCATCCCAAGCCAACCGACGCGCAAATCGTCGAGGGGCTGAACGGGAATCTGTGCCGCTGCGCCGACTATCACCGGATTCAGGCCGCGGTGCGGCGTGCGGCCGAGTCCGCGGGAAAGAGGAGTTAGGAGCCAGCCATGTCTACCCATTCGCTTCGTCCGGAAGAGCGGGGCTTAGCCCTCAACCGCAGGGAGTTTTTCGAGATGGCCGGCGCGGGCCTCATGATTGTGGCGGCGGCTCCGCTCGCGGAAGCCCAGAGAGGCGCCGGAGGCGGAACGCTGGAAGCCAGGCTGCACATCGGAGAGGACGGCTTCATCACCATTTTGAGCGGCAAGATCGAGGAAGGCCAGGGCGCGCTCACGGAACTGGCCATGGCCGCGGCGGAAGAGCTGCGCGTGCCGCTTGATCGCATTCATATGGTCATGGGGGACACGGAGCGGACGCCCAACGATGGAGGCACCGCCGGCAGCGGTACGAGCCCGCGCACCGTACCGCAGGTGCGGACCGCGGCGGCCGCCGCGCGCGGATTGTTGCTGGCGGCGGCCGGCCGGCAGTTGGGGGTGGATGCCGCCCGCCTGGAGGTGCGCAATGGAGCGGTGCAGTGCGCGGGCAAGACGTACAGCTATGCCGACCTTGCCCGCTCGCCCGAACTGGCGGCGGCCTACAAGAACGTTCTCCCCGAGGGGACGGCGGTCACACCGGCGAAGGACTGGCAAGTATTGGGAAAGCCTCAGGTCCGGCTGGACACCCGCGATCTGGTAACCGGCTCGCACCAGTTTCCCAGCGACATTAGGCGGCCGGGCATGCTCTATGGCCGCATACTGCGGCCGCCCTCCTATGGCGCCACGCTTGACGGCGTGGATCTGGCGGCGGCGCAAAAGATGCCGGGCGTGAAGGCGGTGCGCGATGGCAGCTTCGTGGGATGCGCCGCGCCCACCACCTTCACGGCCCGCAAGGCGCTGGAAGCGATCGCCGCCACAGCCGGGTGGAAGACCGTGGAGCAGCCCTCGAGCGACAACTTGTTCGAGTACTTGAAGCAGCATGCCAGCCCGCAGGGTCGGCCCCAGGCGCAAGGCAAAGGATCGGTGGAGAAGGGCCTGGCGGAAGCGCGGCGCCGACTGAAAGCCACTTATCGGGTGGCCTACGCGCAGCATGCCCCCATGGAGCCGCGCGCCGCCGTGGCGGAATGGCAGGAGGGCCGCCTCACCGTCTGGACCGGCACCAGCAATCCCGCCAGCGTCCGCCAGTCGCTGGCGCAGGCTTTCGGCGTGGCTGCCGACCGCGTACGCGTGCTTGTGCCGCACTTCGGCGGCGGCTTCGGCGGCAAACACACCGGAGAGGCGGCCGTGGAAGCGGCCCGCCTGGCGAAGGAGGCCGGCCACCCCGTAGCCGTGCAGTGGACGCGCGCGGAAGAGTTCATGTGGGCGTACTTCCGCCCCGCTGCGCTGATTGAAGTGGAGGCCGGCCTGGACGCCAACAACTCCATTTCGGCCTGGGACTTCACCAACTACAATTCCGGCGCATCGGCCATCGATACTCCCTACCGCATTCCCAACACCCAGTCGCGATTCATCGCATCCGATTCGCCGCTGCGAACGGGATCGTACCGTGTCCTCGCGGCCACGGCGAACAACTTCGCGCGCGAAGCGTTCACCGACGAGTTAGCCCAGGCGGCCGGCAAGGACCCCCTGGAGTTTCGCCTTTCGCATCTCGATAACGACCGCATCAAGGACGTGCTGAAGGCGGCTACGGAGAAGTTCGGCTGGCGGGAGCGGCGGAAGAATCGCCGGTCCGGGACTGGCATCGGACTGGCCTGCGGTACTGAGAAGAACTCCGTGGTTGCGGCATGCTGCGAGGTGGAGGTGGACCGGCAGACCGGCACGCCAAGGGTGATCGAGTTCGTTCAGGCGTTCGAGTGCGGCGCCATCCTGAATCCGGCCAACCTGCGGGCGCAGGTGGAAGGCGCCATCATGATGGGCCTCGGCCCGGCGCTACGGGAGGAGGTCCTGTTCAAAGGCGGGCGGTTGACCAACGGGAGACTCGGCGCGTACCGCGTGCCGCGGTTCCGGGACTTGCCAAAACTGGACGTCATCCTGCTGGACCGCAAGGACCTGGAACCGGCGGGCGCGGGCGAAACCCCCATCATCGCCATCGCTCCTGCAATCGCCAATGCCGTGTTCGACGCCACGGGCAAGCCGGCTCACGCCATGCCGATCCGCCTTCCGCAGAGTTGAGATGAAGGTGGAGGTAGTCTGTTATTCCGGCTACAAAGTGGACGAGCGCCCGGTTAGTTTCCGACTGGGTGGTCAGGATTACTGCGTGGAAGAGCTGGTTGACCAGTGGTATGGACCGCAGGACATCTTTTTCAAGCTGAAAGCGAACGACGGCAATGTGTACATCCTTCGACGCCGCTCAACGACGCCCGAAGGTGAATGGAGCCTGGAATCGTTCCATGACCTGAGACGAGGCAACTGAGACGCGACTCATCGAGAACACGGCGCGCACGCTGCTCCGTGAGGCAGCTTGCCAAGCTGCCCCACAAAAGAACCTAATCACGCGGCCATGACGCCAGTAAACCGCATACTAAAAAGGATGAATACCGAACCATCCCCCTTCGAACTGGTAATCCCGGTAGAACCCGCCGATATCGACGAACTCGGCCACGTCAACAACGTCGCGTATCTGCGCTGGGTACAGGACGTTGCCGTGGCCCACTGGAGAGCCATCGCTGCCGTGGAAGACCAGGCTCGGCTCAGATGGGTGGTGTTGCGCCATGAGATCGATTACAAGCATCCGGCCTATCTGGGAGACCGTATCCTCGCCAAAACGTGGGTCGGGACCGCCAGCCGCATCCGCTTCGAACGGCACACCGAACTGCTGCGCGCCGGCGACCGCTCCCTCCTGGCGAAAGCCCGCACCCTCTGGTGCCCCATTGACGCCGCCACCGGCAAGCCCGCCAGTGTCGGCCCCGATGTACGCGCCCGCTTCTCCGTGGTGGAGGAAGCATAGCCTGCGCGTTGTACGGCAGCCTCTCAGCGGCGCCACAGAGTAGCCCCCCCGCGTGAGCGCTGAGACTGGGGCCTCTACATTTTGCACCCGCGTCTGCGCCTCGATGCCCACCTCACCGCGCCGTGTTGTAGTTGTGCCCTGCACGGCCCTGAGCCCCGTCAGGGGCGCCAGACAATAGCCCAGGGCGTAAGCCCTGTGGTATCGGTCAGGTAACAAGCCAGCCCCGTAGGGGCGTAAGAGAGCCCTCCGCGTCTCGATATCGCTTGCGCGAAGCTTGAGCACAGACATCCGATTCTCCAGGAACCCACTTTTCGTTTCCTGACCCGCGATTCATGGCTGCAGAGTCGCAACTGCCCAACTTCCGGATGCGCAGTGAAACGGGCACAGTCGGTCAGGAAGCCGGGTGCGCACCTCAAACGAGCGACCTTGCCAAAGCACTGCCGGCGTTGGACAATCAGTCTGAGAATCCTTCGTGGAGAATCGCGCAAGTCTCACCGCGGAATACATGGCGCTGTTCCGTGCCCTCGAATCGCTACGTCCCGCCAGTTCCCGCCTGTTCGTTGATCCGTACGCGGCCATTTTTCTTCGCGGCTGGCGGAAGTGGCTCTATGGGATTGCCCGGTTTCATGTCGGGCTCCGGATCGCGGAGGAACTACTCGATCGAGCGGCTCCAGGCGCAAGAGCGGCGGGTATCGCCCGTACCAGATGGATCGATGAGGAGGCCGCAGCGGCTTTGGAAACCGCCACGCAACTCGTCTTGCTCGGAGCCGGATTCGATACGCGGGCCTATCGCCTGGCCGCTGCGGCGCGAGCTACCGTCTTTGAGCTGGACTACCCAGAAACCTCCCTTGCCAAACAGGCAATACTGAGAACGGCGAAGCGATCGGCGCCGGAACACGTCCGGTGTATCGGAATCGATTTTAATCGCCAGTCTATTGCAGAGGTTCTCATTCAAGCTGGGTTCGACAACGCACGACCCACATGTTTTATCTGGGAAGGTGTCACGAACTACTTGACGGCGGAATCTATCGATGGCGTCTTGCGTCAGATTTGGCAAACCGCTGGAGACAACATCCTACTGCTCACCTATATTGATCGCGCTGTTCTTGACAATCCGGAACGTTTTTTCGGCGCCGCGAGGTTGATAGCCAGACTCCAGTCGTACGGTGAGCCGTGGACGTTCGGGCTGCATCCCGACGAGATCAAACCGTATCTGGCCGCCCGAGGATTCGAGTTGGTCAAGGACTCGGGTATTGTCGAGGTATGGCTGCGTGCTGGGCGATCAAGTCGCGGCACGCGCGGATACGAGTTCTATCGGCTCGCCTCTGCCCGCGTGGGACGTTGACGCTCGGTGCGCCAAGTCCACGGTACCACCCACGCTGTCGCCGGACTCCCACGACCCCATGTTGTGGAAGCGCAACCTGAAGCACCTCGCGCCGGTTGATCACCACCGATTCCGAAAAATATCCCCCTTTCTTTCCCATCACTTGACCACCACCGCATTTCAGACTCACTCCCCACGCCATGCAACTCTGAAAGCGGAAGGACAATCGGAAAATCACATGTCAAACTCTCAAAACTACGTCTCCCCCGAGCAATTCGCCGCCAATCGCGCCAATGCCGCCAAATCCTCCGGCCCGCGCTCCACGGAAGGCAAAACCCGTTCCGCTCAAAACGCCCGCAAACACGGATTCACCGCCGAAGCTTACACCGTCGTCCGCTTCGAAGACCTCCAGGATCTCGCCAATCTCAAGGCCGACCTCATCGACTTCTACCAGCCCGTCAATTCCCAGGAACTCTTCGCCGTCGAACGCTTGGCCCTCGCCCAGCAGGCCATTCTCCGTATCGCCCGCCTGGAAGCCGGCCTCTTCACCTCCTGCCTCAACGAAGCTTGCGGCCTCACCGACATACCCCGTACCCAGATTGACCCGCTCCTCCTCGCCGATATCGAAGTCGCGCGCGTGCAGAACCGCAACTTCGTGCTGGCCGAGGGGTTTCAACACAGCGCCGCCAAATCTAACGCCTTGTCCCTGTGCCTGCGCTATGCGGCCCAGGCGGAGCGCCAGGGGGGTGCCCTCTGGGCCACGGGCACTAGATGAATTCGACCGCCTCAAAGCCCTGCGTCCGGACCCCGGTGGCGCGGACCGGGGTACCCACGTCGTTTGTGGGTCCGTCTGCGTTCTTCCCGAAACTGCCCCCGCCGCCACGTTTGACGAAACGAACCCAATTCCCCCTGAACCTCCACAAAGCGAAGAGCTTGCGTCCCATCCCCACCCACCCGCCGCGCCCCTCCCGCCGCTCGCGAGCGTCATTCGCCATTTGCCACTCTGCCCGTGCCAACTCTGCCACCATGAGGAAACGCCTTTGGCTGAAATTAATAGCCGATAGCTTCAAACTTCAAGCTGCTAAAATCCCCATATGAAGTCGAACCGTACCTCCCGAACGCGCGCCGCCTCCACCGTCCTGGCCGCGTGGTTGGCGCTGGTGGGAGCCGCGTGGGGCCAGGTTGCGACCGAAGCCAACAAGAACTATCAAACGGAACAGGGCCGCGCGGCTCTCGCGCAAGCGCTCGGCGACTCTTCCCGTGACCAGACGCAGAACCCGGTCGAGTTGGTTGCCGCGCTCGGGATCGGGCCTGGCGCTACCGTCGCGGATATCGGCACGGGCGTCGGTTTCATGCTGCCGTATCTGAGTAAAGCGGTGGGGCCGTCCGGATCGGTCTTGGGCGAGGACATCCAGAACGATTTTCTGGACATCGCGCGCAAGAAGGTCGCCGATGAGAAGCTCGCCAACGTAAAGCTGGCGCTCGGCGCGGAGACCGATCCGAAGTTGCCGCCCGGCGCGGTGGACGTCGAGCTGGTGCTCGATGTCTATCATCACTTCGACTACCCGGAGAAAATGCTGGCGGCGCTTCGGGCCGCGCTGCGAAGCGATGGGCGCATGGCCATCGTGGAGTATTACAAACAAGAGATGGTCCCCGGACACATACGCCTGGACCGGGATGAAGTGATTCGCGAAGTGGAAGGCAACGGCTTCCGCCTCGCGTCCAGGAACGACCACATCACCAGCCGGCAATACCTGCTGATCTTCGCAAAGAAGTAAGTCTTGGCGTCCATTCCACAATCGTTTCCACGGCGTTGGATCATGATCTCGCTCGCCTTCTGGGCGACTGCGATCAATTATCTGGACCGGCAGACGCTATCGGTCGCGGCGCCCGTTCTACGCGACCAGTTCCACATGAGCAACACCGAGTACTCGCGTGTGTTGTTCGCGTTCCTGCTGGCCTACACCGTCATGAATGGAGTCTCGGGGCCGCTCATCGACCGCCTCGGGACCCGTTTAGGCTATGGTCTGTGCGTCGCCTGGTGGTCGGCCGCGGCGTTCCTGCACGCCTTCGCGCGCGGCGCTCTGAGCCTGGGCGTGTTTCGCTTCCTGTTGGGCATGGGCGAGGCCGGGAATTGGCCCGGCGGGGTGAAAGTGGTCGCCGAATGGTTTCCGGAACGGGAGCGCGCGCTGGCTTCCGGCGTGTTCAACAGCGGTTCCGCCGTGGGCGCCATCCTGGCGCCGCCGCTGGTGGTGTACATCCTCTCCAGGTTCGGTTGGCCCACCGCCTTCGCCGTGGTGGGGGTCACGGGGTTTGCCTGGCTTGCGCTTTGGTGGCCGGTCTACCGCACGCCCGCCCTACTGGCTCGCGCGGCAGTCGCAACTCGCATCCCCGCACGGCAATTGCTGCGCTCGCGCTTCGTCCTGGCATTTACGTTTTCCAAGGTCTTCCTCGATCCGGTCTGGTATTTCTACATCTTCTGGTTCCCGGAATACCTCAAGCGCGTCCGCCACTTCGACATGGCATCCATCGGGACCTTCGCCTGGATTCCTTTTGCGGTGGCCGGCGTCGGCAATTTCGCGGGAGGGTTGCTTTCGGCATTCCTGCTGCGGCGCCGCTTGCCGGTGACCGTCGCCAGAAAGGCCGCCGTGACGTTATTCGCGGCGCTGATGCTCTCGGCGATTCCCGCCGTGCTGGCGCGCGAGGCGTGGGTCTCCATTGCGCTGGTCTCCGTCGCGATGTTCGGCTACACCGGCTGCCTGGCAAACATGCTTTCGATGCCGGCGGACGTCTTCCCCGGGTCGGCGGTGGCTTCGGTCTACGGATTGGCCAGCATGGGCTCGGGTTTTGGAGGCATGCTGTTTACCTTGATGACGGGCTGGGCGGTGGACCACTATTCCTACACGCCGGTTTTCATCGGCTTCGGCATCATGCCGCTGATCTGCGCGCTGATCCTGTGGACCCTGGCCGGGCCGTTGCGCTCCGCCGCAACGCCGGCTTAACGAATGGTCTCCTCAATCAATCTGTACGTGCCGCGCTCGATGTTCGACTGCGCCGGCAGCAGGCTGAGCGGCGGCAGTTTCTTGCCCGCCGGCGGCGTGATGTGGACTTCCTGGGACGCCAGTTCCCGCCGCGTCAGCAGCCAGCCGGAAATCCGCGCCGCGCCACGCGCCGCCGGGATGTGCATGGTCAGCTCGATGGAATGCCGGCCCGGCGCTAGGTTGGCATAAAACCAATGCCATACGCCGCGGTTGCGTTGCCCGGTCTCCACGGCCAGCGGCAGTGGTTGGCCCGCATCAACCGCGGTGGCGGTGACCCCGCGGATCTCCTGGTCCGGCTCCAGCAGGAACGCCAGCTTGGCCTCGCGGTAATCGGCGGGAACGTCGGCGGTGGTCGAGACGTGCACGGTGCGCTCCGCGCCGGCGGCGCCATCGGTCCGCAACCGGCCGGCGGAGAAGGTCACCGCGGCCGAGTTCCTGGGCGCATAAGTATGTATGCTGGAGCCATCCACGCTGTAACGGCCTTCGACCGGCGCCTGATCGTCGGGGCGCAATTCCAGGACCATCTGTTCGTAAGCGCCCAGATCGAACGTCACCGTATCGCCGAATTTCACCGCCGCCACTACCCTTCTATATGGATACTGGATCTCCAGCGCCTGCGCGCCTTCCACCTTCCGGAAGCCGCTCTCCTCATCGATCTTCAGGCGCACCGTGCGCGGCTCGACAAACGGGTTGCGCAGCATCACGATGGACTTCTCCGCCGACGAGTGCACGTATCCGTACGGCTCGCGCTTGGCCGGGTCGCCCAGCACGATGGTGGAGTTATCGAGCAGCGGATGCGCGTTGGCCATGGCCCACTTGGTGGTTTTGCCGAGCGTGTCCATCTCTTCTGCGGAGAGAATATCGGGCGAAATGTAGAGTTCGTACATCATGTTGCCCACGCTGTAATAGTGGACCACCTCGTCGCGGAAATCTTCGATGAACTCCTTGTTCCCGCCGAGCATGTTGTACTTGCCCTTAATGATCCCGTGGGTCATCAGCGAAGAAATGGGGAACTGCGCCTGGTGGGTGACGAAATCGTCGTACAACACCGAATCGCGATAGCTCACGGCGCTCTGCCGCGGCGCCAGGGTGGGGACGGACGGAAGGTAACCCGAGTCGGACCCGCCCATCCACACCGTATCGGCATAGCGCAGCCACCAGGGGCTCAGCCAGATGCTGGTAGTGATGTTGAGGAAAACCTTGGGATCCTGCGCGCGCAGTTTCTCCATCATGCCGATGAGCGCGCGCCCCGAGGCTTCGTCCGAATAAATGCCCACGGGGTGGCCGTGGTCCGGCTCGTTGCACCCGAACGGGGTGCCATCCAGCTTGAAATAGTTAACGCCGTATTCCTTTTGGTACTTCAACATCGTCTCGGAAAGCAGGCGGCTGTAATTCTTGCCGGCGATGCACAGGTACTGGCCGTTGGAAGTGATCTCCATGCCCGCGGCCTTGCCGGTGGCGATGCGCACGGGCCGCTGGTCGTACCCGCCGATGGGTCCGAACCAAATGCCCAGGTGGCTGTCGATGCCCTTGAGCGCCGCCGCCAGGTCGGTGAAGCCGTTGGGGAAGCGTTGCTGGTCGATCTGCCAGAGCTTGTGCATATCGTCCCAGCCGTCGTCGAGCACGAAGGAATCCAGATGCAGGCCGTACTTCGCGAGCAGCAGCTTTTGGAAATCGGCAACGCGCGCGACCGTGTTGTCGTGGTTCATGGCCAGCCGCTGCAAGTCGTACCAGGAGTTGTACAGCAGGAACGGGCGCACCGGCGCCACGCGCATGCGGCTGACGTAATCTAGGAACTGGCGATGAACCAGGCCCGCCGGGGCGACGCCCATCACCGCCGCCTCGCTGGTAAAACCTTCGGCGGGGATGTTCACTCCCACGTAGCCGCCGAGCGTGACCTCGCCGCCGGAAACGGTATTAAGGCCGCTGGGGTATTCCAGGCCCAGGAAGATGTCTTCGCCGAACAGGGGCTGCCCGAAACCGCCGAGCGAAAAGCGCGGCACGCCCCACTCGTTCTTGGCGGGCGCCAGCCAGTCGATGAAATACGTGCCCTGCGCGGGCTTGGCGATGTGGACCCGCTGGCGCGTGAAGAAATCGCCGGGCTGGAGTTCGTAGACCGCGTCCACCGCCATGCCGCGGTCCTGCGCCAGGTGCAGCGTCACGCGCTTGCCGCCGCCGGGCGTATCGTCCACCTTGTGGCTGGCCACGCGCATACCGGCCGCGGTGACCACGCGGGGGTTCTCACTGCCGAAGCTGTAACCCACGCGCTCGGTGGTGAGTTTCAGCTCGAACTCGGGACCGCGAAGAGCGTAGGCGCGGCCCGTGATCTTGTTCAAGAACTGGCGCGTGCCGGCGTCGCCATCGGCCGTGGAGATGGTCCGCTCCAGAAAGTCGTTGCCCAGCACGATGGCCGGCGCGGTGTCATGAACGTACACCGGCCCCGCCGCCAGGCCCGCCGCCGCGGCGCACAGGAAAAGGATAGGAAGCGCGATGGATCGCATGGATTTGTTCATATGAGACTCCCGAATCGTATTCAGTTTACCTTCATGCGGGGGGCATTGCCCACGCGTAGGCCCAATTGGACGATAATCGGGAATTGAACTACCGCTTCACGAAACGAGAGGAGAAAGGCAACATGCAAAGGCGCGATTTGCTCAAGTCCGTGGCCGCCGGCGCCGGACTGACGATTCTCAGGAGCGGCACGCTCCGGGGGCAGAATGCTCCCAGCAACAAACTGAATGTCGCCCTCATGGGCGCATGGGGCCGTGGCACCGCGCACTACAACGTTCTGGCGAACGAGAACGTGGTGGCCCTATGCGACGTCAACGATAACCGCCTGGCCGAAGCCGTCAAACTCTTCCCCAAGGCAAAAACCTACTGGGACTGGCGCAAATGCCTCGACCAGAAGGACATTCAGGGCGTGATGATCTGCACCGCCGATCATCACCACGCCTTCATCGCCAACTGGGCCATGAACCGGGGCATGAACGTCTACTGCGAGAAGCCGCTCGGCATCACGGTGGACGAAGTGCGTACGGTGCGCGCGACGTATCTCAAGAACAAGGCCAAGCTGGCCACGCAGCACGGCACGCAGCGTCACGCTTATCCGAACTTTGAGCGCGTGCGCGAGCTGATCCTCGACGGCGCCATCGGCGATCTGAGGATCATACATGGATGGGACAGCCGCCAGCTTCCCCGCCCCGGCTATCCCAAAGGCGAAGGCGAGCCGCCATCCTTCTTCCATTACGACCAGTGGGTGGGGCCATCGCCATTCCATCCTTACAGCCCGCAGTATTTCGCCGCGCCCGGCCCCGGCAATAACTGCCTGTCGTGGAACATGTACCGGGATTTCGGGGTGGGACAGATGGGCGACATGGGCGCGCACACGATGGACCTGCTCTGGAACGCGATCGACGCAGGCGGCCCGACCAGCGCCGAAGCCGACATGGAAGTGAGCGACAAGTTCGACCCGAACATCACCCCGGTGAAACTGAAGGTGGCGTTCGAGCATCCGGCCAACAGTTGGCGCGGGCCCGTGACGGTGTTCTGGTATCAAGGCGGCCTGAAGCCGAACCCGCCCAGAAGCTACTTCGACGTGGCGAGCATCGGCAACGGCGCGATTTTCGAGGGAACCAAGGGGATGATCCTGGCCGATTTCACCAGCCGCGTCCTCATTCCCAACAACGACGATGGGGATTTGACCTACTACAAGCGGCGCGGCAAGGAGCAACTTCTGCCGCTGATGGGCGGAACCGGGCAGTTAACCGGCAGCAGCGGCGGCCGGGCTCTCAGCGCGATCGCCAACCGACCAGCCGCACGGAGTGGCCGCGGCGGCGCCGCTGCGGGTTCCGAATTCGGACCGGACGGCTTCCCGGTCGTGACGCTTCTCGCCGGCGGCATCCCGCCGAACCTGGGCGTCCCCAACACCTCCACCCAGGCCATTTTGACGCGCATCGCGCAGGCGGCGGGCGGACCGGTGCAGGTGACCGGCGATCACCTCTTCCAGGAGGATTGGTTCGCCGCCTGCAAAGGCCAGCGCAACCATGCAGTGAACGGAACCAGTTGCAAGACCCACTGCGACTTCGACTATGCCGGCACGATGATGGAGCAGATGCTGCTCGGCCTGGTGGCGCATCGGGCGGGTAAGAAACTCGAGTACGATGCGGCCACCGGCCGCGTGACGAACATGGCCGAAGCCAACGACTGGCTCAAGCGCCAGTACCGGCCAGGCTGGACTTTGAACGGGTAACAGGAGACTCATGGTTACCCGATCAAGCGCGTGGAAGGGCCTTCTGATGGTTGGTCTGGCGGTGGCGGCACCCGCCCAGACCACCCTGAAGGACGCCTACAAGAATATTTTCCGCATCGGGGCGGCCATCAACCAAGCCCAGTTTGACGAGCAGGACACGCGCGGCGTCCCCATCATTACGGCGCAGTTCAACAGCATCAGCCCGGAGAACGTTCTGAAGTGGCAATTGATTCACCCCCAGCCGAATACGTACAACTTTACGCAGGCCGACCACTATGTAGCGTTTGGCGAGAAGAACCACATGTTCATCCACGGCCATTGCCTGGTGTGGCACAACCAGGTTCCGCAGTGGGTTTTTCAGGACGAGAAGGGCGCGCCCCTGGACCGCGACGCCTTGCTCAAGCGGATGCGCGATCACATCATGACGGTGGTCGGCCGGTACAAAGGTCGGATCAATAGCTGGGACGTGGTGAACGAGGCACTGAATGAAGATGGGACGATGCGCGAGTCGCCGTGGATGACGATCATCGGCGAGGACTACGTCGCGAAGGCGTTCCAGTATGCGCACGAAGCCGATCCCCAGGCCCAGTTGATCTACAACGAGTATTCGCTCGGGAACGAAGCCAAACGCAAGGGGGCCGTCGACCTCATCCGAAAGCTCAAGGATCAGGGCATATCTGTTGCAGCCGTTGGACTTCAGGACCACGATAGCCTGCAATCTCCCAAGATCGAGAATGAGGACGCCGCCATCGCGGCCTTTGAGGCGCTGGGCGTCAAAGTGTGCATTTCGGAGCTCGACGTGGACGTGCTACCCCCCGCGAGCGCGGCCGATCCCAACCCTTACACCGCCGGGCTGCCGGACTCCGTCCAGCAGGAATTGGCGAGGCGCTACGCGGCATTATTCGGCGTGTATCTCAAGCATCGCGATGCTATCACCCGGGTCACCTTCTGGGGCGTCACGGACGGCGATTCCTGGAGGAACAGCACTCCGGTGAGGGGCCGAGCAAACTATCCACTGTTGTTCGACAGGGCCGGTAGACCGAAGCCGGCTTTCGATGCGGTGATGCAGGCGGCGCGCGGCGTCAGAGCGCGCTGAGGGGAAATGCCACAGATGCAACTTCGGCTGGTTATTGCGGCTCCGATTCTCGCCTGGGCGGCTTTCGCGCAGACGGTGGTGGTTCACCCGGCGCGGATCGACGACATCCTCGTGAATCCCGGGATGGGCATCCAGACGTTTCAGCGGTATAACGGCGACCCGCTGAACCCGGGCACGGCTTGGTCCGAGGAGGGTCCCACGGGGCCGCTCGCGCAGGGACCGGCGCCCGACTTTCCGAAATCGACCATCGCGTACTGCCGCTGGTTCTGGGAGACCCTGGAACCGGCCAAGGGTGACGTGCAGTGGAACATTATCGACCGCGCGCTGGAAGAGGCCGCAGCGCACGGGCAGACGCTGCTGATCCGGCTCATGCCGTACGACCAGAGGCACCCGCTGCCCGAATGGTATCGAAAGAGCGGCGCGAAACGCATCAACGCCGAAAGCCAGCCGATTTGGGAGCCGGACTTCGCCGACCCGCTGTATCTGAAACATTGGACCGACCTGGTGCGCGCGGCGGGAAAACGCTACGACGGCGACCCGCGCCTGGAAGCGGTGGATATTTCTTCGGTGGGCTACTGGGGCGAGGGCTGGAGCAATTACATGCCGGCCTTCCCGCATCAGAAGGCGCTCATCGATATCTGGTTCGCGGCGTTCCCCTCGACGACGCTGCTGATGAACTTCGACGAACCAGAGGCACTGCATTACGGAACCGCGAAGGGGGCCGGGTGGCGCTTCGATTGTTTGGGCGACATGCGCAAGAGCTGGGGGGCGATGCTCGATTCCTACCCGGAGCAGATTGTTCGGGCGGGCGTCGTCGACGTGTGGCAGCGGAGTCCGGTATCGTTCGAGACTTGCGGCACGCCGGGGAGCTGGTTTAGGCAAGGCTACGACGTGAATTACATTCTGAGCGAGGCGCTGCGCTGGCACATGAGTTCCCTGAACGTCAAATCCAGCGCGATTCCGCCGGAGTGGAAGACGGCGTTCGACGATTTGCAGAAACGCATGGGATACCGCCTGGAAGCGCGCCGCGTGGAATACCCGGCGACGGTTCGCGCGGGTTCCGATGCCCTGATCAAAATGTGGTGGGTGAATGCGGGCGTGGCACCGGTGTACCGGCCTTACACGCTGGCGCTGAGCTTTGGAGACGCATCCGTAGATCTGCCGGTAGATGTACGCAAGTGGCTTCCGGGAGACGCGCTGGTGGAGGAGCGCGTGGCGGTTCCCCAGATTGCGCCGGGCAAGTACCGGCTGCGCACGGCGCTGCTGGACCCGCGCACGCATAAGCCCGCCATCGCTTTGGGGATTGCCGGCAGAACGGCGGATGGGTGGTACGATTTGGGCGAAATCACGGTGGGAAATTGAGAGAATCAGTATGCCGAAACCGAGATTGCGACACTTAGTCATCGTGGGATTGGGAGTCGCGGCATACCTGGGCTTGGCGCGGCCGTGCCGGGGGCAGCAACTCACTAACGGCAGCCTGACTGTTGCGGTACAAGCGCAGGACGGATCCTTTAAAGTCGCAACGGTGCTGAGCGCGCGGGCGGGAGCGCAGATCGACCACCAGTGGGTGCGGTCGAATGAGTATCCGCAGCATCGCGCGGCGGAATCGACGTTCACGGACTCACTCGGCGGCGGCCATCAAATCAGCGTTACCTGCTCTGGGCTGCAGGGCAAGCCCGACCTGGTTTACACGGTGCAGCTTTACGATCAGCGGCCCTACGCTACGGTTCAAGTGGAAGTGCAAAACCATACCGGGAATGCGGTGACCGTGCAAGCCATACGCAGCGTGGAGGCGATTGGGCAGCCGGTAATTGGCATTGAAGGACCGGAGTACACCGACCGGATTCTGTCGGACAGCTACAGCGAAGACTGGCCGCGGCTGGTGATTTACGATCTGGGCCGCGGGCCGAACCAAATGCATCGCGCGGCCTGGAGTCAGGTGATCTACAATCGCGGGAGCAAGCAGAGCCTGTTCCTGGGCGCGCTTTCCGCGGACCGCTTCGTGACCTTGTTACACCTGGGGTATCAAGGCGCCGGCGCCGACGCCAAGATTGCGTCCTACACCGTGGATTCCACCGGAACGACGGAGCTTCAAAAGGAGAACTCGCTACGGCGGGCGCCGGCGGACGAGGTCATCGAGCTGAGTCTCCCGCTGGCGGCGGGCCAGAGCATGGCTTCCGAACGCGTCATGATGGCGACGGGAACGGACTACCACAGTCAACTGCTGGCGTACGGCGAGGCGATCCGGCTTTTACATCATGCGCGAGTGAGCGGTCCGAACCTGCTGGGATGGTGGAGCTGGACATCCTATTACATGGCCATCAACGAAGGCGCCGCGCTGACCAACGCGCAGTGGCTGGCAGACAACCTGAAATCGCTCGGCTACAACTACTTCCACATCGATGAAGGTTACCAATACGCGCGCGGAGAATTTGCGACGCCGAACGCCAGGCTGTTTCCACACGGCCTTGCCCCGGTCGGCGACGAAGTCCGCCGCCTGGGCCTGACGCTCGGGATATGGACTGCGCCCTTCGAAGTTACCAATCGCGCCTGGATTTACGAAAATCATAAAGACTGGCTGGTGCATACCGCGGAGGGCAAACCCATCTCTCTCGGGACGGCATACGGGGACACGCTGTACGCGTTAGACGCAACGCATCCCGGCGCGCAGGAGTACTTGCGCCAGACCTTCACGACCCTGACTCGCGACTGGGGAGCACACTACTTCAAGCTCGATTTCATGGACACGGCGTCGATTGAAGGCTACCGCTACAAACCCGATACCAGCGCCGTGGAAGCCCAGCGGATCGGGCTGGAGACCATTCGAAAGGCAGTGGGCGAGGATGTGCTGCTCGATAAGGATGGCAGCCCCATGCTGCCGCCGGTGGGACTGGTGGATGAGGGACGAACCTCCGCCGACTCGGCGCACAGCTTTCAGACCACCAAAGCACTGGCGTCCGGGATTGCGGCCCGCTTCTACATGAACCGCAATTATTTCCTGAACGACCCGGACGCTTTCAATGTTGGCGCGGAGGTTCCCATCCCGCGCGGCCGGCAGGGTCCGGCGCAGAGCGGGCTTTCGCTTTCCGAAGCGCAGGCTTCCATCGTCATCTCCGCGGTTTCCGGCGGCATGTACGAGATTGGAGACGACCTTCCCATATTGGGCGCCGAAAAGGACCGGCTGGAGCTGGTGAAGAACGCGGACCTCATCAATATGGCGAAGATCAGCCGGGCCGCGACGCCGGTCGATTTGCTGTCCTACGACGTGGCTGACGGACAACCCAGCATCTTCTTTCTTCGGGAAGATCCGCGCCAGTCCATTCTGGTGGTCTTCAACTGGACGGAGCAGGCGCGCTCCCATACGCTCAAGTTGGCGGATCTCGGGCTCGCTGCGAATCGCACGTTTCAGGCTTCCGACGTACTGAACCAGGGCGCGGCTGTGGCGGTGAACGCGGGGACCGTGCAACTGGACAACATGGCGCGGCATTCGGTGCGAGTGATCAAGCTGGTGGACCGGGCCGCGCCGGCCGCCGCGCCGGAAATCACGGCGCAGGTTCCCGCCGAAGGACACCCGAGCGAGGCGCTGGCATTTTCCGCGCAGGCGAGGGAGGACGGCGTACCGGCGCTCGCCTATCGCTGGGATTTCGGAGATGGAACCACGGCCGATGGCCAACGGGCGGCCCACGCGTACACGCGGGACGCCGATTTCAACGTGCAGTTGACCGCGGACGGACTCGACGGGATCGCGGCCCACCAGAGCTTCACGGTGAAAGTCACCGGAGCGCTGGCGGCGGCGGGCGACGTGCTTCAGAACCGGCGGTATGTGGAACCCGCGGCGCACTGAGCGAAAGTAAGCGTTGATGCGGACGGAAACCTTTAGCTTTGCCGTAGCGATTCCAGCCGGCGCCCTCTCGCCGCTCCAGAACCTTGGCCGCGGCCCTGACTGCGACGGCGCCGAAGCTCGCAACGCTCGGCTTAGACCGCTAGAACACGAACCGCAGAGTCAGAGACATGATGCGCGGCTGCAACGCGCTGGTGTAGCGACCCGTGCTGCCATTTTGCGGTATGTTTACGCCGTTCTTGTAGTTGGCCCAGTCGTAAGTCTGACCCGTGGCGGCGCCCGAGAAATTGGGGTGATTGAAGAGGTTGTACGTCTCCAGCCGGAACTCGAGGCTGCGGCCCTCTTTCCTGATCGGGAACTTCTTGGAGAACGTCACGTCCCAATTGTTGGTTTGCGTACCGGGGATCGGGAACAAGCTGCCCGGTCCTTCGTTCCCAAAGCACTCCATGTTCTGCCCAATGCCCAGCCGGGGGTTGGCCTGCGGAGCCCCGTAGCTGCATGGAAGCACAGGCATGACAGAAGCGTTGTTCAAGAGCGCGTTTCCGGGCGTTCCGTTCACGCCGATATTCGTGGAGGTCGGGCCGCCGACGAAGGAGGCCTGGCCACTGGGCAGTCTCGGATCGCCCACAACCAGCGCCGTGGCCCCCGCGGCCGAAGTGCCGGTTTGATTCAGCGTGACGAGGGTTGTAGAGTTCGTGTTGGCAAAGCCGATGCTGGGGTAGGCGCTCATGATGTCGCTACGAATCTGGGTGAGGCCGGCCATCTGCCAGCCGTCGATCACCCACCTCAGCGGTTTGAAGTGAAAATACCTCTCCGCGATCTCCGGCTCCTCGACGACATAGTTGATGGCGAGTGTTTGCGGAGTGGGCGAGAACGAAGGCCCCCAGCTCCGGAACTTGTCGGGAAATATGTCGTTCCGGCCGCCCACAAGGCCCTGGAGCTTGGAGAAGCTGTACGCCAGGCCGTAAGAGATATGGCGGGTGAAGTTACGCCGCACGTTCACCTGCAGCGCGTGGTAATCCGCGCTACCCGACATGCTCCAAAGGGTCATCGCTCCATACCCCTGGATGGGACGGAAGTAGTTGTCGTTGTACGCCATGCCCGAGGCGTTGTTCGCGCCGGGACCAATGTACTGGGCCAGATACGCGTCCAGCGGGTTGAGGTAACTCGGCTGGTACTGATTGAACAGTGTAGTGACGGCGTTTGTGGGATAGCTCAAGAGTAGGTGGCGCATCAAGTTGAACACCCAGGCGGCCTCCACAACCGTCGAGAAACCCACGTTTTGCTGGATCATGAAGCTTCCGCTGTAGGAGGATTGATACGGCTGTGTGCCATACATCGACGTGGGAGTATAAGGCGTAAGCCCGGGATCCAGGTTATTCGCGCCAGGCGTACCGTTGGTGAAAGCCAGCGGCGAACTCAGCAGGCTGGCGATGCTGCCGAAGTTCTGGAGCCTGTTGACGGTTACTGGCGACGCACCGCCCATAGTCTCCATCGTGTCGTTGCCCGGAGTGTGGTTCAAGAACTGCCCAAAGCCCCCGCGGAGAGCTGTCTTCCCATTGCCGAACACGTCCCAGGCGAAGCCAATACGGAAGGCCGGGGACAAGAACTCAGTTTTGTACAGCGAGTACGGAAGATTAGGGTTATTGGGGGTAGCCACTTGCATGCCGGTGAATGGGTTCGGCGTGGTGGTATAGCCGCCAATCGGAACTCCGTTGAACGAATAGGGCACCAAGTCGGCAACATACGTGCTGGGAAGCATCTGGGCGATATTCTGAGTTGGATTGGTCAGCGGATCCCACGCATATTGATATTCGGTGGTCGCGGTGTTGGAGGGGCACGCCTTCGCGGTGGTGGCGGCGGTGCAGAACGGATAAAAAATACGCTCCGCGGCCGCGGGGTTGTAAGTTGACGGGACAAACTGCGCGAGGCCGTTGTTGTGGTCCACCTGCTCCGGCATGTGGTAGAAACGGACGCCCAAGTCGAGGGTCAAGCGCCGGCTTACCCGCCAGTTGTCTTGTGCGAAAAACTCGACGTCTCTCTGATGGTAGTCGCCGACGTTTCTCTGGCCTTCACTGTATGAATTGATTTGGCCGAGGTAAGCGTTAGCCCATCCGTCGCCCGTATCGTGCGGATTAAACACATTGTTGCCGGCGAAGCTGTAAGACCCAAGGTAGGAGCCCACTCCACTGAGCTGAACATTCTCGTTCCACTCGTAATAGAGGCCCACCTTCAGGTTGTGTTTGCCCGTCACCTTGCTGATGGAGTCGGCGAAGCTCCACAGATCGGTCGGATTGGTTTGAGGGCATATCGCGCTGCAGCGGTTGCTGCTGATGCTCGTCTCGGACAACTGGCCGCCGCCAAAGGCGACTTGGGGAAGGCCAACCTGATAGAACTGGCTGCCCGGGGAGAGAGTCGGCCGCGGCAAGTTCACGTCCTTGACGAAACTCGGATCGCTCGCAAAGTTATCGAACGAAGGCGGGTTCAGCATCTGCGACCTGTCATACTGGGACTGGTCGGCTGGATAGTAGTCCCATGACAGGAAGGTCTTGCCGAACGTGAATTCGTTCACCAGCGTCGGAGAGATAGTATAGGTAAGTCCGACGGCGTAGCTGTGACCCGGGCTCGGATGGATGATCTGCACGGGCGCGAACGATCCCGTCGAATTCCTCTCGGGCATATATGCGGCGGTATCGTCCGCATCGTAGTCGTGGCCCCAGCGCGCAAAAGCGGTCAACTTCGAGGTGACGTTGTAGTCGATGCGCAACGTGTCGTTGCGCCGGGGATGCGTTCCCTGGAAATACCAGAAGTAATTGCGCGTCTGATTGGCGCTGGTGCCCGGGCCGCCCTGCGCGTCGATGTTCCCCGTGGCCAGGTACGGGTTCGCCGCCACCACGCTGGAGGGGCAATTCGTGGGGCTGATGAGATTCGATCCCCCGGCCCCCGCCGCGATGCCGTTCCAGGGTTTCCCGTCGGAGGTCCCCGCCGCCGCGTTGCACAGGTTCGGCTGGGGATAGAAGTTCAACATCGCCTGCCCATACTTCTCCGACGCGGCGTCGAAACCCCCGGCGTACTGGCCGAAATTCGCCAAACTGGGGTTGCTGGCGCTGGGAGTGAAGTACGCGCCCGTTAAGGGGTTCCGCAGCGAGTTCGACACGATAGAGCCGTTCGAGTTGGTGTAATAGGAGAAGTCGCCGTTCCGCTCGTTCGCGCTCGGCACATTGGCATAGCCCTGCGACGGTCCCGGCTTCTGCCTGGTATACTCCTGCGACCAGAAGAAGAACAGTTTCTTCTTCTGCGTGTTGAACAGGTGCGGGATGTACAGCGGGCCGCCAATATGGTAGCCCCAGACGAAGAACCGGTACTGAGACTTCGTGTTGCCGTTGTAGTTGTCGAAGAAGTTCTTGGCGTTGAACATCTCGTGCCGCTTGTTGGCCTGCGCGCCACCATGGAACTGCTGGCCGCCGCTCTTGGTGACCACCAGGATCTGACCGCTGGAGTTGCGGCCGTATTCCGCCTGGTAGTTGCTGGTCAGCACGCGGATTTCGGCGATCGAGTCTATGGTCGGCTCGTAGGGCACGGCTGTGAGGCCGTCGGGGTCCGTGCTCATTACTCCATCCACCCGGAAGTTAATTGAATTGCTAGCTGGGGCGCCGTTGATCGAGATGCTGGAGAATGGTTGATCGCTGGTGGTTTCGCCGCTGCCCTGGGTCAGGAACTCATTCCCGAGGTTTACCCCGGGAACAGTCTGCAAGATGCCCACCATATCCCGGCCTCTGAGGGTGAGGTCCTGCACCTGCGTGTCGTCCACCAACTTGGAGTTCTCGCTCGAGGCGGTTTGCACCGGGGTGGTCGCCGCGGTGACCTCAACCGCTTCCGTTAACGCCCCCAGCGCCAACTTGAGGCGCCCCAACTCGCGGACCTCGCCGGCGGTGACATTGATGTTGTCCAGATCCAAGGCCTTAAAGCCCGATCCCGCCCTGACTGTCAAATTGTACACCGCCGGCTCGATACTGTTGAATCGGAAGATGCCCTCCACGGTGGACGTGGTGGTCCGGACAGCCCCGGAACTTATATTCTTCAACTCAATGGTTACTCCCGGCACCGCGGCATCGCCCGGGTCGGTCACGGTCCCCTGCAAAGTAGCCGACGTCGTCTGGGCGAAAATGCAGCCGGACAGAAGTGTCAGGACCGAAAGGGCCTGCGCTAGACGTTTCACCGCCATGACTATCCCCCTGTTGTCCAGTTTGGGCCAAGCTGGTCAGTCCAAGACGTGAACAGTAAAGAGTATCGGTCGAAAAACCGGCCACTGTCAAGAAGTTTCTGTATTACGGCGCCTTTTGGACGGGCCATTCGCGCTATCACGGCGCTTTTGCACGGTTGACGTTGTGCGATACCACGTGATATGGTCAGACCACTTGTTCTCGAACGCCTAGGAGTCTAGATGAAGGACAGTGGAACTGGCGTTAGTCCGGCCGAGAGGGAATCGGGCAAAGGTCCGATACGCCTGCGCAGGGTCCTGACCTTCTGGGACTTGGTGCTTTTTGGCATTATTTGCGTCACCCCGATCGCGCCGCTTCCGCCCTTCGGGATCGCGGAAAAGCTCTCGGACGGACACGCTACATTGACGGTCTTCATCGCCATGTTTGCGATGCTTGTAACGGCCGTCAGCTATGGCCGGATGGCGGGTTTGTATCCGGAGGCGGGGTCCGCTTACACTTACGTCAGCCGCGGGCTGAACCCTCACGTGGGCTTTCTCGCCGGGTGGGCTACGTTCCTGGACTACCTCATCATTCCGGTGGCGAACGTGATTTACTGCGCGGCCACAATGTACCGGCTTGCGCCGCAGGTTCCCTACGCGGCTTGGGCTCTGGTGTTCGCGGCCTTGGCCACGTGGCTCAACCTGAGGGGCGTTCGTACCGGCGCCCGGGTGAACCAGAGCCTGATGGCCCTCATGGTCGCGGTCCTCGTCGTCTTCGTGACCCTCGCGGTACGCTACCTATTGAACCTGGCCGGATGGGGCGCGCTGTTTTCCACTACTCCCTTTTTCAATCCGGCCACCTTCGACTTCAACAAGGTGCGGACCGCAACCTCCTTCGCGGCCCTCACCTACATCGGATTCGATGCCGTGACGACACTCTCGGAGGAGGTGAAAGACCCACGCCGCACGGTGCCCCGGGCGACCGTGGTGGTCTGCTTGTTCACGGGTATCGTGGGGGGCGGATTGGTTTATCTGACGCACTTGGTATGGCCAGATTATCGGACGTTTTCGCATATAGACACGGCGTTCCTCGATGTAACCCGCCGCGTCGGGGGACTGGCGCTGTTCGAAGCCATGGGCGTGGTCATCATTCTGGCGCAATTCGGCAGCGCCCTGACGGGTCAGGCAGGCGCCGCACGTCTCCTGTTCGGCATGGGCAGGAAGAATGCGCTGCCACAAGGATTCTTCGGGCACGTGGATCCACGGCGCCAAGTACCGACGTTCAATGTTCTTCTGGTTGGCTGCCTGGCGTTGGGGGGCGCGATGATCTTCGATTTCGAGCAGGCCGCCGAGGTCTTGAACTTCGGGGCCTTCCTGGCCTTTATGGGGGTGAACCTGGCCGTTATCCGCAAGTTCTACCTGGAGCCGGAACGGCAGCGGCGCAGGCTTGTGTCTGGTCTGCTGCTGCCGCTTTCCGGGTTTTTGTTCTGCTTCGCGATCTGGATCAGCCTGCCTGGACCGGCCAAACGGATCGGCTGGACTTGGCTGGCGCTGGGTTTCGCCTATCATGTGTTAGCTAGCCGTGGATTCCGCCGGCCGCCCCCCGAGATCGATCTCTCCGACGCCTGAAGCGCTTTTGGCCTTGACACTATTCCCGATGGCGCCTTATGGTAGAACCTGGTCATCCCATTTATGTCAGACAGCACCCCAACCCGGAACGATCGCTGGAGCCGTTCGCGCGAGTACCTGCGCCGGGCGCAACAGTCCCTGGCGGGAGGCGTCAGCAGTCCTTTCCGCGCCAAAGCGCCGGTTCCGTTGTATATTGCCGATGCCCGGGGCAGCCGGTTTCAGGACGTGGATGGCAACCAGTACATCGATTATGCCTTGGCTTGGGGACCTCTGATTCTTGGACACTGCCACCCGGCTGTAGTGGAAGCGGTGCGTCATCAGGCCGGGAGGCCGCACATCCTGGGCTCCCAGCACGAGTTGGAATTCGAAGTGGCCGAGGAGATCCAGCGTATCGTGCCTTGCGCGGAGCGGGTTTCCTTCACCTCCAGCGGCAGCGAAGCCGTGCAGTTGGCGTTGCGACTGGCGCGCGCATTCACGGGCCGCACGCTGGTGGTCAAGTTCGAGGGGCACTATCACGGCTGGATGGACGGCGCCCTGCTGAGCTATCACCCGAGCCGCGCGGAACTGGAGGCAAGTCCGGCGAACCGGCCGATTCTGGGATCGAAGGGACAGACGCCGAACTCCGCCGATAATGTCCTGGTAGCGCCTTGGAACGACACCGCCTCTCTGGAGCGCCTTTTTGCCGAGCACGGATCGAGCATCGCCGCCGCTATTGCCGAACCGGTGCTGTGTAATAGCGGCTGTCTGCCGCCTGAACCGGGTTTCCTGCAAGCGGTCGCGGAGATTTGCCGGAATAACGGCGCGCTACTCGTGTTCGACGAGATTATCACGGGCTTCCGCGTAAACCTTGGAGGCGCCCAGAGGCTGTTCGGAATCACACCCGATCTGGCGACCTTGGGGAAGGCGCTGGGCGGCGGACTGCCCCTGAGCGCCATCTGTGGACGCCGGGAGATCATGGAGCTGATGTTCGGCGGAGGCGTGTCTTTTGGCGGGACCTTCAACGGAAATCCGCTCTCGCTGGCGGCGGCTTCCGCAACCTTGCGGGAACTTTCCAGGGACGGCGGCCAGCCGCTCGAATCGGTAAGGGAAACCGGAGAGCGGTTGATGAATGGCATCCGTTGCGCGGCTGCCAGGCACGGGATTCCCCTGCTGGTCACGGGCTTGGGCGCGGCTTTCGCGTTGCATTTCACGCAGGCGCCGGGACTCCACGACTATCGGGATACCCTGCAGGACGACCATTCCCTGTTGGGCCGGTTTCTGCTCGCAACCGCCGCGGAAGGCGTGAACATTCTGCCGGACGGGCGCTTGTACGTCTCCACGGTTCACAGCGAGCAGGACGTGGCGGAGACCGTCGCGGCGTGCGACCGCGCCTTGGCATCCCTGGTCCCGGCAGAAGGCGACGGTTCCACGTCCGATCCGGAGGCAGCGAACATCTGTGCATAGCCGGCGAAAGCCATCAAGGGGTGAAGAACATGACTAGATTTATGAACGGACGAAGGATGGTTGCTACTCTAACCGCCCTCTGGAGCCTTGGTTCAATTCTTGCCTATGGGCAGAGTACCGTCGTTGTCGATGTTTCAAAACCCGGGGCAGTTGTCGCCGATATTAGCAGAGGGCAGCAACTGGAAGAGTTCAACCACCAGTTCGAAGGAGGATTGTATGCGCAGTTGATTAACAATCCTTCGTTTGAGGAAGTAAAGAACCCCATAGCCGAGTGGTATGTGGTGAAGAAGGGATCCTCCAATGGCAATCCGTATGCACAGACTTCTTCGGAAACGGAGATGCTGAATAGCCGTCAGGATCATTGCATTAAACTTCAGGTCACATCTGTGGATTCAGGAAGCGTCGGCTTGGCAAATGGGGGTTACTGGGGACTCGGATTGAAGAACCACACGACTTACAAGGTTTCTTTCTGGGCAAAGAAGGGCCCGACCTTTGCCGGCACTCTCAAAGCCAAGCTGGAAAGCAATGGCGGCATTGTCTATGCCCAGTCAAAGGAGTTCAGACCCACAACGGCCTGGCAGCACTTCACGTGCGTGCTCACGACCAGCGGTCCGGCAAAACCTTCGGGTGACAACCGTTTTGTCATTTATGCTTCGACCCCCGGCGATGTTTATTTTGACGTGGTCACGGTCATGCCGCCCACCTGGAAAAACCGGCCCAACGGCCTGCGGCTGGACTTAGCGGAAAAACTGGTCGCCCTTAAGTTCAAATATATCCAGTTTCCGGGAGGCTGCACGGCGGAGTCGGCCGGAATGGATGTCACTTGGAATTGGAAGAATTCCGTCGGCCCGATCGAACAGAGGCCCGGCTCCACCCGAAATCGGTGGGGATATAAGAACGACCTGTACTTTGGCCTGGATGAGTATCTGCAATTGTGCGAGGACCTGGGCGCGGAGCCCGTCTATGTTACCTCGGCGGGAATCAGTGAGAATCCGAACGACAGAACTTGGGGGGGCATGGCACCGTTGGACAAGATGCAACCCATCATTACCGATATCCTGGACCTGCTCGAGTACTGCAAAGGGCCCGCGTCCAGCGGCTGGGGAGCCCGGCGCGCGGCCAATGGCCATCCGGCGCCCTACAATCTGAAATACATTGAAATCGGCAATGAAAACGGGCGGGGGACGGCGGATGACTACCGGCCCCGGTATGCCATGATTCGCGATGCTATGATCTCGCGCTATCCCGATCTGAAGATCATGTTCAACGGTTCGAATACGCCCACACACCCGGGCGCGGCGGCTCTCGATTTCGTGGATGAGCACTTCTACCAGAGAGACCTTTCGAATCTCTTCCATAGGTACGACACCATCGATCCGGCCTGCAAGAGGATATGTGTAGCGGAGTATGCATCCTCCATCCATGGAAATGGCGGCGGTGTAATCGGCAATTTTGGAGATGCGCTTGGAGACGCTGCATTTATGCTGGGATGCGAAAGAAATTCCGAGAGAATGTGGTGGACCGGATACGGCAATTATGCCGGTCTCGTGGGTCACGGTAACTTTGGACCCTGCATTGTCTGGAATGACGCTGTATCCAACTTTGCATCACCCTCATATTATATGCAAAAGACGCTCTTTACCGAGAACCAGGGGACCCGTCTTTTACCTTTTACTCAAAGTACCGACCGTTGTTTCTGGTCCGCATCCGTAGACACGGCATCGAGGAAGACGGCTATCCTCCTCAAGATAGCTAATAAATCCGACACAGCCGAAGCAGTAGATATAACTCTCAAAGGCGTCGACAAGGTCGATCCCACAGGTCGTTCGATTACTCTAACAGGTGCGCTTGCGGACGAGAATACACTTGCGAATCCGACCAAAGTGATTCCATCGGTGGGTACGTTTTCCGCCCGACCCAATTTTAGTTACCGTTTTCCGGCCTATTCGATTACCGTTCTAAGGATTGGATCTTCAAAATAGCAAAGTATGTGAGGTCCATCGGAAGGCCCATGGCCAAGTGAGAATCTCTGGGACGGCGGCGCGACTGCCTTCGGTTAGAATATGGGTTGGTATGATCGATCCCGATAGCCCCGTTCCGATTCGCGAGCAGTTGCACGACCTCCTCGTGCGGCAGATCGAAGCGGGTGAGTACCCCCAGGGCAAGCGGTTTCCCGCCGAGCGCGTGTTGGCGAAGAAGTTCGGCGTCTCCCGGCAGTCGGTTCGGGAGGCTATCGCGC